>Ga0163216_100059_pt1 | contig 357159 bp, 338 predicted proteins | sample SynspAceP_FD_167610 | JGI IMG/M metagenome (GOLD analysis project Ga0163216, IMG submission 167610) | Saline lake microbial communities from Ace Lake in Antarctica - Synechococcus sp. Ace-P (Illumina Assembly) | ecosystem: Environmental > Aquatic > Non-marine Saline and Alkaline > Saline ...
GCGCAGTGTTCAAATCCCCATAGCAGTCCATACCGTCCGCGCGTCAGGCATTGAGCCTTCCACGACGCCCGCCATCACACGTGGAGCAACCGGCTGGCCAAGGCGGGCGTCCTGGAAACCTAAACAGTACCGGTCTTTGAACTTCGCATTTCCAGCGTCTGCCAGGCGACGTTCGCATAGGGGCACAGCGCGGCGCTTCTCCACCCCCTCCCGCAATGCGCCGCGATGCCCAGCTTCTCGCTCCTCACGCCCATGCCGGGCCTGCCCTGGTACCTGCTGCCAATCGGGCCGCTCATCTTCTGGCGCATCCAGCGCCTGAAGGCATGGTTCCGTGAGAATGGCCATCCCGGCGCGCAAATGCTCTGGGGCGTGATGAATAATGGTCGTGTCATTCTTATTCGTGTATCGGACTCGATGCCCGGGCATCGTCCGTGCAGCTTTCGGGCATCGGTGTCGGATCGCTCGGCGCTGCCCCATCCCCGACACCTGACCCGACCTCACCCTCAGGACACCCGAACCCCACCCCAAGCGCCCTCACAGGCGCCGCAGGCGCAGGACGCAGGCTTCAGCCGAAGAAGGGGATGCGGAACCAGCGCTTGATTTTCCACCAGCGGCGCAGGCGCTTGTTGTTCGGCGCATCGTTCGCGCCGCGCGGCACGAGGACATCGTTCATTTTCGGCTGGTAATTGCGGATCAGGTCTTCCTCGATACGCGCCCGGTCGCCGGCCTTGTCGATCACCAGGACATGGCGTTCGGTCGCGCCGCGCTTCCACCAGGCTTCCCACCAGCGTTCATGGCCGATCAGGCGCGAGCGGAAATTGGTCGCCTTGCCGATATAGAGCGGGAACAGGAAGAAAACGAAGCGCCGCTGGACGAAGATATAGATGCCGCCGCCCTCGGGCAGGCCCTTCGGCGTCAGCGTGATCTTGAAGCGGTAGGGCCGGCCGGATTCGCCGAACCAGGTATGCCAGCCAAACAATATCCACATGCGATTCGTCTCCGTCCCCAAGGTGGCAGGGTGAAACAGGGCTGGTTAACGCGCGATTAACGGTTTGCCGCATCTGGCCTCAGAGGCATTGTGATTGCGTCGGAACCCTCGACCGCTCCGGAAGTTCATACGACTATGGCCTACAAGAACCCCCTCACGCCCTCTACCTCTGTGCTGACCGCTCAACCGGCGGGCCTCAGTTCAGACCTTGAGGCTTTTATCCAGTCCGAGCGCTTCCCCTGCACCGGCGCAAAGAGTGCCCTCCGCCTCCACCAGGTGAGCCTCGTCGAAGGGGGCGATTTCCGGTCGGATGAATGCGACGCGCACATCCACGCGGTGCTCGGCCGGTTCGGCCGGGAACTCAATCCGGGTTCCATGCCGTTCAAGACCCTTGTTTGCGGCTTTCGCCGCGGTTCGATCATGGACGAGAAGACGTTCGAGACGGCCCTCTGGGCTCGGCTGCAGCGCCTGCACGAGATCGACCGTCAGCGCGGCGTGCCATGGGCGGCGAACGTCTCGCCTGATCCGGCGTCGCCCGATTTCGGTATCAGTATCAATGGGGTGGCCTATTTTGTGATCGGCCTGCATCCGGGAGCATCGCGCGCGGCGCGGCGGTTCTGCCGACCGGCCCTGGTTTTCAATTCCCATGACCAGTTCGAGCAATTGCGCGCCGATGGCCGGTACCAGGCCCTGCAAAAGGTCATCCGGCAAAAGGAACTTGACGCAAACGGATCAATCAACCCCATGATCGGCACGCATGGGCAACGCAAGCAGGCCGCACAATATAGCGGCCGCCAGGTGGGAGACGACTGGACATGTCCATTTCAATTCAAAGCGCCGACATCGGCGTAATTCACACGATCGCCCCCAGGACAGGCGTCGCCTTCCGGCTTCGGAAGGGGCAGGCACTGACCGTGATCGATCCCGAAGGCCAGCAAGTCTCGGACATGCTGGCCTATAATGCGGACGACACGCACGAGGTCATCTCTTCGGGCCGGTCCATCGACTATGCCAGCCGCCTATTCCTGACGAGCGGGGACATCCTCTATTCCAATCGCAGCAACCCGATGCTGGTGATTGGCGAGGACCAGGTCGGTCGCCATGACTTCACGCTGACGCCCTGTTCGAAGGATACGTTCCGCATCATCTATGGCGATGAAACGCCCCATCATGGCTGCCAGGGAAATGTCGAAAGGGCCCTGGCGCCCTATGGTATCGGTCCGGACCAAATTCCCATCGCCTTCAATATTTTCATGCATGTGGCAACAAACGGTGAGACTGGCGAAATCAAGGTCCTGCCGCCGCTCAGCAAGCCGGGCGATCTCACGCGGTTTCACGCCGAGATGGATCTCATCATGGCGCTGACCGCTTGCTCCGCAGGTCAGTCGAACAATTTCAGCTACAAACCCATCCATTATCGTATCGACTGATGCTCGACCGGACCCGTCTTGATCGCGACCCGCCGACAGCCTTCGCAAGGGCGAACTGGTTCTCTGACCTCCGGCTGACCCGCCATGGCTTGATCGTCAAGAAGACGGGCCGCCGGATAGGCCTCGCGGAAATCACGCCTTCGGAGTTCGTGAAATTCTGCCTCTATTTCGCTGTCGTCCTGATGAAAGGGCTGATCGTGCGGATGACGAGGCCGCGCGGCCTCTCGGTCTGGTTCGCGCCGGACCGGCCACGCCCCTGGTACATCCTCTGGTCGGCCATGACCCTTTCCGGCATCCACTTCGCCCGCACACCCGCCAGCGCAGATGTTGCCTTCTATTTCGAGGATACGACCCGGGGCATCCCCCCGCCGGCCGGGAACCTGGTCCGTCTCAATGCGGCCTGCAATGACATCTCGAAAAGCCGCGTCGCCGATGTCTTCGCCGATGTCGCCGGATATCCCCTGCGCCTTGATCCCCGAACCCATCACGGACCGGCAGTGGAGAAGAGCGAAGGCAATGGCCTGCATGACGGCATGATCGTGACCTGTCCCTGCAATCCTTTAGCAGGAAAGGCCTACCAGCATCTCGTCGACTCGTCGGACGGCACAACCGCCTTTGATTATCGCACGACCATCATCGCTCGCGTGCCACGCTTCGTACTGGTCAAGACCAAGCCCGCCGGCAATCGTTTCTCGATACACAATGATACGGTGTCCTTCCGTGAACTGCCGGACGTATTCTCGCCCGCCGAGCTCGACACCATCACGCGCTTTGCCGAAACCATGGCGCTCGACTGGGCCGCGCTCGATATCCTGCGAGATAGCAGTTCTGGCCGTATCTACATCGTCGATGTCAACAAGACGGACACCGGCCCGGCGGTCGATCTCTCGTGGCGCGACCGCAGCCGCGTCATGCGCGCCATTTCCCTGCATTTTCTTGAGATGATCGCTGGCGCGGCCCGGCCAGGCGTGACAGCAACAGCGCCGCAGGCTGCGCGGAACGCGCGCGAGCCCAAAAGAACAGGATACGTCATTGAAACTCCGCGTAAGGTCTGATCTCGTCTACGATTTCCCGAAGGATACGCAGGCCATTTTTGCGATCCAGGTCGCCTGCTCGCCGGGCCAGGTCATCCTGTCGGAATCGCTTGCCCTCTCGCCCGACACGCCGGTCATCCAGGATAGAGCCGACAGTCATGGCGAACGGCGCTTCCGGGCCGCCCTCGAAGGCCAGGTCCGTGTCGTCTATGAGGCCACGATCGAGAACAGCACGCCCCGGATCCTGTCGCCAGGCAGCCGGCTGCAATCCTGGCTCGAACTGCCGCCGCCAGTGCTCGAATTCCTGCTGCCAAGCCGCTACTGTCCGTCGGACAAATTCATGTCCTTTGCCCATCGCGAGTTCGGCCATCTCGCGCCCGGAAGTACGCAGGTCCTGGCCGTACTCGACTGGGTCTGCAACCATGTCGACTATGTTCCGGGGGCCAGCCATGCCGGTACCACGGCCGAGAACACGTTTGTCGACCGCGCCGGTATCTGCCGCGACTTCACGCATCTCGGCATCAGCATATGCCGCGCTCTGAATGTGCCGTCCCGCGCCGTCAGCGCCTATGCCTGGCAACTTGATCCGCCGGACTTCCACGCCGTTTTCGAAGTCTATCTCGACGGCGCCTGGTGGCTGGTCGATGCAACCCGGCTCGTCCCGGTCGAAAATATTGTCCGCATCGCCATTGGCCGGGATGCGGCTGATATTGCTTTCCTTACCACGTCGGGCAGTTGCGAATGCCTCAGCCAGTCAGTGTCGGTCGAGCAGGTCAACGCTTGAATTACGGTCAGCCCGCCGGCATCGCCGCCTGAACGGGCCGGAAACTGGTGCGGTGCACGGGGCTGGGGCCAAGCCGGGCCAGGGCTTCGGCATGGGCGGCGGTGCCGTAGCCCTTGTGGCGGGCAAAGCCGTAGCCGGGATGGCGGACGTCGAGGTCCTGCATCAGGACGTCGCGAACGGTCTTGGCGAGGATCGAGGCAGCCGAAATGGCCGGCTCCGTCAGGTCGCCCTTGATGATGGCGCGGGCCTCGCAGGGCAGTGATTTCGGCAACGCATTGCCATCGATCAGGATCATGCCGAGGGCGCATTGGCGGGTCACGCCGTCCACGGCCCGGCGCATGGCAAGGAAAGTGGCTTCGCGGATGTTTAGCCTATCAATCTCCTCGACGCTGGCATGGGCAACACAGAAGGCCAGCGCCCGTTCGCGGATCAGGGGTGCCAGGGCATCGCGCCTGGCTTCGCTGAGGGCCTTCGAGTCGGTCAGCCCTGCTATCGATGCGGCAGGGTCGAGCACAACGGCGGCAGCTGTCACCGGGCCAGCCCACGGACCGCGTCCGGCCTCATCGACGCCGCAGGTAAAGAGAAGCCGCTGGTTCATCGCGCCAGTGCATCGCGAGTCGCCCTTGCTATCCACCCCTGCCTCAGCTTCATTGCAGTTTCTCCGAATCCCCGCCACCAGGACGTATCCCGCCATGCTTGAATTCCTTTCTTCTCCCGCCTTCTGGGGCAGTCTTGCGACCCTGACTTTCCTGGAAGTTGTCCTCGGCATCGACAACCTGCTCTTCATTTCCATCGCCACCGGGAAACTGCAGGGGGAACAAAAGGCGAAAGCCACCCGTATCGGCATATGGGGCGCAATGTTCCTGCGCATTGCAATGCTCGGGCTGATCTTCGTGATCATCAATCTCGACAAGAATGCCCTGTTCCAGATGCCGCACTGGCTGGCCGTCTTTGTGTCCGGCGGGGACGAGGCCCTGATGCATCACGTCGAGGACGTGACGGTAAAAGACCTGATCCTGCTGGCGGGCGGACTATTCCTGCTGTGGAAGGGTACACAGGAAATCCACTCTGCTGTTGAAGGCACGGGCCATATTGAGGCAGGCGCCAAGAGCGGCTTTACGGCGGTTGTCATCCAGCTGTTCGTCATCAACTTCGTCTTCTCGCTCGACAGCGTCATCACGGCCATCGGCATGACCAATGATATCATTGTCATGGTGACAGCTGTCGTCCTGTCGACCATTGTCATGGCCTTTGCGGCCGATCCGCTGGCGAAATTCATCGGCGAGCATCCGACAACCAAGATGCTGGCGCTCGCCTTCATCCTTCTGGTCGGTGTGGCGCTTGTGGCGGATGGCCTCGGATTCCACATTCCGCGCGGCTATCTCTATTTTGCCATCGCCTTCTCCCTCGGCGTCGAACTCTTGAACATTCGCGCCAAGGGCAGCAAGCGCAAGACAGGAGCTCATTGAATGTCCGGTCCTTATGCCATCCGCATCCACGAAACAGGCGGTCCCGATGTCCTGAAAAAGGAACCGCTGGACCTGAAGCCGCCGGGCCACGGCGAGGCGCTGGTGCGCCAGTCGGCTGTCGGCCTCAACTTCATCGACACCTATTTCCGCACTGGTCTCTATCCGGCGAAGTTCCCGTTCACGCCGGGCGGCGAGGGCGCAGGCGTGGTCGAAGCGGTGGGTGATGGCGTCACTCACCTCAAGCCCGGCGACCGCGTCGGCTATGTCGCATCGGGCACATATGCCACGCATGTGACCTTGCCGGCCGCGAACCTGCTGCCCTTGCCGGACGGCATCAGTGACGAGGATGCCGCCGCCGTGATGCTGAAGGGCCTGACGGCCTGGATGCTATTGTTCGAGATCCGCCCTATCAGGAAGGGCGACACGCTGCTCGTCTGGGCACCCGTCGGCGGTGTCGGCAGCCTGCTCGTGCCATGGGCAGTGAGTCTCGGCGCGCGGGTGATCGCAGTCACCTCATCGGACAAGAAGGCCGACATGGCCCGCGCCGCTGGGGCCAGTGATGTGATCGTCGGCTATGACAATGTCGCCGAGCAGGTGAAGGCCCTGACAGACGGCAAGGGCGTCGACGTGGCGCTCGACAGTGTCGGCAAGATCAGTTTCGATGCGTCCCTCAGCAGCCTGAAGCCGCGCGGCTGGATGATTTCATACGGTAACGCCTCCGGCGCCGCTGATCCCGTTCCGCCCGGCCGACTGGCGCAAGGCGGCTCGCTCGTGCTGACGCGTCCGACACTGTTCAACTTCATCGCAACGCCGGAGGCGCTCGCGCGCGGCGCGGGCCTCCTGTTCGGCGCGCTGAAGGATGGCACGCTGAAGGCTGATATCGGCCAGCGCTTCGCACTGGAAGATGTCGCCGACGCCCATCGCGCCCTTGAAAGCGGCAAGACGACCGGCGCCACGATCCTGGTTCCCTGAGACCCGTCATGGCGCTCAGGATTTCAAACCGGGACGCCCGCCGCCTCTGGCTCGATGCCCAGCTCCTGTCGGCGGCGCCGACAGGCCCGCTCGACCTCGCCGATATCATCCGCCGGCTCGGCTTCGTCCAGCTCGACACGATCCGTGTTGTCGCCCGAGCGCACGATCATATCCTGTGGAGCCGCAACCAGAATTTCCGCGAGCCGATGCTGGAAAAATGTCTCGCGCGCGACCGGCATGTCTTCGAGCATTTCACGCACGACGCTTCGCTCATTCCGATGGATTTCTATCCGATGTGGCGCCGCCAGTTCCGCCGCCTTGAGGAAAAGGTGCGCGGCTGGGAATGGCATCGCGGCATGCTGGATGAGAAGGGCCGTGCCGATATCTGTGCCCGCATCGCAGCCGAAGGCCCACTCAGCACCAAGGCGTTCGACACCAAGATCGCGGGCAAGCGCGAGATGTGGCGCCGCCCGCCGCACAAGCTGGCGCTCGATTACATGTGGTATGCAGGCGAACTCTCGACCTCGCACCGCGAGAATTTCACCAAATACTATGACCTTACGCATCGCGTGATCCCAGATCGGCTGCGCGAGACCGTACACAGCGACGCGGCCCAAATTGACTGGCTGTGCCGCGAGGCGCTGGCGCGCCTGGCCTTTGGCACCGAGGGCGATGTGCAGCGCTTCTGGGCGGCGGCGGACCTGCCGGAAGTGAAAGCCTGGACGGCGGCCAATGCCGGCGAACTCGTGCCCGTCGAAATCGAATCGTCGAACGGAACGTGGAATGCGGCGCTCGCTCTGCCGGACATTGAAGGTCGCCTTGCCGCGACCCCCGCGCCGACCTCGCGCCTGCGTATACTCAACCCGTTCGACCCGGTGATCCGCGATCGCAGCCGCCTCGCGCGCCTGTTCGGCTTCGACTACCGGATCGAGATTTTCGTGCCCGCCGCCAAACGGCAATGGGGCTATTACATCTATCCGTTGCTGGAGGGTGACCGGTTTGTCGGGCGGATCGAAGTGAAGTCAGACCGGGACAAGGGTGAACTCACTGTCGTCGCGCTATGGCCCGAGCCCGGCGTGAAATGGACCGGCGCGCGTCAGGCGAAACTGGAGGCGGAACTCAGCCGCATGGCGCGGTTTGTCGGGGCCAGCGACGTGGTTTGGCGAACCGACTGACGCGTTCAGTCGTCAGGAGGCTGCGGGCCACAAATTTCGCAACTCCTTTCGCATGGAGTTCTTTACCTGGTCGATCTCGCCTTTCGACACACGCTTGCTCAGCACGGCAAACACGGCGGACACGGAAAGCTTCGGGTTGTTCAGCGGGTCGGTTTTGAATTCGCGCTGAACGCGTTCGTAGAACTGTTCCAGCTTGCGCTCGGGAACAGGCGTCGCCGACGGATCCCAGCCCTCATAATATATGCCACGGACAAGCAGCGGGAGCTGCGCTGCCAGATCGGCGGCTTCATCCACGCTGAGCCAGTCGCGGAGCGCATGCAAAGTCGCCCGCAACAAGCGATAGCTGCGATTCTTGTCGTCCCAATGTGCCTGCTCGGATATGTCGTTGAGCCAAATGTTGACGTCCTGGGTGGCATTGTCGAGGACGCTGATCCCTGTCTGAGACATCTGAAATTTCTCCCTTGTTGGTGTCAGCATCCCGCACGCGCCGCCCAGGCGCATTGACCCGCATCAAGTCGGATCACCTACTTTGGCAATGGACACAGGACATGCGATCGGCGGGACGCAGGGTAGTATTGGGCCGTCACTCTGGCTCGGACACCGGCAGGTCCAGGAGGAGGGCCGGGTCGATGTAGAAATCGCCGCCACGGTCGGCGCTCGCGGCATTGCGCCATTTGACGGCCCAATGCAGGTGCGGCCCGGTCGTGCGACCGCTATTGCCGGTCTTGGCGAGTACGTCCCCGCGCTTGACCACATCGCCGGCAGCGACATCGACGTCGGAGAGATGCATGAATACCGAGGTCAGTCCGTGGCCATGATCGAGGAAGACGGCGCCGCCTTCATAGTAGAGGTCGGGATCGGCGAGGATCACTGTGCCGCCGGCCGGGGCGACGACCGGCGTGCCAATGGGCGCGGCCATGTCATAGCCTTGGTGGACAGAGGTCGATTCGCACGGCTTTCCGGTGACTTTCGAGACGCCGATATATTTCCGCGTCGGGCCGAAGGGCGATGAGGCGGGCGCATCGGCTGGTTTGATGAAGCCGCCCAAGGCACCGGGGCCGGGATTCAGGCGGGCAAACGCCTCTTGCTTGATCTGCCAGCTTTTTGCCGCATGGGCTTTCTGTTCGGGCGAGCGGGCATCAACCTTGTCGCAATCGAAGCCCTTGATCGTGCGGAATTCATCATCGCGCGCGGCGATGGCGAGGTCGCCGAGGGCGCCGCTGGCTGCAGACCAGCCGATCACCGAGGGCGCGTTTGTGCGGATGCCAAACTGGGCCGTACCGGTGTCATCCACCACTTGCCTGACGCCAGCGACCGTCATCGTTTCGCCGGGCGCAGCATGGCAGATGACAAGGCCACCCTGTTTGAGGGCGCCGTCGCACGTCGGGGGCGAAGACGTTGCAGCTCGTTTTGCGGTCTCGTCGGGAGCGGATCCTTGTGCACACGCTCCTGAACACATCATGACCGCGAGCAGGAGTTCGCGCAGCATCATCCCTTTGCGGGGACCATCCGGGTGCCTGCAGCGGCAGCGTCCCAATAGGCTTCTTGCAGGTCGACGCTCCAATAGCGCAGGGCCTGAAGCGGAATCCTGCGTCCGGTCACGGCGCACACAACGAAATCGCCGGGCGCAAGCACCTGGACATCGGCATCTAGGTAGCGAAGCCGCGCTTCGCCCGCCTGTCGGTTTGATCGGGTCAACATCGTGCGACCATGCCCGATCTGCGCGGAAAAGAAAAGGTGCGGCGAACAGGAAGTTTCTGCTTTGTTCTGGAGAACAAACATGGTACATGCAAACCATGGACGGCAATAGGGGGCCTTGCCAAACTGACCCCCGTAGTGGACCTAAGGAGACGACTCATGGCCAAACCAGCGCTTCAACTTGTGGATAAGGAATCCGGTGTGGATAAGCAGAAGGCTCTTGAAACGGCTCTAGGTAATATTGAACGCGCGTTCGGCAAGGGATCGGTGATGCGCCTCGGTGATCGCAAGGTCATGGATATCGAGGCGGTTTCGACCGGTTCGCTGGGGCTCGACATCGCGCTGGGCATTGGCGGCATTCCGCGGGGCCGGATCATCGAGATCTACGGCCCGGAAAGTTCGGGCAAGACGACGCTTGCCCTGCACTGTGTGGCCGAAGCGCAGAAAAATGGCGGCGTATGCGCCTTCATCGATGCCGAGCACGCGCTCGACCCGGTCTATGCCGGCAAGCTGGGTGTGGGGCTGGACGACCTCCTGATCTCGCAGCCTGATACGGGTGAACAGGCGCTTGAGATTGCTGACACGCTCGTGCGCTCCGGTGCGGTGGAATTGCTGGTCATCGACTCGGTGGCTGCGCTCACCCCGCGCGCCGAGCTTGAGGGCGAGATGGGCGATTCCCTTCCCGGCCTGCAGGCCCGCCTGATGAGCCAGGCCCTGCGCAAGCTCACCGGCTCGATCTCGAAATCGAAATGTACCGTCATCTTCATCAACCAGATTCGCCACAAGATCGGCGTCATGTTCGGCAGCCCGGAAACCACGTCCGGCGGTAATGCGCTGAAATTCTATGCTTCGGTCCGTCTCGATATCCGCCGCATCGGCCAGATCAAGGAACGTGAAGAGGTTATCGGTAACCAGACGCGCGTCAAAGTGGTCAAGAACAAGGTGGCCCCGCCGTTCCGGCAGGTCGAGTTCGACATCATCTATGGTGAAGGCATTTCCAAGACGGGTGAGTTGATTGACCTTGGGGTCAAGGCTGAAGTCGTCGAGAAATCCGGTTCCTGGTATTCCTACAAGGGTGAGCGGATGGGCCAGGGGCGCGAGAAGACCCGCGCTTTCCTCAAGGAAAATCCCGCCATGGCCGACGAGATTGAGGATTCGATTCGCCGTAATGCAGGCCTCCTGGCCGATGAGCTCCTGACTGCCGGCATGGAGGCCGGGGCCGAGGACGATATCGAACCGGATGCCGCTGAAGGCTGATCGGCTCCGTTTTTTACCCCGAACGACCTGTAAATGGGTCGTTCGGGGCCCAGTTTGCAGTCAGGTCTGTCACCTGAACTTGTCCCTTTATGGCGCACACCGCTTGGCGTGCCGCAAAGGGACCTTTATATCGCCGGTTGGAACCGGCGCGGGCCTACCCTCGCCGCACATGAATAATTTCGGCTAGGACACTGCCCATGACCGGCGTCAACGATATCCGCGAAGCTTTCCTTTCCTTCTTCGAGAAGCAGGGACACACGCGGCGCGCCTCTGCGCCGCTCGTGCCGCAGAACGACCCGACCCTGCTGTTCGTCAATGCGGGCATGGTGCCATTCAAGAACATTTTCACCGGGGCCGAGACGCCATTCGCTCCGCGCGCCACCACGTCGCAAAAATGCGTCCGGGCCGGCGGCAAGCACAATGACCTCGACAATGTCGGCTATACGGCGCGCCACCACACATTCTTTGAAATGCTGGGCAATTTCTCGTTTGGCGATTATTTCAAGGAACAGGCGATCGTCTATGGCTGGGACCTGGTCACCAAACAGTTCGGTCTCGACCCGAAGCGCCTGCTGGTGACCGTCTATGCCGAGGACGATGAGGCCGCATTGCTCTGGAAGAAAGTTGCCGGCCTGTCCGACGACCGGATCATTCGCATCGCCACGTCGGACAATTTCTGGTCCATGGGTGATACCGGCCCTTGTGGCCCGTGCTCGGAAATTTTCTATGACCATGGCGACAAGATTGCCGGCGGCCCTCCCGGCAGCCCGGACGAGGATGGCGACCGTTTCATCGAGATCTGGAACCTGGTCTTCATGCAGTTCGACCAGTCAGCTGACGGATCGCGCAAGCCCCTGCCCAAGCCGTCGATCGATACCGGCATGGGTCTCGAGCGCATCGCGGCTGTCATGCAGGGCGTCCACAACAACTACGAGATCGATCTTTTCGCAAACCTGATCAAGGCCGAGGAAGACCTCTATGGCGCGAAGGCCGCAGGCGACCATCTGGCCTCCTTCCGCGTGATCGCAGACCATTTGCGGACATCGGCCTTCCTGATCGCCGATGGCGTTCTGCCCTCGAACGAAGGGCGCGGTTATGTCCTGCGCCGGATCATGCGCCGCGCCATGCGCCACGGCCATTTGCTGGGTGCCCGCGAACCGATGATGCACCGCCTGACGCCAGCCCTGATCGGTGAAATGGGCAAGGCCTATCCGGAACTGGGCCGCGCGAAAGCCGCGATCGAATCCGCCCTTGAACAGGAAGAGTCCCGCTTCCAGCGCACGCTCGGGCGCGGCCTGTCGCTGCTCGACGAGGCGACAACCGGCTTGGGCAAAGGTGATGCGCTGTCCGGCGACACCGCCTTCCGGCTCTATGACACGTTCGGCTTCCCGCTCGACCTGACGCAGGATATTCTGCGGGCGCGCGGCATGTCGGTCGATACGGCCGGTTTCGACGCGGCGATGGACGTCCAGCGCGAAGGGTCGCGCAGCGCGGGCTTCTCGTCCGGCGATGCAGCGACCGATGACATCTGGTTCGCAGTGCGCGAAAAATCCGGCGCCACGAAATTCGGCGGTTATTCAGCCACCGAAGGCCAGGGCAAGCTGGTGGCCATCGCAGCGGGCGGTGCGCTGGTCGATACGCTCCAGCCGGGCGCTGCTGAACTCGTGTTCGATGCCACGCCTTTCTATGCCGAGAGCGGCGGCCAGGCCGGTGACCACGGCGAGATCATGTTCGATGGTGGCGCACGCTTCATCGTCCGTGACGTGCAGAAGCGTGCCGGCGATGTGAATGTCCATATCGGCGAACTCGTCAGCGGCTCGGCCAAGCTCGGTGCGACGGCGAAACTGCATGTCGACGCGGTGCGCCGACATGCCATCATGGCGAACCACTCAGCGACCCACCTTCTGCATGCGGCCCTGCGCAATGTGCTCGGCGAGCATGTCACGCAGAAGGGCTCTCTGGTTGAGGCCGACCGTTTGCGGTTCGACTTCTCGCACGGCGCACCGGTCACAGCGGCGGAGCTTGAAGCCATCGAGGATCAGGTCAATACGGTGATCCGCCAGAATGCTGCGACCGACATCAAGGTAACCACGCCCGACAAGGCCATCGAGGCCGGGGCGCTGGCCCTGTTCGGCGAGAAATACGGAGACGAAGTCCGCGTCCTGTCGATGGGCAAGGGCGACGGCAAGGCCTATTCGGTCGAGCTGTGCGGCGGCATTCATGTCGAGCGGTCGGGCGACATCGCCGTGTTCGTGATCACGTCCGAAGGTGGCGTATCCGCTGGCGTCCGCCGAATCGAGGCGGCCACAGGCGCCGAGGCGCTGGCCTGGCTCAAGGGCCGCGCACGAATCGCCGAAGACCTCGCCGAGACCCTGAAAGTGCCCCTGAAGGATGTGCCGCGCAAGGTCACTGTCCTGACGGAGGAGCGGCGCGCGCTGGAGAAGGAACTCGCCGATGCCAAGCGTAAGCTGGCCATGGGCGGCGGTGGCGGCGCGCCGGCCGGGCCGGAAGTGGTCAATGGCGTGAACCTGATCGCGCGGGTCGCCGAAGGCGTCGGCGGCAAGGATCTGCGCGCGCTGGTCGACGAGGCAAAGGCGAAGATCGGTTCGGGCGTTGTTGCCTTCGTCGGCGTGGCCGATGGCAAGGCCGGCGTGGCGATTGGCGTCACGGCAGACCTGACGGCAAAATATTCGGCGGTGGACCTTGTGAAGGTTGCTGCCGCAGCGCTCGGCGGGCAGGGCGGCGGCGGGCGTCCGGACATGGCGCAGGCCGGCGGGCCCGATGCGAGCAAGGCGGACGAGGCGCTGGCGGCGGTTAGGGCTGCGCTGGCGGGATAGTCTGGAAATGGTCGGAGTGAGAGGATTTGAACCTCCGACCCCTGCCTCCCGAAGGCAGTGCTCTACCAGGCTGAGCCACACTCCGAATCCAAGAGCGGCGTATTTACGCCTGTCGCAGGATTTTTCAAGAGGGTCAGATCGCCTGTGCCAGCAGCGGCTCGGCGGTGCCGGGCTGCCATTGGGCGTGCTTGGTCATGATCGATTTGAACAGCGGGCTGGCGAGGTGGTTATCGAGCCAGGATTTCAGCGCGGGCAGGTTTTGCTCGGCGAACCAGGCGCGGTCGGTGGCGGCGAACTGGCGCACGAAGGGGAAAATCGCCATGTCGGCAAGCGTGCGGTGAGGGGCCAGCAAGTGGGTCCCTGAGGGGGTGATACGGCTGTCCCACGTCCGCAGTATGTCCAGACCGGTCGCGCGCTGGGCCAGCGGATCAACACCATCATAGCGGTTCGGGTATTTGTAGCGATCGAGAGCCTGTTTGAACGGGCCATCGCATTGGGCGGTCAGGGCGGCGGTTTCGTCGGCATCCGCACCGAGCCAGTTTTCCAGATCATTCAGGGCGAGCGCCCAGTGCATGACATCAAGGCTTTCGTCGATCACGGTGCCGCCTGGCAGGACAAGAACCGGGACGGTGCCTTTGGGGCTGGCGGCGAGCATTTCGGCGGGCTTGTCCCGCAGGACGACTTCGCGGATCCGGATCTCGGCGCCGCTGACCGCGAGGGCGAGCCGGGCACGCATGGCATAGGGACAGCGCCGGAACGTGTAGAGGACGGGCACGGTCATGCCTCCTCGCTCCGCCGCGCCTCCGGGCCCATGTGTTGCTGCCCGCGCGCCCTAGCGAGGTCGATCTGCTTCTGGCGCTCGGCAAAGCGGGCGCGCTGGTCGTCACTCATCTCGGTGATGCAATGCGGGCAGGCGACGCCGGGCTCATAGGCGGCGTGCTGCATATCAGCCTCGGACAGCGGCCGCTTGCAGGCGTGGCACATGTCATACGAGCCGGGGGTCAGGTCGTGGCGGACCGAAACGCGCTCGTCGAAGACGAAGCATTCGCCCTGCCATTTGGTGTCGGATTCAGGCACGGTTTCGAGATATTTCAGGATGCCGCCCTGGAGATGGAAGACGTCTTCTATGCCTTCGGATTTCACGAAACTGGTGGCCTTCTCGCAGCGGATGCCGCCGGTACAGAACATGGCGACTTTCGGCTTGCGGCCCTCGGCTTCGAGCTTTGCCCGGAAATCGCGGAACCAATCCGGGAATTCGCGGAAGGTTTTCGTGTTCGGGTCGATCGCGCCTTCAAACGTGCCGATAGCGACTTCGTAATCGTTGCGCGTATCGATCAGCACGGTGTCCGGGTCTGATATCAGGGCGTTCCAGGCCTCGGGGGCGACATAGGTGCCGACCAGGGCGTTGGGGTCGGTGCCGGGCACGCCCATCGAGACGATCTCGCGCTTCAGGCGCACTTTCAGGCGCAGGAAGGGCATCTCATCCGCTTCGGCGAACTTGGCCTCCAGCGTCTCGCAGCCGGGCAGGGCGCGCAGGGCGGCAAGGGCTGTGTCGATGGCGCCTTCGGTGCCGGCGATGGTGCCGTTGACGCCTTCACTGGCGAGCAGGACAGTGCCCTTCACGCCGGCGGCGTTCAGCGTTTCGGCCAGCGCGGGCTGGCGGGATTCGAAGTCCGGCAGGGCGACGAACTTGTAGAAGGCGGCAACGGTACAGGTCATGGCCGCGCTTATGGCAGATCACGGCGCAGATTTGAATAAGGACCAGCACGTACGGCGCCTGAGGGGGCGCTTAGGGTGGAGTAAGGGTTTCCTGGGATGGGAGTGTGGGTCAGGTGTCGGGGATATTGATTCCGTAGTCCCGGCGAACGCCGGGACCTGGTGAGACTATTGCGGACAGGGTTGCCTGAGGTCCCGGCGTTTGCCTGGAACACGGAGTTGAGGTGTCTGTCAGCGCCAGTTGGAGCCTGTCGGAGACAGGCGCACGGAAAATGCCCGGATGCGGCCCGGTGAAGTCATCCGAGAGCTGGATCACCACGACTCGCCCATTCCACGCGACCCCCCAGAGCATTTGCGCGCCGGGACGGCCATTCTCACGGAACCATGCCTTCAGGCGCTGGATGCGCCAGAAGATGAGCGGCCAGATTGGCAGCAGGTACCAGGGCAGGCCCGGCATGGGGATGAGGAGGGAGAACATCGCAGCGCATTATACGCCAGGTGTGGGAGGGGGTGGATAAGCCAGTGCAAAACCCGTTCCCGTCGCGACGCCGTGGCCCCCACCCAGACTCCCCCTTGCAGGGACCAGACTCCCCCTTGCAGGGAGTGGAGTCCCTTTCATGTGCGCTGATCTTTCTGTGCCGGGCTGACGGTTCGTCCGCCTGCAAGGGGGAGGTCAGGTCGGGGTCAACCTACCCGCCTTGCTTCGCCGGCAAAATGGCTGAGACCCAACCATTGCTGCATGTGGGAGGAGATCGCCTGGTCGCCGTCCAGATTGACCCTGTCCTCGGCGACGGCTTTTCGCACCGTCGACAGTCCGAGCCAGATGGCAGTCATGGAGCGCAGGTCTGTCGTAACGAACAGGTCGACCTCGAAGCCGGGGTCGATATAGCAAAGATCGACACTGCCTGTCGGTTCGACGATCAGCCACCAGTTCTTCTGCGAGTCAGGCAGGTCGCTATAGATGAAGTTGATGACACTGCGGCTGTCGGGCAGGGGCGATGTGTTCAGGTTCCGCCGCATGTCCCACATCAGCAAAGCCGGATCGAGATTGTCGAGGCTGAGATCGGCCTCGATCCAGCGCTGCCCCCAGACGCCGACGGCCTCGATCACCGCCGACAGGTCGCGGCCGGATTCTGTCAGGTGATATTCGTTTAGGCCCGGCCCTGCTGAATCGGGCAGCATGCGGAGGATTCCAGCAGCTTCGAGTTCCTTCAGCCGCGCAGACAGAAGGGTTGGCGACATGCGCGGCACGCCGCGGCGCAGGTCGTTGAACCGTGTCGATCCCGCGATCAGTTCCCGCAGCACGAGCAGTGTCCATCGTTTCGAGAGGATTTCCGCCGCCATCGCGACAGGGCAGAATTGCCTGTAACTGCTGGTCATGGTCATGGTCAGGGTCTCCTCAGGTGGTGGGCGCGGCGCCGACTCTAGCGCCGGAAAGCCTGTCCGACTGGTACAGAAACTGGACTGGACGAAAACCGGGATCGGCCGTCAGTCTGGTTCAAGCCGGGGCGATAGGTGAATAGTTCCCAAAAACCCCGCCAATGAAAGGACTTATCATGACAGACACGCTTTTCTCCCGCCTTGGCGGCACCGAAGGTGTCACACGGATTGCCTCGAATCTCGTCGACAATCATCTTGCAAACCCCCTGATCGCGGCGCGCTTCGCGGGCAGCGATGTGGCGAGATTGAAGCAGATGGCGGCTGATTTCTTCTCGCTCGGTTCAGGCGGGCCGCAGGTCTATACCGGCAGGGACATGTTGAGCGTGCACAAGCACATGAACATATCCGACAATGAATACATGGCGTCGATCGATGACCTGATGAAAGCACTGACAGACTCTGGCGTTGGCGATCGGGAGAAATCAGACGTGCTGTATATATTCTACCAGTTGCGCCCGGATGTCGTCGGCGTCTAACGACCCGACGAGACCAGGCAGGCACGCCCCGGTCCCAAGGGAGACACACGAAAAGAAGACGTGCTAGATGGCACCATCGTTTTGGATGGAGCCAGGTGCATGACCCATATCCTCGCTATTTCCGGAAGCCTGCGGAAGGCCTCGTTCAATACCGGGCTGATGCGGGCGGCCGAACAGGTGGCGCCCGATGGGGTGAGCCTCACAGGCATGACGCTGCATGGCATTCCGCTTTATGACGGGGACGAGGAGGCTGCGCACGGGCTGCCGGACGCCGTGACCGCGTTCAGGGAGGCGATCACCAAGGCAGACGCCCTGCTGCTGGTCTCGCCGGAATATAACAATGGCATTCCGGGCGTGTTCAAGAATGGGGTCGACTGGGCCTCACGCGGCACCAACGTGTTTCGCGGCAAGCCTGTGGCGATCATCGGCGCGTCGTCCGGCGGGTTCGGCACGATCCTGGGCCAGAACCACTGGCTGCCGGTTGTCCGCACACTGGGCATGCGGCCCTGGTTCGATGGGCGGCTCATGGTATCGCGCGCGGGCGACCAGTTCGATGCCGACGGCAACCTGACGGACGAGTCGACGCGGGAGAGGCTTCGCGAATTCCTCGCCGGGTTTGCCGCGTTCGTTGGCCTATGAGCCCGGGCGGATGAGGACGGTCTGGAAGCGCTGGTAGCCGAGCTGCTTCTCGTCGGCTGTCTGGCGGAAGGCGCGGTATTCGCCGACGGGCGAGGCGGTGAAGCCGGCCTGGGTGAGCCGGTCGGCCACCGTGACGGCGCGCTGATAGGCCAGGTTGCGATTGTCGAACCGCTGGAGCGCGCCGGCTGTCGAGGCATAGCCAACGACTTCAACCGTCCTGGTGGACCAGTGCTCAAGCGCCCAGATGCTGTCGCCGAGCACGGACTCGCCAGCCGGGGAAATGACGTTCTCGCCATTGTCGAACGCGATAAGCGGCAATTCGGAAACGGGCGGGACAATGCGGATGGCCCAGTCAGGGAAGTTCAGCTTGAGGCCCTCTTCCATCGTGCGATAGGCCGAGATCGACAGGCCGTTATGCGGAGCAGCGATCAGGGTTGCCGTTCGCTTTTCGGCGTCGATGTCGGCGGCGGCCAGCTGGAACGGGACGGCGGCGCGCAGTTCGGTTTCCGACTGGCGGAGTGTGCCGAGCTTCTCGAGGCGGGAGATTTCGGCGCGCAGCGGGGCGGCGATGGAGGAGTCGGCCATGCGGAGGAAGGCTTCGGCTTCAAGCTTTTTGTCTTCATCGATCAGGACCTGGCCGAGATTGACTTCGACCGGGCGACCCAGGCGCTTGGTGAGATCGGCGACAAGGAGCGTTTCGGCGTCCGGCACCCGGGTATGGGTGAGGACTGTGGCATCGACGCGGATATCCGCCTTTTTCGGAAAGGTCACCGACACGTCAGAAATGCGCGAGTCATGACCGGAGAACGGTTCGAGCAGGGCGGACTTGACCGTGTTGATGGCGGTCGTCTCATAGGCGATGTCGCGCAGGGCAAGGCCGAGCGGCACCGACAGTGCGGCAAATACCGTCACGATCATTGCGCCCTGCCAGAGCGTGCCGCGCTTCCCGTGTCCGGCGCCGAAACTGTAGAGGCGCGACAGCACGGTCACCGAGAGCGCAATCGCGAGCAGGTTGGTCATGAACAGGAAGAAGGAGCCGCCGGCGACCGGCATGGAGCCGACCGCGAGGCCGTATCCGGTGACTGCCAGAGGCGGCATCAGCGCGGTGGCGATGGCGACGCCGACAATCGTTTCGCCCTTGCGCTGGATGACGGCATAGCCGCCGGCGAGTCCGGAGAAGATGGCGACGAGGAGGTCGAAGAAATTGGGCCGTGTGCGGGCGATGATTTCGGGCGTGATCTCGGTCAGCGGTGAGAGCTTGACGATCAGGAAGGAGATCGTGATGGCGGCGACGACGCCGCAGGCCATCGAGAACATGGCGCGGCGCATGGCCGAGAGGTCAAGGATGCTGAGCGAGAAACCCATCAGCATGATCGGCCCCATGAGGGGCGAGATCAGCATGGCGCCGATGATGACGGCGGGCGAGGACAGCAGGAGGCCGAGCGTCGCGATGGCGCAGGACATGACCGCCATGAAGACATAGCGGCCGGACATCTGGCCTTCTTCGCGGACATGATCGACCACGTCCTGATGGTCAATCTTGCGGGCGAGCTGGCGCAGGAACAATTTGGCCCGCCGCTTGAGGACGTTCATCTGACCGGACGTTTCTGACTTGTCGAATGCCATGTGGCGGAGGTCTCGTGGTTTAGCGGCGGGGTGGGTAGCCAATACGGCAAATTCGATACGTAACCATTAGCATTATGCATTGAAAGATTGCGGGTTTACAGCGCCCGGAACAGTGCCTGTCCGCAGCGGCCTAGTCGGCAAGGATACGGGGCAGTTTGAACGTGACGGACTCACGGGCGGTTTCGACCGTGTCGAGCGTGACCTCAAACCGTGCGCGGCAGGCGTCGATGACGCCCTGGACGAGGTCTTCCGGTGCGCTGGCCCCGGCGGTGAGGCCGAGCGTGGTGACATTGTCGAACCACGACCAGTCGATATTGTCGGCGCTGGCGACGAGTTCGGCGCGTTCGGCCCCGGCGCGCAGGGCAACTTCGACAAGGCGGACGGAATTGGAGCTGGTACGGGCGCCGATGACGAGGACCAGCCCGGCGCCGGGCGCGAGCACCTTGACGGCGTCCTGACGGTTGGTCGTGGCGTAGCAGATGTCTTCCTTGTGGGGGCTCGCGATCTCCGGGAAGCGGGCCTGCAGGACAGCGACGATTTCGGCCGTATCGTCCACTGACAGGGTGGTTTGTGTCACGAAGGCGAGGTTTTTCGGGTCTTTCGGTACGAAGCGTTCCGCATCCGCGACGGTCTCGACCAGGGCGATTCCCCCGCTGGGGAGCTGGCCCATCGTGCCGATCACTTCCGGATGGCCTGCATGGCCGATGAGAACGATCTCGCGACCGTCGGTATGGTGGCGTTCGGCCTCGACATGGACCTTGGAGACGAGCGGGCAGGTCGCATCGACATAGATCATCTGGCGCGCGGCGGCTTCGGCTGGCACGGATTTCGGAACGCCATGGGCGGAAAAGATGACCGGCCGGTCGGTCGGGCATTCGTCCAGTTCTTCAACGAACACGGCACCCATGGCCTCGAGGCGGCTGACAACATGGGCATTGTGGACGATTTCGTGGCGGACATAGACCGGCGCGCCCCATTTTCCGAGGGCTTCCTCGACAATCTGGATCGCCCGGTCGACTCCGGCGCAGAAACCGCGGGGCGCCGCGAGGCGAATGGTCAGGGCAGGCCTGTCGGTCATTTAATAATCTCCTGCCTCTGCGGCGTTGCGCCGAGGCGCGCAGCCCTTTAACACATCTCCAGCTACAGATGGACAGGCCTTTTCATCAGGCCAAGAAGGACACGCCGACGCATGCGCATATTTGTTACCCTTCTCGCGGCGGCGATGCTCGTCGGATGCCAGTCGAAAATCGCCGAGACATTCGACACGCGCCAGAATGCCGGGCCGTGCCCGCCAATGGGGGCTATCTATGACGTGGCCCGCTATGTGAAGTTCGTGGACGGCGGCGACGAGACCTATCCGAACATCGCCTATACGGCTGAAATCAACGATGTGCGCATGTTCTGCCGCTATTCCGACGATGACCCGCTGGTGGCGCAGATGGAAGTGGATTTCGCCTTCGGCAAGGGCGATGCGGCCACGTCGGACACGCATGCCTATCCGTATTTCGTCGCCGTGACGCGCCGTAATGGCAAGGTGCTGGCCAAGGAATATTATTCGGTCGTGGCGGATTTCAAGGGCGGGAAACTGGCCGGCAAGACCGAATCGTTCAGCCGGATCGAAATCCCCCGGCTCGATGAATCCATCGCCGGATCGAATTTCGAGATCGTGGTCGGCTTCGACCTGACACCGGAACAGCTGGAATTCAACCGGGCGGGCAAGCGCTTCCGCCTCAACGCCGAACAGTAGCCATGACCAGCCTGATCAGAGACCTGACGGCTGCTGCTGGCGCCGCCTTCTCTGCCATGGGGCTGGAGGCGCGGTGGGGCGACGTACGCCGGTCCGACAAGCCGGAGCTCGCCGATTTCCAGTGCAATGGCGCGATGGGGGCGGCGAAGGCTGCCGGCCGGAACCCGCGCGAGATTGCCGGCGAGATTGCCGAAGCGCTGAAGGCCTATCCGCTGGTCCTGTCGGCGGACGTGGCGGGCCCCGGCTTCATCAATATCCGCGTATCCGACGCCGTGCTGTCGGACCGGGCGACCGAGGTGCTGGCGAGTGATACGGCGGGCGCAGAGCCGGCGCCCGACCCGCATGTGACCGTGATCGACTTTGGCGGGCCGAACGTGGCCAAGCCGATGCATGTCGGGCATTTGCGCTCGGCTGTGATCGGCGACACGCTACAGCGGCTGCTGAAATTCCTCGGCGATACGGTGGTTTCGGACACGCACCTTGGCGACTGGGGCCTGCAAATGGGCCACCTTGTCACCGAGCTGCAGGACGAGCAGCCGGACCTGATCTATTTCGACGAGACCTATACCGGGCCTTATCCGGAGGACCCGCCGGTCACGATCGAGGATCTCGGGCGGCTGTATCCGGCAGCCAGCAACAAGGCCAAGGACGACCCGGCGCGCAACCAGCGCTCGCAGAATGCCGTGGCCGAGCTGCAGGCCGGGCGGGCCGGCTATCGCGCGCTGCTGAAGCATTTCATCGAAGTGTCGGTGGCGGCGCTGAAGGTGGATTATGCGTTCCTGAATGTCTCGTTCGACCTGTGGAAGGGCGAGAGCGATGTCGACCACCTGATCCCCGGCCTGATCGAGCGGTTCCGCAAGGCGGGGCTGGCCGAGGAGAGCCAGGGCGCGCTGATCGTGCATGTGGCGCGTGAGAGCGACAAGAAGGAAATGCCGCCGGTGATGCTGCTGAATTCGCGTGGCGGCACCGGCTATCACACGACGGACCTTGCGACGATCGAGGACCGGATGATGCACATGCATCCGACGCCGGAGCGCATGCTCTATGTCGTCGACCAGCGCCAGGCGCTGCATTTTGAACAGGTGTTCCGGGCCGCTGAACTGGTCGGCCTGATCGATGAGGGGCATCTGGAACATATCGGCTTCGGCACCGTGAACGGGCCGGACGGCAAGCCGTTCAAGACACGCGAAGGCGGCGTGCTGCGGCTGGCGGACCTGAACGCGATGGCGCTCGAGGAGGCCGAGCGCAAACTGGGCGCGGCGAACTTGCCGGATGACATGGGACCGGACGAGCGGGCGAATGTGGCGCGGCTGGTGGCGGTCGCGGCGCTGCGCTTTGCCGACCTGCAGAACACGCGCACGACGAATTACGTGTTCGATCTCGACCGGTTCACCAGTTTCGAGGGCAAGACGGGGCCGTACCTGATGTATGCCGCCGTGCGGATAAAGTCGCTGCTGCGGCGGGCCGAGGCGGACGGCAATGCGCCGGGCGGGATTGTCGTGGGCCACGACGCGGAACGCTCGCTGGTTCTGGCGCTGGACGGGTTCGGCGCGGCGCTTCTGGGCGCGCGCGAGAAGCGGATGCCGCACATCTTGTGCGAGCACGTGTTCGGCCTGAGCCAGGCCTTCAGCGGCTTCTACGGTGCGCTGCCGATTGCGAACGAGAGCGATCCGGCGCTTCGGGCGAGCCGGCTGGCACTGGCGACGGCTGTGCTGAAGCAGCTGGAAGCGGGACTCGGGATCCTCGGGATCGACGTGCCTGAGCGCATGTAGGGCATCACGCCCTTGTATGCCTATATCTTCTGTATCGACGGATCGACCGTGACACAGAGGAGACGACAATGGCCAAGGCAATCAAGGCGCAGCGCGCTGGACCGGGCGACGGCGTCCAGTGGGAACTTGCCTCGCAATGGGCGCAGGGCTGGCGTTTCCTGAAATGGTCAGCGACCGCCTTCATCGTGATCGCCTTCCTTGTCGTGATCGGTCAGGGATTCCTGTTCTACCGGATGTTCGACGATGTGCATCCTGTTCTGGGTTATGCCTATGTGGTGATCCTGGCCCTCATTCTTGGCGTGATGGTGGGCCGGCCGATCCGGTCGTTCCTGGCCATGCCTGTCGCAGCCCGCCCCCCCTCCATCGTGATTGATCCGAAGGCGCCGGAATTGTCGGCGCTGGCTGCGCGGCTGAAATACGACCTGAAATACCTGGACATGCTGGCCGCCAATCCGCTGCTGAAAGACGAAAGCGAGGCCATTCGCGCGGGCGTCGCCAAGGGGCGTGGGCTGCTGGAGCGGGCCGCGCGAGGACCGCAGGACGAGGCGCTGGCCGTGTCGGTGGAACTTGAAGCGTTCGAGCGCGACCATATTGAAGCCCTGCTGAAGCCGCTGGACGCGAAAGTGAATGCGCTGATCCATGCCGAAGCCGTCGGGGTGGGCGTCGCGACGGCGGTGTCGATGAACGGGACGGTCGATGCCTTCATCGTGCTCTGGCGCAATGCCAATCTCATAGCGCGGGTGTCGCGGATCTATTTCGGTCGGCCGCACCTGGGGGGCAGTTTGCGCATCCTGCGGGATGTGGCGGCCATCGTTGTCGTGTCGCGGGCGCTCGAAGATGTGACCGACATAACCGGCGACGTGATTGGCGGCCTGCTTGGCCGCATGGGCGGGCTGGTCGCCGGTCCGCTGATGGATGGCGGTATCAATGCGATGATGACGCTGAAGCTCGGCTACCTGGCGAAACGCCGTTGCCGCAGCTTCAAGGGCTGGTCGGCCGGACAGGCCAGGGCGATTTCGGAAGAAGCGTTGCAAGGCGTGAAACAGGAATCCGGCTCGGTCGTCGCAGACCTGCTGAAACGGTGTGGCGGCCTGACTTCGCATGCCGCACGGGCGACCGAAAAGGCCTTTGCCGGGTCGAAGAATGCATGGGGCCTGGTCCAGAGCTGGTTCGGAGGCAAGCCGGCTGGGGCCTGACGGGTCAGCGGGCCACGGCTGAGCTGAAGTGGCTGGAAGCCGGGCTCGGGATTCTGGGCATAGATATGCTGGCGCGGATGAAGCCTTCTCCCGCTTCATCCTTCGACTTCGCTCGGGATGAACTCTGAGAGAGGCCCGCCCTGAACGACACCGAAGGGCGAGCCGGGCGGGCGCTGCCATGCAGGTCAGGGGTGCACCAATTGGAGGCAGGCGTGCGGATTCTGGGGATCGAGGTGCTGGAACGGATGCTGGCTGCTTGCCGCGCCCTCGAATCCGTTCTAGTTCGAAGGCAATTCAACTCTGTCCCGGGAGAGAGCAGCTCTTGAAGCTGCCGCCGAAGGCGCAACCGCCCCGGAAACGCTCAGGCAAACGGACCGGGCAGGGTCAACACGCTGGAAAGAGGCCCTTGAGGCCTCGCCGAAGGAGCAAGCCACGGCTCGTCCTTCGACTTCGCTCTAGGCATGAGCCGAGTCGATTGCAGAGCGGGCGGAATCTCTCAGGCGCCCAGGACAGCGGGGGCGACGGATATTTCGGCCCAGCGCCGATCCGTCACCTTTTGGATTGATGGCGCCATGGCAGATACCCCAACTGATGCGTTGAAGCGAACCCCGCTTTACGAACTGCATGTTGCGCGCGGGGCCAAGCTCGTCCCGTTCGCGGGCTATGAGATGCCGGTGCAGTATCCGATGGGCGTGATGGACGAGCATAAATGGACGCGGACCCATGCCGGCATTTTCGATGTCAGCCACATGGGCCCGTGCTTCCTGTCGCTGGAAGAAGGCATTGGCGGCGGCGATGAGGCGCATGCCAAGATCGCGGCATTGGTCGAGACGCTGGTGCCGAGCGACATTACCAGCCTGAAACAGGGGCAGGCGCGGCTGACCGTGCTGCTGAACGAAGACGGCGGCATCCTCGACGACCTGATCATCACGCGCCCGCTGGGCGATGAGGCGCAGGGCAGCCTGTATATCGTCGTCAATGGCGCCGTGAAGGAACAGGACTGGGCGATTTTCGAAAAGGCGCTGGCGGGCAAGGCCGTGCTGACGCGCGCCGATGACCGTATCCTGTTCGCACTGCAGGGGCCGGAAGCCGTGGACGTGTTGAGCGATTTCTTCCCCGGCTGCGAAGACCTGGCATTCATGAATCACATGCCGTTTGAACTGAACGGCACGCGCTGCATCGTGTCGCGCTGTGGGTATACCGGCGAGGACGGGTTCGAGGTGCTGGTGGCACCCGAAGCGGGCTTGCCGCTGATCGCGGAAATGCTGACGGATGAACGGGTCGAGATGATCGGCCTTGGCGCGCGGGATTCGCTGCGCCTCGAAGCCGGGCTGTGCCTCTACGGGCATGACATGGATACAAGCCGCGACCCGGTCGAGGCCGGGCTGAGCTGGGTGATCCAGAAGTCACGGCGCGAGGCGGGCAATTTCCCCGGTGCGGCGCGCATCCTGGCGGCGCTGAAAGATGGCCCGGCAGACAAGCGCGTCGGCATTCGTCCGCTGGAGCGGGCCCCGGCGCGGGAGGGAACGGAAGTGCAGGTGGGTGGCAAGGTGGTGGGCGTGGTGACGTCCGGCGGCTTTGGCCCCAGCGTCGACCACCCGGTGGCGATGGGCTATGTCGCCGCCGTCCATTCGGCGCCCGGCACGAAAGTGGATCTGATGGTGCGCGGCAAGGCACGGCCAGGCGAAGTGGTCGCGTTGCCGTTCGTTCCGCACAATTACAAACGCTAAACAGGGGGAGAGACCCATGGCGACCTATTATACAGAAGACCATGAGTGGGTCAGCGTCGACGGCGACAAGGGCAAGGTCGGTATCACGGCCTATGCCGCCGAGCAGCTGGGCGACGTCGTGTTCGTCGAGACACCGGACGTTGGCAAGACCGTGAAGAAGGGCGACGACATGGCCGTTGTCGAGAGCGTCAAGGCGGCGTCTGACGTCTACGCGCCGGTTAGCGGCGACGTGGTCGAGGCGAACGCAACGCTCGCCGATGCGCCGGAGACGGTGAACGAAAGCCCCGAAGGCGATGGCTGGTTCTGCGTCATCAAGCTGGCCGATGCGGGCGAGCTGGACGGCCTGATGGATGCCGCCGCCTATGCCGCCTTCTGCAAGGGACTGTAGCCAATCCGCTGCCTGAAGCAGCGCTCATCCTGAACGAAATCGAAGGATCAGAGCGCGGGCGGCACAGATATCAAGCCAGAACTCCGTCCTTCGGCTTCGCTCAGGATGAGGTTCTTCGAGAGAAAGAGACGAATTAGATATGCGCTACCTTCCCCTGACCGATGACGACCGCAAAGCGATGCTGAACGTGATCGGCGCGAAAAGCGTTGATGATTTCTATACAGACGTGCCGAAAGAGGCCCGGCTCGGCGGCAAGATTGCCGGCCTGCCGGACCATCAGGGGGAACTGGCCGTCGAGCGCCATCTCTCGAAGCTTGCAGCCAAGAACCGGTCTGCTTCGTCCGGCCCGTTCTTTGTCGGCTGCGGCGCCTACAAGCACCATATCCCGGCCAGCGTAGACATGGTGATCCAGCGTTCGGAATTCCTGACGACCTACACGCCCTACCAGCCGGAAATCGCGCAGGGCACGCTGCAGACCCTGTTCGAATTCCAGACACAGGTGGCCGCGCTGACGGCGATGGATGTGGCGAATGCGTCCATGTATGACGGCTCGACCGCGTGCGCCGAGGCGGCCGTGATGGCCTGCCGCGTGACGCGCCGGAAAAAGGTGGTCCTGTCCGGCGGCCTGCATCCGCATTATGCGGCAGCAACGAAACTGCTCTGCGAGGCGCAGGGACTGGACGTCGTGCACCTGGCGGTGGCGGTCGATGGCGAGATGGCGCTGGCCGATGCGGTGGATGATGAAACAGCCTGCGTGATCGGGCAGAGCCCCAACATTTTCGGCACGGTGACGGACATGTCCGGCGTCGCGGACGCTGCGCATGGCAAGGGCGCGCTGTTCGTGTCCGTATTCACCGAGGCGGTCGCGCTCGGACTTGTGACGCCTCCGGGCGAAATGGGCGCGGACATTGCCGTGGGCGAAGGCCAGTCGATCGGCGTGCCGCTCGGCTTTGGCGGGCCCTATGTCGGCCTGTTTGCGTGCACGGAAAAACTGGTGCGCCAGATGCCGGGGCGCCTGTGCGGCGAGACGGTGGACGCTGACGGCAAGCGCGGCTTCGTGCTGACGCTGTCGACTCGCGAGCAGCATATTCGCCGCGATAAGGCGACATCGAATATCTGTACCAATTCCGGGCTCTGTGCGCTGGCCTTCACCGCGCACATGACGCTGCTGGGCGACAAGGGATTGCGTGGCCTCGCGCTGCTGAACCACGAGGCGGCGTGCGACCTGGCCGACGCGCTGGTGGCGGTGCCGGGCGTGGAAATCCTGACGCCGCGTTTCTTCAATGAGTTTGCGTTCCGTACGCCAATGAACGCGGAAGCCGTGCTGGCCATGCTGGATGAGGCCGGTATTGTCGGCGGCGTACGCGCGAGCCGCCTGTTCCCGGGCGAGCATATGGGTGATGTCATCGTCTGCGCGGCCACCGAGTGCACGACGCCGGAAGATATTGAAGCCTATGCGGCTGCACTGAAGGAAATTGTCTGATGACCATGAACACGCAAGGCCGCCCGACGGCGCCGACATCATCTTCCGTATCCGACATCGAGACCGTGTCCGGCTCGCGGGGCCTGTTGCAGGCTGAGGGGCTGATCTTCGAGATTGGCACAAGCGAGACCACCGGCGTGGACCTGCCGGCACCGAAGAACCGGACGGGGCGCCTCGGCGGTGTGGCGCGAAAAGTGCCGACCGGCCTGCCGGGTCTGTCGGAGCCGGAAATGGTGCGCCATTACATGCGTCTGTCGCAGAGGAATTATGCGATCGACCTCGGCTTCTTCCCGCTGGGCAGCTGCACGATGAAGCACAATCCGCGCCTCAACGAGAAGATGGCGCGCCTGGCCGGATTTGGCGACATCCACCCGATGCAGCCGCAGGCGACGGTGCAGGGCGCGCTGGAACTGATCGACGAGCTGGCGACCTGGCTGAAGACGCTGACCAACATGCCCTTCGTGGCGATGAGCCCGAAGGCGGGCGCGCACGGCGAGCTGGCCGGCATGCTGGCGATCCGGCAGGCGCTGATCGCGCGCGGCGAGGGCGAGACGAGGAAGCGCGTGCTGGTGCCCGCCTCGGCGCATGGCACGAACCCGGCGACGGCGGTGCAGTGCGGCTTCATCGTCGACGAGATCAAGGCTGACAAGCGGGGCCGTGTCGACATGGACATGCTGCGCGAGAAGCTGAAGCATACGGATGACGTGGCCGGCATCATGCTGACCAATCCGAACACGTGCGGCCTGTTCGAGACCGACATCAAGGAGATTGCCGACCTGATCCATGCGGCTGGCGGCTATTTCTATTGCGACGGGGCGAACTTCAACGCCATCGTCGGCCGCGTGCGGCCGGGCGACCTGGGCGTCGATGCGATGCACATCAACCTGCACAAGACCTTCTCCACGCCGCATGGCGGCGGTGGGCCGGGCTCGGGCCCGACCGTGCTGTCGGCAGCGCTGGCGCCCTATGCGCCCGTGCCTTTCGTGGTGAAGAATGGTGATGGCGTGTTCAGCCTTGTGGAAGATGTTGACGGCGAGGCGAGCGAGAGCTTTGGCCGCATGGTCGCCTTCCATGGCCAGATGGGCATGTTCGTGCGGGCGCTGGCCTATATTCTCAGCCATGGCGCGGACGGATTGAAACAGGTGGCCGAGGACGCCGTGCTGAACGCGAACTATATCGCGGCGAAGCTGAAGCATGTGATGACGCCGGCTTTTGAAGGCTATTGCATGCATGAGGCGCTGTTCTCGGACGCGTTCACGGCCGACGGCATCGAGACGCTCGACATCGCCAAGGCGCTGATCGACGAGGGCTATCACCCGATGACCATGTACTTCCCGCTAGTGGTGCATGGCGCGATGCTGATCGAGCCGACCGAGACCGAGAGCAAGGCGACGCTCGACCAGTTCTGCGCCTCGCTGGAATCGATTGCCCGGCGCGCGGCGCAGGGCGACGAAACGCTGAAGGGCGCGCCTTATCTCGCCCCGGCGCGTCGCCTCGACGAGACGCGCGCGGCGCGCAAGCCGGTGCTGAAATGGACGGCGCCTGCAGCCGATACGGTCGCGGCGGAATAGGCGTCCATTCAGTTTGGCGCGGACGTGCGGCGCGATGCGTCAAACATTTTCCCGCGCCATGTCCGGAACATGCGGACCATCGGCCTTTCGACATAGTTGTAGCTCAGCAGCGACAGCCAAATGGATGCGCCCACGCAAACAAGCGTGTAGATGACATTGTCGAGCAGGCCGGGGTGACCAACCCTGAACACGGGGGCAAGCGGCTCGATCTTGCCCAGGGCGTGGAAGACGAGGCGTAGCGCGACGATGACGATCGTGTGTATGAGATACAGCGAATAGGAGGCATCGCCGATCCGCACGAACCACGCCTTCACGGCGCCAAGCGGAGGGCCGAGCGCACGGATCGCCTGAGGGCGGACCTGTCCGCCGAGCCAGCCTGCCCAGAGGGTTGCCAGCATGGCGAGCGCGCCGACAGACACGGCCAGGATCGTTCCTCCCCGCCGCAGGGCGATCGGACTTGTATCGACGGTGCCATAGAGCTGGAACACAATGACGCAGACCGCGCACCCGATAGCTGCCGGGACTAGCCAGGCCATGCGGTCAGCCATCTCCAGCGTGACAATGCCGTAAATGAGCACTGTGCTGGGTATGCCGTACAGGAGGACGCGACCCCATTGCAGCGTGTGCTCCGTTTCGACGCCCTGTATGCACAGGGCGGCGCACAGGGCGAGGGCGGAAAGGAGCGTGATGCTGCCAGGGCGCCACGCCAGGCCGGATGTCACGATGAGCCCCGTCGCGGCACCGAGGATGAATTCCATGGTCATGGGGAAGAAGACGAGCGCCGACAGGTCGACGGCCCGAGGACCGGACAATCCGAACATGGACCCCGCAACGACGGCAATGCCCCATGCCAGCAACAGGGCGGGCCACCACTTCTTGCTGGCGAGCAGGAACAGCGAGAAGACGAGGTAGAAGTAGACCTCGTGAACGAGGGTCCAGCCGACGGCGAGCACAGGGTCGTCTGCCTGTGGCAGAAGGGCGAAGGATTTCAGGACGTAGGGCACGACCGGCTCGGCGTGTCCGAAGGCCGGCCAGCCTTCGCCATTACCGCCCAGTCCATGGAGGCCGACCATGTAGATCGTCGTGATGCCTGCGAAGAACCACCAGATTGGGTAGACCCGGGTCAGCCGGGCGAAAAGGAAGTCTGCGGCTGTGCGCATGCCGCGCGGCTGATTTGTCGTCACGAAGACCATGATGAAGCCGGAGATGACGAAGAAGAGGTCCACGCCGGCGAACCCGTTCGTCACGATTCCTGTGAGCCATGACGGTTCCGAGCCGCCGTTGGCGGCTATACTGCGGAATTCCTGGGCACGCGTATGATAGAATACAACCAGCAGCGCCGCGAGGCCGCGCAGGATCTGGATGGACTGTAGTTTCATGCCGTCCTCATGCCCGGTTCCCGCAATTGACAGCAAGAAGTTTTACAATTGTAGCAATCGGGTAACGCTGTTGCCAGACTTTGAACACATCCTGATGATTTCATTAGCCGGAATAACGTAGACCCCCCATATCACCCAGAATGGCTGACGACGAAGCGAACCCGATGACCGAAACTGCCTCCCTGCCGCCCCAAAGGCCGGCTGACCCCCTCCGTTCCGGCTTCAACACCGCCTTCCGTCAGCTCCTCGCCCTGATTGGCCTGTTGATGATCGCCCTGTCGATTCCGATCGGCATCGTGACGCCGCTGATTCCGATCGGCCTGCCATTCGGTATCCTGGGCGTTGTCCTGCTGGGGCGTAACTCAGTCTGGGGCCATCGCTGGATGGAAAGCGTGCTGAAACGCCACCCCCGCGTCGAACGGTTTGCGCCCAACTGGCTGATGAAGCTGGTTTTCGCCCGCGAAAAGAACGTTTCGCCGCCGCGCAAGCGCTGAACACGCCGCCCCCCTTGCCGCAGAGGCAAATCTGAGCACAAATAGCCTCGTAATCACTACAGCGAGCGGGGCTGATACAGATGAAGCGAATTTCCCTGGCGGGCCTGTCGTGCCTTGCCCTGATTCTGGCCGCATGCGGTGGCTCGGACAAGGCCCACAGCAAGGACAAGATTACGGTTCCCAAGGACCCGTTCCCCTCGACCTATGCGCCTTACCCGAACCCGTCCGTGTTTATTGCGAACGCCACGATCATTGATGGTACGGGCGCGCTGATCGAAAAGGGCGGCCTTCTCATCGAGAACGGCAAAGTGTCGGCAATAGGCAAGGACCTGACCGCGCCGGGCGATGCCAAGGTGATCGATGCCGCCGGACGCTGGGTGACGCCCGGCATCATCGACAATCACAGCCATCTCGGCGTCTATCCTTCGCCGGGCGTCAGCGCGCATGGCGACGGCAATGAGATTTCCGGGCCAGTGACCGCCGAGGTCTGGTCCGAGCACGGCATCTGGCCGCAGGACCCCGGTTTCACACGGGCGCTGGCGGGCGGGATTACTTCGCTGCAGGTGCTGCCGGGCAGCGCGAACCTGTTCGGCGGGCGCGGTGTGACGCTGAAGAATGTTCCCAGCCGCACCGTGCAGGGCATGAAGTTCCCCGGCGCGCCCTACACGCTGAAAATGGCCTGCGGCGAGAACCCGAAGCGGGTCTATGGCTATGGCAGCGGCAACTATCCCGGCGGTTCGCCCTATTCGCGCATGGGAAATGTCGCCGGCTATCGCGAGTCGTGGATCCGGGCCGCTGACTACAAGCGCAAATGGGAAAAGTACGAGAAAGAAGGCGGTGATGCGCCGATGCGCGACCTGGAGCTGGACACGCTGAAAGGCGTGCTTGACGGCGACATTCTCGTTCACATGCACTGCTATCGCGCCGACGAGATGGCGCAAGTCATGGATATCTCGAAGGAATTTGGCTACAAGGTGACCGCCTTCCACCATGCCGTTGAATCCTACAAGATCGCCGACAAGCTGGCGGAATATGGTGCCTGTTCGTCGATGTGGGCCGACTGGTGGGGCTTCAAGATGGAAGCCTATGACGGCATCAAGGAAAACATCCCGATGGTGCACAAGGCCGGTGCCTGCGCCATCGTGCATTCCGACAGCGATATCGGCATCCAGCGCCTCAACCAGGAAGCCGCCAAGGCCTGGGCCGACGGCAAGAAGATCGGCATCAACATTCCCGAGGAAGAGGCGTGGCAATGGTTGTCGCTGAACCCGGCCAAATCACTCGGCATTGACGGCAAGACCGGCAGCCTCGTGCCCGGCAAGATGGCCGATCTGGTCGTCTGGTCCGGCAATCCGTTCAGCGTCTACACCAAGGCCGACCAGGTCTTCGTGGATGGTGCCCTGATGTATGATCGCAGCGATGCGGCCAACCGGCCCGTGATGGATTTCGAACTCGGCCAGCCCGGTGAAGGAGACCTGAAATGAGCGTGCGCCATATTGCCAGCCTGATCGCCGTGGCTGCGTGCCTTGCGCTGCCCGTGCTTGCCGCGCCGGTCGCTATTGTCGGCGGAAATGTCTGGACAGGAACAAGCCAAGGCACGATTCCGAGCGGGATTGTCGTGATCGACAAGGGGCGGGTTGTCTCGGTGAGCAAGGCAGGATCGCCCGTGCCGCTGGAGGCTACCGTCATCGATGCCACCGGAAAATGGGTCAGCCCGGGTTTCATTTCCGCCTTCTCGCGCACTGGCATCGTGGAAGTCGATGCCGAGGACGCGACCGATGACACGTCGGCAAGCAGCTCCGACTATTCCGTGGCGCTGGACGCGGCGGATGGATTCAATCCGGATTCGACCGCTGTAGCCGTGACGCGCGTCGAAGGGGTCACGCGGATTGTCGTGGCACCTGAGGCCAGTTCGAACCTGTTTGCCGGTCAGGGCTTTGTCGCTGACACAAGCGGCGGCGTCGATACCGAGATTTCGCGCAAGGCCTTTCTCCTGATATCGCTGGGAGACCACGGCGCCGCGCTGGCGGGTGGTTCGCGTCCGGCAGCCTGGGCGCAGTTCCGTGCCGCGCTGGACGATGCGGGTGCCTATCCGGCCCGATACTTCACCGGCAATGACGGCACGGCGCTTGGCCGGGCGGATGCCGAGGCGCTGGGGCCGGCGGCACGGGGGGAGCAATTGATCCTGATCGAAGCGCACAAGGCCAGTGATCTCAACGCAATCATGGACTTTGCCGCAGCGAACCCGGGCCTGAAGATTGCCATTGTCGGGGCCGATGAGGGGTGGCGCGTGGCGCCGCGGCTGGCGAGATCCGGTATTCCCGTGATCGTCGATGCCTTTTCAAACCTGCCGGCCAGTTTCGAGCAACTCGGCGCTACGGCAGAAAACGCGTCTCGCATGATGGATGCCGGCGTGACAATCGCGATTTCGCATCTCGGTGATTCCAGCCATCAGGCCCGCCTGGCGGTCCAGGTGGCCGGCAATGCGGTGGCCAATGGCATGTCGCACGATGATGCGATGAAAGCGCTGACGACGGCGCCGGCAGAGATATTCGGACTTCAGGGCCTCGGCGTGATCGGCCCGGGCGCCCGCGCAGATATCGTGGTCTGGGATGGCGATCCGCTGGAAATCACGTCCAATCCGGACGTTGTGATGATTGATGGGGACGTCCAGTCCCTGACAACGCGCCAGACCGAATTGCGCGATCGCTATCTGAAGCTCGACGAGCGCACCCGGCCGCTCGCGTACGTGAAACCCTGACGGGCAGCGCTGTTCAACTCCCATAAATCCTTGGCGGCCTAGGATGGTCGCCATACGTGCTTTTGTTCCATTGCCGCATGGTTGCCGCAAATGTGGACAAAAGTTCAGTCGGGATGGTTTTGTCGATGTGGCTTGCACTACTCATGGCGTTTTCGCTGGTGACCGGAACCGGTCCGATGGACTCGGCTTTGTCGGCGACCGAGGCTCCGAAAACGCTGCGCGCTGCCTTTACCGTGGAACTGGAGAGCGACCGGGCCAAGCGTGTCTATGCCTTTGACCCGCGCAAAGCGGGCGCTGAACGCTGGCAAGTGCTCGACTGGCAAGGTGAAGATGACGAACTGGAGGAAGTGGCCGCCAACTGGGCCGCCGAGGCCGCGCCTGACGGGCGGCTGTTCCCGGATGACCTGCGCGCGAGCCTGGGTCGCAGCGTCCAGGTCGATGATCGGGGGCATGCCTGGCAAATCTCATTCCGGCATACGCCGTCCAAGAATGATGGCGAATTCGACGTATGGGCGGCCGAACGGCTGCAGGCGACAGCCTGGCTGGATCCTGTCGGTGAGCGGTTCCTGCGGATCGACTATACGCTGCCTCAGCCGGTTGCCGGTCCGGAAGGTGGCCGCCTGACGATGTATAACCAGAGTTATTTCCTGCGAACCGAGCCGCGCTGGGGCATGAGCTATGTGTCCGGGTTTTCAGTCGAGCTGGAGGCGCGGGCAGCGTTCCGAAAAATCGAACGGCGCTATTCAGCAACCATTGTGAATGCCGAGTTCTTCTTCGCCAGTGTCCAGGCGCAGCGGGATTTCGAGCGCGGCAAAGCAGCCAAACCCACATTGATGACTGGATTGGATGGCCCGGCGCGTTAGTCTTCAGGCCATGACGATTCACATGGTGAAACTGTGCGTGGGCGCCGATACGATCGAAGACCTCGCTGACTGGCAGACGCGGCTATTGCAGCGCCTCGACCATCCCGTCCATCACACCCGCATGGCGCCGAAGCGGGCGGAGGAAATGCTCGACGGCGGTTCGATCTATTGGGTGATCAAGCGGGCGATCCGGGTGCGCCAGCGGATCATTGATATCCGCGCGATCCAGGATGATGAAGGCCGCGCCATGTGCGAGCTGGTGTTTGACCCGAACCTGGTGCGAACTTATGCGCAGGCCAAGCGCCCGTTCCAGGGCTGGCGCTACCTGAAGCCGACAGACGCCCCGCGCGACCTGAAGACCGGTGAGGCGGCGCTGGACATTCCGCCCGATCTTGATGCCGCTCTGAAGCAGGCCGGCGTCTGGTAGTCTCAAAGGACGAAGCGGGCATGCTCGTTAGCATCAAGGAATTCGATCATCTCGTCGGTGGAGGCTTTCTCGAGCATCTTGAGCGCATCGACTTTCCGGGCGGGTAAATTGCTGGAGGTAAATTGCTGAAACGCAGCGTTCACCTGGGCCGCATAAAGTTCCATGCGGGCGAGTTCGCGTTGCGGGTGAAGGCCTTCCTCGACCGAGCGCGTGCCGACGGCGAGGATGGCGAAGATGATTGCGAAGGAACCCACGACCGTCTGGTCGATTGCGGCGATCGGCCATATGGCTATCATGAGAGCCAGAAAGTTCGACAGGAAAGCCAGAAGCACCAGCGCAAACATTGTATTTCCCAGCATGGCAATCTGCTTGCGGGGCAGCGACCAGAACGAGCCCTCAGAAGACAGGACATAGTTTGTATACTGGGCCTGACCGAGGAGGCGGGTCTCCTCACAGGCCGAAAAGATTTCTTCCAGGACGCCGCCAGAATCGGCTGGCAGCTTGCGGGCGACCGCCTTGGCCCAGGCCGGATCGATCCAGAAGGCTTGCTGGCCTGCCCGGTCGACGATGGTCTGCCCCATATGGCCGACAGCTTCCCGGCGGGTATATTTCGTGTATTCGCTGCTGATCTGGCTGAGAAACGAGCGTTGGAAACGTTCGAAGGCGAGGTCGCGGGCCGCAACATATCCGGTGCGTCCTGCCTCAGATCCGGCAGCAGCGACAATGTCCGCCATGTGCGCGGTGATATATTGCGCCTGCCACTGGCGCATGCGCTCGGTCATCAGGCGCATCTGCAGCCAGCGACGCTTGCTCTTGCCAAAGGCGAGACCGATGTTGCCGAAGATGATTGCCAGCACGCCGCAGACGGCACCGATAATGGCGATGGCCTTGAACAGGTTGAGGGATACAGCCGGCGTGCCGGATGCCGCAGCGATAAGAGGTTCAAGGGGGAACGTCAGCAGCGACGCAACGGCGAAACCGAGTGTCAGGCAACCAATCGCTCGGCTGCGCTTTTTGGCGGCATTGGCCAGCCGGTCCACCCGTTGGAACTCGGCGCGCAGATCTGGATGGTCCATGGCGAAGAAGACGCGCGGGTATTTCTTCTGGGCGAGGTCGCGGTCGCCGGCGCTGAGCAACAGCTCATCGTTGAATCTGAACATCCACTTACCCTTTCGCGGCGTCGCGCACGGCGCGTTCCGCCAGCCGTCTGGCGCAATCCTGCTTTGGGCCATGCAGGAAAGCAATGGTCATTGGTGGATTTCGATCCTGTTTGGAAAACCAAAAAATTTGTGTCATCGTGGGCACTTAGCTGGCTTTCCTGACGTATCCAAAGAGCCGCTTTGTGGGGACATGAATGGCAAACGTTTTTCTCTCCTATAGCCGGGCGGACAGGGCGAAAGCGCAGCAGGTGGCTGCGGCGCTTGAGGAAGACGGCTTGACGGTCTGGTGGGACAAGGTTCTCAAGGCAGGACAGACTTATGACGAGGTGACGGAAGGCATGCTGCGGAATGCCGACGTCGTGGTCGTTCTCTGGTCGACGGTATCGGTAAAGTCTAAATGGGTGCGCGCTGAGGCGACACTTGGCGAACGTTATTCAGCCGTGATTCCGGCGATGATCGAGACAGCTGACCGGCCGATCCTGTTCGAGCTGACACAGACCGCTGACCTGATCGGCTGGGACGGTGACCGGAGCGAACAGAGATGGGCCGATTTTGTCACCGACCTTCGGCACGCCATCTCACGGAAAACTGCCCAGAAAGCCGAGGCGGGCGTGGGCGCGAAACCCGCTGGCGTGCCGGTTGTTCCGGTGCCCATGCCTGCCGCGCCTGTCGTCCGGCCGCCAGCCGAAGACGGCACGATGGAGAACACGTTCTGGACGTCGATCCAGACATCGACTGATACGGCAGATTTTGCCGCATACCTGAAGCGCTATCCGACAGGGCACTATGCCGATCTTGCCCGCAATCGGATTGCCGCCCTGGGAACAAAGGCAAAAGCGCCTGAACCTGCCAGGGTCCCTGCGCAAGCTGCAAAGCCCAAGCCATCCCTCGTGCCGATGATTGCCGGTGGCGTCGTCTTGCTGTTTGGCGCCGGATGGGGCGTCAGCAAATTGATGCCATCGCGAGGAGATGCGGCTGCATCAGCCAGCGAGGCGCAGGCGGAGGAAACGCCGCCGGTCGATGCAGCGGTCACTGAAGCGACCGATATGGGGCTCGCTCTACCGGTGGATATCGCAGAAACGACCGACCTTGCGCAAACTGAGCCGGATATCGTGGCGGTCGAGACTGAACCTGAAGGCCCTGAACCCGAGGTGGCCGCGCCAGAGCCTGTGCCAGCCGGACCGCAGCGCGACTGCGACACCTGCCCCATTGTAACCTCCATTCCTGGGGGTACGTTCATGATGGGATCGCCTGATTCAGAATCCGGACGGGTTGGCAATGAAGGCCCCCTGCACAGCGTGACGGTGGCACCCTTCGTTACGAGCCGCAGTGAGATCACATTTGCAGACTGGGATGCCTGTCTCGCGGATGGCGGCTGCGGCGGCTATCGTCCGGGAGACACAGGTACACGCGGCGACATGCCGGTCATGTCGGTTTCCTGGAAGGATGCGCAGGCCTACGTAAAATGGCTGTCTGGCAAGGCCGGGCGTACGTATCGCCTGCCAACAGAGGCGGAGTGGGAATATTCCGCGCGCGGCGGAACGCAAACGGCCTATTGGTGGGGCGACAGTTTCGACCGGTCCAAAGTCTCAACCGGCGGTCCGCAGGCGAGCGCCAGCCTGCCGGAGAACGGATTCGGCCTGGTCGGGACGCTCGGCAATGTCCGCGAATGGGTCGAGGATTGTTACGTCAACAATTTCAGTGCGGCACCGACGGACGGCCGCGCCGTACTGAGCGGTAACTGCGACTTGCGCGTGATCCGTGGCGGAGCCTGGTCTGACAACGCGGCGACACACCGGGCGGCGAACAGGGCGCGGGTGTCGCGTGGCACGCGGGACCGGAAGATCGGGTTTCGGGTCGTCTCGTCCGACACGGCCCCCTAGCCAGTGGCGGGCGGGCCCGCTAAGCGAAAGCATGTTCGATATTTTCCTGCAATACTGGCCGCTCTTGCTAGGTCTCGCGGCGGCCGGGGCGGCTGCGGGCCTCGCAGCGGGCATGTTCGGCATCGGCGGCGGCGCGGTGATTGTGCCGGTCCTGTACTTCCTGTTCGATGGCATGGGCTATGGCGAGACGGCGATGCATGTGGCGGTGGCGACGTCACTGGCGACGATCATCCTGACATCGGCGCGCAGCGTGATGGCGCACAATAGCCATGGCGCGGTCGACTGGGACATCATCCGGTCATGGGCGCCCTGGATCGTGGTCGGCGCCTTGATCGGGATGTGCCTCAGCGGGTTCCTTTCCAAACAGGCACTGCTCGGTATTTTCGGGACGATGGCCTTTGTCCTGTCGGCGCAACTGTTCTTCGGGCGGCCAACCTGGCGATTGGCCGACGAGATGCCGGGCGGCGTTGTACGCGGTGGGCTGGGCATGGCGATCGGTGCTCTGTCGGCGCTGATGGGGATTGGCGGTGGCACGTTCGGGGTGAGCCTGATGACGCTGTACGGCCGCCCGATCCACCGGGCCGTGGCGACGGCTGCCGGCTGGGGCGTTGCGATTGGCCTGCCGTCGGCGATTGTGGCGATCTTCATTGGCTGGGGGCACCCGAACCTGCCGCCGTTTTCATTCGGCTATGTAAACCTCGCCGCCTTTGCGCTGATTTCCGTGTTCACGGTGACCATGGCCCCCGTCGGGGCGAAGCTGGCCCACAGCCTGGATGCGGTTTTGCTAAAGCGCTTGTTTGCTGTGCTTCTGGCGCTGGTGGCGGCGCGGATGTTGTGGAAGGCGCTGGGGCTCTAGGCGTCAGGCGAGGACGTTGACGATCCGCTCGATCGCCCAATAGGCGCCTGTGATGCCGATGGCGTAGGCCGCGACGATGCGGGCCGGTGCCAATGGCAGGCGAGCGAGACGTGTGGCGAGGACAACCAGGAGCAGGACCGCGCCGACAAAGGCGACCTGGCCAGCTTCGACGCCGAGATTGAACAGCAGCAAGGCCAGCACTTCGGCGCCCTTGGGCAGGCCGATTTCGGCGAGCGCGCCCGCAAATCCGAACCCGTGGATGAGGCCGAAGCCGAAGGCGATGAGCCAGGGCTTGCGCTGGCTGAGGGTCTCGCGGCCCCGGCTGCGATAGATGGTTTCAGCGCCGAGCAGCGCGATGCTCATGGCGATCACGATCTCGACCGGCGGGCCGGGCAGGGTGATGCCACCGAGGGCGGCGGCGGCGAGGGTGATGGAGTGGGCGAGAGTGAAGGCGGTGACCGTGGCAAGGAGCTGGCGGGGCCGGACCAGCAGGACCAGGCCGAGCACGAAGAGCAGATGGTCAAAACCGAACAGGATATGTTCCACGCCGATGCGGAAATAGGTCGCGGTGGGGGCGCCTGTGGGGGATGCGAGATCGAGCTGCAGCGCGCCGGGGCGAAGCACCGCAGAGAGATCGTCGCCGGTGAGGCGGTCAACGCGGACGAAGGCATCCGTGAGTGTGCGCTCCAACCCGGCGATTTCGATCTGGCCGGTGGAGAGATCGCAATGCATCTCCCAGCGCTGGACCAGTGTGCCACCTGCAGCTTCGGCGCGTTCGCGTTCACGGTCGCACCCCTCGGGAAAGATGGGGTCTAGCTTCAGGCGGCGTCCGTCCAGGACAGGCTGCTTCCAGGTCACGGCGAACGTGCCTGGTTCTGTTTCTGTCACTTCCAGATAGGCAGGCCGGACTTCATGCGGGCTGGCCGGCAGGGCGATGCAAAACAGGGCCAGGAGCGCGAGGACGATCCGTCTCATTCGGCGCCTTCGATGCGGACCCTGTAGCGCTTGATGATGTTCGCGATAGCGGTCTCGTTGGCGGTGCGCAGGGCGTCGTCACGCCAGTCTGCCTCGACTCGCGAACGAACCTCTTCAAAGCGGCGCAGGCTGCCCTCGTCCTTCGCGACCAGGTGCACGAGATGCAGGCCGAGGGCGGACCTGACCGGGCCTTGCCATGCGTCGCTGGCGTCCAGTGCGAACAGCGCGGTCGCGAAGTCTGTCCCGAACAGGCGGACGGTTTCGCGAAACGGGAGATCGCCATAGGCGCGCTGGAGAATGAAGGGGTCGCCAAGCGTGCGCCAGTCGGGTGGTGAGGCGGCGTTGAGGGTGTTGAGGAGGGTGGTTGTGTCCGCATCCGTCCGGTCCGTGCTGAGGAATACGTGCTCGAACGTGACGCTCGGTGGTGCGGTGTAGGCGTCCGTGTGGGCGTCGTACCAGGCGCGGAGTGTTGTCTCGTCGGGTTCGGGCGTGTCAGCGAGATCGGAGACCATGAAGCTCATCTTCTGGGCGAGGCGGCGTTCGATGATCGTGTCGCCGGCATCAAGGCCGAGGCGGCGGGCCTCGCGAGACAGGGCTTCATCGCGGATCTTGTCCGAGACCATCGCCGCCATGTCCGCCTGCGAGGGCAGTGCGCCCGATTCCGAAGCATACAGGGCGGCCATGCGCTGCATGTCTTCCTGGGTCACGGTAATGGTGCCGTTCCGGGCAGCGACGTGCGACGTCCACGCCGCATGGCCCGCGAACACGAGCAATGCGACGACGATGAAATGGACGAGCGGCTCGCGTAGCAGCTGTCGCATCTAGGCCGGTGGAATGTACCAGATCGGCGACGTGTAGGCGCGTTCCTGGATCGTTGTGGGCAAGTCGGGATTGGGCGGCGTGCCGTTGCGGTTGGCCTCCCAGGTCGACCAGCGGCAGGTCGGGTTTTCGAGCACACGGACATAATAGGTTGCGCGCTGGCCGGGCACGAAGTCCGGGTCGGTCCAGAGCGCTTTCAGTTCGCCGGCGCCTGTGCCGTCTGTCGTCGTGCATGTTGCAATGTCGACGCTGGCCCCATTTTCGGGGCAGCGATGACTGGCATCGGGTGTGGCTCCGCCGGAGCAGGCCGCGTCATAGACGGCTTCGCCGCCGCTCGTGACCTTGACGACCTGCACGCGCTGGAGTGGTGCCGAGTTTGCATCGCGGATGGCCCAGGCGATGAAGTTGGGCGCCTCGCCTGTGCCGACAAGGTCGCCGCCCATGGCCACGCCGCCGGCATAGGCCTGCTTGGCGAGGTCGGTGGCGTTCAGCGTGTCAGCTGTGTAGCCGAAGCCGCCGAAGAAGCGGACCTTCATGCGCGGGCCGGTCGTGGCGAAGGTTTCCTTGCGGCGGAAGGCGTCGAAGATGGCGTCGCGGGTGTTTTCCTCGGCCCAGACGCCGGTGAGGCCCGACGCTGACCAGCGCGAGAACCAGTGCTTCGCGTTCTGTGCGGTCTGGTTGTCAGGTTAATCTGCCCAGTCTGTGATGCCGGGCATGGGCACCGAACCGCGCTGGAATGGCAGGCCGTCGACAATGCCGATTTTCGACCAGAAATCATTCTCCGCATAGGCGCCACCTGCGACATGGCTGTCAGAGGCGGCCGTCATGCCGAAACGGAAGGGGTCGAAGCCCTGCTCCTCCTGGAATTTAAGTCCGTTCTGGTAGGCTTCGCGGACATAGGAGCCGCTGGTTTTCGAGACGATATTGCTGGCGAGCAATTCATCATAGATCTCGAAATTGGCCCACTCGTCATTGGGGGACAGGTCGGGGTGGGTTTCGGATGTGCCCTTGACTTGCGTCACCTCGACGAGCGGTTCGTTGCGATTGCGCTGGTCGGCATAGGCGGCATCGAGCGGATCGCCATTATAGGTTTCGAGCCGGAACATCTGGCCGTCGGACACATTCGAATTGTGCGGGATGGCGATCGACTCGCGGCCATCGGCGCGTTGCGCGTCCATCCAGTCCCAGAGGTCTTCAGGATTCGTGGAATCAAGGGTTGAAAAGGCGCGGTCGGGTGCTTCGCCGCGGAAGAAGACGTTGCGGTGCAGGTTGCCGCCGCCGAATCCGCCTTCACCGTCTTCGGTCGTGACCGACGTGAATTCGTAGGCCGAGAAGGTCGTGAACACACCGGGCTCATTATACTTTTCGGCAGCTGCTATGTTCTGCCCCCAGACCGAATTGATCAGCGGCTCGTCATACATCTCCGCGATCTTGTCGCCTGAGCGGACCGAGGCGCCCACACCCTGGAAGGCTGCCTGGATCTTGGCGGGATCGGTGGAGAACATGTCCTTGGAGCGCGGCAGTTCGGAGAGCGGCGAGTCCTTGGAGTTCATCGCGGGAAGGATGCCGAGATATTCGGCGTGGTCGGTGACGGTGTAGAAGTCGAGCGGGCCGCCGGCAATGGTCATGTCGAAACCGGACGGGTGCTTGATCGTCTCGCCTTTAGCGAAGCGATAGGCGTCATCTGCGGTGCGGCGGACGTTGAAGATGTAGGCGTCGAAACTGTTGCGTGTGTGGATGTGCATGTCGCCGAAATAGGCGTTGCGCTCTGCGCTGTAGCCGGGGGTTGCCCCGTCCGGGGCTGTGCTTTCCGGAGTCGCCGCAATGTCAGCGGGTGCCTCGTCAGACTTGTTGCCGCTGCACGCGACGAGCGCGAGCGCCGTGGTGACGAGCGTCAGTGTTTTCCACATTGTAAAATTCCTCCCGTGGGCACTCTAATGGCACCGTGTGTGCCATATGTTCAGGGAATGTTGCAGAAGTCCAGATTTACGGCGGAGAAAATTTCAACCCTGCCAGAAGCGGCGCGTCAGCACGACGAAGACCGAAATGAACTCAAGCCGGCCAAGCAACATGGCGATGGCGCAGATCCATTTGGCGGCATCAGGCAGGGTCTGGAATGTGCCGGATGGCCCAATGATCGGGCCGAGGCCGGGGCCAACATTCGAGACGCTGGTCGCCGAGCCCGAAATGGCTGTCAAAGTGTCCAGCCCACAAAGGGACAGTAGCGCGGCGGCGACCAGGAATGTCGCGAGGTAGAGGAACACGAAGACCATGACGGATTGCAGGGTTTCTTCATCGACCACTTTTCCGCCATAGCGGATGGGCGTCCTGCGGTGGGGCATCGTCATGCGGTGAGAATAAGCGACAATCGCCTTGGCGGTGATCTCGAGGCGAAACATCTTGAGACCGCAAGCGGCGGAACCCGCGCAGCCGCCAACAAAGGTCGCGACGAGGAAGATCGCCATGACTGGCTCACCCCATGTGTCGTAAGGTGCTGACGCGTACCCTGTTCCCGTCATCACCGAGATGATGTTGAACAGGGCGTCCTTGAACGCGTGTGCTGCCGTCTCGAAGATCCGTGGGTCGACGACGATCTCATGATAGGCCACGATGACAAGTGAGAGGACGAGTGCGATCAAAAGGTAGACGCGCGGCTGGGGGTCTTTGATCATCGGCATGATCCGCCCCTGGAGGAGCATCATCGCCAGCAGGCTCTGCGGTAGCCCGGCAATGATCATGAAGACGGTCGCGACATAAGGCGCATTGGTATTGTTGAAGTAGCCGAACGACAGATCGTGGGTGGAATATCCACCAGCTGACATCGTGGTCATGGAATGGGCGATGGCATCGAACCAGTTCATGCCGGCGAGAGAATAACAAAGGGCACACAGCATCGAGATCAACAGGTAGGTAAAGCCGAGATAGGCCGCGATGTCGGTGATACGCGGCAGGAACTTGCCGGAGATGTCCGAGCTTTCGAGCTCGAACAGCTGCATCCCACCGACCCGAAGCTGGGGCAGGATGGCGATGGCCGTGACGATAATGCCGATGCCCCCGAACCATTGCAGGATGGCACGCCAGAGCAGCAAGCCGCGCGGCATGTCGTCGAGGCCTGTGAGGACGGTCGCGCCTGTCGTGGTTAGGCCGGACACGCACTCGAAGAACGCGTCCGTAAGGCTCATGCCGGACGCGAGGAAGGGGATGGCTGCGACGGCCGGCAGGAAGACCCAGACAAGTACGGTCAGCAGGAAGGCCTCGCGCTGGCCTGTGCGCTGGTCACCGCCGCGCGCCAGGACCCAGAGACAGGTGCCGAGGAACATGGAGCCGAATGCGGACACGGCAAACACATGCGCTTCCGGTCGCTTGTCGGCCAAATCCATCAACGCGCACGGAATCATCGCCGCGCCGAGCAGGATGGTCATGATGCCGATGGCAAGGATGATGGGACGTAGCTGCATTTTATGCGCGGAGGATACGCGTCAATTCCTGAGAAGGAGTCAATTTTCTGAAGGTTAACAAGTGGTTTCCAGCCGGGTGGACGGGGTGTGGCAAGGGTGTGGCAGGGGCGTGGGTAGCAATCAGGCAAGGATTGGGCCAGTGGTGCCTGTGTCGCGGTCATTGTGATTGACCCAAGGGAAGCGAGAACCTAAACGCTGCGCTTCGTTTCATCTGCAACCAAATGCGATTTCACCCATGTTCGACCATCCCTCCTACGATTCCCATGAAGGCGTGCACCTGTTCCAGGATGCGGCCAGCGGCCTGAAGGCCATAATCGCGATCCATTCCACGGCACGTGGCCCGGCGGCCGGTGGAACACGTATGTGGAATTTCGCATCCGGCGAGGCCATGCTGAAGGACGTGCTGCGCCTCAGCCAGGGCATGAGCTACAAGAATGCCATGGCGGACCTGCCGCTGGGCGGTGGCAAGGCAGTGATCTGGGGCAATGCCAAGACCGACAAGTCTCCGGCCCTTTTCGGGGCCTTTGGCCGGGCTGTGGAAAGCCTGCAGGGACGTTATTACACCGCTGAGGATGTCGGGATCGACGTCGCCGATATGGCGATCGTCCGGCAGGAGACTGCCTATGTCGCCGGGCTCGACCAGGGCGAAGCGGCGAGTGGCGACCCGTCGCCGGTCACGGCGCGCGGCGTGTACCTCGGCATTGTCGAAACGGCGAAGCGTGCGCTCGGCAGTGGGGACCTGACCGGACGGACGATTGCTGTGCAGGGTGTCGGATCGGTTGGTGGCTATACGTGCGACCATCTCGCTAAGGCGGGGGCGAACCTGATCATCACCGATATAGACCAGGCGGCACTGAAGGCGGTGGCCGACCGGACAGGCGCGCGTATCGTTGCGCCGGACGATATCTATGACGTCGAGGCGGATATTTTCTCGCCTTGCGCGCTGGGCGCCGTGATCAACGAAAAGACGCTGGACCGGTTCAGGGTGAAAGCGATTGCGGGCGGCGCAAACAATCAGCTCGTCATGCCGGAAATGGGCGAGCTGCTGCGGCGCAAGGGCATCCTCTATGCGCCAGATTATGTGATCAATGGCGGCGGCATCATCAATGTGGCGGCCGAGATTTCAGGCAATTATTCCAGCGAATGGGTGGACGCCAAGCTGGCGCGCCTGGTCCAGACACTGGGCGAAGTGCTGGATGAAGCGCTGACCAGCGGCCAGCCGACCAATGCGGTTGCCGATCGGATCGCGCGGGCAAGGATCGCTGCCGCGCGCTAGGGGAATCTGCGTAGTTCGCCGAAACCGGGCCAGATGGTAGACTGTTCGTGAATTGAACAAGTCCCGTTATCTGGAGGTACATGTCCCATGTCAGTCGTCGCTGTGTTGCAGGGAACCGAAAAAGAAGATCGTCAGAGCACGCTTGCGGCTCTCGAACTCGCGAGGCGCCTGAATACGCCGGTCACTGGCCTGTTTGCCCTGCCGGACCCGAACGCGGTGCTGATGGTCTCGGCCACGCCGGAAGCGGCAGGCCTGACGGCGAGCACGGCGCAAAGCATTATCGAAATGCAGCTTGCGATGAAGCGCACGGCCGAGACGGCGTTTCATGACGTCACCAGCATGGGTGCACATGGACTGGACTGCGACTTCTTCCATGAGGTCAACACGGTGGAGCGTGCCTGCGCCAACGCGGCAACGCTGGCGCAGGCCGTGGTGTTTCCCCGCTCGGCGGCCAAGAATGGCACGCCGCTATACCTGGCGTTCGAGCATGTCATGATGGATGCACGGCTGCCGGTTGTGCTGGCAGGCAGTGACGAATTCAGCGCGGGGCCGGTGATCATCGCCTGGGATGGCAGCAATGGCGCAGCGCGGGCTGTGCGTTTCCACCTTCCGCTTATCCGGGCTCTGGGCAATGTCATCATCGCGCAGGCACCGAAAGACCTCGAACGCGACGCGGCCCGCCCGGCGGCCGAACCGGGAACGCTGGAAAGCTGGCTGAAACGGCACGGTGTAACGGCAAAGACGGCAGAGATCGACGGTGATGTCGGCAGCGGCCTGCTGGCCCTGGCGAAGGGCAGCGGAGCGTCCATGATCGTCGCTGGCGCCTACGGACATTCGCGGCTCGGCGAGCGCCTGTTCGGTGGGACCACGCGGCGAATGCTGGAAGCCGCTCACGCGCCGGTGCTCGCGCTGGCCCGCTAATTTTTCGACACTTCAACCGACAAAGGAAATCAGCATGGCTCTCAGCCGCATCACACTCCAACTGGCGCGCAATCCCGGTCTTCCGGGTGGCGACCCAAGCGAAGGCTACACGATGGTGGCCCCTTTGACGGCAGACGGCCAACTGGATGTGGACGCCTGGCGCGCGGCGCGCAAGAAATGCCGCGTCGTACGCTTTTCCTCTGATGAATCAGAGCACGCAGATGGCTTGCTGACACATCGCGGCAATCGCTGGTTCTTCCATTATGACGAGGATGACGAAGGCGACGACGAGGCGGGCTACCGGCTCGGCGACCATGTCTTCAAGGAAGGCGAATACGTGACTGTCACCAGCCATGGTGAAACGCCCTTGACCTACAAGGTGACCGACGTCTCTCTCGTGTGAGCCATTACGCGAGTGGGAGCAGGGTATGTGCGGACGGTTCTTCAGGCACGAGGTGACCTGGGCAGAATACCATGATGCCCTGGGGCTGGTTCCGCCGGAGGGGGTCGCGCCTCCGGAAGCGACCTATAATGCGGCCCCGACCACGATCCAGCCGGTAATCCGCCGCGCTGAGCATGCCGCTCATGTGGAAATGGCGCCGGCGCGCTGGGGCCTGATCCCGTCCTGGTGGACAAAGCCCCTGTCGGAAATGAAATTCTCGACCTTCAACGCGCAGGCGGAGACGGCGGCCGGAAAGCCCGTTTTCCGTGGCGCGTTCCGGCACAAGCGCTGCCTTGTTCCCGTGTCCGGCTTCTATGAATGGACCGGGGCCAAGGGTGCCAAAATCCCGTTTGCAATCGGCTTGCGCAACCGGCGCTGGTTCTGCCTGGCCGGCCTGTGGGACTCCGCGCTGATCGACGGGTCGGAGATCCAGAGCTTCACCGTTCTCACGACGAAGCCGAATGACCTGATGGCCGGACTTCACAACCGGATGCCGGTGATCGTGTCACCGGAGGACTATGCATTGTGGCTGGATCCCGCTGCCGGTGACCCGACGCGCCTGTTTGAGCCGTTTCCAACGGATGCCATGCATGCCTGGCCCGTCGGGCAGGCGGTAGGGAATGTCCGGAACAATTCTCCAGCGCTGATCGAGGAAGCCTGACGCGAGAGACGACGAGAAAAAAGGCCGGGCGCGCGATGCGGCCCGGCCCCGTTTCGAATATCGATGGCACCTGGACTAGAAGTCCCAGCGCAGCTGGGCGCCATAAGTGCGCGGCTCGTTGACGAAGCCGGTCAGGTTGTTGAAGTCGATGCCGCCTGTCAGGGCCTCTTCGTCGAGAATGTTGCGGGCAAATACGGACACATCATAACCAGTATCTGACTTGTAACCGACCTTCAGGCCGCCTTCCCAATATCCGTCCTGACCGAACTCAATACTGTCATACAGGAAGAAATTGGTGTCGCCCTTGTAGGCCCAGTCGGTATAGCCGTAGAGCTCGCCGGACTGGAGCGGAACGGCGTAACGGGCTGTCATGTTGGCGATCCATTCCGGCGCGTTCGGAAAGGAATTTCCGGAGATGTTGTAGCCGAGCGGCGTGGTGCCGTCAGTGTCGTATACCGCCGGGTCGAGCACGGTGCAGCCGCCGCCGCAGCCGGGCGCGATAATCGCGTCATCCTTGAACTCAGTCTTGTTATAGGACAGGCCTGCGGTCAGCAGGAAGTTCGGCACCGGCGCAGCCTCGATATCAGCTTCAAAGCCATAGCCCTCGCTCTTGTCGGCATTGAACAGGGAGACATCATTGTTCAGGCCCCCGACGATTGTCAGCTGCTGGCCATCGAGTTCGAACATATAGATGCTGGCATTGGTGCGGAGCCGATTGTTGAAGAATTCCGATTTCACACCAGCCTCGTAGGACAGGACAGTCTCGCTGTCGGCCTGCGAGGGCGCGCCGAAGCGTTGTTGTACCGTTGGGCCCCGGAAGCCTTTTGCAATGCGCGCATAAAGGTTGATGTCCTCGTCGAGTTTGTAATCGGCGGTGACATCCCAACTGACCTGTTCGTCGCCGAGTTGACGCTCGTCGCCGGTCGCGCGGAATTCCTTGTCGTCATCGGTCCAGCGTGCCCCGCCGGAAAGTGTGAGCTGATCGGTGAGGTCATAGCTCAATGATGCGAAAATGGCCTTGCTCTCGGTATCGAGTTCACGGTGGGCGCTGCTGGTCTCCGGCCGGCCAGGCGCCAGGGAGTTGAAGTTTTTCGAGGTGATCGAGACCTCTTCCTCGAAGAAGAAGACGCCAGCCTGTGCTCGCACAGCTCCGCCGTCGTCATAGGCGACGCGCAGTTCATTTGTGGTCTGATGAAGCGCGTCGACAGCGCCGCTGGTCTCGACGGGGAACGGGATGTTCCCGGGACCGAAATTGCCGGCGCCAAGGAAGGCCGCGCCATAGCCGCCGTCAATGTCGCCGCGGCTTTGGATTGTCGCCTGCTCGTTGCCGAAGACATAGGTGAGTGTCAGGGCGTCGGTGAGACCCTTCTCAATATGCAGGGTAACGCCATGGGTATCCTGGTCGAGGAAATTGTCACCATCGAAATAGACCGTGTCGCGGTCAAAGCCTGCGCCGAGACCTTCGGAGCCGGCATCGATAATATTGGCCCGGAAGAGGCGGGCGTCGCCCTCGTTGGAGCGAGCGTGCATGTTGAGCAGGGCGGAGAAGTCCGTACCGTCTGGTGTGAACAGGACTTGCGCGCGGCCGGCGAGTTCCTCGAAGCCCTCATAGCGGTCTTTCTCGCCGGTGAAGGCGTTGTCGACATAGGGATCGCGCTCCTGATAGAGGCCCGACAGGCGCACGGCGAGTTGGTCGGCAAATACGGGCAGATTGACAGCGCCCTCGAGCTCTTTGGTGTTGTAATTGCCGTAGGACCCGCGGGCATAGCCCTCAAATTCCTGGGTTGGCTTAGCCGAGTCGAACTTGATGATGCCGCCGGGCGTGTTGCGGCCGAACAGGGTGCCCTGTGGCCCGCGCAGGACTTCGATAGAGTCGAGATCGAAGACCGGGAAGCCCTTCAGGATCGGGCTCTCATAGGGCACGTCGTCATAGACGAGGCTGACAGGTTGCGAGGCATTGAGGTCGAAATCGGTATTGCCGATGCCGCGGATATAGAAGCGCGGGAAGGCGCGGCCGAACGAGCTTTCGGCGATGACGCTGGGCACACGGGCAGACAGGAACCGCACGTCGGCGCCGGAGGATTTCAGCACGTCGAGTTTCTCGCCGGCGACCGTGGTGATCGAGATCGGTACGTCCTGAAGGTTTTCCTCTATTTTCTGGGCCGTGACGGTGACGGCGGGAAGGCGGGATTCGGCATCAATCTCCTGGGTGTTCCCGGGAAGCGTGGTGACGACGAAAAAGCTCGAGCCCAGAAGGAGGGCGCGAAGAGCGGGTCTGTGCTGCATGGGGAAATCATCCTGATTTGCATGGGGAACAGCCCGTCTGATCGCGGGATCTTATGCGCCGGGATGTCTCACAATTTCGCAAAGTGGAATACGATAAGTGTCACGATATTCACCGGATCGTGGATTTCGGTGACAAGATGTTGCTGCATCGCAACAAAACCGGGCGCCTCTCCTTCGCAGGGAATGAGGCGCGTGGGGAATGCGTTGCCTGAGGCGGTTCAATTCCAGGGGTTGAATCGGGGCGTCACTTTTGGAGCAGCTGGCGGCGATTCGTCGGTCGGCTCCTGCGCCTGTTGTGTTTCCATGGTTTCAGCCGGCGCTTCGAAAGCCTGTTCTTCCGGCTTGGCGGGTTCTGGCTCAGAGACGGATTCCTGGGCGGCGGCTCCGTGGGATGCTGTCTCCTCGCTGAATTGGAATGGCGCCTCGGATGCCTCGGCGACCGGACCAGGATCGGCTGGTGTGTCCGGGCCAGCATCAAATTTCGAAACGGGCATGTCGTCGGGCAGGTCGATTGTCCCGTCGATGACCAAATGGGCGCGCGCGGTTGACGGCGCGTGCGGTGCACGGACGGCGGGCTCAGCAGGCGCCAGTCCGGCACGGCTGGCCGACCCGAGGCCGAATCCCGCGGACATGCCAGACAGGCTGAAGCTGCGCGGCGCTGCTGGTTCAACCGGGGCTGCCTCTGTGGCGCGTGGCGCGGTTTCGTCATCCTGCTCCGGGGGCTCATCCGACGAGAATGCGGGCGTGTAAGGGAAAGGTTCTGCCGGGGCTTCGGCTTCGACGGGCGGTTCATCCGTCGCGAACGCGGCTTCCGGCTCCGAGGCGGCTTCCGGTTGTGGCGGTGGAGACGTCATGTAGCCGGACAGATTGCTCGCACGGGAGCCAAAATAACCGCTGCCAAAGGCATTCGAAGCAGGCTCAGCGGTAGGGGGAGCCGGTGCCGGTTCGCCTTCGGGCGCTGCGCTGGCGCTTTCTGTTTCAATTTCAGGGGCGTTTTCATCGACAGGCCACAACGGTTCTTCCGCTGCCTCGGGGCCGGCGGCCGACTCTGTCTCGACCTCGGGGTCGGCTTCGGGCGTAAATGCCCCGAAATTCACATAGGCGGCATCGTCCACTTCGGCCGCCGCTTCAGGTTCGCTGGCGTCTTCGGTCTCGTCCTGTTCGCCGTCGAAAGCGGAGTCTGAACTGGCATCCAGTTCGGTCTCTGGTTCCTGCTCGGTTTCAGGCGTTCCGCCATTCAGTTCGTCGGCCATGCTGGCAACGGCGCGGGCCATGTCGTTTTGTCCCTCGACCTCCGGATAGGCCTCGGGGAACGAATCGGTGTCGTCGCCCGGATCCTCGATCAGGTCGGCAGGGTCCAGCGCGACTTTGGGCTCCTTTTCCGGAGCGGCGTCTATGGTTTCGAGCCCCTTGAGAACGGAGTGGATCGCTTTTTCAGTGCCCCGGGCATGTCGGTGTGCTTCGCGATAGAGGTCAGCCACGAAACTGCCATAGGGACGTCCGGCGGCATCGGTGTCGTCGGAAAACTCTTCCGGCGTGCAGGATTCGATGATCTTGCCGAGTGCATCCGTCAGCAGAACGGCATGCGGTTCCGGCGTCAGGACGACCCTGTAACCCTCGGTATCATGGGTGATCGTGCCGTTTTCGCCCTCGGACCAGGCAACCCGCTGCTTGCGGGTCATTTCACTCAGCTTGTCGATCAACCGTTTTGTCGAAGGATGCAGCATGAAGTCTCGCCTTTCCCAATGTGTTCTGGGCCAGTCTACCCAATAACGGCTGAGAGGCGAACATTCAAACTTTGGTTCCGCCGATCTGCATGAAATGTCATTTATTCATGCAGATAGCGGCGCATGCGTTGCGATCGAGGTCAGAGGTTACTTGTTCGCCGTGGCTGGCTGGGGGATGAATTTCATCTCCAGCAGAACGGCTTCTTCCTGGTATTCCGCAGACGCGTCATCAAGCCTGCCGTCAAAGTCACCGCCGGCCCCAAAGGCACGGATGAAGCGCGGAGACTCCATATTGCTGGGGCAGATGATGAGTGAGTCGACTGGTCCGGGCTGCTGCGTGCAGCGGGCCCGCGCCTCCCGGCTCAGGTCCTTGAGCTTCATCTGGCCGACGGTGCCGCCATCGGGGCCCGTGACGGCCGGGTTGCGGGTCACGACCGACCCGACATTGCCGAGCGTCCAGTCCGGCTCGACCACGTAGACAAGGCGGCTTGGCTCATTGGACGTCGCAATCGTCTGGATGAGAAACACCGGGTAGGCCTGTTCTCCGGCAAAGGCGCGGTCCGTGAGGATTTCATGACCGGGAAAAGCGGCTTTCATGGCGTCCAGCGTGAACGGTGTCTCGCCTGTCAGGCGCATGGTGCCTTCCGGCCCGATCGTGGCCGGCAGGGGCGTGCCGCCAAACTCCGCCTTGCGCACTTCACCCTTCACCCGTGCGACCTCCTTAAGGAAATCCTTTACCGGTTCGCCGTCCGCGACTGAGAGGTCGGTGCGGAAGCCGCGGACAACACCGTCCGGCGAGATGAGGATGTAGCTGGGTGTCCATGTGATCTTGAGCAGGTCGCGGATGCTGGCATCGGTGTCGAGGACCGTGGGGTAGCTGTGCCCCTCTTCGGCAAAAAAGCCCTCGACGGATCCGTACGTGCCATACATGTCCTCGTCGCTTGTGCTTTCCGCATTTTGCGGCACGTGGATGGACAGGAAATAGAGGTCCGGATCCTGTTCGATGGCCGTCGCAAGGGCTGCTGCGTAGGGCGCATCGCGCTTGCTGTCACCACACCAGACGCCCCAGACCTGAACCACCATCCAGCGATTGAGGAAAGATGAATCGAACGCCTGACCGTCAGCCATCGTGGCGGTGAATTGCGGGAAAGGCTGGCCAAGAAGTGCGTACTCAATTGGACGATCATGCGCGCCGCCTGTCACAGCCTCCTCGGAGTCTTCGGCGGCCGATGGCGGCGGCGGGTTCGCCGTGATGATTCCGATGGGACCAGTCGACGTCTCGGCCTGCGGGTTGGGAGCCTTTTCTGCCGAACAAGCTGCGAGCACGAGTGCCAGGGCACCAAGGGAGAGTGTTCGAATCATGGAGCAGGCCATCCTCTGCAAAGATATTGAGCTGATGCCACACGTGCGGCGCGCACCACGCGTTTACACTAGTCTGCGCCGCACGGCAGGCACAAGCCGCACCACTTTGACTATGCAATCTCTGGCGACAGTCATGTGAAAGGGTTGGATTGTTTGCCGACGGTCATTACCGGGACATTTTGTGCCGCGACCCTGCCAAACATGGACGGGATTTAACCGAAGGTATGCTGCAGTGCATCAATTCCAGTCAAACAGATAAAATAAAGTCATGTGACCCCGGTTTGAGTTCACCATGTGGCCGCGCGGAACAATCCTGATCGAACCGTTGCAGATGTTGAAATCAGGAGACCCATTTGATGCAGAGTTTTTACCGACGAAATGGACGGCGCGCGTCGCTCGCAGCCTGTGCCTTGCTGGGAAGTGCCAGCTTCGTGCTTCCAGCAAATGCCCAGGAAGCGACTGACGAGGAAGAAGCGCGATATGAGACCGTCGTGGTGCAGGGCCGGCGCACATCACAAACCGACATTGCCATTGGTCAGGATCAGGCCTCGAACACGGTGGCAGTCACGCGTGAGGAGCTGCTTTCAGCACCTGCAGGCATTTCGGGCCTGAAGATGCTGGAATCCCTCCCGGGATTCAACGTGCAGACAGATGGGGCGCTTGGCCTCTATGAGTTCGGCAACTCCGTCACTGTAAGGGCGTTCAACCTGCAGCAGATTGGTTTCGTGCTGGACGGCGTTCCGATGGGGCGTTCCGATGCCTTCGGCGGCAGCCCGATCTTCCGCTATGTCGACAATGAAAACCTGGGATCGGTGGTCGCATCGCCCGGCGCCGGCGATGTGTCTCTTCCCAGCTATGCTTCGTTGGGGCCGATTGTTTCCTACAATACGATCATGCCGTCCGATGAGGCGGGCGGCATCATCTCCTATACACTTGGCGATGATGATCTTCAGCGCTCGTTCGTGAAACTTGAAACCGGCGATATCAATGGCTTCTCGGCTTATGTCAGCCGTTCCAAGACGGACAGCAACTTGTGGCGCGGGCCGGGCACGATCGACCGGGAACATATCGAAGCGAAGGCGCGCTACGAATTCGATTCAGATACCTTTGTCCAGGCAAGTTATGTCTCGAACGATTTCTTCGATTATGATTCTCCATCAAACTCCCGCGCAGGATTTGACGCGTCAGGCACGGATGCCGGCTACTCAGAAACCCTGCCAGCAGGCTGTATTTCCCCAGTCAGTGTGGACTTCGACAATAATGGCACGATCGACAGTAACGACTATGTTCCGCTGCTAACGGGTGGCGGTTGCACAGGCTACTATCAGGACCGTGTGAATATCCGGCAGGACAGCCTGTATGCGCTGAACTTTGAGTCGGACCTGTTCGAAGGCTTGAGCACCAAGGTAGCAGCCTATTACGAAGACAAGGATGGTTTCGGTGTTTCGCCCGATGGTTTCGGCAATACCGAAGGACGCTATCTGGACCAGGTCGAAGTTGGTTTGCCGGTCACCTATCCGCGGGGCGTCCAATATGGCTTCTCCGGCGTTGGCGGGACGCGTAAAGGCGCGGTGCTCGGATTTGCGTGGGAACTCGCCAATCATACGGTTGAATTTGGCGGCTGGTATGAAGATGAGGATTATCACCGTACGCAGACCCGCTACAATAATGCCGATGGCAGCACCGATGGCGCGGTGCTCTTCGACGAAGTTGCCTATTTCCGCCGGGACTACACGTCTGTGCGGGAGACGATGCAATACTATCTCAAAGATACGATCAGCCTGATGGATGATCGGCTGAACATCGAGCTTGGCCTCAAGCTGCTGGACATCGACTACTCGCTGGATGGCTATCGTGACTTCAATGATTACGCCATACGGGTGGGCGGTCCAGGTGGGGGCGACACGCTCCCGGGCTACGGACCGCAAAGCATTTCAGCGAATTATTCGAGCGACGCCATGCCGAATATTGGTGCAGTGTACGACCTGAGCGATACCGATCAGGTCTTTGCATCATTCTCGAAAAACTATGCCCTTCCACGTGGGGCAGACGACATTTTCTCGACGGCGACGAGCTTTGCAGCCCCGGCACCGGACGCAGAAGAGTCGACGAATTACGAGATTGGTTTCCGGACCAACCGTCCGACCTTCAACGGTGCGATTGCGGCCTTCTATACGGCTTTCGACAATCGTCTCGTTTCGGGCAACGTGATCAACCCGGCCACACTGCAGCCTGAAGGATTCTCAGTAAATGCCGGATCGACGACAGCTTATGGTGTTGAATTGTCGGGGGTTTGGCAGCCGGAAATATTCGATCGCAAGCTCTATGGTGACATCAACCTTACGTACAATAATGCGACCAATGACGATGCCTTTCTCGGCAACCCGGCTGGCAGTCTCCTGGCCGACAGCCCGGAATGGATATTCAGTGGTGGTGTGACGTACGAGCCGACGGAATGGCTCGTGGCCAATCTGTCGACCAAGTATACAGGTGAGCGCTATGCGGATTTCCAGGAGGCGGCAACCAGTCCGGGCAACAAGATGGAAGGTTACTTCCTCTGGAGTGCTTATGTTGATCTGGGTGGCCCGAACAATTTCGGCCTGCCGGAAAACGTCGATTTGCGCCTGAACGTCGACAATATTTTCGACGAAGACACGTTGGCCTTCACGTTCACGACAACCGGAGCTGGCAACGCCTTCTTCCGTCCGCTCAATCCGCGGACAGTTCAGGCGACGTTGACGGTAACGTTCTAGATTTCAGTTTTCTGACGACGAAAGAAGCCCCCGACCGTCTCGTCGGGGGCTTTTTCAATGCCTAGAAATCGGCCTGCAGGCGGAGGGTGAATCCTGTGACCGTGTCGCTCGACTGGTTGGCGAGGACGGCGGCGGCAAAGGCCGGGTCGAGACCGGAAGTCGTGGTTCCGAGGCTGGCATCCGACTGGAACAGGCTGAGCCCGATGCGGGTTTTTGACGTCGGATACCAAGACAGGCCGAGCAGGGCCGTGTCCAGCGAGCCGCCGTCAACGCCGGAATCAGACAGGTCGACCGTGTCAAACGACGCAGATACAGCGAGCGCGCCATGGCCGCCTTCGGTGACAGGGTTGTCGACCTTCGGGCGATCGAACTTGCCGTCCTTGTAGGTGCGCCGCCCGCCAAAGAAATAGCCGGCCTCTATCGAGCCGCCGCCAAAGGTCGCGCTGCCGCCTGCCGTGAGGTCGGACGACAGGATGGCATATTCCGAACTGACCCAGAGGGGGCCGCGCAACATGGCCGCTTCCAGGCCGAGCAGTGTGTCGGACTCGCCGACCGACCCGGTCGAGACGATACGGCCCGGAATGTGGGTGAAGGGACGCTGGCGATAGCGAAGGTTCGACTGGTCATCGCCTTTCTCGCGGTAGCGGACCGAGGTGCCGAGATGGACAATCATGTCCTCGGTCTGAACCGGCGTGAACGTGCCGCGTGCCGCAAGGGCCATGCCTTCCTGCGAGGGGGTATCGTTCAGGCTGCCGCCGAAGGCGCCTGCCATGAAGGTCCAGTTCGCGCCCTTGGTATGAGCGGCGATGCCGAAGCGGCGGTCGAACTCGAAGGCATCGGTGAAGGCGGCACGTTCAGCGAATGTGATGAAGCGGCCGGAGGTCAGCTCTTCCAGGGAGTTGGGGGTCTTGAACTGGCCGACGCGGATCTTCCATTTGGTGCCAGCGGGCGCGAAATCGGCATAGACATCAGTTGCGGTGATATCGCCTGCTTCATCCGTTTCGAGTTCAGCCTTGAAGGAAACGATTCCTGTTTTGCCGGAAAGAGCGAGGCGGGCGCTGCGCAGCTCTGTTTCGTCGACATCGAGAGCGGCTGTGTCGGCCTCTGCCTGTGTATAATCATACAGGATGCGACCCGAGAGTTTCAGGTCCAGCGGATTGTCCGCCATGGCGGGCAGGGCAGGACAGGCAGTGATCGCGACAATCGCGGAGACTGCGCCAAATAATTTGAACTTGCCCATTTCGAATCTCCATTTGGATGTTGGACGTGGGCTGTAGGGATGTTTTGTGTCGATCGCATATCGCTTTTATGACGCTTTCGTAAAAGAGTCACACAAGTGCACGAAACATGTCGTTCCGATCAGCGGACAAAAAAACGCCCCGGTCGACGAGACCGGGGCGTTCTGGAATATCTGCGAGGCGAAAGAGGCCTAGCTGTAGATTTCGAACAGGCCGGCTGCGCCCATGCCGCCACCGATACACATGGAGACAACACCCCATTTGGCACCGCGACGCTTGCCTTCGAGCAGGACCGAGCCGGTGCAGCGCGCGCCGGTCATGCCGAACGGGTGGCCGATCGAGATTGAGCCGCCATTGACGTTGAATTTCTCAGGATCGATGCCAAGGCGGTCGCGGCTGTAGAGGCACTGCGATGCGAAGGCTTCGTTGAGCTCCCACAGATCAATATCGTCGACTGTCAGGCCGTGACGCTCGAGCAGGCGCGGGATGGCGAAGACAGGGCCGATGCCCATTTCGTCAGGATCGCAACCCGCAACGTTGAAGCCGGCGAAACGGCCGAGTGGCGCAAGGCCGCGCTTGGCAGCTTCCTTGGCTTCCATGACGACCACGGCTGCGGCACCGTCGGAAAGCTGTGACGCGTTGCCAGCGGTGACATACTTGCCTTCCTTGACGACCATGCCGCCGGAAAAAACAGGCTTGAGTCCAGCGAGCGTTTCATAGGTCGTGCCGGGGCGATTGCACTCATCCTTGTCGCAGACGACGTCCTGGAAGGTTTCTTCGCCGGTTTCCTTGTTGACGAGTTTCATCCGCGTTTTCAGCGGCGAGATTTCCTCGGCCATGTAGCCATTCTTCTGGAATTCGGCGGTGCGACGCTGGCTCTCGGCAGAGTAGCGATCCTGGTCTTCGCGCGACACGCCGTAGCGGTCGGCGACGATTTCCGCCGTTTCGATCATGGACATCCAGATCGCAGGCCATTTCTTCATCAGTTCGTCTTCGGTGTAGCGGTGCAGGTTCATGTGACCTGAACGCGACACGAGAGAGAGGCTCTCGACGCCGCCACCGACGGTGACAGCTGCACCTTCATTGATGATCGTGTGCGAGGCATTGGCGATGGCCTGCAGGCCCGACGAGCAGAAACGGTTGATCGTGGCACCGGACGTAGTCGACGGGCAGCCGGCCCAGAGCGCGGCATTGCGAGCGACGTTGTGACCGGTGGCGCCTTCAGGCTGGGCGGTGCCGAGGAACACGTCTTCGACAGCAGCCGCTTCAATGCCGCCGCGCTCGAGCGCGCTCTTGATGGCGTGACCGGCCATCGTGATACCATGGGTGTCGTTGAGCGACCCCCGTCCGGTCTTGGCCATGCCGGTACGGGCATAAGATACGATAACGGCTTCACGCATTTGGTATTCCTCCAGAGTTTTTGCAGAGATTTTCGAATGTTGCGGCGCACACTAACGGGCTGGCGCGCGCGGCGCCAGCCTTCCCTTAACGTCAGCGTCAGGAAACCGCAGCGTCAGGCAGGTGTTTTCGCCTTTGGGGCACTGTCCCGCACCGATTCGTCGACATAGGTCTCGAACTTGGCAAAGTTTGCCACGAACATGTCAGCGAGCTTCGCGGCCTGGCGGTCGTAGGCGACCGGATCGGCCCAGGTCGAGCGCGGATCGAGAATTTTGGCGTCGACGCCGGAAAGGGCGGTTGGCACCAGGAATCCGAAAGTTTCATCCTTGCGGAACGTCGCCTTGTTCAGCGAACCGTCGAGAGCGGCATTGAGAAGGGCGCGTGTCGCCTTGATGGGCATGCGGTTGCCTTGTCCGTAGGGGCCGCCGGTCCAGCCGGTCGAGACCAGCCAGCAATCGACGTCATACTTGCCGATCAGGTCCCGCAACAGGTTACCGTACTCGGACGGATGGCGTGGCATGAACGGCCCGCCAAAGCAGGTGGAGAAAGTGGCGGTCGGCTCCGTGACGCCCTTTTCGGTGCCGGCGACCTTGGCGGTATAGCCGGACAGGAAATGGTACATGGCCTGCGCCGGTGTGAGCTTGGCGATGGGGGGCATCACGCCGAAGGCATCGGCGGTGAGCATGACCAGGTTTTTCGGCTGGCCGCAGCGGCCCGATTCCGACGCGTTCGGGATCGCCGAGATCGGATAGGCGCCGCGCGAATTTTCGGCGAGCGTGCCATCGTCGAGATCGAGGTCGCGTGTGACCGGGTCCATCACGACGTTTTCGAGCACGGTACCCCATTGTTTGGTGGTCGCGTAGATTTCAGGCTCGGCTTCCGGTGAAAGCTTGATCATCTTGGCGTAGCAGCCGCCTTCGAAGTTGAAGAGGCCGTTTTCCGACCAGCCATGCTCGTCGTCACCGATCAGGATGCGGCTGGCATCGGCAGACAGGGTCGTCTTGCCGGTGCCTGAGAGGCCGAAGAAGATTGCCGCGTCATCTTTCTCGGACGTGTTCACCGAGCAGTGCATTGGCATGACGCCCTTGGTCGGCAGGTAATAGTTGAGCGCGGTGAAAACCGACTTCTTGGTCTCACCCGCATAGGACGTGCCGCCGATCAGGACCATGCGCTTGGCAAAGTTCACGGCGATGACGGTTTCCGACCGCGTCCCGTGGCGTGCCGGATCGGCGCGGAAGCTCGGGCAATTGATGATCGTGAATTCGGACTTGAAGTTTGTGTACTCTGCATCCGTTGGGAGGCGGAGGAGGTGGCGAATGAACAGCGAATGCCAGGCGAATTCAGTGACGACGGTGACGGACAGGCGGTGATCAGGGTCGGCGCCTCCAAACAGTTCCTGAACGAAGACGTCCTGATTTGCCAGGTGCGTTGTGAAATCTGCGAGCAGCGCGTCGAAATGCGCCGGCGTCATCGAGGTATTATTGTCCCACCAGACGGTCTTCTCGGTGGTTGCGTCGCGGACGGTGAATTTGTCTTTGGCTGAGCGGCCCGTGTGCTGTCCGGTTTCGACGACGAGTGCGCCGCCATTTGCGACGCGGGATTCTCCGTTCGCAACAGACGTTTCGTACAGTCGTGGTTCCTTCCAGTTCTTCCGGACGGATTTCGGGCTCACGCCCAATTCTGCAAGAATGGCTACGGTATCGCTCATGTTTTCCTCGGAATTTTGTTCGACGCTCTGGCGAATTGGATTGGGCCACTAAATGGCACGGACCAGAAATTTGCAACATTCATGCCCACGACATGGACAGTTTGAAACAGTTTTAGCGCTAACATGTTGAATTCGAGACGGATTTGCCAGTCGCGATCACTCGGTCGAGGGCTTGCCACGCAGTCGATCCAGCACGGCGTCGCGCCATGATTCAGGCAAGGCGTACACCACCCATGCGCCCACCTCATAATGCGCGCGTTTCCAGATATCGACTGGATTCAGGCTGGCCTTCGCACAGGCTGTGCGGGCTCTCGGGCCGCCTTGTGTGACCGAATGATAGATGATCTTCGCGCGTAGCAGGTGCATGCAATTGGAGACGAACACGAGTTGTTCGGCATCGCTCAACCCGGGCTGGCTGGCGAGTGTCTGAAGTCCGGAGATCGTGTCGCGCGATGAGACGTCAGCCATGATCCGGGCGCCATAGCCGGACCGGCGGATGGCGGTGAGCGCCATGTCCTGGCTCCCGACGATACCTTCCTGCGGGCGATGCCCGCCGACCATGACCAGCCGGTCGACCTTGCCCGCCTCAAGCAGGGCGATGCCCTTGTCGATGCGCGCGTCAGCTTCCCTTGCCGAGTCAGAATAGAAAACAACGCCTGCGCCATGGGTGATCTTTCCGGTCTGGTCGACAAAACGGGTCAGGCCGAAGAAGACGAGTGTTGCCAGGATGTCCGCAGCCAGCAGCCGCACCAACAGGAATCGCAGTTTTTTCATGCCGCTTCTTAGCAGAGTTCAGGCGGTGGGCGAGGGGACAGGTGTAGTTTTGAGCGTGCCGAGCAGGGCGTGCGTGGGAGTGGTGAGGGGCGTGGGCAGGGCGTCGAGGGGGTACCAGCCAAAACCGCCATGCTTTTCAGGCTCCATCAGGCGGGGTGTGCCGGAAACGACGCGCGCATAGAAAATCGGCGAGACCCAGTGGCGACCATCGCCGCCGTCGAGGATTTCCGCGATGCAGGCGAGGCCAGTGACATCGATGGCGATCCCCAGCTCTTCGGCAACTTCCCGCCGGGCTGTTTCGCGCGCCGGTTCACCGAAGTCGATCTTGCCGCCCGGCAGGCCCCACGCGCCGGCTTCCGGTTCGGTAAGGCGCTGGATGAGCAATAACTGGCCTTTCTCGTCGAAAATGGCAGCGCCGCAACCGGCTTCAGGATAAGCCGTCATGCGCGCTCTCCCAGCAGCCAGCGGATCACGTCGACATAATCGAAGGCCAGCGACACGAGCAGGACTGCGACCGCCGCAACAATCCATTTTCCGGTCCATGTGCTCTCAACCTGCCAGCTTGCGCGGCGTGCAAGCAGGTAGACGACAAGCGGCGTCCAGGCGACCACATGGCCGAGGCCGAGAATGCGACTGTAGCCGAACTGGCTGTAAAGAAGCATGACTCCGCCTGCACCGGCCACCAAGCCAAGCAGGGTCCAGCGTGCTTCCACCCGCACGAAGCTGAACGGGATCGATAGGGCCAGAACCCCGACCAGGACATTGAGCCAGACCTGGATCCATTGCGACTGCGTGGCCACGTCTGCATTGAATGCGGCGAAGACGTCCATCATGGCGCTAGAGCTCCCCGAAGGATTGCAGTGCCGCCAGCGCGACGGGTTCGCCCGATTCCTGGACGAAGTGGCCAGCATCGGCGACGATCATCGGTTCCGGGCAGTTGCGGATCGTCTTGCGCAGCCGTTCCATTTGCGGCGGGCCGAGCACCGGGTCCTGCGCGCCGATGGCCATGAAACTGTCACCCGACCAGTCATTCGTCCACCAGAGCGCGGCCCGTTTGGAAATATCGACGCCGTCCATGCTGGGCGCAACCATGACCAGTTCCGGGAAGGTGCGCACACCAGCCTTGTAGGTCGCGTCCGGGAAGGGCGCGCCATAGGCAGCCGCTTCCGCATCGGACAGGATCGGCGTGCCGCGCTTCATCAGGGCCGCGACGTCCATATCGGGCTGGGTGCGCACATAGGCCTTCCACTGGTCGAAACCGGCGCCAGGGGATACGCCGGTGGCGATGGCTGTGTTCATGACGATCAGGCGTTCGAACGTGTCGGGCATGTCCATCGGGATTGTCAGGCCCAGCAGGCCGCCCCAGTCCTGGCAGACGAGCGTGACATTCTTCAGGTCCAGTCGCTTGATCAGTTCCAGCATCATGTTGCGATGAAAGCTGAATGTGTAGACCGCATCATCGACCGGCTTGTCGGACCGACCGAAGCCTAGCCAGTCAGGTGCGATGACCCGTGCGCCGCTATCGAGGAAGACGGGAATCATCTTGCGGTAGAGGTAGGCCCAGGTCGGCTCGCCGTGCAGGCAGAGATAGGTGCGGACGGCGTCCTGCGGGCCTTCATCCACATAGTGGACCCGCAGGCCTTCATAGCCCGGCAGGTCGTCGACATAGTGCGGTGCATAATCGTAACCGGGCAGGTTATCGAAACGGGCATCCGGTGTGCGTTTGGCGTCGAGGGGCATGGGGAGTCCTCTGCTGTGCTTCTCAACCTACCATGCGTTAGGGCGCGGTGAATGCCAACAGGGACGCCTTTGCGATGGCGCGCTTATACCGTCCGGCAAGTATGATAGGATAGTGAGTGCTATGGTTCGAACCGAACCGGAAACACCCGTTGGAGAATGCCATGCCATACACAATCAACCGGACCATCGCAGCAGCGAGCTTTGATGAAGTTGACCAACGCACGCGCGCTGCCCTCGCGGGCAAGGGGTTCGGTGTGCTGACGGAGATCGACGTCACTGCCACGATGAAGAAGAAGCTGGGTGTCGACATGCCACCTTACCGTATTCTGGGCGCCTGCAATCCGCAGATGGCATACCAGGCCATCGGGATGGAGCCGCGCGTCGGTGCGATGCTGCCCTGCAATGTCATCATAAGGCAGGTCGGCGACGCTGTCGAAGTGAGCGCCATTGATCCAGTGGCATCGATGCAGGCGATCGGCAATATCGAACTCAAGCGCGTTGCTGGTGAGGTGCGTGACCTGCTCGCCGAAGCTATCGCGGATATCTGAAGAGGAGGCGTGAAATGGCAAAGGTGATCGGCCTGGGAGGGTTGTTTTTCCTGTGCCAGGACGTTGATGCGACACGTTCCTGGTATACGCGGGTGCTCGGTATCGAGATCGACGATTTCGGTGGCAGCAGCTTCAGCCATGCCGGCGCGGCAGGCGTCTTTCCCAAGGCTGCCCAGACCATCTGGGCGCCGTTCAAGGGAGAGAGTGACTATTTCAAGCCTTCAAGCAGTGACTTCATGATGAATCTCATGGTCGACGACCTGCCTGGCGTGCTGGAGCGGGTGAAGGCGGAGGGTGTGGACCTCGAGGGTGAGCCCATGAGCGAGAGCTATGGCCATTTTGCCTGGATCATGGACCCTGACGGCCGGAAAGTGGAGCTCTGGCAGCCGATTGAACCGGCGGCCTGATGCAGGTCTCAAAAAAGCGGCCGCCCCGGTTTCCCGTGGCGGCCCGAGGAGAGGCTCTTCAACCTGAAGAGAGAGAGTTAGCTCTTCGCCGAGGCCTTACAGGCTTCGATTTCGTCGGCTGTCAGTTCGGACTCGTCGTTGCGCAGGGCAGTGACGATTCCGACTTCCTTGGCAATCTTCTTGCAGATGCGGAGGGACGGCTTCTTGCGGTCGAGATCGCCGACGCAGGTCGTGCCTTCGCAGGTCCAGACAACGCTCTCGGCGATGACATGCTTGTCGGCAACAGGGGCAGCCGTTTCGAAAACGTATGTGCCAGCGAGGGCAGGAGCAGCGAGCGCTAGGGCAGCGGCGCTGATAAGGGCGGAACGTAGCATGGGAGAGTGCCTTTCGTTCGGGGTTCATGATGAGCGTGCAACGCGGTGGAGAAAGGGCAAACTCCCCCTTCATGTTAATGACTATCAAACGCTGAATATTTGGTCAAGTGTTCAGAATGCAGAATCGCTCAAATTCCCCGACCGGAAATCTATCTCTTTCGCGGTTGCCCCGACGACACAAATTGCTCCTGCCGGTGCCTGAGTTAGAGTGGCCGCAAGAATAGAGGCATGCGCCCGGGAGAGAGACATCATGGACTTCAATATTCCGCAGGATATCGCCGATTACCTGGTCGTGCTCGACCAGTTCATCGAGGACACGATCAAGCCGCTTGAACAGCAGGATGATAATATCCGCTTCTTCGACCACCGCCGCGAATGGGCGCGCACCGATTTTGAGAATCAGGGACTGCCGCGCAAGGAATGGGAAGAGCTGCTGGGCAAGGCGAGACGTCTCGCGGACGAAGCAGGACACTTGCGGTATGGCTTGCCGAAGGAATATGGCGGCCAGAATGGATCCAACCTGGCCATGGCGATCATCCGCGAACATCTCGCGCGCAAAGGGCTCGGCCTGCACAATGATTTGCAGAACGAGCATTCCATCGTCGGCAACATGCCGCAGATCCTGATGCTGCGCGACTTTGCCCGCGAAGACCAGAAGCACCTCGCGACGGCGGCCCTTGAGGGCAAGTTCCGCGCGACGTTCGGCCTGACCGAGCCCAATCACGGCTCTGACGCGACGCACATGGAAACCCGCGCCGTTCGCCACAAGAAAGACGGCAAGGATGGTTGGCTGATCAATGGCGAGAAGATGTGGATCACGGGCATGCACCACGCCACGCACATGATGTGCTTTGTCCGCACCAGCGGCGAGGACGGCGACGCGCGCGGCATTACCTGCCTGCTCGTGCCGGCGGACGATCCGGGCATCGAGATCCTCGAATACATGTGGACGTTCAACATGCCGACCGATCACCCGCGCCTGACCATCAAGGATGTCTGGGTGCCCGACAGCGCCGTGTTCGGCCCGCCGGAAGGTGGACTCGCACTGGCCCAGCATTTCGTTCACGAGAATCGCATTCGCCAGGCTGCCAGCTCGGTTGGCGCCGCCCTCTTCTGCATCGACGAGTCGATCGACTATGCCAACACGCGCGCGCCGTTCGGCAAGAAACTGTCGACCAACCAGGCGATCCAGTTCCCCATCGTGGAACTCTCATCGGAAGCCGAGATGCTCAGGCTGCTGATCTTCAAGACGGCGTGGGAAATGGATCAGATGTCCAAGCCGGAAGTTGCGATCAAGCTGTCGGACAAGGTGTCGATGTGCAACTATCGCGCAAACCGGCTCTGCTGCAACGCCGCCGACCGGGCGATGCAGATCCATGGTGGCATGGGTTATTCCCGCCACACGCCGTTCGAGCACATCTATCGCCACCACCGCCGCTATCGCATCACCGAGGGGTCGGAAGAGATCCAGATGCGCAAGGTCGCCGGGCACCTTTTCGGATTCATGGGCGCGCAGAAACACGGCCAGCCCCGCGGCGAAAAAGACGCCAAGGGCAAGAGCACGGAACCAACGGATTTTGCGGTTCGGTAGGCACCAAATTGCACCCGGCGGGAGGCAAATCCCCGCCGGGCGGCAAAGGGTTAATTTCGCGGTAACTTTCGTGGGGGCAGAGTCGGTGAAAGATTCACCATTCTGGAGTTCCCGCCATGTCCCTGCTCGAACGGGTGATCCGTGCGCACCGTTGCACGTCGACACATCACCATATCGCGTTCAATGCGCTCGACCTGATTGGCGCGGATGAGGCCGGGAAGTGGAAGTCGCTGTTCCTGGTGCACCATGAGCACCTGCTGAAAGGGACCAAGGCGCCGGACACGACCTTCAAGGATTTCCGCAATCACGTCCTGCACATTTCCGAAGGCGAGTGGGGCGGCGCGCGTGACAAGGCCACTGAATGGTATGCGACGGCCGTCGACCTGCTTTCGCGCAAGAAGTGGAGCGAGGCAGCCTATGCGCTGGGCGTCCTGAGCCATTACTATGCCGATCCGCTGCAGCCCTTCCATACCGGCCAGACCGAGGAAGAGGGCGCCATCCACCGCGCTGTTGAATGGAGTATCGCAAAGTCCAATACAGAAATCACGGCGCGCATCGAGGCCAGTGGCTATCCAGATATCGAGGTGCCGGATGGCGTGGGCTTCGTGTCCGACATGGTGCGGGCAGGCGCCGAGCGGTCGCACCCGCATTACCAGACGTTCATTGATCATTACGATCTCGATGTTGGCGTGAAGGATCCGCCAGCGGGGCTTGACGAGACCATGCTGGAGATCGTCGCCGACCTTGTCGGCTATGCAACGGCGGGCATGGCGACGCTGATGTCGCGCGCCATCCAGGAGGCGGCCGTGGCGCCGCCCAAGGTGAACCTGACGATCCAGGGCTATATCGAGACGCTGGATATTCCGCTTCGCAAGTTGTCGCGGAAAATCGCGGATGTGAGTGACCGCCGCCAGGTCGAGCGCATGTATGCCGAGTTCCAGAAGACCGGAAAAGTGGTCAAGACGCTGCCCGACGATGACAAGGCGATCCGCAAGCTGCATGCGAAACAGGTGCTGCGTGTGCCGCTGAAACAGCTCGATGCGCAGGAGCTCGCGCCGCTTGGCAGCGCACGGGTGAAGCCCTTGGATGAGGCGCCGGTGATCAAGAGCGAAAAGCCGGCACTGAAACCGGAAGCAAAGCCGAAACCCGCGCCTGTGCCCGAGGTCAAAGCCGCTGCGAAGCCAGACCCAAAGCCGGCGCCCCAGCCTGTACCGGTCAAGGAAGCGCCCAAGCCGGAGGCTGTGTCCGTCTCAGAGGCTGAACCTGAATCAGCGCCCGTCGAATCCATTGGCGGTCACGGTGCCCTGACGCGGGAATCGCCGGTCGTGGATGCACCGTCCGTTGGCCGCAAGACGGCGCGACGTCTTGGAAAAGCTGGGATCATGAATGTCGGCGACCTGCTGGACTGCGATATCGACGAGACCGTGCATCTGCTGAACGCCCGCCACATTGACGCGGAGGCGCTGACAGACTGGCAGGACCAGTCGCGCCTGATGATGGATGTGCCGGGCCTGCGCGTGCATGATACGCAAATCCTCGTGGGCGCCGGAATACGCAACGCAGCTGACCTTGCGGCTGCCTCGGCCCGGGATGTTTTCCTGTCGGCGATGGACTTCCTGACGACGCCGCAGGGTGATCGGGTGCTGTGGGAAGATGCGGAGTTCGAGGAACAGGAAGTCGAAGGCTGGATCAGCATGGCGCAGGCGAGCGCTGCCTGATCAGAGCCCGCGTGGCGACAGGCCGGCCGCGCGATAGATCGCGTCGATTGCGGCCATGTTTCCGACAGCATCCCGGCCGCCGGTGAGCGCATGCGTGCGTCGCGCCAGCACGTCCAGGACGTGACCGAGCTGGTGGTCGTAAGTGGTCTGGCCGGGGGCAGTAAGGGTGCGGTTGTCGCCGTCGATCATGGTGGTGATCATGTGGCCGCGATGGGGGTGGATCGGGTTTTTGATCTCTAGCTGGCCCAGCGAGCCCTCGACCCTTATCCACGCATCAAACTTTGTATCCGGTGCCATCGTCGTGTGGATAGATCCGGTTTCTCCGCCCGGAAAGCGCAGGTCTGCGGCCATGCTTGTATCGACGCCCGGGCGGTCGCAATGGGCGGTCGCTGAGACGATCTCGGGCTCGGTGCCGACCAGCGTGCGCACCCAGTGGACGGGATAGCAGCCGAGGTCCATCAGCGCGCCGCCGCCCACCTCCAGCGTGTGGCGTAACTCGCCCGGCCTGTAGGGGATCGTCACGTCAAAGGCGGCATCGACCCGGCGGATCATGCCAAGCCGTCCGCTGCGCACGATATCGAAGACGCGCTGGAAGGCCGGGTGGAAGCGATAATGGAACGCTTCGACAAGCACGCGTCCGGTGCGCTGTGCGGCGTCGACCATGCGGGCTGCTTCGATCGCATTCATGGCGAACGGTTTCTCGCAGAGCACGGCCTTGCCGGCTTCGAGCGCGGCGATGGTGAGGTCGGCATGACGGTGCGGCGGCAGGGCATTGTAGATGAGGTCGATATCGTCCCGCGCGATCAGGGCTTCGTAGGAATCGGCAATATCGCGAATGCTGTTTTCATCGGCCCACGACCGGGCGCGCGCCCTGTCGCGCGCGGCAACGGCGACGACTTCGCAATCGTCGCGCAGCCGGGCCGGGTTTATGAGCGCAGGCGGTGCAATTTTTGCCGCGCCGAGGATTCCGATCCTGATCATTGGAAGTGCCTTGTTTTTGTTCAGTCTGATTGCGATCTGTGGACAGTGAGTAAACACAAATCACGCTCCTGTTTACCCCGACCTAACAGCGCTTAACGTTAAATCGCAAATCTGGCTGTTTGCGATGGTCCGCGGTAACGAAACGGAAAGCATGTGGGAGGTTAATGGGGGTTCCGGAGCCATTAATCCTAGGAGTGCCACGCTAATGCTGAATGTTCTCATTGCGCACATCGCTAAAATCAATGGACTCTCGGAACCTACTGCCAAGACGGCGCTGGGGATTGTGTTGAATTCAGCTGAGCGACAGGCTTCATCCTTCGCACCGGCAATGTTCAAGGCCATTCCCGGCGCTCGGGCACTCGCAGCCCGCACAGGCTCAGAGTTCGGCGCCGCCACAGGAATCATTGCCCGCCTTATCGAGCAGACTCCCGGCGGCAAACGCGTCGTCGCACAGACCATGATCGGCTCGCTTCATACGATCGGCCTGGACCACAAGGCGATTGGCCACCTGCTGCCATCGATCTCGACCTTCATGGAAGAGAATTACGACATGGCAGGCTTCGGACATCTGGGCGACCTGATCGGCCATGACATGGATGCGGAAATCAGCGCGGCCAAAGCGGCCTGACCTGCACTCCGGACTCGCACCGAACAAACAAAGCCGCCTGACAGGGCGGCTTTTTTGATTCCTGCCACGCTTGTCCCGACCCGCTTGCCAGGGCCGTGCTCTTTTCTTTGTCCGCGCGTGTGGCTACAGCGGTGCCAGCTGAATTGAACGAGGATACGAAATGCGAACCGACACCGGACTGCGCGCCGACGAAGCACTGGCACTGGACCTGATGGCTGCGATCCGCGCCGACGCCGAAACGCGTTGTGCCCCGGACAAGGTGGAACTCGTCTCCGTGACAATCGACGTCACTGGTGCTGACGTGGCCGGAACGCCAGTGTTCAATGCCCGGGTCGACCGCAAGACCCGCACAGTGCTGTTCACCGGCGGCTCGGCTACGTGCGGCGACGAGACCGTGATGACCGCGACCGCCGTTTACCGGATTGTTTCGGCCTAAGCCTACATCGGCGTATCGCGCAGTTTCATCAGGTCCGGGAATTCCGGGTCGCGCTTTTCGGCGCGTGCCGCGAAGGCTTCCTGCATGTGTGGCGGCGGGATCATGCCGGCATTCCACACACCGATATAATCGAGCGTGTCGGCCGTGTTGTGGTCGCGCCCGTAATTGATCAGCGTCTTGCAGCCGGTCACCGTCAGCGGGTCTTTCGACGCGATCTCTTTCGCCGTCGCCAGGACATGCGCCAGCACTTCTTCGTGCGTATCGAAAACGTCGTTCACTAAGCCGATTTCCTTGGCTTTGGCGGAATCGATGCGACGGCCCGTATAGGCCATTTCCTTGACCCAGCCTTCGGGAATGTAGCGCTGCAGGCGCGGGAATGTGCCGACATCGGCGGTCATCGCGATATTGGTTTCCATGATCGTGAAGAAGGCGTCCTTCGTGCACCAGCGAATGTCGCCGGCGGAGATCATGTCGATGGCGCCGCCGATGACGCCGCCGTGAAGGGCGAAGAGAACCGGTACGCGGGCCTCTTCCAGCGCATTGAAGCTGGACTGGATCTGGCGGATGTTGGAGCGGAAGGCTTCGGCTGCGACGTAGCGATCGACCTTTCCGCCACCCTCGCCTGAGCCGAAGACGGCCAGGTCCATGCCGGCCGAGAAATGCTTGCCGGTGGACGAGATGACGATGCAGCGGGCACGCGCATTCATATCGATATCGCGGACAATGGCGGGCAATTCGTTCCAGAACGCCTTGTTCATCGTGTTCATCGCCTCGGGGCGGTTCATCTTGATGTGGGCGACCTTGTCATTGATCTCGACGGTGAAGGCTTCGTATGTTTTCTGCAGCATGGGGGCGTTTCCTCGATTTTACCGAAGACTAGCACAGGCCAGTTGCACGGCCAGATGTGACGCTGGGGGAAGCCTCAGGCGTGCATCCTTCCTCGACCAGATGCCGCCCGGCTGACAGCTCAAACGGGACCCAACACGCGCAAGGCGAGAAAGCCGGCAAATAGTATGGCGGCCGGAACCCGGATCCATCTGGGCAAAGGAGGCGGCCCATATTGTCCGCTCCTGTCATCATCCCATCCCATGCCGGTGAACCCGTTTCTGCAAATGCATGAATCATGATCAGCTTGAGCCATGAGACAGAAGCATACCGGCACTTTTTCAATGATCTTGCTCCTTGCCGCCTGCGGACAGATGAACGGCGATGCGGGGCGCGCTGTCCCGGCAGGCGATCCCTCAGATCGGATTGCCGGTGTCGCGTCCGTTATTGACGGCGACACAATCGAGATACACGGGCAGCGTATCCGCCTCTCGGGATTTGACTCGCCCGAGCGCGGCAAGACCTGCGCTGGCACCAATGTCTACCAGAAGGCGGCGCTTTACCTGTCCGACCAGATTGGTCGCCAAACCGTAACCTGCACCAGCACCGGAAAGGACTCGTACGAGCGCACCGTCGCCACGTGCAATGTAAGCGGCGCCGACCTCGGCGACCTCATGGTAGGCGCTGGCTGGGCCCGCGACTGGCCGAAATACAGCCAGGGTGCCTATGCGGATTCGGAAGTACGAGCCCGCGCTGCGCGAAAGGGAGTTTGGAATCTTGACTGCCCGGATGACCTCTGGGGCAATCGGAAATATGACTAGGGCGGTCCTTCCTGTGTCTGGACCGCTCCAGAACATGTTTATCTAACGCTCAAACTTGTCCTGCCTGTCGACATCCGCCGGAGGGGCGATCCATCCTGGCCGAAATATCGAAATCTGTTGCGCAACGGCGGCAGCATGCCGAGGCAGCAGGTATGCCAGAGGGCGATGCGGAGCGGATCGAGCGATCACATCGGTCAGACCAGCAGGAATTCTACCAACTCCTGTCGTACAAAGAAGATGTTGATCTGGCCGAAAAGTTGGACGAATGGGAACGCTTCTATAACTTCGCCAGGCCACATGGCGCCTTCGCAGGAAAAACACCTTACGAGGCGCTCCGAGAACGGCTATAATTCTGCAATCAGGTGTCTCGCTGATTGGCTGATATTACAACCGGTGTCACCTCATCAGTTTGCGGCAATCTGGCGTCGCTGCATGTGCTCGTCGAGCAACGTGCCGTCCGGCAGCCGGATCGGTTTCCTCGCGGCTGTCAGGCGAGGACGGATTCGGCCTTGTTGGGCCGCATCAGCAGGGTCGTGATGGCGTCATCGACGCTGATGTCACCTTCGATGACGGCGGCCACGGCGGCGCAGATCGGCATGTCGACGCCGTGCTTGGCGGCGAGCTTGCGCAGGACCGGGGCGGTGGCGACGCCTTCGGTGACGCTGTTGCGGGACGCCAAGATGCTGTCGAGGCTTTCGCCGCGCCCAAGGGCCAGGCCGCAGCTCATGTTGCGCGAGGTTTCCGACGAACACGTGAGCACCAGGTCGCCGAGGCCAGACAGGCCGGCCATGGTTTCGCGCTCGGCGCCGAGGGCGAGGGCGAGCCGGGTCATTTCCGCGCTGCCGCGAGCGATCAGGGCAGCATGCGCCGACCGGCCGAGCCCCTTGCCGAGCGCGATGCCGCACGCGATGGCGAGCACGTTCTTCACCGCGCCGCCAATCTCTGCGCCAAGCAGGTCGCTGGCGAGATAGGGCCGGAAAGTGGGCGTGGAAATGGCCTGGATGAGTTCGGTGCCGATGGCTTCGTCCTCGACGGCGAGTGTCACCGCCGTTGGAAGTCCCTTGGCGACATCGATCGCGAAACTGGGACCGGACATGACGGCGGGGCTGGCCTCGGGCAGTTCTTCGGACAGGACATCTGTCATAAAGTCGCCGGTGGCGAGTTCGATCCCCTTCGAACAGAGGACCACGGGCGTGCCGGGCTTGATATGCCCCTTCAACGCGGCCAGCGTGGTGCGTGTATGCTGGGCCGGCGCGACAGCAAACAGGGCGTCCTGATCGTAGAGATCGGACAGGCTGGTCGTGGCGCGCAAGGCGGGCTTCAGTGGCACCCCGGGCAGGAAGACCGTGTTTTCGTGGGTGTTATTGATCGCCTCGGCGACCTCGGCCTCTAGGCACCACAGGATCACGTCCTGCCCGTCGCGGCAGAGCATCTGGGCGATGGCCGTGCCCCACGCGCCGCCACCGATTACGCCTATCCTGTGGAAGTGTATCGTCATGTGCCGACATTGGGACATGTTGCGAGTCCGGGCAAGAGTCCGGTGGCGGTGATCTCAGGTGGGCGGCGCGGCATCAGCATTGAGATGGACCCGCCTGAAAACCACCATCAGCGCCGCCAGGGCGGCGAAGCCGGCACCGGCAAGGAATGTCGCTCCCGCTCCCACCTGGTCCCAGAGCAGGCCAGCTATGACACTGGCAAAGAGCATCGCGATACCGGTCGCCAGATTGAACAGACCGAACGCTGAACCACGCAAGTGTGCGGGCGCATGATCGGCGACAAGCTTGGCGAGCAGGCCCTGGGTCATCGCCATGTGCAATCCCCAGAGCGCTGTGCCGAGGAAGGCCCCGACCAGACCCGGAACATAGACGAGGCAGAGGTCGGCAGCGATCAGCGCGAGCAGCCCCAAGAGCAACAAGGTGGCTGCGGGCGTCCGGTCTGACAGGATGCCTGCCGGATAAGCGCCGAGCGAGTAGACGACATTCATCACCACGAGGACGAGCGGAGCGAGGAGAAGCGGCAGTCCGTCCGCATGTGCCTTGAGGATCAGGAAGGCTTCGCTGAACCGTGCGAGCGTGAAGGCGACCCCGATTGCGACCACCGTCCAGAATGCTGGCGAGAGCAGGCGCAGCGCCTTGAGGTCGATCGGCGGCTTCGCCTGGCTGGAGCCGGCACCCTCATCAGGCTCGCGGACTCCGAGAAGGACACAGAGGACAGCCAGCATGCCGGGAATGACGGCAACCCAGAATACGGCACGGATGTTGGAGGCAAAAAGTGCCATGAGCGCGATAGCGAGCAGGGGACCTGCGAAAGCACCGGCGGTATCCATTGCCTGACGCAAGCCGAAGGCGCGCCCACGGATGTCTGCGGGCGTGACATCGGCAATCAGCGCGTCACGCGGCGCGCCGCGAATACCCTTGCCGATCCGGTCCGCGAACCGGGCGCCGAGGACGATGAAGGGTCCGCCCGCCATGGCGAAGAAGGGCTTGGTAAGGGCGCCCAGGCTGTATCCGAGCAGGATCAGGGGCTTTCGGCGCCCGATCTTGTCAGAGATGTACCCCGAAAAAATCTTGGAGATGGCCGCCGTCGATTCCGCAATACCGTCGATCAGCCCGACAAAGGCGACGCTTGCGCCCAGGGTTCCCGTCAGGAACAGGGGCAGCAGCGAGTGGATCATCTCCGACGAGATGTCCATGAACAGGCTGACCAGGCCGAGTGCCCACACCGTGGGAGGTATGCTGGACCTCGCAAGCCCGGAAGAGGCGAAAGGGGGCTTCATTGCCCGACGCTAGCGGCTCCAACAGGCGATCCCAAGCGCAATTGCGCGCCTTTAGAGGAAATCGAAGGTCCCGACCTCGTCTGCGACAGTGATCTTCACCTTGCGTCCGACGCGGCTCACTTCCTCACGCAGCACGGCAAGGGCTGCAGGCGTCGCATTGGCGAGCGCGCGGCGGCCATCAGCGAGGCGGGCAAAGATGATGCCTTTTTCCGGACCCGCCTTGCCATGCGTGACGGTGAAGGTTTCGAGCGTGCCGTCGCAATCGGTGTCGCAAAGCGTGACCTGCGCCTTCGGCTTGGCGGCGGGCGCCGCCGGCGTGAAGGCGCTTGGCCGCGTGGTTGAATAGACACCGACAGCTTCTTTCGTCATCCAGCCGCCATTGGCGAGGACGAGGCCATGCGCTCCTGGTGCAGCGCGCAACACGCGCACCATCTCTGCAATTCCGTGCAGGGAGTAATTGTTCCCGGGCCCTCCGAAGAAAGGCAGCCCGCCGGTCAGGGTGAGGGGGCGCGTGTCCTTTTTCCAGTCAATGCCCATGGCAGCGGTCGACGAGAAGACGGCGCAGGGAAAGCAGGAGTAGAGGTCGAAGTGCAGGATATCGCTGCTTGTGACGCCTGCTTGTGAAAGCGCGCGATGGGTTGCCTGTTCCATCGCCCAGGACCCGTCGAGGCGCGGACGCTCGGAAATGTGATCATCGCCTGCCTCGCCGCCGCCATGGAGGTACACCCGATTGTCCTTGGGTACGCCGAGCTCATCGGCCTTGGATTCGCTCATGACGATGGCGGCAGCGCCCTGGTTCACGGCGTCCTGCGCGATGAACCATTTCAGGAACGGGTCGGCATATTCGTAGTTCTCGCGCGAAGGCGTGGCGAGGAAGTCGATACTGTGTTCCACCGGGAACTGGGAGAACGGGTTTTTCGCAGCGACGGCAGAAAAGGGCTGGAACAGTTCCGCCATGGCGCGCCGATGCTGGCTGCGGGTGCGGCCTTCGCGGGCGGCAATGGCGTTCTCGAACAGGCCGTAAAAATAGGCCGCCGCTATCAGGCCGTGCTTGATCTCGCCGCGGCTGAGCAGCATCGGGCCCATGCCGCGATCCTCGAAAGGCGCGGCGTCGTCATCGGCCCAGTTGATCTCGACACCGTTGCGGCGGGCGCCCTTTGACGCACGATTGGCCTCAGAACCGGAGATCAGGGCCACTTCGACTTCGCCAGCATGGATTCGGCCAGCCATTTCGTTGACGAGGGCCTGCGGGCTCTGGCCGCCGACACTTTCATAGATGAGGCGGGCAGGCTTGGCGCCAAGGTCGCGGGCGAGCGTGCCCGGCAGGTTGGCATTGTGGCCGTGAGGGTGCTCGGCGCGGCCGATCGAGTCTTCGAAGATGCGCACGACGGCGATCGTGTCGATGGCTGCAGCGATGTTGCCTGCGCCGCAATTGGCCAGGGCTGCCTTTGAGGCGTCGCGCATCAGCGAAAGCGGGGACGGCGCACCGCCCGGACCGCTCGTGCCGTCCCACTGGCTGAGGCTCTGTCCGACGCCGACGAGTACCGGCATGTCTCCCTTGGCCATGATGAATGCTCCTTGCTCTCGATAAACTGTTGCTGCCCCGGGCTTAGCGTGCCCGCGGACTGATTTCGAGACGCGACGTTGGGGAAGCCTAGACCGCCGTGGACGCACCGGTCAGGGCAAATCCCTCATAGTCGTTGGCCACGACGGCTTCGCATCGTTCGCGATACACGCCGACACCGCCCGGATAAGGCATGAAGACGCGTGGCTTGCCGGGAATATTGGCGCCCAGGTACCAGGAATTGGCCTGCATGTAGAGCGTCCCGGCAGCGAGTTCATTGACATGGGCGACCCATTCCTTCTCGGCCGCCGGCGTCGGTTCGATGACGCTGAACTGGCGAGAGGCGAGATGGTCGATACAGTCGGCAATGAAGTCGGCATGCTGTTCGATGGAGACGATCATGTTCGACAGGACGGATGGCGAGCCCGGCCCCGTGATCGTGAAGAGGTTCGGGAAACCCGCAACCATAAGGCCCAGATATGTCAGCGGACCCTCTGCCCACTTATCCTTGAGTCGCAGGCCGCCGCGTCCGCGAATGTCGATACGGTCAAGCGCGCCGGTCATCGCATCGAAGCCGATGGCGAAGATGATGGCATCGAACGCATGGTCCCGGTCACGGGTGCGGATGCCGGCCGGCGTGATCGTCTCGATCGGCGTCTCGTTGAGATCGACGAGCGAGATATTGTCCCGGTTGTACACTTCGAAATAGCCCGTATCGACGCAGATGCGCTTTGATGCGAACGGGTAGGTCTTCGGAATGAGGCGCTCGGCGACGTCGGGATTCCTGACGATGCTGCGTATCTTTCGTGCGATGAAGTCGACGGCGAGATTGTTGGCGTCAAGATCGGCACCGATGTCGGCGAAGGCCGTCGCGACGCAGAACCCGCCCCGGGCCCAGCGTTCCTCGAACACGCGCTCGCGGTCTTCCCGAGAGGTTTCGAGCGCAAGCGCTTCGCTTGGGTCAAGCGCCATGATGCCGATGCCCGACTCCCGCTCCATCTGGCGATAAGTTTCGCGATTGGCCTTCCAGTCAGCGGCAACATCCGGGTCTATCGGGCCATTGTGGGCGGGAACGGAAAAGTTCGGGGTGCGCTGGAAGACGGTCAGTTCGCCCACCTGCGGCGCAATCGTGGTGATCGTCTGGACGCCGGACGAGCCCGTACCGATGATTGCGACCTTCTTGCCGGTGAAATCGACTCCGCCTTCGGGCCAGGCGGCCGTGCTGTACGTTTCGCCACGGAACTGGCCTGCGCCCGGCACGTCAGGTTGCTTGGCCGCCGACAGGCAGCCGGTCGCCATGATGCAATAGCGCGCGGAAACGACCTGGCCCTGATCCGTGGTGACCGTCCAGCGGTCGGCGGCCTCGTCGAAGATGGCCGACACGACGCGTGTGTTCAGGTGGATATCGCTCCGCAGGCTGAAACGATCGGCAACATGATTGGCATAAGCGAGCAATTCGGGCTGGGGCGCGTAGCGCTCTGTCCATTCCCAGTCCATCTCGAGATCCTCGGAGAAGGAAAAGGAATATTCCTGGCTCTCGATATCGACACGGGCGCCGGGATAGCGATTCCAAAACCAGGTGCCGCCGACGCCGTTACCCGCCTCGAACACACGGGCCGTCAGGCCCAGACCGTGCAGGCGATGCAACATATAGAGCCCGGCAAAGCCGGCTCCGACGATCACTGCGTCCAATTCGTCCGGGGCCTTTTCGGCCGCCTCGACGGGTCTGCTCTGCGCCATGACCAATCCTCCCCTGGCAATGGTTTGGAGGTGACACTACCACGGGTCGCGGATTTGCCACTGGTTGCCGCTGGGGCAGGGTAGCCGCCTAGTCTGCGAGGAAGCCCTTTTCCTTGAGATAGCCCAGGATTTCCTCGGCGGCGTCTTCCGGGGACTGGCCGACCGTGTTGATCCGCAGCTCCGGATTGAGCGGTGGCTCATACGGGCTGTCGATACCGGTGAAGTTCTTGATCTCGCCAGCGCGGGCCTTCTTGTAGAGGCCCTTGACGTCGCGTTGTTCGGCGACGGCTAGCGGCGTGTCGACATGGATCTCGATAAACTCGCCGTCTGCCATGAGATTGCGCGCCATTTGCCGCTCATCCCGGAAGGGGGAGATGAAGGAAACCAGTGTGATCAGCCCGGCATCGGTCATCAGGCGGGCGACGTTTGACACCCGGCGAATGTTCTCGACCCGGTCGACATCGGTGAAGCCGAGATCGCGGTTGAGGCCGTGGCGGACATTGTCGCCGTCGAGGATGAACGTGTGCTTGCCGAGCGCGAAGAGGCGCTTTTGCAGGGCGTTGGCGATGGTCGACTTGCCGGAACCGGACAGGCCGGTGAACCAGAGCACGGCAGGCTTCTGGCCCTTCTGCTCGGCAAGCACGGCGCGGTCGATATCGATGGCCTGCCAGTGAATGTTCGAGGCGCGGCGCAAGGCAAAGTCGATCAGGCCGAGACCGACCGTGTCATTGGTCTGCCGGTCGATCAGGATGAAGCCGCCCATTTCGCGGTTCTCGTCATACGGATCAAATGCGATGGCCTGGTCGAGCGAGAGCGTGGTGACGCCGATCTGGTTGAGTTCGAGCGTCTTGGCGGGAACATCGTTCAGCGTGTTGATGTCGATACCGTATTTCGGCGCGTTGATCGTGGCGGTCACGGTCTTGGCGCCGATCTTGAGCAGGTAGCGACGGCCGGGCAGGAGAGGCGTGTCGCTCATCCAGAGAATGCGGACCTGGAACTGGTCGGAGACTTCGGCCGGGTTCTCTGCCGAGACGATCACGTCGCCGCGAGAGCTGTCGACTTCATCGCTCAAGGTCAGGGTGACGGACTGACCGGCGAAGGCCTCGTCGAGATCGCCATCGGCTGTGACGATGCGGTCGATCGTGGACTGGCGGCCGGACGGCAGTGTCTTGATCCGGTCGCCCGGCTTGATGGTGCCAGCCGCGATCTGGCCGGAGAAGCCGCGGAAGTCGAGGTTCGGGCGGTTGACCCATTGGACCGGCATCCGGAAGGGCGCGTCGAGACGCTTGTCGCCGATCGGCACGGTCTCGAGATATTCCATCAGGTTCGGACCGTCATACCATTCGGTCTCGCGCGAGCGTTCTGTGATGTTGATACCGGCAAGCGCCGACATCGGGATCGCCTGGATTTCGAGATCGGTCGCAAGCTCGTCGGCGAAATCATAGAAGTCGTCGACGATATCGTCGAAGACCTGCTGGCTGTAGCCAACCAGGTCCATCTTGTTGACGGCCAGCACCAGCCTGCGGATGCCGAGCAGCGTGGTGATGAAGCTGTGGCGGCGCGTCTGGGTGAGGATGCCCTTGCGCGCGTCGATCATCAGGATGGCGACGTCAGCCGTGGAGGCGCCGGTCGCCATGTTGCGCGTGTACTGTTCGTGGCCCGGCGTGTCGGCGACGATGAACTTGCGCTTGTCGGTGGCGAAGAAGCGATAGGCGACGTCGATCGTGATGCCCTGTTCGCGCTCGGCGGCGAGGCCATCCACGAGCAGCGCGAAGTCGATATTCTCGCCCTGTGTGCCGACGCGCTTGGAATCGGCTTCCAGCGAGGCCAGCTGGTCCTCGAAGATCATTTTGGAATCGTAAAGCAGGCGGCCGATCAGGGTCGACTTGCCGTCATCCACACTGCCGCAAGTGATGAAGCGCAGCAGGGACTTGTCTTCATGCTTCTGAAGGTAGGCGCTGATATCTGTCTCGATGAGGTCGTCGGTGAGGCGCATCTAGAAATAGCCTTCCTGTTTCTTCTTCTCCATGGAAGCCGACTGGTCGGCGTCGATGACGCGGCCCTGACGCTCCGACGTCCGGGTCAGCAGCATTTCCTGGATGATCTCCTCGAGCGTGGCGGCGGTGCTTTCAACCGCGCCGGTCAGCGGATAGCAGCCGAGCGTGCGGAAGCGGACGGACTTCATGACAGCCGTTTTCGCCAGCTCTTCCGGCATCCGGTCGTCATCGACCATGATGTCCACACCGTTCCAGTTCACGACCGGGCGTTCGGCCGCAAAATAGAGCGGCACGATCTCGATCTGCTCGCGGCGGATATATTGCCAGATGTCGAGCTCGGTCCAGTTCGACAGAGGGAAGACCCGGATGCTTTCGCCGGGATGGATACGGGTATTGTAGAGGTTCCACGGCTCGGGGCGCTGTTTCTTCGGGTCCCAGCGGTGTTCGGCCGAACGGAACGAGAAGACGCGCTCCTTGGCGCGGGACTTTTCCTCGTCGCGCCGCGCGCCGCCGAAGGCCGCGTCGAACTTGTACTTGTCGAGAGCCTGTTTCAGGCTCGCAGTCTTCATGACGTCTGTGTGCAGAGCCGAGCCATGGGTAAACGGGCCGACGCCATCGCGGACACCGTCTTCGTTGATATGGACCAGCAGGTCGAAGCCCAGCTCGGCGGCCTTGCGGTCACGGAATTCGATCATCTCCCGGAATTTCCACGTCGTATCAACATGCATCAGGGGAAACGGCGGGCGCGAGGGATAGAAGGCCTTCATCGCCAGGTGCAGCATCACCGCCGAATCCTTGCCCACCGAGTAGAGCATGACGGGGTTTTCGCATTCCGAGGCGACTTCACGCAGGATGTGCAGGCTTTCGGCTTCGAGCCGGTCGAGATGGGTCATTTTGGCCAAGGGTCGAGATGTCCTCTTTCGCGTTGCGTCGTCCTAGAGCCCAAAGAATGGGGATGGAAGGGGGCAATCGGTAGCAAACACACTTGTAAGCGATGCTATACGGTCGTGATCAAGGCCTGGCGGCTCAGACTGTTGAACATAGGCCCGTTTTCCCAAAAAACCCCGAGATTGTCGCATTTCCCAACAAACTGTCATTATTCAGACCGAATAAGCAGGTCTATCTACACGATCAGATTCGTGGAGGTAGATTATGTGTGGAATTGTTGCGATTGCGGGATCCGAACCTGTTGCAAACAGGCTGATCGAAGGCCTGAAGCGGCTTGAGTATCGCGGCTATGACAGCGCGGGTATCGCCATTTCGAGTCTCGGCAAGATCGAACGCCGCCGCGCCAAGGGCAAGATCGTCAACCTGCAGGCCCGGCTGGCAGACATGCCGATGGATGGCCTGACCGGAATTGCCCACACGCGCTGGGCCACGCATGGCAAGCCGAACGAGGCGAACGCTCATCCGCACATGTCCGGCGATGTCGCCATCGTCCATAACGGGATTATCGAAAATTTCCGCGATCTGCGCGCCGAACTTGAAGCGGCAGGCCGTGTGTTCGAATCCGAAACCGACAGTGAAGTCATCGCGCAGCTGATTGCCCAGAAGATGGACGAGGGCCTCAATGCAGTGGATGCGTTCGAAGCAACCCTGGGCCAATTACGCGGCGCCTTCGCGCTGGCCGTGATCTTTTCGGGTGAGGAAAGTGTGCTGATGGGCGCCCGTAAAGGCAGCCCGCTCGTGCTCGGCTATGGCGAAGGCGAAATGTATCTTGGATCGGACGCCATCGCGCTCGCACCGCTGACGCGGGACGTGACCTATCTGGAAGAAGGTGACTGGGCCGTTCTGCGTCCGGACAGTTTCGACATCCGCAATGCACGCGGCGAACGGGTGAACCGGCCGCGCGTGAAGTCTGCCGTGAACGACGCCCTGATCGAGCGCGGCGAATACGATCATTTCATGTTGAAAGAGATTCACGAGCAGCCGGAATCGCTGGCCCGCTCGATCCTGCCCTATATCGACCAGGCGACGCAGACGATCCAGGCGGGTGAAGCCGCCGACCAGATCTTCGCCGATGCCGACCGGGCCGTCGCAATCGCCTGCGGTACGGCCTACTACGCCGCCATGACGGCGAAATACTGGTTCGAGCAAATCGCGCACCTGGCCGTGGAAACCGACATCGCGTCCGAGTTCCGCTATCGCAAGCCTGTCTTGCCGGTGACCGGTCCGGCCCTGTTTGTCAGCCAGTCGGGCGAAACCGCCGATACACTGGCCGCGCTGCGCTATTGCCGGGACAACAAGTCGCCTGCGATAGCCGTGGTCAACGTACCGGAAAGCTCGATTGCCCGTGAAGCCAAGGCGATCGTGCCGACCCATGCCGGCCCGGAGATCGGCGTCGCCTCGACCAAGGCCTTCACGGCCCAGCTTTCCGTTCTGGCCGTGCTGGCCCTGTCGGCGGCCAAGGCGCGCGGGCACCTCAAACCGGGCGACGAGGCCCGCTATGTGAAGAGCCTGCTATCGCTGCCGCGCAAGGTCACCGAGGCGCTGGAAGCCGAGGCCGATATCAAGGCTGTCGCCCAGACACTGACCAAGGCGAAGGACGTGTTGTTCCTTGGCCGGGGACGCTATTTCCCATTGGCGCTCGAAGGTGCGCTGAAGCTGAAGGAAGTCTCCTATATTCATGCCGAAGGCTATGCGGCCGGCGAGTTGAAGCATGGGCCCATTGCCCTGATCGAGCAGGACCTGCCGATTGTCGTGGTGGCGCCTTATGACGACCTGTTCGAGAAGACGCTGTCGAACGTCGAGGAAGTGCGTGCGCGTGGCGGGCGGATCATTCTCGTGTCGGACGACAAGGGCATCAAGGCCGCCGGGAACCGGGCCGATCACGTCATCCGGCTGCCGGATGCCGACGAGATTGCCATGCCGATCCTCGCCGCGATCCCGATGCAGCTGCTCGCCTATTTCGTCGCCGTGGCCAAGGGCACGGACGTCGACCAGCCGCGCAACCTCGCCAAATCCGTCACGGTTGAGTGACCTTCGCGCGTTGCGGGCAAAGCGGTTCATGCTATAGCCCACGGCCAAAGGCAGACGCCTGCTGCAATTGCTGATGAGCGCTCATATGAAGCCTGATTTCTTGCCCGACCCGGTCCTAAAGGACGTGATCCATATCCGTCCGGCGCGCATTGGCGACAATCGTGGTTGGTTCTGTGAAACCTTCAACGCGCGCGTCTATGCCGAAGCGGGCATCGACTGCACCTTTGTACAGGACAATACGTCGCTCTCTGCTGCAGCCGGAACGGTACGGGGACTTCACTTCCAGGCGCCGCCGCATGCGCAGGCGAAACTGGTGCGCTGTACGCGTGGGCGCATTCTCGACGTTGTCGTCGATCTACGCGAAGGCTCTTTGACGTTCGGGCGCTCCATGACCATGGAACTGTCGGCATCCGGCGGCGAACAGCTGTTCGTGCCCGAAGGCTTTGCCCACGGGTTTTGCACGCTGGAGCCCAATTGCGAGATTACCTACAAAGTGAACGCGTATTATGCGCCAGACGCCGATCGGGGTATCGCATATGACGATCCGGCGCTTGGTATTGACTGGCCGTTCCCGGCTTCCGGACTGACCCTGTCAGAGCGCGACCTGAAACTTCCCCGCCTGTCTGATATCGTCAATGCCTTCCCGGTGGCCATGATGGGAGCAGGACGGTGAAATATCTCGTCACCGGCGGCGCGGGCTTCATCGGGTCGGCGCTATGCTACCGCCTGATGCATTCACCCGAAGCGCACGTCACCGTGGTCGACAAGATGACCTATGCGGCCAATCCGGCCTCGCTCGCGCCGCTGGAGCGTGACCCGCGATTTCGCCTGGTGCGCGCCGACATTTGCGACAGCGACCTCATGCTGGATTTGGTACGGGCAGAGGCGCCCGACGTAATTTTCCATCTTGCCGCCGAAACCCATGTTGACCGGTCTATCGATGGTGCCGACGCGTTCGTGCAAACCAACCTGGTTGGCACGTTCTCCATGTTGCAGGCCGCGAGGGCCCATTTCGAGCAGGCAAGGCCTGACGGCTTCCGCTTTGTTCATGTCTCGACGGATGAAGTGTTCGGTTCGCTCGGTGCCGAGGGGCGCTTCAACGAAGAGACGCCGTATGATCCGTCCTCGCCCTATTCAGCCACGAAGGCTGGCGCGGATCATCTCGCGCAGGCGTGGCATCGGACTTATGGCCTGCCGGTGATTGTTTCAAATTGCTCGAATAATTACGGGCCGCGCCAGTTTCCCGAAAAACTGATTCCCCTGATGGTGCTGAATGCCCTCGCGGGCCGGGCATTGCCCGTCTATGGCGATGGATCGAATGTGCGCGACTGGCTGCATGTTGATGACCACGCGGATGCACTCGTGAAAATTGCCGAGATGGGCGCGCCCGGACAGAGTTACGCGGTTGGCGGCGACAGCGAGAAAACGAACCTCGAAATCGTCAACCTTGTATGCGGATTGCTCGATGTGCGTCAGCCGATCAAAGGATCGTACACAAATCTAATCGAATTCGTGGCAGACCGGCCTGGCCATGACCTGCGCTATGCCATCGACGCAAGCAAGGTCCGCAAGGATATTGGCTGGACGCCGACGCGAAATTTCGAGCAGGGGCTGGCCGACACAGTCGACTGGTATCTTGCAAACGAATCCTGGTGGCGTCCGCTGCGCGAGCGAGTTTACGCCGGTGACCGGCTCGGGAAAGTCGGAGCCTGAGGGATGGCTGCTGGTCTGATTCTCGTGATTGGCCGGACGGGCCAGGTAGCGCAGGCGCTGGCGCATATCGGCGGGCCGGACGTCATTTGCCTTGGCCGACCTGACGTTGACCTCAAGGTTGGGGCGTCGCTTGAACAGGTGCTGGATCGGCATGTGCCAATGGCAGTGATCAATGCGGGCGGTTTCACTTTGGTCGACAAGGCCGAATCGGAACCCGACGAGGCCCGCGCGCTCAATGTCGATGGCCCGCGCGCCCTGGCCCGTGCGTGCAGCGCACGCGGTATTCCCTTGATCCACCTGTCGACCGATTGCGTGTTCGATGGCGAAAATACGCGCCCCTACCGGCCCGATGATGTGACCGCGCCGATCTGCACCTATGGCCAGACAAAGCTGGATGGCGAACTGGCCGTCGCGGGCGAATTCGACAGGCACCTCATCGTCCGAGTGTCCTGGATATTCTCCCGTTTTGGCCACAACTTCGTCCGGACCATGCTTTCGCTCGCCGATACGCGTGACCGGGTTTCCGTCGTCTCGGACCAGGTCGGTTGTCCGACCCATGCATTGGCGCTGGCGTCTGCCCTGCTCGACATGGCGAACCAGATCGCGGATCCGGATTTTGACGCATGGGGCACCTATCACCTCGCCGGGCACGGCGAGACAGACCGGGCAAGCCTGGCCCGTGAGATTTTTGCTGTCAGCGCCGAAAGTGGCGGCCCGGTTGCGGCGGTGGACGACGTGTTGACGTCTGCCTATCCGACAGCTGCCCGTCGTCCCCTCAATGCGCGGCTCGACATGACGCGGACAAAGGATGTATTCGGCGTGACCCTGCCAGCCTGGCAGGAAGGGCTCGCCGAGGCGGTCCCTGTCCTCATTCAGGAGATTGTACGCGCATGAAGGGTATTGTGCTGGCTGGCGGACTCGGTTCGCGGCTCTATCCCGTCACGCGCGGCGTTTCGAAACACTTGCTGCCCGTGTACGACAAGCCGCTGATCTATTATCCGATTTCGACCCTGATGCTGGCCGGCGTCCGGGAAATCCTGATCATCACGACCGGCGAACACATCGATTCCTACAAGGCCGTTCTCGGCAATGGCTCGCAATGGGGCGTGGAATTCCAGTTTGCCGTGCAGGATGAACCGCGCGGCCTGGCCGAGGCGTTTCTCATTGGCGAGCGATTCATCAATGGCGGGACGTCAGCGCTGGCACTCGGCGACAATATTTTCTATGGCGCGGGCCTGTCCGGCCAGCTGCTGGAGGCGGCCAGCCTGCAGAGCGGGGCGCGGGTCTTCGCCCATCAGGTGCCAGATCCGCAGCGGTTCGGAATCGTTGAGCTGTCTCCGGACGGCGTACCGCTCTCGATCGAAGAAAAGCCCGTCGCCCCGCGCAGCAACCAGGCGATTACAGGGCTCTATTTTTACGATTCAGACGTTGTCGAGATTGCGAAGGGCGTGAAGCCGTCGGAGCGGGGGGAACTGGAAATCACCTGCGTGAACCAGGCCTACCTTGATCGGGGCGACCTGTCCGTGACCAGGCTGCCGCGCGGAACGACATGGCTCGATGCCGGGACGTTCGACAGCCTGCTCGAGGCGTCGCATTTTGTTCAGGCGCTGGAGAAGCGTCAGGGCCTGAAGATTGCCTGCCTGGAGGAGATTGCCTGGCGCAAGGGCTTCATCAATTCCGCGACGCTGGAATCGCTCGCCCACGCCTACAGCAACGATTACAAGCCCTACCTACTGGCCTTGCTGGACAAATCCGCCCAATAAGGTGTGGAACTGTTCAGGAAGAGATGCCATGCCCGCCCCCGATATTGCCGACGTCGAGGTCCTGATCACCGCGCTGCTGGATGAGCAGGGCCCGATGATCGGCAAGGAACTCGCCGCCGCCTTGCCTGAGATTCCCGTGCTGGCGCTCTGGCAGGCCTGCTACCAGAGCCGGGCGCTGCACGTCTCGCACTTTGCCAGCTATTACCTGCGCTTTGATGTTACCCGTGACGACCAGGTGCGGCTCAGCCCGTCGATCCTGCGCGATTTCCTGTCCTTCTCGCTGTTCGGCCTGCCGGGGCAACGCGACCAGATGATCGAGCGTCAGGGCACGTTGTCCAACATGCATCGCGAGATCAGCCGCGAGAAGATCGGTCTGGCCCAGCAGGTGATGAAGTCGCTCTTCCTCGACCTGCCGCGTGAAACCCGCTCGTCCATGTGCGCCTTCATTGCGGGCGACCTCGCCTATTTCCTCGCCCATAACGAGCCGCGCGAACATCTCGTCTCCGGCGAGATGGTCAAGGGTTCCGATATCGATATTGTCATTATACTGAGTGATGACCTGCCCGATACGATTCAGCGCAAGATCGACACCGACATGATCGCCCTGAAGAACTATTATCTGCGTCACCCCCAGTACCGGCATGAAATCGACTTCATTACCAAACGCAAGTCGACCATGGAGAAGCAGCTCCACTACACCGACATCCACGACAAGATCGCCAGCAAGATTGCCTATGAATCCATGTTCCTCGGCGGCTCGCTGACCCTCTATATGGAAGTGCGCGATGCGATGATCTCGACCGGCGTCGACCGGCTGATCGAGCAGGATTTCGAGCACGCGCTCAAGGATCGCAAGCATGCGATGCAGAAACTCCTGCTCGCATCGAGCGATGACATTGATGAGGAAACCCGTTCGCTGTTCTACTTCTCCCAGGAACGCGTCGAGTTTTCCTGACAGCTCAGAACAAGTCGGTCAGGCCGCGTGCCTTCAGGGCCGCGATCACCTGGTTGACATCCTGGGCCCGCGCTTTCGGCATCACCAGAACGGCGCCGTCATGCACCGCAATCACGAGGTCTTCGACGCCGAGGGCGGCGACCAATGTTCCCTGCTCGGAATGCACCGTGCAATTCTTCGTGTCGATCAGAACGGGCGCGACCGGCCCGCTCGATGTCTGCAGGTCCCCCACGGCTGGCCAGGTCCCAACATCGCTCCAGGCGCAGGACAGCGGGCAGAACACGGCCGCATTCGTCGTGTGTTCCATCACCGCATAGTCGATCGAGACCGAGCGAACCGCTGCGAAGGCCGTCTCGTCGATCCGGTGGACGGGACCGTGCGCGACTGTCTTGTCCAGTGCCGCCTGCGTGCTGGTGAGCACGTCAGCGGCATGGGTCGCGAGCTCGGCGCGCATCAGGCTGGCCTGGAACAGGAAGATGCCGGCATTCCAGGAATAATGGCCGTCCGCGAGATAGGTGAGGGCGGTCGCGTGGTCGGGCTTCTCGCGGAACGAGTCGACGGCAAACGCCGAAGGGCCGATCCGGTCGCCGGCCCGGATATAGCCAAATCCGGTTTCCGGCCGGTCCGGCGCAATGCCGAAGGTCACGATCCGGCCCGCATCGGCAACAGCAATGGCCTCCGCAATCGCCGTCCGGAAAGCCCCGGGATCGCCGATGAAATGGTCCGACGGCAGCAACAGGACCAGGCCGTCCGGGTCAATCCGGCCGACAAATTCGGCGGCGAGAGCCGCCACAGCCGCAGTGTTGCGTGCGCAGGGCTCAAGCAATATCGCGAGGGGCGAAGTGCCTGCCGCGTCCAGCTGTGTCTCGATCAGGTCGAGATAGCGTGCATTGCTGATGATGATCGGTTCAGCCAGGTCGAGACCGTCGCTGCCCGGTGCCAGGCGCGTGACCGTCTGGCTGAACAGGGACGTGTCAGAGACCAGGTTGACGAATTGCTTCGGCGTGCGCGACGTCGACACGGGCCACAGGCGCGTTCCGGAGCCGCCGCACATGATGACAGGATAGATTTTCATGGGCCGGGCCGCTCCTGATGAATGCGATTCAGACGTTCGAAAGCGCGACTCACACCGCTTCATCCTTATTTCAGAGACCTTGGCGATATTCCACCCTTAGACGGGCGGTTTGCCAAGTCCAGCTGCGATCCGTCGGGGCCAGCCGCTTCCGCTGGCTTGACACCTCTCGAGCGCGCAGCAACGCTTCGGCAACACGAAAACGAGCCAACCAATTGGGCATTGGATACGTATCAAACTGACACATCAGGAGTGCCGCGTGGCTGGATTTCACAAGACCCGAACGACGACCATTCAGATCGTGCTGACAGCCGCGCTGCTGGTGCCGGCAGCATTGATGCTGGGGGCCTGTGCCAGTGGCGGCGGTGGCGGCAGCAGTTCGGCAACGCCTTTGCCACCGCCTCCACCCCCTCCACCGCCTCCGCCCCCACCACCCCCGCCGCCACCACCTCCGTTTCCGGCGACGATCGCGCCAGCCAGCGCCTTCGAAACCTCTGAATACAGTTTCACGGTGGGGCTGCCGTTGATCGGCGCCTCAACGGCCTATGCGATCGGGGCGACTGGGCAGGGCATCAAGGTCGCGGTCATCGATACCGGATCGATCACGGATCATCCGGATTTCCTCGGCGCGTCGATCACCACCTATGATGTCTGTGCCAGCACGGCTTGCCCTGGATACGATGCGAGCGGCGATCCGCTGACCCAGGTCCGCCAACCGGGCGACATTGATACGGGCGGCCACGGCACGCTCGTCACAGGCGTTATCGCCGCTGTCCGGCAAGATGATTTTACGACTGTGACCGACAACGGCGTGCCGAATGGCATCCAGGGCATTGCCTACGAGGCCTCAGTACTCGACATCCGGGCCGATTCGCCGGGCAGCTGTGCGCGCACCGGAGTGGATGACGAGTGTGCCTTCGCCGACAGCAACCTCGTCCAGGCGATCGACCATGCCATCGCGCAAGGGGTCACCATCATCAACATGTCGCTTGGCGGTGAGGTTGATGCTGACCAGTCGCTGGAAAACGCCGTGCGCCGCGCGGCAGCAGCCGGTATTCTTGTAGTCATTTCCGCTGGCAATGAGGCAGAACCGGCCGGAACCGATGGCATGGGCAACCCAGTGGATGCTGTCGGGCAGACGCCCAGTGAACCAGCCTATATCGCGGGCGAAAGTGCCTCGCTTGGCCGGGTCGTGGCTGTCGGGTCGTTCTATGTCGATCCACTCGATCCGAATCAGGAACGAATCATTTCGGATTTCTCGAACCGGGCCGGGGATTCGGCGAAAAATTATTACCTTTTGGCCCCGGGCGAAGGCATCGTGACGACCGGTCTTGATGACGACATCATGTTCCCGGGCGATCCTACCAATGATGCCGATTCTGAGGGTGACTATTACAGTGTGTCCGGCACATCCTTTTCGGCGCCCTATGTCGCTGGCGCGCTTGCCCTGCTGCTGGACGCATTCCCGAACCTGAAACAGAATCCGGAACTCGCGCTGCAGATCCTGCTGGATACAGCGGATGACTATGTCGATGCGAATCCCGATGCGATCACGGGACAGGCGGCGGGTGTGGGCATCGACGCGGTGTCGGGCGTTGGCATCATGAACCTGGCAGAGGCCTTTCGCCCCCAAGGGCAACAGACGCTCAGCCTGTCCGTCGAGCGGGTCAGTCTCGGCGAAGCGCTTGCGCCGACGGGAGGTGCGTTCGGTGACTGGGCGTCAAATTCCGGCGCGTTCAATGGGCTCGTGTTCCAGGACAAGTATGACCGGGGCTTCCGTCTCGATGCCGATGCGACGGCAAAGAGCCTGCCGAATGGCCTGATCGCATCGCGAGTCGTTGACATGAACACGCGGGCCGACTGGGCGGCGAGCCAGTCACGCGCCGTGGCCATTGGCGATGTGTCGCTGGCCTGGTTCACGCCGCGTGTTCAGGAGGATCGTCTGGCACCCTATCAGGCTGAGCCCGTCACGAATTTCCAGGCGGCTTACGGCTTCAATGGCGGCGAGGTCGAATTCGGCCGTGGCGGCGGCATTTCGCGCCTCGCGCCCGATGTCACACTGTTCAACGAGCCCGGTATCGGCAACGCTTTCTCGACCAGCGGCAGCTGGGCGCGGGTCAGCCACGAGATCGAATTCGGCCTGACCATGGACGTGTTCACAGCCACCAAAGAATCCCGCTCTTTGACCGGTGTCAGCGTCGGACGCGACGCGCGGTTTTGGTCGGTCCGGGCCGGCATATCCTCAGCGGCGGATGACGAGACGTCGCTGGGCGGCAGCCTGCAGGAACGGTTTGGCGAAACCGACCAGGCCGACATGACAGCCTGGTCGCTCGAAGGCGCATGGAGCCTGTTTGGCCGTCTAACCCTGTCATCCGGGTTGGAAATGGCGAACGTCGATCTTCCGGGTGTCGACGTTCAGGACATCTGGACAAGTCGCTGGTCTGTGGGCGCAACCCACCCTGCGGGACCGGGCGCGCTCAGCCTTGTTATTGCCCAGCCGCGCCGCGCCGAAGCAGGGACAATTCGTTTCCTCGCGCCGACCGGCATCGACGATCAGGGGATCATCCTGCGCTCAGAGATCGAAGCTGGCCTGACGCCAAGCGGACGCCAGATCGACTATGAAACGCGCTATCGGTTCGACCTGTTCGGCACCTGGACGGGCGAGGCTTCGGCGGCCCTGTCAACGTCTCCGAGCCACATTTCCGGCGCGGACGACGAAAGCGTCGCGTGGCTGGCAGTTGGGAGGAAATGGTGATGCGGGCTGGCATTCTTGCACTTCTTCTCGCGCCGCTTGGCGCTTGCACAACGTGGAACAACATCATGACGCCGAAACCGGTCGCCGATTGCCCCGTCGTGACACGGGCCTCGGCCTGGGTCGACCAGATGCCCAAGGTCGGGTCGGGCGCGCACAAGTTGATCGTCGCGGTAAAGCTGGACGATGATCGTCCATGGCTGCTGACGCCTGTGCCGACGGACCAACCTGGCGTGCTGATGCTTGAACTGTCCCCCGGTGGTCCGGCATTTGCGGGCAATGCCAGCTATCGCGAACCCGTCGGCAAGGGGCTGCGCGAGGCGGTCAGCATAGTCTGCGGCGGTGAAGAGCGCGCGCGTATAGACAAGATAACGATCGCGATGTGAGGCCCCCGGCGCCGAAGCGCCGGGACGAGGCCTAGTTGATCAGGCGCTTGAGTTCGTCGATGAGGTCGGTCTTTTCCCATGTGAACGTGCCATCAGCACCCGGCTTGCGGCCGAAGTGGCCATAGGCTGCCGTGCCGGCATAGATCGGGTTGTTCAGCTTCAGGTGCGTGCGAATGCCCTTCGGTGAAAGGTCAAACAGCTCGCGAAGCGTTTTCGCGATACGGGCTTCATCAGCCAGGCCCGTGCCGTGCGTATCGACATAGACTGACAATGGTTGCGACACGCCGATGGCGTAAGACACCTGGATCGTGCAGCGCTTGGCGAGGCCCGACGCGACGACATTCTTGGCGAGGTAGCGCGTGGCATAGGCGGCTGAACGGTCAACCTTGGACGGATCCTTGCCGGAGAAGGCGCCGCCGCCGTGCGGGGCTGCGCCGCCATACGTGTCGACGATGATCTTGCGGCCAGTGAGGCCGGCATCGCCGTCGGGGCCGCCAATCACGAACTTGCCGGTCGGGTTGACGTAGAACTTGTCTTCCGGCGGGAACCAGCCCTCGGGCAGGACGCCCTGCACGATCGGGCGTACCAGCTCGCGCAGCTGTTCCAGCGTCGCGCTTTCCTTGTGCTGGGTCGAAACGACGACTGCGTTCACGCCGACCGGCTTTTCGTTCACATAGCGGAGCGTCACCTGGCTCTTGGCGTCGGGCTCGAATTCGGGACGTTCGCCCGAATGGCGCAGCGCAGCCATTTTCTGGAGAATCTGGTGCGAATAGACGAGTGTGGCCGGCATCAGCTCGGGCGTCTCGTCGGCGGCATAGCCGAACATGATGCCCTGGTCGCCGGCACCTTCTTCGGCAAACAGGCCCTGGCCTTCTTCAACGCCTTGTGCGATTTCGGCAGACTGGCCGTGCACGTAGCAATTGACGTCCATCTTTTCCCAGTGGAAGCCGTCCTGCTCATAGCCGATCTTCTTCACCACATCGCGGGCTGTCTGGATCATTTCGTCATGCGTGACCACGGCGCCATTGTTGGTGCGCACTTCGCCAGCCAGGACGACACGATTGGTCGTTGTCAGGGTTTCGACGGCAACCTTGGCGTTCGGGTCCTTGGTGAGGAAGAGGTCGACGATCGCATCGGAGATCTGGTCCGACACCTTGTCCGGGTGACCTTCGGCAACGCTTTCGCTGGTGAATTCAAAGTCGTTCATTTTCATGGGCTCGGTTCCTCGGAAACACTGTAATCGGGACTATCTGGCAAAGACGACGGTCTTGCCAGCGTTGATGAATATTCTGTGTTCGGCATGCGCCTTGACGGCGCGCAGCAGGGCGGTGCCTTCAAGATGGCGGCCTAGTTCGATCATGTCCGCCGGGCTGAACGTGTGGTCGATGCCCTCGGTGACCTGCGTGATGATCGGGCCTTCGTCGAGGTCCGGCGTCACGTAGTGTGCTGACGCACCGATGACCTTCACGCCGCGTGCGTGCGCTTGGTGATAGGGCTGGGCACCCTTGAAGCTGGGCAGGAAGGAATGGTGGATATTGATGCAACGCCCGGCGAGGCGGGTGCAGGCATGATTGCTGAGCACCTGCATGTAGCGCGCGAGCACGACCAGTTCAGCACCGGTCTCTTCGACGAGGTCGAACAGGCGGGCTTCCGCATCCTGCTTGGTCGCAGCCGTCACGGGCACATGGAAGAAGGGCAGCCCCCAATGTGCAAAACCGGCTTCCAGTGTGCGGTGGTTGGACACGATGCCGACGAGTTCGATGGGCAGTTCACCGCGCCGCGCGGCATAGAGCAGCGTGTTGGCGCAATGGTCTGACTTCGACACGAGCAGCAGCGTCTTGACCGGCTGGCCCACTTTGTGGACGCCCCAGGTGCCATCGAGTTCACCTGCGGCGTCTTCAAGGTCGGCGAGCAGGCCGGTCGGCACATCGTCGTCGGCTTCGGACTGGAAAACGACGCGGGCAAAGAACTGCCCCGTTTCCGGATCGCCGAACGTGCGCGACGAAGCGATGAAGCAGCCATGCCGCTCCATCAACCGCGCCACTGTCGCGACCAGTCCCACCCGGTCCGGGCAGGCAAGCGTGAGGATGTGTTCCTGGCCCACTCTGTCTCCCGGCGCCGCCTAGTAGCGGTAATGTTCCGGCTTGAACGGACCTTCGGTCGTCACGCCGATATAGTCGGCCTGTTCGGTCGAAAGCTCGGTCAGTTTCACGCCCAGCTTGTCGAGGTGCAGCATGGCCACTTTCTCGTCGAGGTGCTTGGGCAGCGTGTAGACCTTGTTCTCGTATTCGTCGGCGCGCAGGTGAAGCTCGATCTGCGCCAGAGTCTGGTTCGTGAACGAGGCCGACATGACGAAGCTCGGGTGACCTGTGGCATTGCCGAGATTGACCAGGCGGCCTTCCGACAGGAGCAGGATGCGCTTGCCATCAGGGAACGTGATCATGTCGACTTGCGGCTTGATGTTCGTCCACTCGAAATTGCGCAGGCCTTCGACCTGGATCTCGTTGTCGAAGTGGCCGATGTTGCAGACGATGGCCATGTCCTTCATCGCGCGCATATGGTCGACGGTCAGGATGTCCTTGTTGCCGGTCGCGGTGACGAAGATGTCGAACTTCGAGCACGCTTCGTCCATTGTCAGGACGTCATAGCCGTCCATGGCTGCCTGCAGGGCGCAGATCGGATCGACTTCGGAGACCGAGACGCGGGCGCCGGCACCGGCGAGCGAGGCGGCCGAGCCCTTGCCGACATCACCATAGCCGGCGACGAAGGCTTTCTTGCCGGCCATCATGACATCGGTGCCGCGACGGATCGCGTCGACGAGCGATTCCTTGCAGCCATACTTGTTGTCGAACTTGGACTTGGTGACCGAGTCGTTGACGTTGATCGCGGGGAAGGGCAGTTCGCCCTTCTTCTCGAGTTGGTACAGGCGGTTGACGCCGGTCGTGGTTTCTTCCGACACGCCGCGGATCCCGGCCTTGGTCTTGGCGAACCAGCCCGGGCTGGATTTCATGCGCTTCTTGATCTGGGCGAACAGGAATTTCTCTTCTTCCGAACCGGGCTTTTCGAGGAAGGCCGGGTTGGTTTCGGCGCGCTCACCCAGGATCAGGTACATCGTGGCGTCGCCGCCATCGTCGAGGATCAGGTTCGGGCCATCGCCGTGCGGCCATTGGAACATGCGGTCGGTATAGTCCCAGTATTCTTCGAGCGTTTCACCCTTGTAGGCGAAGACGGGCGTGCCGTTCGCGGCAATCGCGGCGGCGGCATGGTCCTGTGTCGAATAGATGTTGCACGAAACCCAGCGCACTTCTGCGCCAAGGGCTTCCAGTGTCTGGATCAGGACGGCCGTCTGGATCGTCATGTGCAGCGAGCCGCAGATTTTCGCGCCCTTGAGGGGCTGCGTTGGTCCGAATTCTTCGCGCGCGGCCATGAGGCCCGGCATTTCGGTCTCGGCGATGGCGATTTCCTTGTTGCCGAATTCAGCAAGCTTGATGTCGGCGACGTGGTAGTCCTTGGCCATATCAATGTTCCTTTATATGTTTATGCGGCGTTAGCATGACGCACAGGCAAAGGCAACGCCGTGTGAAGGCGCGCCTGCAATATTCGGTTTGGCTTGGCGCGATCTAGCCGTTGAAGCCGAGGACCGTATCGATGATGCGGTCCTGGTCGGCCTCGCCGAGATAGGGATGCATCGGCAGGGCCAGGACGTGCTGGCTCGCCGCCTCGGTGACCTTGAGGTGCCCCTCGGGCGGCGCAAAGCGCAGGGCAAAGTCCTGCTGGTGGATCGGCACGGGATAGTAGACCATGCTCGGGATGCCGTTCGCGGTGAGATGGGCCTGCAGACCATCGCGGTTATCATGTTCGATAACGTACTGGGCCCAGACCGAACGCCCCCCTTCAATCACCCCTGGCACACCCTTGACACCCCCGCGCAGCCCCGCCGCATACCGGTTCGCAACGACTTGCCGGCGGTCAATTTCGTCGGCGAAAATCTTCAGCTTTTCCAGCAGGATAGCGGCCTGGATCGTGTCCAGGCGCGAGTTCATGCCAACCCGGAGGCTGAGGTATTTGGGGTCATGGTGGAAGTTGCGTGTGGCGGCATCCGACGGTGTGACCTTGCCATAAACCCGAAGAGACTCAATGAGCTCTGCCAGCTTTGCGTCATTGGTCACGACTGCGCCGCCATCGCCATAGCACCCCAGCGGCTTGGCCGGGAAAAAGCTGGTCGTCGCAATATCGGCCCAGTCGGACGGGTGCTTGCCATGCAGCGTGCAGCCGAAGCCCTGCGCGGTATCGGCGATCAGCTTTAGCCCGAACTCGTCGCAGATCGCCTTGATTTCAGGGTAGTTTGCCGGTTGGCCGAACAGGTCAACGGCGATCACGACCTTCGGCTTGAGCTTGCCCTCGCTGACCGTCCGTTCGATTTCAGCGCGCAGCGAGGCCGGATCCATGTTGTAGGTCGCCGCATCAATATCGACAAAGACAGGTGTGGCGCCGAGCCAGGGCACGACCTGCGCCGTGGCGACAAAGGTGAAGCTCGGGCAGAACACGGCGTCGCCGGGTTTCAGGCCCCAGGCCATCAGGGGCAGGGCGAGGGCGTCGGTGCCATTGGCGCAGGACACCGCATGCGACGCGCCGCAAAAGGCTGCGAGCTGTTTCTCGAGTTCAGCGACTTCGGGGCCGAGCACAAACCGGCCGCTCTCGATAACGCCGAGGACGGCCTGGTTGATTTCCGCTTCGATCCGCTTGCGCTGCGCCTGAAGGTCGATGAAGGGAAGGGACATGACGAGGCATCCTGAAAAGGGTTTCTAGGTCTTTTCAAGCTGCCGTAGACCATTCCGGTGGACGCGAGCAAGTCACCACGCATTACACTGTGTGACGCCGATTTGAGTTGGGCAGCACTGCTGGAGCGAGATTGATCACCTGTTCAGCTTTTTGCTGGTTTTCCCGAATAGGCGCGGAACCAATCGACAAAGATGGGTATCCCGGTCTCAAGCGGAGTAGATGGCGCAAAGCCATAATCGGCCACAATGGCGGAAATGTCGGCATAGGTCGAATGGACGTCGCCAGGCTGCATGGGTTCGAACTGTATGTGCGCCTTCTTTCCGATCGCTTGCTCGAGAATTTCAATGAAACGCATGAGCTGCACCGGCGTGTTGTTCCCGATATTGTAGATGCGATGTGGCACGTCGCCTTGGGGCTTCATGGGCTGCAGCGCGGTCGCGATGACGCCAGCAACAACATCATCGATATAGGTGAAGTCACGCTCCAGTTTGCCGTGATTGAAGACCTTGATCGGTTCTCCGGCGAGAATTTTCTCCGCAAAAGACCAGTACGCCATATCGGGGCGTCCCCACGGGCCGTAGACCGTGAAAAAGCGAAGCCCAATCTGGTGCATGCCATAAAGCCGGGCATAGGATTCGCTCATCAGTTCGTCTGCCCGCTTGGTCGCGGCATAAAGAGAGACGGGACTGTTTACAGGGTCTGACTCGCTGAACGGCACCTTGGTGTTGGCACCATACACCGAGCTGGATGACGCGTACACCAGCAGCGGCTGCTTGGGCGATTGCCGAACGAGTTCCAATATCGACAGATGACCCACGAGGTTAGATGCCGCATAGACAAACGGATTTTCGAGCGAGTAGCGCACGCCGGCCTGGGCGGCCAAGTGGATGACAACGTCCACATCGTTCATGCTAGGCAGAGCCAGAAGTCCGGCATGATCCGAAATATCATGGCAATGAAAGGTAAATCCGGCATGCGCTGATAGACGATCGAGGCGGGCCTGCTTGAGTGTGACCGGATAGTAATCATTGAGATTGTCCACCCCTATCACATCAATGCCCCGCTCAAGCAGGGCCAGCGATACGAAATGGCCAACGAACCCGGCGGCGCCTGTCACCAATACAGTCTCTGTTTTTGACGAACCGTCAGAAATGGAGGTCTCGATGTTCATCAATGGGCTTTCTATGGGTGCACCAAAATTGGGGCAGGATGCCTTGCTCGCGCCGCGAGTTAACGCTTGCCTTAAAGAATGGCAAATCCTGCGTCGTTGCGAGCCTCGGCGAAACAGGACAGGCGCGCTGCCACGGCTCGCAAGATGTCATGCGCTTGAATGCCAGAGCAGGAAGGAGGCTCGCTGACCGTCAAATAGGCAACTCTCCCCGTCGTTCAAATGTGCCGCTGCCATGGCGGACCGCCCGGGCGTGACCAGAACGACCACGCGCATGTGGAGTGGCGCGAGCGATTTCTCGGATATGGAAACAGTCGGGCAGAAGACATATCGACTACCTTCGACGACCGACAGGATCGCGGTGTTGATCTCAGATTCGACACGCTTTCGATGGGCTTGAAGATCAATGAACCGAAGGCTTAGAGTCAATGTCATCTCCCCAATAGCCTCGGAGGCTGCCCACCGAAAATCACAGACGATTGAGCGTTCAGTCAAACTAAGTGCTGGCAGGGGTCCGCCACTTGCGGGTGCTATGTTGCCAATGGAGCGGATATGCGATTGATGAGACAAAATTCGGCGACTTGCCGGAGTGTGGAGGTATCTATGCCAGCCATCTCGGTTCTCATCGTGAACTATAATGGCGAGAGCTACCTGGAAGCAGCGCTGGATTCTTTGCGGACGCAGACGTTCCGGAACTTTGAGGTGATCGTGGTCGACAATGCCTCGACCGACGGATCTGCCGACAATCTCCGTGCCGACGGCCTGCCGGCTTTCCGCCTGCTGGCACAGGATACAAACCTCGGCTTTGCTGCTGGTAGCAATGTCGGCGTGAAAGCTGCAGCAGCCCCATGGGTGGCCATGCTGAACCCCGATGCCGAGGCGAAGCCGGACTGGCTCGAACAAGTCCTCGACGGCATCAGCAGACATTCGGGCGCGCACATGTTCAGCTGCGCCCAACTTGCGCTTGATGACGAGACTGTTCTGGACGGGGCAGGCGACAATTATCTCGGTATCGGCATCCCATGGCGCGGTGGGTTCGGCCGCTCGGCGAGCGAGTTGCCGGAAGAGGGCGAATGTTTCTCGCCTTGTGGTGCGTCGGCCGTGTTCAAGCGCGACACTTATATCGCCCATGGTGGCCTCGATGAGCGCTTCTTTTGCTATTGCGAGGATGTAGACCTTGGCTACCGCATGCGGTTGGCGGGCGAGACATGCATCTTCCTGCCGCGCGCCGTAATTTCCCATGCCGGAAGCGGCATCACTGGCCGAATCAGCGATTTTGCTCTCTTTTACGGCACCCGCAACCGCCTCTGGACCTATGCCAAGAACACGCCCTGGCCGCTTCTGGCATTGACCCTGCCGGGCCATGTGGCGATGACCCTGACCATCCTGCTGCGCGGTGCAGCCAAGGGCCATGCCGATCCCGTCTGGCGCGGCCTGATGGCAGGCCTCGCCGGGATCGGGCGAATACGGGCAGACAAGACCTACGGGCCGCCGGTCCGGACCGTTTCGCTGCTAGACCTGATGCGCACTATGGTGTGGAATCCTATAGACCTGCTAGCCCGCCGCGTGGTGGTGAAGCCGCTGGACCTGTCAGAGCAGCCAGCGATGCTGGATGTCGTCCGGAGCTGAGCTGATGCCAAAATTCGCGATTTCCGTGCCGGTAGGATCTTGGCACCCTTTCCTCCCGCACGCCCTTGCTAGCCTGAAGGCGCAGGGACCGGGTGTGGCCGTCGCGCTGCTGGACGCCTCTGGCGATCCGCGCGTGAAGGCGCTTGGCGATGCGGAGCATGACTGGCTGGCCTATCGCCGCCACGGCAAGGATCAGGGGCAGTCCGACGCTATCCTCGAGGGCTGGGCCAATCTCGACAGTGACTGGCTCGGCTGGTTGAATGCCGACGATGTCCTGATGCCCGGCGCTCTGGACCGCGTGCGCGAGAGGCTGGCTGATGAGCCGGACCTTGACCTCATCTATGGCCAGAGCACGATCATTGACGAAAACTCCGCAATGACGGGCTATCACTTCAATGTCATGCCGCCGGGACCAGCCCTGCTCGAAGGGTGTATAATTTCCCAGCCGTCCTGCTTCTTCCGCCGGGAGGCTTATGACACGGTCGGCGGCCTGAATCGTGACCTTCATTATGTAATGGACTGGGATCTCTGGATCCGGCTCTACAAATCAGGCGCGAAGCTTGCGTTCCTTGATGCGCCCATGTCCCAGGTGCTGTGGGGCGCAGACACAAAGTCCGCCTCACTGAACCGTCGCCGGCGCAAGGAGCTGCGCGCGATCATTGCCGAGCACACGCCGGAGGAAAAACAGAAGGAAATCTTCCGCGCCTTCGCCATCCACGCGATTGCCGACATGGTCTGGCCGCCCATGCTGAAAGATCGCGTGCTAAAGACGCTACGCCGGGTCGGCCAGCGGCTCTATGGCCTCCGGGCCGATGGTGAGGTCGCCGACAGCGCGACCCTGTTCCTAGCCCATTATATAGAGGGCGGCGCGACGGGCGTGACGATTGATCTGGAAGGGCCTCTGTTGGGCGTCAAAGCTACCGCGTCCGTGCCAGCCAAGACGGTGCCGGCGGCTGCAGGCCAGATTGCGCTGGCCTTCGATGCTCCCCTCGCTGCGGGGCAGGCTGTGGACGTGACGGTGACGCGGACCGAAGGCCTTGAGCCGTTATATTTCAAACGCGCGGCGTGGCGTCCTTGACCGCCTGTATCCTGTTCGGGTCCAGCGATCCGAAAAGGACCCCATCGGCCTCGCGCATGATGTCGATCGCACCCAGCGCCGACCATTTACGAAATGCGCCCTCCATCAGCCGCGCCAGCCTTGGATGCGGGAACGGCGCGCCGGTCGCGCGCACTTCGTCGGCATACGTGTCGGCGCCGCCAACCGACAGGTTCTGGCCATGAAAACGAAAGCCGGCGAGGGCCGTCGGCAGGACGCTGAGAGGCGCGTGTTCGGCAAGGCGCCGCCAGAGTTGGAAGTCGCCCGCCAGCCGCATGACTTCGATCTCGTCCCGGTGCGCCCTGGGTATTTTCTCGAAGAGCGCGCGCGAAAAGAACATGCTTTCCTGCTGGAGGTGGCCAAGGAAGCCGGTATGGAACCATCCCTTGCGGATCCACGTCCGAGGGTAGCGCCCGTAGGGCCTGACGTAGCGCAGCCGGCCGGATTCGTCCCATGCGCCCGGAAAACCAGTTATCCACCGCGCGCCGGTGCGTTCGGCATGCTCGACCACGCAGGCGAGCGCCCAGCGTGTGTAGAGGTCATCACTTGCCAGCCATGCCAGGAAATTACCGCCAGATAGGTCAAACCCTCGGAATATGGAGGGGTAAAGGCCGAGGCCCGGCGCCTCGACCACGCGGGCGCGGGCTTCCCGCGCTGACCAGTCCCGGGCAATTTGCAGGCTGCCATCAGTCGATCCGCCATCGACGATGATGTGCTCCCATTCGCTATACGTCTGGGCTTCAAGGCATGTGATCAGTTCCGGCAGGAAATAGGCGCCATTCAGGACTGGCGTGATGATAGAAATCTTCACCTCGGGGGCCACTCCATGTCTGCCATGCCATCCTCGGCCCGAGGGGCCGAATGCGTTCCCATGCGTAGGCTAAGCAGCGGACGCCGAGCGGCATGCGTACCCATGAAGGTTCGGCTTTGCAAATTTATCTTCACGTTTTGACGACGCATTGTGTGATAGACGATATCGCTTCAGGGGTGGAAATCTACTGGAATATCCGGCAGATGCCTGCCATTCGAGTAATCTGAAGGACGTGTGGAGTGGCTGGAATTCATGGGATGATTTCGGGCGTTGGTCGCTCAGGCACCACAATGGCTTACGGCGTGCTGCTGGCCGCCGCACGGGCGCAGGACCCCGGTACGCTGGGTCGTTATGAACCTTTCCTTTGGGGCATGCCTACTTGGGACAAGCTGCCAGAACGATTTGGCCTGGCCACCCTGCACACTGATGCGTTCAACGCGCACGGCATTTATGCCCATTCGCAATCGCCGCTTTTCCTGGATGCGACGCATCCCGTTCTGGATAGTTTCATCGACGAGACACTGCCGGGCGATCACTCGGTTGTTGTGAAGCTCATTCGCGGGGCAGGCCGTCTCAGCGCCTTTTTGCGCCGGGACCCAGATCTGAAAATTATCCACCTCATTCGCAACCCTCTTGATGTGGTGAATTCCGCGCTTCTCTACTTTTCCTTCTTTGGGGACGAATTCCACTCTTCGGATGAGCCGCGTTTTAATGAAGAGGCAGCAGCCCGTTTTGGGGATCTGCACCGTTCAACTTTAGAACTAACTGAAGCCGGGCGGTCATTCGAATGGTGGCGGCTTATGAATGAAGCAGCCTTCAGATCCGCTGAAGAGTTTCCAGAGCGCTTGAAGATCGTGGCCTATGAAAACCTGACGGCTGATCTACCTGGTGTCATGGCTGAAATCGTGGAATTTTTGGGGGGAGATCCCGATCTGATCGACGAATCGCGGCTGACCAGAACGATAGGTCCTGTATCGGCCCAGCCCAGCCTGCGTGTTGTGGACAGGGACGCGCTGATTCCGCACGTCGACGCCTATTTCAATGACCAGCGTCTCTTTGGGCAAATGCGAAGCCTTGCCGACATCCCGGCCACGAAAGCGAGGCTGCTCGAAAAGTACGCGGCGTGCGGAGAAGGACGGGCATTCACGCGCCCGATCGATCCGGGGCTGGCCCCGACGCGGGTCAGATCGATCGCGGTGAAGGCGCACCAGGACATTGAAGCGGCAAGAAGTGCGGGAGAATCTCAGGTTGCGGTTATCGCTTCGGACATTTCTGCCACCGTCGCTTCCGTGAAAGGTGCGGTCAAAGGTCAGTTCGTAAGTTACATCGCAAAGCTTGAAGACGCGATTGCGCGGCTTTCCGGGCAAGTCGCGGCGCTAGCCGCTGAGTTCAAAGAAAAAAAAGAGGAAATTAGCACGCTCAAGCGTCAGATCGACAAGCGTGATCTGCGCATTATCGAGCTCGATGTTAAACTGAGAGACCTGCAGGCCTTGCGCCAGCTGAATGACCGCCTGCGTGACCGTGTAGCCGGGCTACAGGATGAACAGGCCTCACAGAAAGGCGCTTTTGAAAAGCTTCGCCTTGAAAAACGTGATGCGGAGGACAAGTTGCGAAAGACCGAGAATCGCCTGCGCACAGTTGCCGGAGAAAGTGAGCAGTACCGCCAGCAGCTGGTGGAACTCGCCTCAGTACTCGCTCCGCGCCTAAGCACCGTGGCGACTCTCCGCCCCCTGCGCTATGTCTTGCGCCAACGTCAGCGCGTAAAGTCCGGCCTGGTCGAGATCGACGCAAATGGCGTTCCGCGCCTGAAAACGAAACTATAGGGTATAGCGGCTGCCCTATTGGGGATCGTAGGTTTTCCACTTGGCAATGTCGAAGCCGTTCTTGTAAACTGAAAGGCCTCTCTCCTGAATAATCCTATGGTTCAGGAAGATCGCATCCATCTGGACCAGTCTATCGTTGTAATAGCAGATATCCACGAGATCGAATAACTGGAACCCGTGGCGGCGGATAGCTTCGCAACGTTCGAAAATATTCGTGATGCCGGTCTCAATACATATGACACTGCAGTCCGGGAGTATTGATTCTGCTCCTTTGAGAATCTCCAACTCAGCGCCGTCCACGTCGATCTTGAGCAAATAGGGCTTGGCCAACGTCCGCTCAGCAACAAGGGAGTCCAGCGTGCGCATCGGCACCGTGCGATACTCACCGGGAGCATCGGTTGCGTCGGTCATGCGAGCATGTGTTATGTCCACACCTTCGCGCACAGAATTGGTCCGCATCGAAGCTTCACCGATACGGTCCGAGGCTGCGACCTTGATCAGCTCGTAGTTTACTTTGGCCTTGTCATAAATCGCTCGAATACGTTCCTCGAATTCGACGATAGGTTCAATGAGGAGTTGAGGTGTGTCACCATACGCTTGGATCAGTTCGTAGGTCGATGTCAGGATACCCACATCGATAACTGTACCAACCGGCACACCCATTTCCTTGAGAATCTTGAACGAATGCGCCTTCATCGGATGGCGTTTCCATTCACGTTGCTTTCCGGGAAAACTCAGACCCATGTTGTCCTCTTGGATTTTGATTATCTTGTCTTTATACCCTTCTCACGGCTGGTATGCGATTTGTAAAGCAAATGCGCTGTAATGATGTTGGCGAGCTTTCGGAAAGCTATTGGCGCCAAGGTGACAGTGTGGAGTCGTTGAAGATGCATGTACTGGTCGCCATTCCGGGAAAGCATTATAGCGACGCGCTCTTGCCGCTTCTGTCAGCGTTGGGGGAGCGCATCGTTCCAGTCACCATGGATCTGGAGTCCACTTCCCCGGTGGACAGGTCCATAATCATGGGGGCGTTCCGGGAGGCACTGGAGGGGCAGTCGGATCCTGCTGTCTTCCCTACCATCCACACGTCGCCTTGGGTGATTTTCGACGCCCTGCTCGCCGAAACAACCAATCGCCGGGCACTAGTTTTCTATGAGCCAGCGACCCTAGGCATTGCCCGGAAGCTTGAGGGCGGTGCAACCATTTTCGATGCGGCCGCAATCTGGTCAGCGGGAGCGAGAAGTCTGATCGAATTCGTGCGTGCGAACAGCCGGCATGTGACGCTTGTCCGGGCGGACGAGGCCCTTAGCGCACCACGGATATTACTCGAGACATGCGCTGACCGGTTCCTGTTCGATCTGGTCGACTGTACGGTGAAGTCGGCTGCGTCTTCGTTTCCGGCAACCCTGTACCGACTTGTTGCCGAGTCCACCGTCCAGCAGATGCCCGCACTCAGCGCGGTCGATGCCCAGCTTTCCAGCCAAGCGCTTTCGCTGGAAGCCATCGACACGACGAATCTCGGCGATCTCGATCGCTTTATCGTCAAGTATCGCAGTCTGTTGCATAACCAGCGCGACTATTCACGAGTGGCTGCCGAGGCCGATGCCCTGCGCATCGCCAGCCGGCTCGCCGAAGACGCGGCTCAGGCGCTGCGCCTTCAGCTCGCAGACAAGGAAAAGGAGTATCACACTGGTGCACCGTCCAATGAAATTGGAGTCGCCCTTGATGGGGATCTGCGCGAGCACATTGCCGCAATCGAGGCAGAGAAGGCGCACTTGCTTGCAACGTTTGCAGACATTCAGGCGATCGCCGAAGCGCACGTCTCAGAAGCTGCAGCGCTGCGCGTGCGTTCGGAGGACGACCACCGCAGGCTAGTGAACCTCCAGGCCGAACTGCGCCGCAACGTCAGCGCCGGGATCGCCGCCCCTGAGGCGTCGGCGGGCGCACCCGAAGAGGCCGCTGCGCCAGCGCGCAATGGTCCGCGCATCGCACGTTCCGTCATGAGCAATCTTGGTGCCCTGCTTCACCCACGCCGCTGGCTGCGGACCCGTCGGGACGCTGACCTTGTTGTCCGGTCGGATTTCTTCGATGCGGTCTGGTATGCCGAACGCAATGCCGATATTCAGGCGCTCGGCGTCAACCCGGCGAAACATTTTGTGCTGTACGGCGGGCAGGAGGGGCGCGCCCCTGGGCCGACTTTTTCCTCGCGCCGCTATCTCGACGACAATCCCGACGTTGCCAGAGAAGGCGTCAACCCGCTCGTTCATTTTCTTCGACTCGGCAGAGCCGAGGGACGCAAGATACGTCGGGCCGAATGATCATGACAGTAACCCGTATATTCATCGTCACGCCCTGCTTCAACGCCGGCGAGACAATCGACCAGACCATCGCCAGCGTCCTGAGCCAGGCCGGCCCATTCGAATTACATTATCATGTGCAAGACGGCGGCTCCACTGACGACACGGTTATGCGATTGGAACGCTGGGCTGAACGCCTCGCGGATGGACTTGTACCGAGCTTCTGCGAAGCGGTCCGCTTCACGTACGACAGCGCGCCGGACAATGGCATGTATGACGCGATCGCGCGCGGCTTTGCCTCATTCAACCCCGATGATGAAGACTGGCTCACCTGGATCAACGCGGACGATATGCTGGCTTCTGGTGCCTGCGCGCTGATGGCGATGATCGACGCGGACGATCAACAGGACGCGATAAATTGGGTGGCTGGAACCGCAACCATTGTGAGTCAGGGTGCCATCATAAGCCAGGTAGACCGCCGGATGGCCGCTGATGTGATGCGGCAAGGTCTTTGTGACGGCCAGCACTGGGAGTTCGTCCAGCAGGAAGGCACTTTTTTCCGTGCCGCGCTCTGGCGATCTATTGATCCGTATGCGGATTTTTCGCGTTTTCGCTTGGCGGGCGACTGGAATCTCTGGCGGCGATTTGCGGAGAGCGCTGAGCTCTACCAGGCGGCGCATGCCCTCGGTCTCTTTCATGTGCGCGAAGGTCAGCTGAGCCAGTTACACCGGGACGCCTATGTCGAGGAGATTAGTTCGGTCATTCCGGAAGAAGAGCGCACGCGCGCGCTCATCTCGCTCGTCGGGCATCCGTTAAGCCAGAAAAGATTGTCAGTCGGTTTTGCGACGCGGGCTATCAGCATTACTGAGCGCGACCTCTCGATGCATCTCAGGCATAGGCTGAACCTGCGCTTTGGAGAAGAGGAGGCCAAGGCGCTGGAGGCGGAAGGCACCAACGCCCGGATTCACGAGCGCGCCTGGGCATCCTACATTGTCGATGATACGGTCGATCCCGCGGGTGCCCCTGGGCCACGGACAGACATCATTGCCTATAATGACGAGTGGCAGTTTCCGGCCATCACTGAGCTTCATGCTTATACAAAGGCTCGGGAATTACTGCCTCACGTTTCGGGTGTCTGCTATCTTGCGTTTCCGTGGGCGACGCTGATCGATCAGGTGAACGCAAAATTTGACAGAGGTCAGTCACTTGTCGAAACGCTCCGTGGCTTGTCGGTGCCTGATCGTGGCTATGAGCGGGTCGTGACCGTCTGCCAGCATATCCAGATGAATCAGTATGCGGACCTGCTCACGGGCGCGGGTGTTACTGACGTTTTCTGGACGCACGCAATCAAGGGTCAAGACGAGATCGTCGCAGCCGACGGCCGAACCCTGCGCATTCATCCTTTCCCGCTCTATCCCGTGCAGGCGATCGAAATCGATCGCAGCAAAATCAACGGCGAGCGGCGCCACCTGTTCTCCTTCGTCGGGGCGAAAAGCAATCAATGGTATCTGACTCAATCACGGGAATGGATTCTCGACGAGCTGTCCGGTCATCCACGTGGCTTGGTCGCCGGGCGAGACAACTGGCACTACCAGAAAATTGTCTATGATCTCCAGATACATAAAAAGGCCAACGACTCCACGAATCTTGTTGATGATGAAGCGAGTCGAGGCTTCCGCGAACTGCTCCAGGACAGCATCTTCTCGCTCTGCCCATCCGGGTCGGGGCCTAATTCCATCCGCCTCTGGGAGTCCATCGGAGCAGGGGCCATTCCGGTCATTCTTGCCGATACTTACAAGGTGCCGGGCAATCCCGAACTGTGGAACAATGCAGTCGTGTTCTGTTCTGAAACACACGAGGATATCGCCGCCCTGCCGGCACGCCTTGAGGCGATTGCTGCCGACCCCGAACTGCTCGCCAGTAAGCGAAAGCATCTCGAACAGCTCTGGATGCTTTACGGGCCCGAAACATTCATCACTGACATTCACCGCTTCTATATCGATGTCGCAGGCGAGCGGCACGCTGCGCGCGATTCTGGTCCGCCGCTCCACTCGATCGCGCAGCGTATTAATTCCGGTGAGCTTTCGGCGGTTGGCGGCCTAGAGACCCTCCTCAAGCTCTGCGCAGGACGGCTCGTTCTCGATAAGGCAGGCTTTAGAGCGAACGTGAAAAAGGATCGCGCCCTGCGCACTGCCTGCGAATACGCCCTCTCGCACAGCCAGGACGGCAAGCTTGTCGACAGGGTCAGCGCCGCATGGACTGAGGCTGGTCTCGAGTTGCCGGATGAGGAAATGCGCAAGCGCGCCAGACCGGTCCCTGTGCGTCGTCCGCGTGTGCACCTCTTCGGCCGCCACTTAAACCGCACGCCGATGTACTACGAACCCTATCGACGCCTGTTTGAGCGTCATGTCGAGTATGTCGACGATATATGGAAAGCAGACATGGTCGTGACCGGGTTCGACATCGACTTCCAGTCTGCAGCGGCCGACCTTGCCAAGAAGACAAGCGTTCGTCCCGAAATGCAATTTCTTGTCGTGTCCGAGGAACCGCTCTGGGATACGGTCTGGAGCGCTGTCCTCACCGAAGGCTCGGGCGTTGCAGGCAGCGATGCCAGCACCATCCCCTATATGGTCGGGAATCACGTCAATTCGAACGTCTTCGCATTCGACCAGCTGCCTTACTTCGTCACGACCGATGATAAGTTCTTCCAGCGCTATGCTCGCCTGTTCCAGCGCAATGCGGCGATGAGTGTTGACGAATTGCTGGCGGTCTGGCGCGCAGCGCCTATCCGCGCCGCCTTCTACGCCGAACATCGCCTTGAGGAGCGATTCAACCTCTTCCTTCCCGAACTTGGGGTGCGAGGCCTCTGTGCCTGGAGGACGCGCATCGCCGAAGCCGTTCGGCGCGGCCCGATCGTTCGTGTGGGCCAGGGGTGGAATACGGACGCTGCGCGTCGTCAGAGCTTGCCAGACTGGCATCTTGACAAGCTTTCCGCGCTTGACCGACGCGCCCTTATCGTTTCCGGTCTAGAGAACACACATCACTCTGATTACGTCACGGAGAAGGTGTTCGATGCCTTTGCCGTGCTCAGCGTGCCACTCTACTATGCCGCGCCGAGCCATCGCATTCACGAGATTTGCTCATCAGGCGGCTTCCTCAATCTGTACGGCCATTCCGAAGAAGCGGCCGCGGCCCTTGTTGACGCATTCGAACCCGACGCCGCCTTCGCCGAGGCCTATCTAGACACCCAGAAGGTTCTCGCTAAGCTCTTCAGTGACCCCGAAACGCTCAACCGCGAACGTGCCCGTGTCGTGTCGGCTGTACTGGGGGTGGTCTAGGTTATTTTACCGGGCCATCCAGACGCTCTAAATGGGCACTGGCAATAGCAATTCTGCCATCGCTTTGCTCACCGTCGGGTGAATAGGGGCCATGAAAGGCAATATGAGCACTGGCTGAGGAAGCGGGGGCTATGACTTCGCGACTGTATGAGAAGGAGCCGTCCTCTGCAGCAAGCTCAACGGCTTCACGCCCCACTACGCTGCTCCACCAGCCCACGACCTCGCCTTTTGAGTCAAGAAAGACCGGGCCAGCAGCAAACGAGAGGGGGATGCCGTTGCTTCCCTTGTCAAGAATCTCGCCGCCAAACACCAGCCGAAACCTGTTCCCTTTATGCGCCACCAGCGCGTCGACTGACAGGCCGCTCTGCCCGGCAGAGAAGGCGATAGAACCCTGCTGGATTTGCAAATTGGCCGCTGCCCCGGTGACGGAACGCCACTGATCTGCGTCAAACTTTGCAGCTAGAGTATCACCCTCGTTGATTACAACCTTGTTGGGAAGTTCCCGGATTGCTGACTTTGGCCGTTCCATTAGCACGATGATGCGGTTGTCAGACACGAACACAGAGGATGCGGCCGGCCAAGGCTCGTGACCATCCAGCACGCCGCTCTCAGCGACCGCTGCGTATTTCTGCGCAAACCTCGGATCTGTGGATGTCTGCTGGAAATGAATGCGAGCCCCCAGCAGGCGGAAGACATCCTCGTCAACCCATCTGTCCGTCAGCTCACCATAGTCCATGTGGCCGTCGCCGGCCCGATCTATCTTCCAGTGACCCGCTCTGTAGAGATCGTATCGAAATGTTGAATACCGGCCAATGCGTATTAAGTCGTATGTTTTCGCAGGATCGAAGTCATCAAGTTGCTCGATCCGCGCGAGAATGCGATTTGCAAAAGCGAGATCGTGAGCCTGTCCGCGCATCAAAACGTCTTGCCGAACGAGATTCGCCTGAATCATCGTCAGCAAGACAAAACTCGACACTGTCAAACACAGGCCCTTCACGACACGCCACTGTCCTGCACAAAAGAAAAGCACGGCAAATGAGAATGCGTGAAGAAATCCAAGCCCGGCATTGTAGCGGTATTCGTAGATCGAGCCGGTTGGATCGGAAATCAGGAATATCGCCTTTGTGGATGCGATCATCAGCAACCATAGGAGCAACACGATGGCCGCCCTGACGGGTGTCCGACGGAGGTAGATCAAAGAGCCGATTATCGCCGCCACAAGGACCGCAAGCAATGTCAGTTTTAGCGGCGGCAGCATGTCAGGCTGAGTCGTTACCAAGTGATTAAAAGCCGAGAATACTACAAGCCGAACCCGAGCGATCACGTCAGCGATACTATGAAATTCGAGCGATTGCGCGTCTGGTACTTTGAATTTTTTTAGGGAGTAGACGTATGCTAAACCACCCAAACCGGCGCCTGCAACACGCATCACCACAATGCTTGCTTGATGTCGCAGCTCATCCCCGAGCGGCTTGTCACGCGTTCGCATTAAATGCGATACGGCCCATGCGAAAGTCAGTACACCGAAAATGGATACAGCTGCTTGATAGCTGGCCAGCATCAGAAGGACAAATAGCGATCCGACCAATAGCCGCCATATACTGCCTTTGCTCAAAAAGAATATCGCAAGTACGGCGAACAAATTCGCGATAAAGAACAGCGGCGTCATGAATGAATAATAGAAAAACGCCAAATTCATGGGAAAAATCAATGTAATGGCGAATACAGTAATGTTCTCGAGCTTGCTGCGAGTTAGTTGCCAACATTCAGCAGCGATGAGTATCGCAAGTGCGCCCAAGGCAATTCCGAATGCGGGCATAAAAACCGGGACGTCTGCGTCGTAATGCAGATGGCCTACCAGTGGGCCGAGCCAGCGGCCATTGCCAACTTGTTCAGATTTATGGAGCCAGGGCAGACGGAGTGCGTGATTACCAAGAATATGCTGAGAGAAGAAAAGGAAATAAGAGAAGACAGAGAGGCCGACGGCCCAGGACAGGGCAACGCGCCTGTCACGATCCAGTATACGCCTTATCTGGTCGATCATTAAACTTCCTCCCCACCTGTCTTGATATCAACGAAGTATCGAGGCCTGTCTTTTATCTCGATATAAATTTTTGCAATATACTCGCCGATAAGCCCAATCGATAATAGCTGGATTCCTCCAAGAAACGCGACCATCACCATCAGTGACGCCCACCCGGCAATAGTTGTTCCCGTCAGACTTGCAACGACAGCGAACGCTGCCGCGATGAAGGAAAGAAACGAAACTGCCGCGCCGGCAACGAATATCATTCGCAGCGGTCGTGCGGAAAATGACGTGATCCCTTCCCAAGCCAGCGACAACATCTTGCGGAGTGGGTATTTGGATTCTCCTGCAAAGCGCTCCGACCTGTTATATTCAACGGTCGCGGTCTTGAATCCGATCAGCGGGACAAGCCCTCTGAGAAAAAGGTGCACCTCCCGGTAAGATCCAAGCGCCCGGACAGCCCTGGCGCTCATCAGGCGAAAGTCTGCGTGATTGAACACAGCCTCAACGCCCATCAGTGAGAGTATTCGGTAATACCCTTCGGCCGTGAGCCTCTTGAACCGGGAATCTGAAGAGCGATCAGCGCGCACACCGTAAACAATGTCGGTACCATTCTCGATGTACTTCCGAACCATTTTTCCGATGACAGAAACATCGTCCTGGAGATCGGCGTCAATCGAGATGAATATGTCGCCTTCACCTTCCATCAATCCGGCAAACACCGCATTTTGATGCCCACGGTTTCTGGAGAGCTTCAGGCCTTGTGCTCTTCGCGATTCGCGCGTTGTCTGTTCGATCAGTGACCATGTGTCGTCGCGCGACCCATCGTCGACGAATAAAGCGTGACTTTTATCGTGGACAAGACCGGCTTCAACGATGCCTTCCAAGACAGCGGTCAGGCGCTTTGCCGATTCAGAAAGAACTTCTTGTTCGTTGTAGCATGGCACGACAACGCAGAGGCGAGGTGGCGTTAATGCGTTGAAGGTGGTCACTGGTCCGGACTCCTATCGGATGGAAAGACGAGATACTTCATACCGAGAAAACTGCAGATCGCGTACACAACAACGCCAACGAGCTGAGCCATGACGACTGGTGTTCCGGTAAGTTCGACGAGCGAAACAACGGCCGCTAAATTGACTGCGTAAGCCGCTAAAGCGAGCAGCAGGAATGGTATGATATCCTTATGTGCGCCGCCGGTTTTCCTCTGGAACGTCCAGGTGCGATTGATGAGAAAACTGCACGCAAGCCCGATCGCATACCCTAACGCATTTGCGATGATGTACTGAATGCCAAATAGCATCGCCATATAGATTGCGGCGAGCCCCAAACCCGTATTCGCTACACCTGACGCAGCAAAGCGAACCAGCTGAACGACTATTTTTTGTGTCACGCGGCTTGGGCCGCAAGGCTGTATTGGCCGCCTAATGGCAGCCACATCAGTGCCTTTTCGAGTGGCCGAAATGCGGACATCAGGGAAGGAAAGAATATCCGGTAGCGAGTCTCGGGTTTCAAAAAGCCTGCACCTAACAGCCTCCGTGCCATCGTGGATGCTTCAATGAGGATGGCGTTTTCGTCGAACGGACACGTGTTTACGGCACGTACGGTGAGCGGGTTGTAGGGGTTATGCTCGAAGAGCAGAAAGAGCCCTCCTGGCTTCAGCACACGATGAATTTCCTTAAGCCAATGAGCATGGTCATCAGGCGAAATGTGGTGGAAGACGCAGGCGGTGAAGGCAAGATCGACGCTGCTCTCGTCCAACGGGATCCGGTCTTTGGAAATGTGGACAGGTTCCGAAACCCCTTGGTAGCGAGTCTCAAGAAACCGAAGACTCTTTTCCGAAACATCGGCGGAAAGCTGCCGGGATTGCGGAAAGTACTCCGCGAAGAAAGGTGTCGAAGCACCTATGCCCGATCCAAAGTCAAGAATCGTTGCTGGTTCAATTCCTTTTAGATCGCATAGTGCGCGTGTATCAGCCACCTTGTAACGAGCAAAATATTCTGGCCCCTCGCCGGTTACAGCGATGTTTTCTCGCATCATGCTTTCATAATGCTCGGCATATTGGTCAAACTCGGCTTCGTTCATGGCCAGTCTCCGGCATACTCTTCACTCTGGCCAAGTGATCTCACTATCTCTCGGCCGGTAAGACAAGAACCATACGGCTCCCACAACTTCGGTAGGCGGTCTTTTGTCATCATGAAATCTTTAAAGTAGTCGCGAGGGAGCGTCGAGGTAGCATCTCATGATAACCTGAAGCCGTTCGCTAATATCTCATCTAGGTCGCAGTTCACAACGACCCCTCCCTCTTCATCGCAACGCCATCTACGTCGGCGCTTATCTTGGCACTTTGAGGATCATTGCCTGCCATTTCAGCGCCGCAACATGTTCAATTAGGAACGTACCTGCGGTATTTGAGCCATCCAGTGGGGTGTGTAAATGACTTCGGCAGCAAGCTGTAAGTAGCCTTTTGCGGCAGAGAGACAATCGCGTTGCGGGGCACTCCGCTGAAAGTTACCACTTCGCTCGCATCAGACCGAAGGCCCTTCCGGACTGGCATGAATCGCCAGCGCCTCATCGAGGTCTCCGTCAAAGACGATCTGGCCCTTCTTCAAGACGACGCCGCGATTGCACATCTCTTTCATGAGACCGACTTGGTGCGTTGCCATCACGAAAATTCCGGTCTGCGCGACGAGGTTCTTCATCCGCTCCGACGCCTTGTCACGGAAAGTCGCATCTCCAGCTGATAGCCATTCGTCGAGGATGAGGATATCGGGGTCGAACGCTGTGGCGATCGCGAAGGCGAGCCTAACCCGCATCCCGCTGGAATAGGTTTTTAGCGGCAGGTGCAGGTATTCGCCAAGCTCGGAGAAGGTGCAGATATCGTCGAATCGCACCTGAATATCTTCTTCCGACACGCCCATGTAGCGCGCACGGATGATAATGTTCTCATAGCCTGACGCGCGTGTGTCGAGGCCTAGCTGGATCGAGAGCAGACCCGCCGTTCGTCCCTCAACATACAACCGCCCTGCTGTGGGCGGCAGAATACCCGACAACACCTTGAGCAGCGTCGTCTTGCCAGCGCCGTTGTGTCCGATGAGGCCTACGCGATCGCCATTCCGCAGGTCGAGGTTGATGTCGCGCAACGCATTGATACAGATTTTTCGGCGGTTGGTCATATCGATCAGGCCGCCGGTCGCGAAAGAGCGCGCCGAAGAGACGAGCGTTCTCTGATGCACATCCCTGACGAGAAAATCGACGCCGACATGTTCGAGAAGCAGTCTGGCCATGGATCAGCACCAATAGGCTAAGCGGTGGCGAAATCTGGCGAACATGCCAAACGCCGCCAGCGGCAGAAACACGGAGATCGCGCCCGCAACAATGAAGCTTAGACCCACATCCGTGCTGCCGATCAGCGGACCGCGTATGATGTTGAGGAAATGGTAGAGCGGGTTGTAGTGCGCCACGAAACTGTAATGGCCTAGACGCGACGCGTCCCAGAAGACCGGCGTCATGAAGAAGGCGAAAGTCATGAAAGCATTGACCAGCTGTCCGAAGTCGCGAAAGCGCGCACCAAGGATGCCGAACAGGACTGCTGTCCAGAAACCGGCCCAGGCGATAATTGCCAAGCCTGCAAGCGAGGCCGCAACATCCGGGATCGAGATCATTCGCTCGCCAATGAACAGGATCGCCACGACCACCAGCGCCCGGTAGAAAAAGGTCATCATCAACCGGCCCGCTAGTGCCAGGGGAAAGACGCTCATTGGTATCTTGATCTGCGTAAAAACGGAAGACATACCGGAAAATGTGCTAATTGACTCAGTCACGAAGCCGTTGATCAGCCCCCAAACCATCATACCGATGGCGACATAGGGTAGATAGGCACGAAAATCGATTTGAAAGACCTGGGAATAGATGACGCCCAAGCCAAGGACGGTCACGCCGGCTGTCGCTGTCAGCCAGAATGCCCCCAGTAGCGTACCCTTGTAACGGGACTTGAAGCTCGTGCTTACCATTGTGCGCACGAGACGGTGTCGCGCCAGTCCCTCTCGCAGATCATTCCAGGCGTACTTGTAATGATCCTTGCCAGCGTTGTACTCGAATACGTCCAACGGACGTAGCTCGGCCTCAGCCTGCCCGATATTGTGACCTGTTCCGTCCATATACTATCCTGGCATTCTACGTCTGGTTGGCGGCGCTAGGCGGTCCCAGTCACGCACTGACCTCGTTTCGAGATGCTCTCTTTGCGCGAAACGCGGTATATGTCTACCGCCTGTTATGCGACAGTTCCAGTCCTTTGGCCCGGCGTTCAGGTGTAGCCCATGAGCGCGTTGGACATGCAGAAAGCCTTCATGATGCTCTCGCGTTGTGCGGGCGTCGGGATGATAGTCTCGCGCCAACCAGTCTTTTCTCGCACAGTGAGAGGCTCAGGCTGAAATGCGCAGCGCTGAGCCACGTCGTCCAGCGAGCCCTGGAGGCGCTCGTAGGGATAGGCACGGTCAACCAGCAGGCGTCCGTCCGCATCCATGTAACGTGTATGGTCGATTGGGAAACGACCTTGTTCCACATAATCGTCCCAATCCGCAAAGAAGCGGAGGTCGGTGTGGAAAGCGGAATTTTTGAACATTGAATAATGGGAGATGCACTTATCGATCGGATGGCGCTCGAAACAGAACTTGAAGGTGGACGAGAAGAATGCAGGATCGAGGAGCGTGCAAATATCGGCCAAAGGCTGGTGATTGAAGAACGTCGCGCCTTCAGGACCTTCATAGTTGCGCGGTTGATGTCCTTGCACTTCAGGAAAGATCGGCGTGATAATGTCCTCCGGTCCACAGTGCCGGGCTAGATGGACCTCGGCTGAGGTTCCAGCAGTTTTTGTCGTCTTCACGAAAATGAAGCCGCGTGAAAAGCTGATGATGGCCATTGCAGTCTCCCGAGTGCCAGTCGGTGCCTTGATTAAGCGTATGGATCCTCCCTGCCAAGCGCCCGGGTTGTGACACGTCGCCAGCTGGTCGCATCGCTGAATGCCAGGACCGGGCCGCCGGCTTCGTCGGACGCGAACACGATGGCTCCGGTTCCTGTTTCTGCCGCATCTGGAAGAAAGGACTTGGCTTATGCGCCGACGTGGACGCGCCCGCTCACGTGAAGCTGTGTGATGGGCGAGGCCATGCCGATCCCGAAGCGACGCGTGTTGATGATTTCTCCCGTGCCGGATGCACCGTTGGTCAGCTGGAATTTGCCTAGCAAGGCGGTGTGGTCGCGCGCCTTGAACTTCGATGGCGACCCGGTCACGCCCCAGTTCTCCCTGTCGGTCGAATTGAGGATTTCAAAACCGACGTCTGCACCGCTTTCGACGGTGTCAGTCGTGAGGCGGGGGCGTCGTGGGCGGGGAGGTGAGGCTGAGACTGCAATCGCCAATCTGGACAAAGGCATCGAGCATGCGCAACGCCTCGTTCAGCTTGCATGCTTTTGCGCTTGATTCGGCTGAAGATGCGGCGAGGCGAGATTGACACGCGTATTCATCGCGTTCGGTCCTCCTGATGATCGCAGAAGGTGCAGCTTAATCGATGCCCGATCAGTCGGATAAATTGGGTTGTTGCCTTGTGTCGGGGGACAGGATTTCCTGTAGCCGCAGTTCTCTGTGCCGCCAAAGCTTGTCTTCCTATGTGTGGGAGCGGACCGTTGCGTCCTGCGTTTCAGAGAAGGGCCGCACTGCATCGCGCAATGTTCTGGGTTGATCTTGTGGCATAGACGGGTATGCCGCGTAGCTAGTCACAAACCCAGAAGGTATTGCCTTGTCCTCCCAGAAAACAGCCCTTATCACCGGCATCACCGGCCAAGACGGTGCCTATCTTGCTCGCCTGTTGTTGGACAAGGGGTACGTTGTCCATGGCGTGAAGCGTCGTTCGTCTTCCTTTAACACCGAGCGCGTGGACGAATTGTACCGCGATCCGCACGAGCACGAGACACGATTCTTCCTGCATTATGGCGACTTGACGGATTCCACCAACCTCATCCGTCTCGTGCAGGAAACCCAGCCAGACGAGATCTACAACCTTGCCGCACAGAGCCATGTGGCGGTCAGCTTCGAGACACCCGAATACACTGGCAATGCTGATGCACTGGGTACGCTGCGCCTCCTGGAGGCGATGCGCATTCTCGGCCTCGAAAATAGCGCACGTTTCTACCAGGCTTCGACTTCGGAGCTCTACGGAAAAGTCCAGGAAGTACCGCAGAGCGAGACAACACCCTTCTATCCGCGGAGCCCCTACGCGGCGGCCAAGCTCTACGCCTACTGGATCACGGTGAACTACCGCGAAGCCTATGGCATCCATGCCTCCAACGGAATCCTTTTCAACCATGAGGGGCCGACGCGCGGTGAAACTTTCGTCACCCGCAAGATCACTCGCGCCGTCGCGGGTATCCAGCGCGGCCTGCAGAAGACACTCTATCTCGGCAATCTCGACGCAAAGCGTGACTGGGGCCATGCTCGCGACTATGTCGAGGGCATGTGGCGTATCGTCCAGCACGATGTTGCCGACGATTGGGTGCTCGCGACCGGCGAAACCCACTCGGTCCGCGAATTTGTCGAACTCGCCTTCGCCGAAGTCGGATACACGATTGAGTGGCAGGGCAAGGGTATCGACGAGGTCGGCCGCGACGCGAAAACCGGGGACGTTCTGGTGCGTATCGATCCGCGCTATTTCCGACCCACCGAGGTCGAACTTCTCATTGGCGATCCGACAAAAGCCCATGAAAAGCTCGGCTGGAAGCACACGACTAGCTTCCCGGATCTCGTCAGCGAAATGGTTCGCGCCGATCTCGAGCTTGCTGAGCGCGAGAGCTGGCGCAACAATCGAACCGACTAGGGAGCGATGTTATGACCAACGCCGCGCCCGTGTACGAGCCAGCCGGCAAGCGCATTTTCGTCGCTGGGCATCGGGGGATGGTCGGATCTGCGATTGTGCGCCGCTTGCAGGCGGAGAAGTGCGAGGTCTTGACGGCCGGGCGTCAAGAACTGGACCTGATTGACCAGGCTGCGGTGCGCGCATGGATGGCAGAGCGGAAGCCCGACGCCGTCATCATCGCGGCGGCCAGGGTAGGCGGCATCCTCGCTAACGATACTTATCCGGCCGACTTTTTGTACGACAATCTCATGATCGAGGCGAACCTGATTGAGGCCTCGTTCCGCAACAAGGTGGAGAAGCTGCTCTTCCTCGGCTCATCCTGCATATATCCCAAGTTTGCCGAACAGCCGATCGCCGAAGAGTCTCTCCTCACCGGCCCGTTGGAGCCGACGAATGAATGGTATGCCATCGCCAAGATCGCCGGCATCAAACTTTGCCAGGCCTACCGCCGCCAGCATGGTGTGGATTATATTTCCGCCATGCCGACGAACCTTTACGGGCCGGGCGATAACTACAATCTGCAGTCCTCGCATGTCATTCCGGCGCTGATCCGAAAGGCGCATGAAGCAAAGCTTGCCGGTGCGTCCTCGATGACAATCTGGGGCACTGGAAAACCAATGCGGGAATTCCTGCATGCCGATGACTGCGCCGATGCGCTGGTCCACTTGCTTAAGGTTTATTCTGGCGACGCGCATGTGAATGTCGGCTCCGGCGAAGATATGACGATTGAGGCGCTGGCCCGCCTCGTCATGGAGGTGGTCGGGTTCGAGGGGGATCTCGAAAAGGACCTTACCAAGCCGGACGGAACGCCGCGCAAGCTGATGCAGGCAGACCGCCTGCGGGAGCTTGGCTGGGTACCGAAAATCGGCATGCGCACGGGCCTCGATGATGCCTATCGCTGGTTTCTGGAACACCAGGACGAAGCGAAACTGTAAGCGGTTCTGACCACTAATTGGTTTCATTTGAAACCAATTAGTGGTAAATTGCCATCAGTGGTCGCCGGTACTATTGCTGGCGCGAATGATGGAGTCAGCCCGGCATGACCGTACCCCTAAAGGAAGTCCCGCCTAAAAATCGCTATCGCGACGCCCCCCGCGCGGCTGACTTCACCATCGATCAGGACTGGGCCTCCTATTCTGCGGCAGAACACGACAGGTGGGACAGATTGTTCCGCCGCCAACGCGACGTGACGAAAGGCCGGGCCAGCCAGACAGCGCTGGACGTCATGGCGACGCTGGAACTGTCGGCCTCTGGTATTCCGGACATGGAGAAACTGTCTGACCGGCTGGAGGCGATTACGGGCTGGCGAATCGTGCCGGTGGCTGAACTCGTGCCCGACGAGATATTCTTCAATCACCTCGCCAACCGGCGATTTCCTGCTGGCGCGTTCATCCGCCCGGAGGCGGAGTTCGATTATTTGCAGGAGCCGGACATTTTCCACGATATCTTCGGCCATGTGCCGATGCTGGCCAATCCGGTCTTTGCCGATTTCATGGAAGCCTATGGCAAGGGTGGCCAGCGCGCGATGGAACTCGGCCAGCTGCACAACCTGGCGCGGCTTTACTGGTATACTGTGGAATTTGGGCTTATTCGCGAGGCCGGCGGCCTGCGCATCTATGGCGCGGGTATTCTTTCCAGCCCGAACGAGACCGTGTTCGCGCTGGAGGCGGACAGCCCCCACCGGATCGCCTTCGACCTGCCACGTGTCATGCGCACCAAATACATCATCGACGATTTCCAGCAGACCTATTTCGTCATCGACAGTTTCGAGGCGCTGCTGGAGGCCTGTTACAAGGACTTCGGCACCGTCTATGCCGACGTGAAGGGAATGCCTGACTTTGAGGCGCACGAGATATCGCTGGGGGACGATGTTCTCCATCGCGGCACGCTCGCCTATTTCCGCAAGCGCAAGGCGGGTCTTTAGAGGCAACCGCCGAGGCCTCTTGACCGTTCAGGAAAAAGCCCGCACCCCGATACGATGCATTATGTCCCTCGTATCCTCGTGACCGGCGGCGCCGGCTTTATCGGGTCGTTCCTGTGCGAGCGGCTGCTCGAAACCGGGGCGGAAGTCCTGTGCGTCGACAATTTCTTTACCGGACGGCGTACGAATGTCGCCCACTTGCTCGACAATCCGAAGTTTGAAGTGATGCGTCATGACGTGACGTTCCCGCTGTTTGTGGAAGTCGACCAGATCTATAATCTGGCCTGCCCGGCCAGCCCGATCCACTACCAGTTCGACCCGGTCCAGACGACCAAGACCAGCGTCCATGGCGCGATCAACATGCTGGGCCTCGCCAAGCGCACGCGGGCGCGCATCCTTCAGGCCTCGACGTCCGAAGTCTATGGTGATCCGGTGATCCACCCCCAGACCGAAGACTATTGGGGCAACGTCAATCCGATCGGCCCGCGCAGCTGCTATGATGAGGGCAAGCGCTGCGCCGAGACGCTGTTCTTTGATTATTACCGCCAGCACAAAGTCGAGATAAAGGTCGCCCGTATCTTCAACACTTACGGTCCGCGCATGCATCCCAACGATGGCCGGGTTGTCTCGAATTTCATCGTGCAGGCGTTGAAGGGCGAGGACATCACGCTTTATGGCGATGGCAATCAAACGCGCAGTTTCTGTTACGTGTCAGACCTCGTGACGGGGCTGATTTCGCTGATGGGCACGGGGCCGGAATTTGTCGGGCCGGTGAACATCGGAAATCCGGGCGAATTCACGATCCGCCAACTGGCCGAGCGGGTGATCGACCTGACCGGATCCAAATCCCGACTCGTCCACCGTGCGCTGCCGCAGGACGATCCCAAGCAGCGCCAGCCCGATATCTCGATGGCGCGGGACAAGCTCGGTTGGGAACCGACGGTCAATCTCGATGAAGGCCTGAAGCCGACCATTGCCTATTTCGAAGAAGAAATACGGGTCATGGGCTGACGCCGATTGCACAGTGGGCCCGGCAGGACTCGAACCTGCGACCAAACCGTTATGAGCGGTCCGCTCTAACCAACTGAGCTACGGGCCCCACTGACGTTCCCGTTTAAGCAAGCCGATGCCGAGTGGCAATGGCGCAAATCATGCGGTTTGGTCATGAATTTGCAAGGGTTCACGTTACATAGGGAATGAAATGCAAGACTCGGTTGAAATCACATTGAACCGGCCAGAATCGTCTGCAAGGATGCCAACATGAAGCAAGTATTGGTCACAGGAGGGGCGGGCTATATCGGCACGCACACGTGTGTCGAATTGCTTGCCCGCGGCTATACACCCGTTGTCGTCGATAATTTCGTCAATAGCAGCCCGGCCTCGCTGGACCGGGTTCGGCGGCTGACCAATCACGAATTGCCGTCCTATGAAGCAGACGTGCGCGATACGGCCCGTATCACCGAGATCCTGAAAAAACATGATTGCGAGTCGGTTATCCATTTCGCGGGCCTGAAAGCGGTCGGGGATTCGGTTGCCAGACCGCTCGACTATTACAGTGCCAATGTGATCGGTACGCACAGCCTGCTGTCGGCCATGATGGAAGCGGGAACAGGGCGATTTGTGTTCAGTTCAAGTGCGACCGTCTATGGCGAGCCCGAGTTCCTACCTTACACCGAATCCCATCGCTTGAGCCCGACCAGTCCCTATGGCCAGACCAAGCTGTCGGTCGAGCTGATGCTCAACGACCTTGTGGCGTCGGGCGGCATGACCGATGTGGCGATCCTGCGCTATTTCAATCCGATCGGCGCGCATGCCAGCGGCGAGATCGGTGAAGATCCGCACGGCGTGCCGAACAATCTGATGCCCTATGTGGCACAGGTGGCAGTCGGCCGGCGCCCGGCGCTGAACGTGTTCGGCAATGACTATAACACGCCAGACGGCACGGGCGTGCGCGACTATTTGCACGTCGTGGACCTGGCCCGGGCGCATGTCCTGGCGTTGGAACGGTTCGAGCGCGAACCGGGAGCGATCACGGTCAATCTTGGCACCGGGCACGGCACATCTGTGCTGGAACTGGTCGAAGCCTTCCAGGCAGCGAGCGGCCGGAAAGTCCCTATGAATATTGCGCCGCGGCGCAGCGGCGACATTGCCGCGTTCTGGGCCGATCCGAGCCAGGCCGAAGCGTTGCTGGGGTGGCGGGCCGAACACGACCTTGCTGACATGTGCCGCGATCAGTGGGCCTGGCAGAGCCAGAACCCGAACGGCTTTGACCTGACCTGACATCGAAATAAATTTCCTGACCGACGCAACGTTTGCCGTTTTGCGGCCTTAATCCTTTGGGAAACAGGGCTATCAAACAGAATGGAAATCCAGACATGCTGAATCAAAAAACACTGATCGCTGCGATGGGTGCCTGCATGCTCGCGCTTGCGCCGGCTGCCTGTGCGCAGATGCCAACGACCACGAAGGGCGCTTCAATGGCCGAAATGGGGCACTCGATGATGAATCCGAATTCAATCCAGCCGGAAACCACACTGGATATTTCTGCCGAGGGCGAAGTGATGCGCGCGCCTGACATTGCGTATATCACGGCCGGCGTGCAGGCCGATGCCGAGACGGCCAGGGCGGCGATGCAGCAACAGGCCGATGCCATGACGGGCGTATTCGACGCGCTGGCCAAGGCGGGTGTCGCGAAGAAAGACATGCAGACGTCAAACTTCTCGCTGCAGCCACGCTATACCTATGTCGAGATCGATGAAGGCAAGGGCCGCACGCGCGGCGAGCAGCGCCTGGACGGCTACACCGCCTCCAACCAGCTGACCGTGAAAGTGCGTGACCTCGACAATCTCGGAGCGACCATGGACAGCTTGGTATCGGCTGGTGGCAACACGTTCTCGGGCATCAATTTTGCCCTCGACAATGACGATGAAGTGCGGACAGAGGCTCGCCGGAAGGCCATGGAAAATGCGATGTCCAAGGCCGAGCTCTATGCCGGCGCAGCCGGCCTCAAGGTCGCCCGTATTGTGACTATTTCGGAAGGCGGCGATTACAGCCCGCAACCGATGGCGATGATGTCGCGTGGCAAGGAAATGGCGATGGATGCCTCGACCCCGATCTCGGGCGGCGAAGTGGGTTACACGGCCCGCGTCAACGTCCAGTTCGAACTGGCGAAGTAAGTCCGGACCGATTGAACAGATTGCGGCGGCGGTTCCAGGCGGGACCGCCGCCCTTTTTCCTCCGGGAGCGGTTTACATAGGAAGCGGCGTGATTTATCGTTTTTCGATACTTTAAGATACTCGAGGGACAAATAGTGGCCACGCCCGAAACGCACATGACCCGCCGCGGGCGGGACAATCCGGTCGCGCTAGCGCGGCTGACCGGCGCTTTCTATCTCTATATCATCGTCGCGGGGATATTTGCGGAAGCCTTCGTGCGGGGCACGCTGGTGAATTCGGGCGACGCGGCTGCAACCGCCGCCAATATCACCGGCGCGGAATCACTCTGGCGCATCGGGCTGACAGCGGAACTGTTGATGCTGGCGGCCGACATATTCGTGGCCCTGCTGCTGTATGAACTGCTGAAGCCGGTGAGCCGCCGGCTGGCGCTGCTGGGCGCCGGCTTCCACCTTGTCTCGACCGCGATCGCGGGTTTCAAGTCCGTTCTGCTCCTGGCGCCGCTGATGCTGCTGGGAGGCGGGGACTACCTGCAGGCTTTCGGACAGCAGCAGATCGAGGCGGCGACCCTGTTCGCGATCAAGCTGCACGGCCAGACCTATGATATCAGCCTGTTCGCGTTCGGGATCAGCTGCCTGTTCAAAGGTTATCTGATCTATCGCTCAGGTTTCCTGCCCCGCATACTGGGTGCCCTCATCGTGCTCGCGGGTCTGTGCTATTTCGCGAACAGTGTGTTGAATATCCTGTCGCCGGAGTTTGCATCGGGCCTGTTCCCCTGGATCATGCTGCCCTGCCTTGTGGGCGAGGCGGGCCTGACCTTGTGGCTGCTGATCGTGGGCTTGAACAAAGAGACCTGGATGGCGCGCGCCCAGGTGCAGCCGGCCTGACCCAGCACAAATGCCCGCCGCGGCGTGGCCGTCCGGTGAGGGAAGCTGGGTTTCAGGCGTGACCAGGTCGCGCCGGGTTCGAGGTTGAGCCGGGCCGCTTCGGAGGAGAGGTGGCTCACACGTAGCCTTCGGCGAGCAGGTCCTTCATATCGACGATGCCGATAGGGCGGCCGTCTTCCACCACGAAGGCGTTCGAGATGCGGTGCTCGCTGAGGCGCTTGATGACGACGGCGAGGCGTTCTTCCGGCGAGATGGTACGCGGATCGGCGGTCATGACGGATGCGGCGTCACCGCCGAGCTTGCCGGCAAGCATCGCGCGGCGCAGGTCTCCGTCTGTCACCATGCCAACAATGCGGCCATCCACGCCCAGGACGGCGACGCAGCCCTTGCGGCCTTCAGAGACAGCGAGGATCACCTCCTGCACACCGGCGTCTGTTGTGACGACGGGGATATCGTTAGGCCGGTCGGCGACATAGTCGCCCGCCGTTTGCAAGGACCGACCGAGTTTGCCACCCGGATGGCGGCTGCCGAAATCTTCCCGACTGAATCCGCGCCGGTCCATCAGGAGGATGGTGAGGGCGTCACCGAGGGCGAGGGCCATGGTGGTGGAGGAGGTGGGGGCGAGGCCATTGGGGCAGGCCTCGGCGACGGTGGGCATGTGGAGGATGACGTCGGACAGGCGGCCGAGGGTCGAGTCCGGGGCGCGGGTCATGCCGATGACGGGAATGTCGTGGCTGCGGCAGTAACGCAGGAGGTCGACCATCTCGCGGCTTTCTCCGGAATAGGAGATGGCGAGCACGACCGATCCCGGCGCGATCATGCCGAGGTCGCCATGGCTGGCTTCGGTTGGGTGCAGGAAGAACGAGGGTGTGCCTGTGGAGGCGAGGCTGGCGGCGATCTTCTGACCAATGTGGCCGGATTTTCCGACGCCAGCGACGATCACATAGCGATCCGTCGCCATGATGATGTCGGCGGCCCTGACAATGGTCTCACTGATGCCTGCTTCGAGTTTTTCAAGCGCATCCCGCTCGATGCGAATGACATTGCGCGCAATATCAATTTCTGACTCGGTTTTCACGCGCGACTCCCTGACGGCTGTACGCACAGGCGTCTGCCCGAATGGGGCTGTTCGTCAAGCCTTGGCAGTGAGTTCAGCGCGCCAGACTTATTGCGCGGACTGGCGGGCTTCGTATTCGCTGACCGAAAAGGCCGGTCGGCCTGGTGGGATGATGACCGTAGCGCCCTCGAAACTGGTCGGTGTGGCGTCACCCTGTTCGAATTCCTGCTCGGCAGTCGGACCCGCATCGGCCACCAGGATTTCCCCGGCCTCCTCGACTTCTTCGTCATCGGTATTGGGTGCAAGCGTCGGTGCAGGCGCGGGCAGGGTCTTGAAGTTGATGGCCCTCGCGGCGGTAACCACGCTGAGGCGCTGGCCGTTGAGCATCGGCTCTGCCGCAGCGTTGGGGTCTGGCGCCGAACTGCCGAACGCCGAGAACGCCATTTCGACGTTGCGACCGGGATCGGCTGGGTCGTCCGGGATCTCGTAAGTGTGAAAGGCGGCCTCGACGAGAGCTGCGACATGGGCATTGCGCGACTTGGACGTGCTTCCGCCGAGCATGATGGCGATGATCCGGTGACCGTCGCGCTCGGCAGATGTCATCAGGTTGAAGCCGGATGCGCGGGTGTAGCCGGTCTTGATGCCATCGACGCCGTCGACAGTCTCAAGCAGCTCGTTGTGGTTCTTGTAGGTCTTGCCAGCCCAGCTGAAGCGCGGCCTGGAGAAATAGTGGTAGGACTCTCCGTGATTATCGAACATCGCTTCGGCAAGAATGGCCAGATCGCGGGCGGTGCTGACCTGACGGCTGTCGGGCAGGCCGGACGCATTGACGAACCGTGTGTTCTCGAGGCCGAGGCTCTGGGCCTTGATTGTCATGAGCTGGGCGAATCGGGTTTCGGTGCGGCCGAGGCGCTCAGCGACAACGACGGCGACATCGTTGGCTGACTTGGTGACCAGGGCGCCAATAGCATCGCTAACAGTGATGGACGAGTTGGGCCTCAGCTTGAGATTGGACGGAGCCTGGCTGGCGGCGAAGCGCGATACCATTAGCCGTTCGTCCAGCGTGACTTCGCCAGCCTCCAGCGCATCGAATAGCATGTAGAGGGTCATGACCTTGGTCAGCGACGCCGGATAGCGTGCGTCGTCGGCGTTGCGTGCGTGAAGCACTTCGTGCGTGTCAGCGTCGATCACGATGGAGGCGTACTTCTCGGCGAAGGCGACAGGCGCACAAAGTCCCGTCGTGACGAGCATTGCCGCAAGGGCAAGTGTTCTTAACACTGGGGCTAAAGCACGCTGTTTCATTGTGGCCTACCTTCGAAAAAGTATTAACCCCGAGCCGCCCGAGGTTCACGATAGAGTCGCCGAAATGCGTTGACCAGACCTTAACGCAGAATTGGACATCAAATTTCGGCAATATGAGCGTGACTGTGCAAAAACCGTGCAAACATGATTATGTTGCAGCGCACAAAATATGTTGCAATTGCGAGAGAACTGGCTATTATGTCACACAACACTGGAAAAGGATCCGACCATGGCCAAGTCACCGAAAACCGCTCCCAAAGCAAAATCAGCCACGACCGCTAAAGCGGAGGCGCATGCCACCGACGCTGCGACCAAAATGCTCGACGGCGGCATGGACAAGATTTCCGATATCGCCACCAAGCTGGGCACGTTCGCCGAAGACGGCGTGAAGTCGATGACCGAGCGCGCGACCGCTTCGAGCGAAGTAATGCGCACGATCAGTAGCCGCAACATGGACTTCTTCACCCGCACAATCGAACAGGGTGTTGAAGCCACCCAGGCCATGACGAGTGCGAAAGACCCGCGCAAGCTCATGGAAATCCAATCCGGCTTTGCAAAATCCCTGTTTTCGGCCTATACATCAGAAATGAACGCACAGGCCGAGCTCTGCATGCTCGCATGGCGTGACGCTGCCAAGCCCTTCACTGTGGCTTGGGCCAGCAAGTAAGCTCGTGAGGTCCGATGGGGCGCGCCCCATCAGGCAGTAGAGTGGGTAGATTAACGAGAGCCGGGCCTGTTTGGCCCGGTTCTTTGTTGTCGGGTCCCATGTTTTTCGCGTGGCATCCCTCCGGCAAGGCGACTACGATAGCGCCATGACCGATTTTATCGACTTTCAGACTTTCAAACGCCCGGCGAAACCCAATAACTGGCTCGTCGCACCCGACGGTTTTGCCGACACCGCCCTGCCGGACGAATCATCGCCGGTCTTTGACCGGACGCCATCTGCGCTGTTTGAAGACATCATGCAGATGGTCGCGGCGCGGGACGACTGGAAAATCACCGCTTCTGACCCGGCGGCAGGCCGCATCAGTTTCATTGCCGTGACCAAGCTGCTTCGGTTCAAGGATGATGTCGACATTCTGGTGCTGCCAGTCCCAGGGCACGATCATCAGTCGACGCTTGTTGTCTACTCACGATCACGGGTCGGCTATTCCGATCTCGGGACCAATGGCAAACGCGTGAACGCGCTGCTCAGTGCGCTCGCCATGCCCTAAATGCAGGCAAGTCATGCTTTTGCCACGCTTGGTCTCTTCAATCTCACGCAGGAACGTATATCTTATGGCTATGACCATGACATCTGATCTTGTCCGGATGAGCGATCCGAACATGCCGGGGCCACCCTCGGGCAATCCGCCCGGTGGCGGAAACGGCATCGGTGTCGACATTGTCACACAGACGCGGATCAAGACAAAAAAGCCCTCGCTTTACCGGGTCTTGCTTTTGAATGACGATTACACGCCGATGGAGTTCGTCGTCTACATCCTGGAGCGCTACTTCAATCGCTCGCGGGAGCAGGCGACGCGGATCATGCTGCATGTCCACCAGAAGGGCGTCGGTCTGTGCGGTGTCTACACCTACGAAGTGGCGGAAACAAAAGTCGCCCAGGTGCTTGACCTTGCCAAACGCCATGAGCACCCTCTCCAATGCGTTATGGAGAAAGAAGACTAGATTTCACCTCCGACCCCTGAAAGGTCCCCCAAAGTGCCACGATTGTCCCACTCTCTCGAAACCGCTCTCGAAAAGGCGCTCACCCTGGCGTCTGAACGCGACCATGAGTATGCCACGCTGGAACACCTCCTGCTGGCGCTGACGGAAGACGAGCATGCCCGCGAAGTCATGGGAGCCTGCAAGGTCGATATCGAAGCACTGATCGGCGATCTTGTCCGTTATATCGATGAAGAGCTTTCCAGCCTGATCCTTGAAGAAAGCGAAGGGCGCGTGCAACCGACCGCCGCGTTCCAGCGCGTTGTCCAGCGCGCAATCCTTCACGTTGAAAGCTCCGGCCGCGATGAAGTGACCGGCGCCAATGTGCTGGTCTCTATCTTCTCCGAGCGCGAAAGCCATGCCGCCTACTTCCTGCAAGAGCAGGACATGACGCGCTATGATGCGGTGAACTTCATTTCCCATGGCGTGGCCAAACAGCCTGGCATGTCTCGTCCGACGAGCCCGCGCGGCGCCGAAGGGGGCGAAGAAGAAGCCGTGAAGCAGGGGCACGAGGCGCTCGACGCGTATTGCGTGAACCTCAATGCCAAGGCACGCGCTGGCAAGATCGATCCGCTGATCGGTCGCGACATGGAGGTGAACCGGTGCATCGAAGTGCTCTGCCGCCGCAACAAGAACAATCCGATCCTCGTGGGCGACCCAGGCGTCGGCAAGACGGCCATCGCTGAAGGACTCGCCAAGCGCATCGTTGACGGCGAAGCGCCGGAAATCCTGGACGAAGCGATCATCTGGTCGCTCGACATGGGCGCACTGCTGGCCGGCACGCGGTATCGCGGTGATTTCGAGGAACGCCTCAAATCCGTGATGAAGGAGCTCGAACAACAGGAAAAAGCCATCCTGTTCATTGACGAGATCCACACGATCATTGGCGCCGGTGCCACATCGGGCGGCGCCATGGATGCGTCGAACCTGCTGAAGCCCGCGCTTCAGAATGGCGGCCTTCGCTGCATGGGCTCGACGACGTTCAAGGAATACAAGCAGCATTTCGAAAAGGACCGCGCCTTGTCGCGCCGGTTCCGCAAGATCGACGTGGTTGAGCCGACCGTGCCGGATGCGATCAAGATCCTGACGGGTTTGAAATCCCGCTTCGAGGATTTCCACGGCCTGCGTTACACGAATGATGCGATCAAGGCAGCCGTGGAATTGTCGGACCGCTATATCACGGACCGCAAGCTGCCTGATAAGGCGATCGACGTGATCGATGAAGCGGGCGCAGCGCAGTGGCTGCTGCCGGCCAACAAGCGCAAGAAACAAGTCGGCATCCGAGATGTGGAAGCCGTGGTCGCCAAGATCGCGCGAATTCCGCCCAAGCAGGTGTCGAGCGACGATGTGATTGCGCTCAAGTCACTCGATACGGATTTGCAGCGTGTCGTGTTCGGCCAGGACGCCGCCATCATCGCCCTGTCGGCGGCGATCAAGCTCGCCCGCGCCGGACTGCGCGAGCCGAACAAGCCGATCGGCTCCTACCTGTTCACCGGCCCGACCGGCGTCGGCAAGACCGAAGTCGCCAAGCAGCTCGCCTCGATCATGGGCGTCGAGATGCTGCGCTTTGACATGTCGGAATATATGGAGCGGCATACCGTTTCCCGACTGATTGGCGCGCCTCCGGGCTATGTCGGTTATGACGAGGGCGGCCTGCTGACCGATGGTGTCGACCAGCATCCGCATTGTGTCCTTCTGCTCGACGAGATCGAGAAGGCTCACCCGGACCTGTTCAACATCCTGCTGCAGGTCATGGACAATGGTGCGCTGACGGATGCCAATGGCCGCAAGGTCGACTTCCGCAATGTCATCCTGATCATGACCACCAATGCGGGCGCATCGGATGCGTCGAAGAATGCCATTGGCTTCGGCCGTGGCAAGAAACACGACGAGCAGGAAGAGGCACTCAAGCGCCTGTTCACGCCGGAATTCCGCAACCGTCTCGATGCGACGATCACGTTCGGCGGCCTGACGCCGGAAATTATCGACCGGGTGGTCGAGAAGTTCATTCTCCAGCTGGAAGTCCAGCTGGAAGATCGCAATGTCGCGATCGAAATCACCAAGGCGGCTCGCGACTGGCTGGCCAAGCGCGGCTTCGATCCGGACATGGGCGCGCGGCCACTTGCCCGCACGATCCAGGAGCACGTCAAGAAGCCGATGGCTGAGGAACTGCTGTTCGGTAAGCTTCAGAAGGGCGGACTGGTCAAGATCGACGTCGACAAGAAGGACGAAGAAAAACTCGCGTTCAAATATGTCGCCGAGCCGGCCAAGAAGCGCTCCGCCAAGAAGGACAGCACCGAAGAGCCGGCCTGATCGGCGCCTCGGGAACATGACCGAATAAAAAGGCCGCCCTGCCATGCCGGGCGGCCTTTTCATTTGTCTCGCTTTTTGGAGGGCGGCAGCTAAAGTCCGACCGAACCGAGAAAAAGATCAGGGAGACACGACAATGGCGGGAACCGTGAAGGGAAACTGCGATCCGAAATTTGCGGCGCTGAAGGACGAGTTCGAGCGCAATTTTGCCGAGCGGGGCGAAGTCGGCGCGTCGGTCTGCCTGTCGGTGAACGGCGAGACCATGGTCGATCTCTGGGGCGGGGTAGCAGACACCGCGACGGGTGAGGCTTGGGAGGAAGACACAGTCTCCATCGTGTTCTCTTGCACAAAGGCCGCGACCGCCCTGTGTGCGCATATCCTGATCGATCGCGGGCTCCTGGAGCGGAGCGCGCTCGTTTCTGACTATTGGCCGGAATTTGCAAAGAACGGAAAAGAAAAGACCACCGTTCAGATGATGTTGAACCACGAGAGCGCGCTGCCGGCCCTGCGGGCGCCGGTGAAGCCCGGCGGGTTCAATGACTGGGACTATATGATCGGCCGCATGGAAGACGAGGAAGCCTTCTGGGAGCCTGGCACGCGCAACGGCTATCACATGGTCAATTTCGGCTGGACCGTGGGCGAACTGGTGCGGCGCGTTTCCGGCAAGTCGCTCGGCACCTTCTTCGCCGAGGAAGTGGCCGGGCCAACCGGCGCGCGATTCTGGATTGGCTTGCCCGACAGTGAAAAGCCGCGCATCGCGCCGATCCTGACTTATGTTCCCAAGGACGGCGATGTTCCGACCGAGTTCACACAATTGCTGATGACGGATCCGGCGTCGATCCAACATCTCTCCTTCATGAATTCCGGCGGCTGGAGCCCGAACGATCCGGCGGCGCACAAGGCCGAGATCGGCGGCGCCGGAGGCCTTTCGAACGCGCGCGGACAGGTCGCTATGTATACGCCGCTCGCCTGCAATGATGGCAGTCTCGTCTCGCCAGACCGGCTGGCCAGCATGGGCATGGTGTCGACCGCCACGCAGCGCGATGCGACACTGCTGGTGCCGACACGCTTTGCGTCCGGCTTCATGAAGTCGATGGACAACCGCGCCTATCCGGCAGGCGACCAGATGACGGCGATCATGGGCAACGAAGCCTTCGGTCATGTTGGCGCCGGCGGTTCGATCGGCTTCGCCGATCCGGAATGCGGTCTCGCCTTCAGCTATACGATGAACCAGATGGGCGCCGGCCTGCTCGTCAATGATCGTGGCCAGAGCCTGATCGACGCAGCCTACAAGGCGCTCGGCTATCGCACCGATGCGCCGGGCGCTTGGGTGCAATAGTCTCTTGCGGGTTGGCGAAGTCGATCACGGAATCAGTTGTCCTTTTCGACCTCGCCAATGCCGCGCGGCTGCCTGGTGTTCTCAATCGCCTTGCGGGCGCGCTTAGTGCCTTCGCTGCGCGCTGGCGGCGCCATGATTTCTGGTGGATCGGTTTGCTGCAGGTAGACTGTCTGGCTCGGGAAGGCGAAATCCGTACCGGCCCGTGCGATGATATCCATCACCGCCACGGCAAACTCTTCCTTGATTTCCAGCCATTCACCCCAGTCTTTCGTGTAGGTGAAAGCATAAATCAGATAATCGATCGAACTGGCATTCAGACTGTCGATTCGGACGAATAGGGCCGCCTCGGGTGGCTTGGCGAACCGGGAATCGTTCCACAGCCATGCTTCGATCTCGTCACGGATATATTTCAGCTGGTCGACCGTGGTGCGGTACTCTACGCCGACAACCCATTTGATGCGCCGGTAAGTCATGCGCGAGAAATTGGTGACAGCCGCATCGGACAAGGCGCTGTTGGGCACATAGACGGGGCTCTTGTCGAAACGACGCACAAGGGTTGAGCGGAAATTGATCTTCTCCACCGTGCCCTCGACCACGCCATCAACGCGAATCCACTCGCCCGGTATGAAGCGCTTTTCTGTGATGATCAGAATGCCGGAGATAAGGTTCTTGAACAGGTCCTGTGCGCCAAGTCCGACTGCAATGCCCAGAACGCCGAGGCCAGCCAGCAGTGGCGCGATCTGGATGCCCCATTGTTCAGCGACCGCGCCGAGACCGAGAATGACGAGGATCACCTGAAGCGCTTTCACCATCCAGTCGACGGCCGATGAGGACAGCGCGTTGCGCAGGTTCGCGAAAATGAACTCAAACGCATTCACCGCGCGTGCGAGCGTCCAGAAGACGACCAATGTGATAATCGAACGCAGGATCCGGTTGGCGTAGACTTCCATATCGCCGGAGATATCCGTGACCTGCAGGGCGATGTAGATACCAATGATGACGGGTACGATTTTGAGCGGTGTCGAGACTGACTCTACGAGGGCGTCGTCGAGCCGTGTCTTCGTGCCAGAAGTGACGCGCATGAAGGATGCCACGACGATCCGCGCAAACAGGCCACGCAACAAAAGCGCAACTATCACGATCACCGTAGACGTGAATATCTCGCCATAGGTTAGTCCGTAGGCACCTTCGTTCCAGATGTTCGCGACATAGACGACGGAGTCCTTCGCCCAAAGCGGCGCGTTCTCATCGAACCAGGCTGGGAGGGTAATAATGGCCAAGGAAATCTCCTGGGTGACGCCCGGTTGCTGGATCGATTGAGGGGGCTGCGCCATCTGCTAGCGTGGCTGCGGGCGCGTGTGAAGGGCGCGGCGGTTAGACGGTAATGGCGCGCCACTCCCCGGGGCGAAGCTCTCCGAGACGCCAATCGCCTATTTGCGCACGGATGAGGCGCAAGGTGGGGTGGCCGACGGCGGCGGTCATGCGGCGGACCTGGCGGTTACGGCCTTCAGTGATGGTGAGGCTGATCCAGCTGTCGGGTACGGACTTGCGGAAACGGATCGGCGGATCGCGGGGCCAAAGATTGTCCGGCTCCGCAATGGCCTCGGCCCTGGCGGGGGCAGTCTTGCCATCCTTCAGCACGACACCAGAACGCAGTTTTTGCAGAACAGCGTCATCAGGTGCGCCTTCAACTTGGGCCCAATAGGTTTTTGGCTGCTTGAATTTCGGGTCGCTGATGCGGTTCTGAAGCTGGCCGTCATCCGTGAGGACGAGCAGGCCTTCGCTGTCCTGGTCGAGTCGGCCGGCAGCATAGACGCCCGGCACGTCGATGAAATCAGACAGGGTCTTGCGCGGCGATCCGGCTGTGCCCGCATCGGTGAACTGCGACAGCACGCCATACGGCTTGTTGAACAGGATCAGGCGCGACATTGACCTATCCCTGGACCACCGCGTGCAGGGCCTTGAGTTGTGCCAACAGGGCCTTCGCCTGCGATACCGGCAGGCAACTCGGCGCGTCGCAGAGGGCGGCATCGGGGTCAGTGTGAAATTCCAGGAACACGCCATCGGCACCTGCGGCCACGGCGGACTTGGCAATGATTGCCACGCCGTCACGGCGGCCACCGGTCGATGCGCCGCCTGTGCGGGGGTCGGCGCCGGGCAGCTGGACGGCATGGGTGGCGTCGATGGTAACGGGGCAGCCGAGCTTCTGCATTTCCGGAATGCCCAGCATGTCGACCACGAGATTGTTGTAGCCGAAGGAGGACCCGCGCTCGCACAGGATGACGCCGACATCGGACGCTTCACCGATCTTGGTGACGATGTTTTTTGTGTCCCAGGGCGCGATGAACTGGGCCTTCTTTACTTGGACGATGCCGCCAGCTTTGGCCGTGGCGCGAGCGGTGGCCACGACGAGGTCGGTCTGCCGACAGAGGAATGCGGGGATCTGGACAATGTCGGCCACCGCAGCAACAGGCTCGGCCTGTTCGGCGGTGTGCAGGTCGGTACAGATCGGCACGTCCAGTTCGGCCTTTATCTCCTTCAGGATTTTCAAGCCTTCTTCGAGGCCGGGGCCGCGATAGGAGTGGATGGACGAGCGATTGGCTTTGTCGAAGCTGGCCTTGAACACGTAAGGCAGGCCGAGTTCAGCGCAGATGGCTTTCAACTGAGCGCCGACGGTCAGCGCGAGCGCCCTGTTTTCCAGAACATTCAAGCCAGCAATGACGGCGAGTGGCTTTCCCTTGCCGATGGTCCATCCGGATTTCGCGTGAGTCAGCGCTGTCATGGTCATCTCTCCCAAAAAATGCCTGATCAGGCAGATAGCCCTGTTTTGGCCGCAAGGTAACCCGCGTCCTTCACGGGCAGAATCAAAGAAGCCGCCCTGTCGAGGGGCGGCTTCCGTGAGCCCATGGGGCAAGTCAGGTCCGGGCGGCGTCACAGCGGCCCTACCATGTCTCTACGTACTGACGGGAGGCTGCTCCAGCCAGACACCATAGGACACAGACCCAACGGCCTCACCTGGTTTCTCACTCGACATGGATCACCTCCTTTCAAACGTGCTGCTTGCACGGACTTTGTCCAGGACCATCCCGGACGAGAGGAAGTTAAGCATGATTTGCGCCAATTAAAAGTAAACATGCCGCATTTCCGGCGATCTTTTGGATACCGAAACGAAAAACGCCCGGACGTGGCATCCGGGCGTTCCTCAAGTGCTGAAAATTCAGTCAGTTAGGCTAGTCGGTAGCAATCACACCGACGACGAGACCGATAATGGCACCGGTGGCCACGGAGGCGAGGATCGCATCCCCTCGGTCATAGTCGCGAGCCCAGTAGTAGCCGCGTGGCGGCGCATAGAGGCCGTATCGGTTGTAGTCGCGGATATACACCGTTTGCCCGTGAGGTTGGTAGTAACCGCCGACCGAATGGCGCGGCGCATAATAGTGGGGCGGCGGGGCGTAATAACGGGGTGGGGGCGCATAGTAGCGCGGTGGGGGGGCGTAGTAGGCGTGGGAAGGACGATGGCTGTAATGGCGCGGCGGTGGCCGGCGATAATGATCGCGCTTGCGGTCATGGTGGCGATAGTTGTCATGGCGACCACGATCACCGCGATAGTCATGACCGCGATTGCTTCCGCGATCATCATGACCGCGCGAATAATTTCCGCCACGGTTGTCATGGTCGCGTCGTCCCTGATCGGCGCTCGCGATTGGCGCGGCTAGCAAGCCGACTGTCGCCGTCGCCGCGATCAGGCGTGCAAGGCTCTTCAACAGATTCATGGCGTTCTCGCCTCCTGTAGATGACCGCACAATGGCGCGATCCTGAGGCAAGTTTTAACGATTGCGGGCTGAACTCCACCTGAACACCATGTTAAGGGTCCAGCATGTCCGAATTCGGCGACCTACGCGTATCAGGTGAGTTGACAGTGCCCGCCTGGGAACTGAGCGAAGCCTTTGTGCGTGCGTCGGGACCGGGCGGCCAGAACGTCAACAAGGTGTCGTCTGCCGTCCAGCTGACCTGGAATGTCGAGGCGTCGTCTCTGCCGGCCGACGTCAAGGCTCGGTTCACGAAGCTCTATGGCAGCCGGATCACGAATGACGGCCGCATGATCCTCGAAGCGAGCGAGCACCGCAGCCAGCCGATGAACAGGGAAGCCGCCCGCAAGCGTCTCGCCCAGATGATCCTGAAAGCGTCGATCCGTCCGAAGCGACGCGTCGCAACACGGCCCACGGCCGGAAGTGTGCGGCGGCGCATCGCGTCGAAAAAACGCCGGGGCGAGATCAAATCGCTGCGCGGTAGCGTGGAGTCAGACGATTAGCTGCCCAGCTCTGCCTTGATGGCAGCGGTCAGTTTGGCTGTATCGGCGCCCTCGATATGCGTATTGCCGACGAAGAAGCCTGGCGTTCCGCCAACGTCGAGTGCCCGGCCCAGCTCTTTCATGTCGGAAAGCTGTTGCTGGATTTCCATGGACTTCATGTCGGCGCGCATTTTCTTGACGTCGACCCCGATGGATTCGGCTATCGTATCGATACGCTTTTCGGTCAGGTCATCGTTGGATTTCAGGTCCATCAAGGCCACGTGCATGGCATTGTACTTGCCCTGTTTGCCAGCCGACAGGGCGGCGAGTGAGGCTGTCTCGCTGATCCCGCCAAATATCGGCAGCTCCTTGAACACGACCCGCACCTTGCCGTCATACTCCTTTGGCAAGGCCTGGATCATATCGACCGAGCGCTTGCAGAAGCCGCAGCGGTAATCGAAGAACTCCACCACGGTGACCTCGGCATCGGCCGGGCCGACGAAATGATCGCTGGCAAGGTTGTAAAGCTTGTCCTTGTGGGTTTCGATCGCCGTCACTGCGGCGGCGGCAGCCTCGGCCCGCTGTCGCTCACCGAGCGCGACGAGCGCGTCTTCAATAATTTCAGGGTTTTCGAGGATGTATTCGCGGACGATCTGTTCGACTTCGGCGCGGTCCATGTTGCCGGAAGAGGAATCCTGCGCGCAGGCTGGTGTCAGGGCAATGGCGGTCAGTGCCGCTGCGGTGAACAGTTTGCGTATCATTTCAAGGGCCTTTTCAATAGTCGAACAGCGGGTGCCGCGAACCGCCATGTATACGATCCGCCTGTCAGGCGTCCATCACTCCTGACAGAAAGTTGATCAGCGACCGTCAGTTGTGAAATTGCCGAACGGCATCTCGCGACCACTTGTCTGGACCGAAAACCGGGGGCCGCGATTGGCGCGGTTGTAGAAGTCGCGATTGTCCGGATTGCTCGGGTCGGTGATCAGCAGAATGTCGTCGGCACGCCGATAGGTCGGGGTGCCCCGCTCCAGCTGGTCGACCGCACGATGGGCGAACAGGTTTGCCCGGACGATGTCCCCGATCGAATAGGCCGACTCAGCCGTGGCGAGCTGGGCTTCTGCCCGGCGACCCTGTTTCTCCAGCGTGATGGCCAGCTGCGCCCAGGCAAAGGCGTTTTCCGGCTCGGCAATCAGCGCGTCGCGCAGCGCGGATTCGGCGGCTTCGACATCGCCCGGCTCGTCGCGGGCATTCAGGGAGCGGGCATAGTTGATCAGCAGCAGGGGCTGGCCGGGCTTGAGCTCGAGCGAACGCTTGTGTGGCGCGACGGATTCAGCGGTGCGACCACTCTCGAACAGGATCTGGCCCTTGAGCTCGTGGAAGTAGGGATTGTCCGGCTGTTCCGCGAGGAGAAGGTCGACCTCTTTGAGGGCAACATCAATGTCGGAGGCCTGGAGCGCGGCGATGGACCGGGCATAGCGGGCTGAGGGACTGACATTGCTGGCGGGATACTCATTACGCACCTTGTTGGCCGTATCAAGGAAGCCAATCAGTTTGGCACGCATCATCTCGTATTGTAGCTGCTCGCGCGGGGTGGGCGGTTCGTTCATCAGGCCTGATTTTTCGGCCATGTCGCGCACGGCACGAATGCGGTCCGATGCCAGTGGGTGCGAGCGGAAATAGGGGTAGCGGCGCGCGTTCGAGAGCACCTCCTGATAGCGGAACTTTTCGAAGAACTCGACGATTCCGCCGGTGGATTCATGCAATTGCGATAGGTATTCGACTGCGGCCGCATCGGCCATGGATTCTTCCGATCGCGTGTGAACGAAGAAGTTCAGCGCCGCAAACTGCTGGGAACTGCCGATCAGGGCAGCACCGGCGCCGCCTTCACCCGCGGCAATGGCCAGGATGCCGAGACCGATCGAGATGAGCGCCGGCCGCGATGCGACTTCAGCGGCCCGTTGGCGGCTGACACTGTGGCCACAGGCGATATGGCAGGTTTCGTGCGCGATCACGCCCTTGATCTGCGCCGGGGATTCCGCCGCGATGATCAGGCCGGTGTGGAGATGGATATTCTGGCCGTTCGCGACGAACGCGTTCAGGCTCGGATCATTGATTATGTAGAAGCCGACATCCGCTGGCTTGAGCCCGGCGACAGTAAGGATCGGATCGGTCCACTCTCTCAGGGTTTCCTCGATCTCGGCATCGCGGATCAGTCCTTGCGCCGAAGCCGTCACGGCAAAGGCGACGGCGGCCATGGCCGATGCAGCAAGTCGCAGGAAGTATCGCGCCATGTAAGGCGTCTCCTCTAGGTGGTACCTATCCCCTGAACTTAAGCAGGCGCGCCGGTATTGGCGAGGGGGAAGCAACATCCATGACTCATTTGTCAGGAATCACCTGACGCAAAGATGAACGAAAGTTCCGGGTCGATCTGTATGCCTGTTTCGCTGCCAACCTCAGGGGCCAGGCCCCGAGGCACCAGCGATGTGAGCTGGAGATTGCCGACATCGAGCACGAGCCGCGACATCGGACCCGTGAGGCGGCTAGCAACAACTCGGGCCCTGACAGGGGCGGTCACATCGGGGATCACGCCTTCGGGGCGGATGACGACCAGCGCGTCCGGGGCGACCGCTTGACCAAGCAACCCCGGTGGAATGTCACGTCCGAATATCCGGTTCACCGGTCCGAGCGCGGCGGCGATGTCGGCTCCTTGGGGCTTGAGATAGACGTCGCTGGCTTTGCCCTGCTGCAGGATGCGGCCTGCTTTCATGATGGCGATATGGTCAGCGCTTTCGAGGGCCTCGGCGGGATCATGCGTGACGAGCAGCGCCGGGATTCCCGCGGCGCGGACAGCATCGAGCGCCTCATCGCGCACGCTGCCGCGCAGGGACGGGTCGAGGCCGGAGAAAGGCTCGTCCATGAGGATGGCGGCGGGTTTGGGCGCTAGCGCGCGGGCGATGGCGACGCGTTGCTGTTCGCCGCCGGACAGTTCGTGTGGATAGGCGCTGCTGCGCGCCCCAAGGCCGAGGCGAGACAACCATTGCGTGGCGATGGCGCGGGCGTCCTCGCGTGGCAGGTGAGCCAGGCCGAAAGCGGTATTTTGCAGCGCCGTGAGGTGCGGGAAGAGCGCAAAGTCCTGGAAAATCAATCCGATATGGCGTTTTTCCGGGGGCAGGGTGTAACCGGGCCGGGACAGGACCGTGTCGCCCAGACGCACGTCGCCCGCGTCGACAGGCTCAAGACCGGCAAACAGTCGCAGCAGGGTAGATTTGCCCGCGCCTGATCCGCCGAGCAGGGCGGTGATCGCACCGGGCGCGAGATCGAGCGAGACGCCCGAGACCACGGCAAGACCATCATACAGGCGGCTGACGCCCGTTACCGAGAGGGAGGATGGGGGAGGCGTGGGCGTCGTCATGAGGGGGCACCGGGGCGGGCGCGGGAGAGACGCCAGGAGAGGAAGATGACGGGGGCAAGACCGGCAAGGGTGATGAGGAGGGCCGGCAGGGCGGCGGCGGCGAGGCGTTCGTCCGACGCATAGGCATGGGCGCGGACTGACAGCGTGTCCCAGTTGAAGGGGCGCAGCATGAGTGTGGCAGGCAGTTCCTTGAGCGATTCCACGAACAGGATCAGGGCGCCGGCCGTCGCCCCGGACAGGGCAATCGGCAGGTCGACTTCCCTTGCCCGGCGCAGGGGCGAGGCGCCGAGACTGCCGGCCGCCTGGCCGAGTGAGGCGGGTGCACGGGCCAGCGCGGCGACCATGGGCTCGGCCCCGGCTGCGGTGAAACGACTGGCATATACCCAAGCCAGGGCGATCAGGGCAAAGGCACCGGTGAGGGTAAAGGGGAGGAGGCCGAGGACGACAAGCGCACCCATGGCAAGGACGGCGCCGGGGATGGCGTATCCCGAAGAGGCGGCGAAGCGGGCGAACTGCGGCAATGGCCCGGCGGCGCGCTGCGACAGGGCGATGACAAGGGCCAGAACGAAAGCCAGGGCGGCGCCGGTACCTGACAGGATCAGCGTATTGATGAGGGCCTGCCCGACCGGTGCAACGGCTTCACGTGCCTCGAGGCTGCGCCAGATGAGGCGCCCAACCGGCAGCCCAAAAGCGACCATGAATAGGGTGGTGCACAGGGTGGTTGCGGCGGTGGCAAGGGGGCGGGAGAGGGGCAGTCGGTCCACTTGGCGCCAGCGATTTGAGCTCGCCTGGCTACCGCGCCGGCCCCGGCTCCAGCGCTCGAAAAGGACCAGGCTGAGCACGAGGCTGAGCAGCACGAGGGCGAGGCGGGCGGCGGTGGCAGGCTCACCGAAGCTCGTCCAGGCGCGCACGATGCCATAGGTCAGTGTCGGTACGCCGAGGTATTCGGCGGCGCCATAGTCGGCAGCCGCTTCCATCAGGGCGAGCGCAAGACCGGCGGCGATGACAGGGCGCGCAGCGGGCAGGGCGACGCGCCAGAAACTGCGCGACGCGCTGGCGCCAAGGCTGCGGGCGGCTTCGAGCGAACAGACAGACTGGGAGATAAAAGCGGCGCGGGCCGTGAGGTAGACATAGGGATACAGCGTAAGAGCCAGGATGAAGGCGAGGCCGGGCAGGGAGTGGATGTCGGGGAACCAGAAGTCGCGGGCCGAAAGGCCGGTGGCGTTCCTGATCGCGGACTGCACCGGGCCGCCGACGCCCATGAGATCACCATAGGCATAGGCGAGCACATAACCGGGTGCGGCGAGCGGCAGGATGAGCAGCCACTCAAACAGGCCGCGACCCGGAAACCGGTACATGGTGATGAGCCATGCGACCGGTACAGCGAGAACGAGTATCAGCAAGGCCGTCAACGCGAGCGTGCCGAGCGTGCCGAGGACGTAGCCGGTCAGCAGCGTGTCGCGGATATGAACCCACGCGTCGCCACCGCCGAATACAAGCCCGGCAACAAGCGTCGCGGCAACCGGCACGGCAATGACAAGGCCCGCCACGAAGGCGGGCCCGTCACTTGCACGGATGGCAAGATTGCGGAAGGAGATGATCCCGGCCAATCCAGTCAGTTCCAGCCGGCCCGGTCGTAGATTTCCTGCGCCTCGGCCTGGTTCTCGCCCAGCTGCTGCAGCGGGAACTGGCTCTGCTTGAAGTCCGGCAGGGCGTCGAGACCTTCAGGCAAGGGCACGCCGGCGATCATCGGAAACTCCTTGGTCTCGGTGGTCAGCAGTTTCTGGCCCTCTTGCGTGGTCAGCCATTCGATGAATCGGACCGCATTGTCCTTGTTCGGGGCATGTGCAGCCACGGCTGCGGCGGTGACGTTGATATGCGTGCCGACGCCATCCTGTTCGGGAAAGGAAAGTTTGGTCTTCGCCGTCTTGGCCTTGTCGGCATCGGTGCCGGTGGCCATGCGGACCCAGTAGTAATGATTGATCAGTGCAACCGAACATTCGCCAGCCGCGATGGACTCGATCTGGGTAGTGTCGCCGCCTTGTGGCGGGCGAGCAAAGTTCGCCACGACATTGCGCGCCCAGGCACTGGCCTTGTCCGGCCCCCAGCGACCGATGAATTCGCCCATCAGGGACAGGTTGTAGATATTCGAAGAGGACCGCATGCAGACTTCGCCGTGAAGCTTGCCATCGGCAAGGTCTGAATACTGGTCGACGTCTTCAGGCTGGAGGCGGGACGGGTCGTAAACGATGATCCGGGCGCGCCTGGCGAGGCCGAACCAATTGCCGTCAGGTTCGCGGAAATGCGGTGGAATCGCCGATTCCAGCGCTTCGGAGCGGATGCCTTGCGTGAATCCCGCGTCCTGGAAGCGGAAAAGTGTGCCGGCATCCGACGCAATAATCACGTCTGCCGGGCTGGCATCGCCTTCTGCCTTCATTGTTTCGATGAGCTCCGGGGCACCGGACTCGCGGAAACGGACACGGATGCCGGTTTCCTTTTCGAACGTATCGTACATGATCTTGTCGGAATCATAGTGGCGGGCCGAATAGATGTTCAGCGTGCCTGTGCGCTGAACGGTCGGTTCTGCTGCAGATTCAACGGGTGCCGCTTCAGGCACCGCCGGTTTTCCGCAGGCGGCCAGTACGAGCGCCGCGGCGAGAATGGCTGGGAATTTCATTGGCTTGCGCTGTCCTTGTCTGATCTGAGCCTATCAAACATAGTTGAGAATGGATCGCAACTAATCAAGGGGAGCGACGTTTTGCCCAAAACTTGCACAGAGCAAACAAATATCGGGTTTTTTCTCTGGAAAGGACTCTCTTCGATCTGTATTTTACGGTAAACAAGAAATTAACTCCGGTCATAACAACAGGGGTGGTGGGGATGAATGACATAGTAGTTGACCTGGATCTGGGGACGCCAGAGGAACAGGCATTGTGGGAAATGGCGGTCGATTTCTTTGTCGGCTTGCTGGATTCTGGCGAAAGCGTTTCAGAACTGGATGCGCCGGACATGATGGTGCGCACCGCATTCAAGCCGAATGGACGCATCTGCAAGCAACTGATCTTCCAGGACCGGACCTGGGCCGATGCCTTCCTGGACTTCTGGGAAGAGCAAAAACTTCAGGCGGCGGCCGCCTAGGCGTTTCACCGCGGGCCCGAGTGCCTTAGATAGCCTCAATGAGCCCGAGCCTTTCCTCCCCGCGTATTGCCATTATCGGTGCCGGAATCATCGGCCTGTCCTGCGCCTGGGAACTGGCCAGGCGGGGCGCGCATGTGACGCTGTTCGATTCCGGTTTTTATCCGGGACGCGGCGCAAGCTGGGCTGCCGCAGGCATGTTGGCGCCGGCCTATGAGGCAGCGGCCGAACCGGGCGCGAACCCGAGACTGTTCGACCTGTGTCTCAAAAGCGCCGGCCAGTGGATCGACATGTCGGGCGCAATTGCCGCCGTGACGAAGCGGGACGTCCTGCACTCAATCGGGCCGTCGCTCGCCGTGGCGCAGACCGCAGAAGACCGGATTCAACTGGCAAGCCTCGCAGAGGCGCTGACCGCGCGCAAAATTCGGTTTGATGTGCTGTCACCGGATGAAGCGGTGCAGGCCGAGCCGTGTTTGCGGGCCGGCAACAAGGGCGCGCTTCGACTGCCCACCGACGGGCAGGTCGACAACCGCCTACTGGTCGAAGCCCTGATCCGGGCGCTGCAGAGCCAGGAACAGGTTGCGTTCGTGACGGGCATTGCGCCGCTGGCCATGGCGCAGGGAAAAATCGTGCTCGCCGGGTTTGACCGTGTGATCTTTGCAGCCGGGTGGGAGACGGCCAGCGTGAGGGTAGGCGACACCCCGCTGGGCGACATTGCGCCAATGCTGCGGAAAATCGAACCCGTCGCGGGGCACATGCTGGCCTTCAATCGTTTGCCGGACGGGCCGGAAATGACGGTGCGGTCGGGGGCGCTGTATATCGTGCCCAAGGCGGGGCGTCTGATTGTCGGTGCAACCGTCGAGCCCGGCGAGACCAGCACCAGGATTGACAGTGACGCGATTGATCGTCTGGAAGCGGCGGCCCATGCCCTTTGTCCGATGCTGAAGCGGGCCACCATAATCGAGGCGTGGCGTGGGATTCGCCCAGGCACACCTGACCATGCGCCGATGATCGGCGCACTCGGCGAAACCGGCGCGTTCGTTGCGGCGGGCCATTATCGCAATGGCATCCTGCTGGCGCCGATTACCGCGCAGTTCATGGCCGACTATGTGCTGGATGGGAAAACCAGCGACCTGGCATCGGCGTTCAGCCCCGCGCGGTTTGCAGCTGCGACCGCCTGACGCCGGGGCCGTGCTGGACGGGCGGGCGCCTGCGGCCTAAGTCTCCTGCCAAGCAGGAGGAACGCATGCACCAGATCGCCCCGATGAGCGAAGACCAGATGGCCATCAAGGACGCCGTCGCAAAGACGATTGCGCCATTCGATGACGACTATTGGCTGAAGACGGACGAGACAGGCAAATGGCCGGAAGAATTCTGCGATGCGATGGCCAAGGGTGGCTGGCTGGGGATCGCGTTCCCGGAAGAATATGGCGGCGCCGGCCTTGGCCTGACCGAAGCGGCGCTGATGATGCAGACGGTAACGCGTTCGGGCGCGGGCTATTCCGGCGCCTCGGCGATCCACCTCAATATTTTCGGGCCCAAGCCGCTGGAGAAATTCGGCACGCCCGAGCAGAAGCAGGAGAACCTGCCGAAAATAATCTCAGGCGAGGAGAAGATGTGCTTTGCCGTTACCGAGCCGAATTCGGGGCTCGACACGGCCTCGCTCGAGACCAAGGCCGAGCGGACCAATAATGGCTATGTGATCAACGGACGGAAGATCTGGACCACGGGCGCGCAGCGCGCCGACAAGATCCTCATCATCGCCCGCACCACGCCGAAGGACCAGTGCGCCAAGCCGCACCTCGGCCTGTCGCTGTTCTATACGAATCTGAACCGGAACAGGATCGAGGCCAACCCGATCCCGAAAATGGGCCGCAAGGCCGTCGAGTGCAACACGCTGTTCATCGACGGGCTGGAAGTACCAAAAGAGGACCTGATCGGCGAGGAAGGCGCGGGCTTCAAATACCTGCTGCAGGGCCTGAACCCCGAGCGCGTGCTGTTCGCCGCCGAAAGTGTCGGGCTCGGCTTTGCCGCGCTGGAGCGGGCCGCGCGCTATGCCAATGAGCGGGTCGTGTTCGGCCGGCCGATCGGCCAGAATCAGGGCATCCAGCACCCGCTGGCGCGCAGCTGGGCCGAATTGTCGGCGGCGGAGCTGATGGCGTACAAGGCGGCGAGCCTTTACGACGCGGGGCAAGAGTGCGGCGCGGAGGCGAATGCGGCCAAGTATCTTGGCACCGAGGCAGGCTTTACCGCCTGCGAAACGGCGGTGCTGACGCATGGCGGCATGGGCTATGCCCGTGAATACCATGTCGAGCGCATGATGCGGGAAGCCATGCTAGCTCGGATCGCCCCGGTCAGCCGCGAGATGATCCTGAACTTCATCGCTGAACGCGTGCTGGGCCTGCCGAAGAGCTACTGACAGGCCCAGGGCGCTACATGTCGTCGGCGCCTTTCATGTGCTCGAAGAACTCTTCCTTGCTGTTGGTGCGCGGATAGGGTGTGTCGGGAACGGGCACACCAAGGAAGGTGCAGAGCGGTTCCCAGCCATCCTTCGCCGAATGCACCAGCAGTCGGTCTGCCGGGATCGCGGCCTTCACGGCGGCTTCGTGCGCTTTGAATGCGGCGATGATGCCGTCCCTGTCCTTTGCTGTGCCGAGGCTGCGCTCAAGGACTTTCGTCACCATCTTGAACCATTCGACCGCCGGGGCGGGCCATTTGTCGGGCGCCCAGACCGTGGCGAGGATAGTCTCCGATATGCTCTTGTACCAGCTTTCCGGGGACCGGGTCGACAGGATAACTTTGACGTCTGGATAATGCGTTGCCAATTCCTGCCAGAACGCAGATGTCGGCCAGTCCACGGCGGAATTGTAGCCAGCATAAATCGTGTCGAAATCGGGCTTGCCTGCCAGGGCATCGTTCCAGAGCGGCACTTGCGCGGCGCCATTTTCGATCACTTCGACCATGTGGTGGCATGGCCCGTGGCCGAGCTGTTCAAGTGCCAGTTTCAGTGACATTGTGCCTGTGCGCCCGAAACCGGCACTGATTACGGATAGTGTCATTGCGTCCCCCCCTGCGCCCGGTAGTGGGCTCCAAAAAAAGCTAGACTACTGGCTGAATGGAAAAAAGACAGGTCTGACCGGTTCTCAAGTGACCGCTTCCCCATGGCCCCGGATCAGACTAGGCTCTGCAAAAGTCTTGGGAGGGCACGCTCATGCTATATCTGATCCTTGGTCTGGTGATCTTTTTCGGCGCACACTTGTACAGTACGTTCCGTACGCGGGCGCCGGGCAAGGACATCAAGCAGACGCTGGGTTACGGGCCGTATATGGGTCTATACAGCCTTGTTTCTATAGTGGGATTTGTCCTGATCTGCTGGGGCTTTGGCGCAACCCGCGATGCTGGTAGCCTGTATATGGCACCGTCATGGGGCCGGCATGTGAACCTGGCGCTGATGCTGCCAGCGCTGATCCTGCTGGTGGCGTCGCAATTGCCGACCGGGGCGATCAAGAAGGCCGTGAAGCATCCGATGCTGGTGGCCGTGAAGCTGTGGGCTTTCGGGCACCTTCTGGCCAATGGCGAGATCAATTCGGTCATCCTGTTCGCCAGCTTCCTGGCCTATGCGGTGATTGACCGGATCGCCGTGAAGAAACGCGGTGACACCGGCCCCGGCAAGGACGCGGCCTCTTCGGTGACGTCAGATGCAGGCGCGGTCGTGATCGGCGCTGGCCTGTACGTGGCGATCCTGATGTGGCTGCACCCGATCCTGTTCGGCGTCGCGGTCATGTGATGGCAGTCGGTATAAACCCTTCGCATACACATCCGTGGTAGCCATGTCCGGTGATGCCACGCGGTGGCGTTCCTGGGAGTGAGCCGGCATGAACTATGATTTCAACTACGCCCTGACGGTCTTCGTCGACACGGTCATGAAACGCTATGCCGATTTCGAGGGCCGCACGAGCCGGCGCGATTTCTGGCATTGTGTGTCGATCGCCCTGCTGGTCGCCGTGGGCTTCAATATCCTGTCGATGCTCCCGTATCTCGGGCCGATTTTCAGCCTGGTCAGCCTTCTGGTGGGCCTTGCCCTTGTTCTCCCGGGCATCGGCATCAGCATCCGGCGCATGCATGACATCGACCAGAGCGGCCTGATGGTGCTGATCCCGATCTACAATATCTACCTCGCCTGCCAGCCGGGAACGACGCGCACCAATCGGTTCGGTCCGGAACCGCGCAAGCTGTGAGGCTGCTTGCAGGCGCGGCCTGGTCAGGCTAAGTCGCGGCCCATGTCGAAACAAACCGAGACCCGCCGCAAGACCGTCAAGGACATAGCCGCTGCCAAGGGCAAGACGCCGCTTGTCTGCCTGACCGCCTATGACGCGCCGACAGCGCGCCTGCTGGACCCGCATTGTGACGTGCTGCTGGTCGGCGACAGCCTCGGCATGGTGGTGCACGGCCTGCCATCGACCGTGGGCGTCACCATGGAGATGATGATCCTCCACGGCCAGGCGGTGATGCGGGGCTCCAGCGAGGCCTTTGTTGTCGTCGACATGCCGTTCGGGTCGTATGAGACCAACAATGATTCCGCCTTCCTGAATGCCGCGCGCATCATGAAGGAAACCGGCTGCCAGGCGATCAAGATCGAGAGCGGCACCTATGCCGCCGGCCAGATCGCCCATCTGGTCGAGCGCGGGGTGCCGGTAATGGGCCATATCGGCCTTCGGCCCCAGGCGATTAATGTCGATGGCGGCTTCCGGGCCAAGGGGCGTACGACAGGCGAACGCGACCGGGTCATTGCCGAGGCACGCGCCGCCGACGAAGCAGGCGCCTTTGCCATCGTCATCGAGGGCGTCGCCGAGGACCTGGCGGCGGACATTACCGCCGAAGTCAGCTGCCCGACGATCGGCATCGGCGCGTCGGCGGCCTGTGACGGCCAGATCCTGGTCACGCATGACATGCTGGGCCTGTTCGACTGGACGCCGAAATTCGTGCGCCGCTATGCTGACCTGAGCACCAGTATCAATGACGCGGCAGCGGCCTATGCCGACGATGTCCGCACCCGCCGGTTTCCGGACGCGGCCGAGACCTATGCCCTGAGAAAACCTGAACCTGAACAGCGCTGACACGTTGCAGCGTGGGCATCGCCCGTCTAGGTTCCTGCCCGAGTCACAAAATACACCGGAGCGACTGAATTGAGCGATATTTTCGAAGAAGTCGACGAGAGCATTCGACAGGACAGGCTGGAGATCTGGTGGAAGCGCTACCAGTTCTTTGTCTATGGCGCCGTCGCGCTGGTCATAGCCGCCGTTGCGGTGAACGAGTTCGTGATCGCGCCCCGGGCCGAGGCCGCACGTGCGGCCCGCGCCCTTGAGCTGGAAACAGCCCTGTCCGAGCTTCACAACGGCTCGTATGCAGCGGCCGAGTCGGCCTTTGCAGAGCTTGCCGATGGCGGCAGCAAACTGGCGCCGCTGGCCGCGAACTATCTGGCGCAGGCGCGATTTGAAGGCGGCGGCGATGCCGATGGCGCCGCCGAAGCGCTGGCCGCAATTGGCGCAGTCGAGGGCAGCCCCTTTGATCGTCTCGCCTTGTTGAAAAAAGCCTATTTCAAGGCCGATGGCCAGTCGATGACCGAACTGGAAGCCACGCTCGGCAGTCTCGTAGAAGATGAGGGCCCACTCGGTGCGCTGGCACGTGAACTGGTTGCAGCCAAGGCCTTTGCAACGGGCGACACGGCCCGGGCCCGGACCGAATTCAACCGTCTGCGCTTCGATGCTGCCGCGCCGGCAGGCGTCAAGCGCCGGGCCGAACTGGCGCTCGCCGCCATTCCTGCCGTTGAGGCGGCGGAGCCGGTCCCGGATGCCGCAAGCGAAGCACAAGAAACAGAAACCGAAGCGCCGGCTCCCGCGCCCGCCCCTGCAGAGTCTGAGGAGACTGGCCAATGAGCCCATCGCGTAATTTCGCCGCCGCCCTTGTCCTGACGTCCGCGCTGACCCTCTCGGCGTGCAGCAGCCTGCCGAGCTTTGGTAGCAACAAGGCGAAGGAAAAAGCCGCCGAGGACAAGTCTGGCCGGATCACCATGGTGCTGACCGATGAGGCCATCAAGCCGAATCCGGAACTGGCAGGCGTGATGATCGAATTGCCGGAAGCCACGCCGATCAAGGCCTGGTCGCAGGCTGGCGCGAATGCCGCCAAAGTGGTCGGCCATGTCAGCGCGGCTCCTGAGTTGAAAATTGCGTGGCGTGCGAATGTGGGCGCAGGCTCCGACAAGAAATCAGCCTTGACGACGCCGCCTGTGACCAGCGAGACGACCGTGTTCACGCTGGATGCTGACCAGTCGGTCGTGGCGACCGACCTCGCAACAGGGCGCTCGCAGTGGAAGAAAAAGCTGAAGGGCCTGTCCAAGCGCGACAAGAGTGCGCTGGGTGGCGGTCTTGCCGTTGAAGGCGATACGTTGATCGTGGCGAGTGGCTTTGGCTTCGTTGCTGCGCTTGACGCGGCCACCGGCGCCGAGAAATGGAAGCACGAAATGGGCGCGCCGATGACGGGCGCACCGACCATCAAGGATGGCCGGATCTACGTCGCCTCCAACAATAACGAAATTTTTGCACTGACGCTGGCGACCGGCGAAACCGAATGGAGCGACCAGGCGATTGCTGAAACGGCCCGGGTGCTTGGCAGTTCCAGCGCCGCCGCTGTCGAGGATTTCGTGATCGCGCCGTATTCGTCGGGTGAGATCATTGCCTATCTTGCCTCGAACGGACGTCGCCTCTGGACTGACGCGATCTCGCAGGCCGGTCGGTTTACGCCGATTTCCGAAATCAATGATATCGGCTCGCGCCCGGTGCTTTCGGGCGGGCTCGTGTTCGCGTCCAGCCAGTCTGGCGTGACCGTCGCGATTGACGGACGCAGCGGTACGCGCGTCTGGTCGATTGCAACGGGTTCGACACAGGCCCCCGCCCTGGCCGGACAGTACATGTTCATCCTGGGCGTCGATGACACGCTGTCCGCCGTCAATCCGGCCAATGGCGAGGCCTATTGGGTGACGACGCTGCGGAAGTTCAAGAAAGAGAAGAAGAAGAAGGACCGGATCAGCTATGCAGGGCCAATCATCGCGTCGGGACGTGTCCTGATCGTGTCTTCAACAGGTGAGCTACTTGCCTTTTCTCCCCAAACCGGGCAGCAGACCGGCTCTGTTAAGCTGGGGTCGACTACTTACCTCGAACCCATCGCTGTTCAGGACAAATTGCTTATCCTCACTGACGAGGCCAAGCTGATCGCCATCCAATAGGGCGCACGGCCCAAAAGCCCGCCCGTTAACCGTATGAACGGGCAGGCTTATGCCGCTTAAACTAGCTATTCTCGGACGTCCGAACGTCGGAAAGTCGACGCTGTTCAACCGGCTCGCCGGCAAGAAAATTGCGCTGGTCGATGACCAGCCGGGCGTAACGCGTGACCGCAAGCAGGCCGATGGTCGCCTCGCCTCGCTGCCTTTGATCCTGATCGATACGGCGGGTTATGAAAACGTCCACGATGGCAGCCTGCAATCGCGCATGCGCGAGCAGACCGAAGCGGCGATTGCCGAGGCGGAGGTCGCGCTATTCCTGATAGATGCGCGTGTCGGCGTCACCATTGAGGACCAGAGTTTTGCCGCGCTGTTGCGCAAGGCGAACATTCCCGTCGTGCTGGCGGCGAACAAGGCTGAAGGCAAAGCCGGACGCGACGGCCTGAACGAGGCCTGGGAGCTGGGCTTTGGCGAACCGGTGGGCCTGTCAGCCGAGCATGGCGAAGGCATGGCCGACCTGTTCGAGGCCATCCGCCAGGCGCTGGGCGAGGACGCCTTCGAGAAGGCGCTCGAAGAGGCCGAGCCGGACTATACGCATTTTGGCGGCGAGGACATTCTCGACAAGCTGTCGCATATCGATATCGACGACCAGACGCTGTCGGATGACGACCTTGTGGCCGCCATCGAAGAAGCCGACGTTGACGTCGAGCCGGAGCCGGTACGCCCCGACAAGCCGATCAAGCTGGCCATTGTCGGACGCCCGAACGCGGGCAAGTCGACGCTGATCAACCAATTGCTGCAATCTGACCGCCTGCTGACGGGACCGGAAGCAGGCATCACCCGGGATTCGATTTCCATCGACTGGGAATGGGAAGGCCGCCGCATTCGCCTGGTCGATACGGCCGGACTGCGCAGGAAGTCCCGCGTGCAGGAAAAGCTCGAGCGCATGTCGACGGGTGAAACCATTCGTTCCCTGAAATATGCCGATATCATCGCACTGGTCATGGACGCCGACGAAGCGATGGAAAAGCAGGACCTGCAGATTGCCGACCTTGCCTTGCGCGAAGGCCGGGGCATCGTCCTGGTGATTTCGAAATGGGATCTTGTGAAGGATCCCGACGCGGCCGCAAAGCATATCCGCGACCTTTCCAATCGCCTGATGCCGAACGCCGGAGGCGCGCCCATCGTGTTCCTGTCGGGACTGACGGGCCGGAACATCGAAAAGCTGATGCCGGCCGTCGTGAGCGTCTATGCCAACTGGACGGCCCGCGTGAAGACGGGCGACCTGAACCGCTGGCTGCGCCATACGATTGAGCGCCATCCCCCACCCTCCGTACACGGCAAGCGTATCAAGCCGCGCTACATGGCCCAGATGAAGGCGCGTCCACCGACCTTTGTGTTGATCGCTTCACGCGGTGACCAGATGCCGGACCAGTACAAGCGCTATCTCGTCAATGGCGTGCGCGATGCGTTCGACATGAACGGCGTGCCGATCCGACTGTTCGTGCGTCAGGGCAAGAACCCTTATGCTGACAAGGCCGCGCAGCAGCGACCGTCGAAGCGGTACAAGCCAAAACACTAGCGCGACCGGGGTGACCCAACGTCACCTCGCGGTGCCGTAGGAGCGGCTGGGCAAAAATACAAGACTTGGACGCGGGCTCTCGCAACGTGTAGGCATGTGAAAAATCCACTTCAAACACCGTACCAGGGAGAGATAAGATGGCGTCCAGCGTTCCGGCCAAGGGCCTTCAACTGAGATCACACGTAAAGTCCAGCGGCGAGCTGGAACTGTCCCTCGTTGAGGTCGACATTCCAACGCCTGGCCCGGACGATGTGATCGTTCGCGTTGAAGCGACACCGATCAACCCATCCGATCTTGGCCTGCTGCTCGGCGCAGCCGACATGAGCAGCGCGAAAGCATCGGGGATTGCAGACCGTCCGATCGTCACCGCAAAAGTGCCGGCGGCCGGACTGCGTGCCATGACTCCTCGTCTGGACCAGTCGATGGCAGTGGGCAATGAAGGCGCGGGCACGGTCGTTGCGGCAGGCTCGTCGCCTGCAGCGCAGGCCTTGCTTGGCAAGACGATTGCCGGTCTCGGCGGCGAAATGTATTCCCAGTATCGCATGTTGAATGTCGCGCAGTGCATGGAGTTGCCTGCCGGTGCGACCGCGCGGGATGGTGCTTCCTGCTTCGTCAATCCGCTGACCTCTCTGGCGATGACCGAAGTCATGCGCATGGAAGGCCATACCGCGCTGCTGCACACGGCGGCTGCCTCGAACCTTGGCCAGATGCTGAACAAGATCTGCATTGCAGACGGAATTGATCTCGTAAACGTGGTGCGGTCTGACGCTCAGGAAAAAATCCTGCGCGATCTTGGTGCCAAATATATCGTCAACTCGACGTCCCTCGGCTTCATGGATGACCTGATCCGCGCGCTGGCAGCAACGGGCGCGACTCTCGGCTTTGATGCCATTGGCGGTGGCCCACTGGCCGGGCAAATCCTGGTGGCGATGGAAGCGGCAGCCAATCTCAACGCCAAGGAATACAGCCGCTACGGTTCGGCGACTCACAAGCAGGTTTATATCTATGGCCGTCTCGACATGGGCCTGACGACGTTGCCGCCCGGCGTGGGCATGGCCTGGGGCGTTGGCGGCTTCCTGCTGACACCCTTCCTGCAAAAGATCGGTGCAGAAGGTCGTGCGAAGCTGCGCGCGCGCGTTGGTGCCGAACTCAAAACCACGTTCGCGAGCCATTATACGTCCGAGATATCGCTCGCAGAAGCATTGCAGCTACCGGTTATCGAGGCTTACAATCGGCGGGCAACCGGCGAGAAATACCTGATCAACCCGAACAAATAGCATCGCCTGACAGGCGCTGCAGAACGCAGAATTTCGCCGTCACAGTTTTGGAAACCGGGCCATTGCGGCCCGGTCTCCAGCTGTGTCTGGCGGAATTACGCTTGCCGGGCGAAACGCGCAGGGCGAACTCGCCGGCCAGCGTGCAAGTATTTGTGTGATCCCTGAATCGGCCTATTCTGGGCGTCTGGAAGGAAAGCGTTCATGTCGTTCTTGGTCCGGAATCTCGCTTTTTGTGGTGCGTTGCTGGTCCTGTCGGCCTGCTCTCCCGCGCCGCCGGAACAGTCGGTTGCAGAGGCCCCTGTGAAGACATGGCGTCCGTTCGCAGCTGACAGTCCCTGGAACACGCCCATTCCCGCGAACGCTGAGATTGATGCCAAGTCCAAGGCGCTGATCGGCGATTTTGCAGGCAATGGCAGTCTCTACATCAATATCGCCGAGTGGTCTGTGCCGGTCTATTACATCGACATGGACCAGACGCCGAAACACGAGGTCCTTGACCTCTATCCTGGCCAGTACGGTCGCGGTTTCGAACTGCCACGTGAGATTCCGATCCCGGACGGGGCCCAATCCGCTCGGCCGGAAGGTGGTCTCGGCTATATTGCCATCGTGGACAAGGCGCGGAACCTGGAATGGGATATGCGCCAAGCCCATCAGCGCGATGATGGACGTTGGTTCACCGGCTTCGGCGCCATAACCAACCTGCGCGGCAGCGGGGTGTCGCCGCCCTGGAATGACGTGGAGCAGCCGAATCTTGCTGCGAGCGCGCTTGCATCGGGATTTCCGCTGACGGCGGGTCTGATCCGGGTTGAGGAAATCAATTCCGGTCGGATTCCCCACGCGCTGATGTTTGCCTATCCCGGCGCCCGGACGGATGGTTTTGTTTTCCCTGCGAGCACGACGCTGCCACTGGCAGGTATAGCGGATGAACGCGAACAGACCGGCATGCCGCTCGGTGCTCGCATCCAGCTTGATCCGAAGTTTGATGTCGATGGATCGGGCCTTTCGCGCGAGGGCAAGATCATCGCCCGTGCCTTGCAGGAATATGGCGCCTACCTGGGCGATTCGGCGGGCGGAAATGTCCTGTTTGCCGAAAGCGCACCAACACAGCTGGAAGCCTGGGACGGCACGCTCGAGTCAGGCGAATTGCAGGCCGTTTTCACGCCCGAGATGATGGCAAAACATTTTCGCCTGATTGAAATGGGCGATGTCCTGCCGGGCCCACCGGCGAACTGATCCAGCCTAGCTGGGCAGCGACGTATCGTACGGGCTGTCGAGCGAGAAGACCGGGATCGTGGCGACGATCTCGAAGCCGCTTTCATCTTTCAGGTCATAGGTGCCGCTCATCATGCCGGAGGGGGCCGCGAGCGGTGCGCCGGACGTGTAGCTGAAGCGTTCGCCGGGCAGGAGTGTCGGGGTCTGGCCGATCACGCCTTCGCCATCGACGGCCTGCAGGCGGCCCTGCGCATCGACGATGCGCCAGTGGCGGCGCAGGATGGTCCAGGTCTGTTCACTCTCGTTTTCGACATCGACCGTATAGGACCACATGAAGCGGCCCCGCGATGGCTCTGATTCGTCGTGCATGAATTTCGGGCGCACGCGGATGCGCACGCCTTGCGTGATCTCTTCATACAGCGGGGGAGCGTGTCGGCGTGCCATTATGCGAAATTGCGTTGAATTCCTTCACACACTGTTAAGCGCGCGAAGAACGTCGGCTTCAAGGTCGTCAGCGTCCTCCAAACCGACCGAAAAACGGATCCAGCTGCGATCCAGGCCCATGGCGGCCTGCTCTGTATCGGTGAGCGCGCGATGGGTGGTGGTGGAGGGATGACAGGCGAGCGACTTGGTGTCGCCAAGGTTGTTGCAGATGTCGACAAGTTCCAGCGAATTCAGGAATTTGAAGGCCCCTTCCTGGCTGTTCTTGACTGACAGGGCGATCATTGTGCCACCGCTGCTCATCTGGCGCTTGTGGACGCCATAGTGAGGGTGATCCTTGCGGTGGGGATAGCGCACAGCCACCGCATTCGGATGGGCGGCGATGGCGTCGGCAAGGCGTGCGGCGGTGGCGCTCTGCGCATCGACGCGCAGTTTCAGGGTTTCGAGGCCCTTGAGCACGACCCAGGCGTTGAATGGGGCCGCGGCCGGGCCGACATGGCGCAGGTACGGATCGTACACCTCCTCCATGTAGGCCGAATCACAGAGGATCGCGCCGAGCATCACACGGCCCTGACCATCCATATGCTTGGTGGCCGAATAGACGACGACATCGGCGCCGAGTTCCAGCGGGCGCTGCAGGATCGGCGTGGCGAACACGTTGTCGACCACCAAAAGCGCGCCCGCTTTCTTGCAGAGTGTGGCCACAGCTTTGATATCGACGCCGTCGAGCAGCGGGTTGGCGGGGCTTTCGATCAGCACGAGCTGGCAGCCCTTGGCGAGTTCGCGTTCCCAGGCATCAAGGTCCGCGCCGTCGACGAAGACTGTCTCGATCCCGTATTTCGGCATCAGGTTGGCAATGATCCAGCGGCACGAGCCGAACAGGGCGGTCGCCGCGACGACGCGGTCGCCGGACTTCAGGGGCGCGAGAATCGCGGCGGAAATGGCGCCCATGCCGCTGCCCGTGACACGGCAGGTCTCGGCGTCTTCGATCAGGGCGAGGCGTTGCTGCAGCATTTCGCAGGTCGGGCTGCCATAGCGGGAATAGACGAAGCCCGGCTCGTCGCCCTTCATGCGGGCCATGGCCTGTTCGGCGCTGTCATAAGCGTAGCCGGATGTCAGGTAGAGCGCCTCGGAGATCTCGCCATGCTCGGACCGCATCAGGCCGCCGCGCACCGCTTTGGTCGCTGGTTTCCAGCCTGCCTTGCCCGATGTGTCTGACCCGTTCGCCATGCTGTTATAGTCCTTGTCTTTCCTGCATTGGGTCTTATGCCTGAGAGCACAAGGGGTGCAAGAGATGGTGCAGGAAACGGGCGTTTTGCCCGACCACGAAATTGAGGCACTGGTGGCGGATGGTGCGATCCGCAGCGAACTGCCGCTGGAGACGGGTCAGGTGCAGCCGGCGAGCCTCGACCTGCGCTTGGCAGAGGACGCCTACCGCCTGCGCGCGAGCTTCCTGCCGGGCAAGGACCGGACAGTGGCCGACATGCTGCAGGAACCGGGCGTGCACATGCACCGGATCGACCTCACCGACAAGGGTGCGGTGCTGGAGACCGGCTGTGTCTACCTCGTGCCCTTGCAGGAATCATTGCGTTTGCCTGCCGGTATCTCGGCGCGGGCGAACCCGAAAAGCTCGACGGGGCGCATCGACGTGTTCACGCGCCTCGTCACGAACCGGGGCAGGGCCTTTGATGATGTGCCGACGGGCTATTCCGGGCCGCTTTATCTTGAAGTGTCGCCGCGCACGTTCCCGATCATGGTACGGCCAGGCGACCGGCTGGCACAGGTGCGTTTCAAGCGAAAACGGCCGGAGGCCCTGAAAGAACGGGTTGTGTCGATCAACCTGGAGCCGCCGGCAGGCCAGCCGGCGGGCTATCGCGCCAAGCAACATTCCGGCGTCGTGGACCTGCGCGGCATCGGCGCGCACGAGGCCGGCCAGTTCTGGGAACCGGTGTTCCCACGCCACGGTCGCATTGTCCTGAATCCGGAGGACTTTTACATCCTCGTTAGTCGCGAGACGGTGAAGGTCGCGGCGCTTGAGGCAGCCGAAATGGCCCCGATTGCGCCTGAACTGGGCGAATTTCGGGCTCATTATGCCGGCTTCTTCGATCCGGGTTTCGGCACCAACAAGGGTGGGAGCCGGGCTGTCCTGGAGGTGCGCTCACGTGATGTTCCCTTCATCCTTGAGCACGGCCAGCCGGTTGCCAAACTGATCTACGAGCCCATGGCAGCTAAACCCTCGGGGCTCTATGGCGGTTCCGGGTCAAATTATCAGGGACAGGGACTAAAGCTGTCGAAGCATTTCGCGGTCTGAGCTGGCTAGGGATGCGGGATCGGGATGCCGTGGCGTTCTGTGAGAGCGCTCAGGATGGCGTCCTTGTCGTCGATGAAGCGTTTGCCGGCATGTTGCCGAGCATGGACGCTGTCCGCCGAGCCACCCGCCAAAACCAAGACCGGGCAGGACTGGTTCTCGGGGCCAAGCAACGTGACCAAGTCGCCGCGCGGTCGTTGCCATGCGATCCGGTGGACGTCGAGCTGCCGGGAAGATGCCGATCTGGGCAAGCAGGCCTTCCATCAAGACGCAATGCCAGCAGTAGAATACCTGACCGGGAAAGGCGGGGTCCGTGAATCCGGTTTCGAGCAAGAATAACTGGTCTTTGCTACTCATCCAGATTGAGCCTCATCTCAACGATATGCGACGTGAACCCCGCCTTTTCATAGGCGCGGATTGCGGGAGCGTTGTCACTGTACACCGTGAGGCGAATTTCATGGAGGTCATTGGCTTTCGCCCAGCCTGACAAGTGCGCAAGCAGATGCTGGTTCAGGCCCCGGCCGCGATAGTCCGGACCGACATACATGAAGCCCAGATAGGCGTGGTATTCGTCCTGCACATAGGCTTTCGAGACCTTTTGCATCGCGAAACCCGAGGCGACGACCTGACCGTCCAGTTCGATCACCGCGACTTCGGCGTCATCTGACGCGATCAATTCTGCGATATCATAATAGCTGATCGGATCAGGCTTCAACGTGTGATCGTAAGGCCGCTCAGCGGTGATGATGCCCTGCTCGAATGCCAGCAGCACGGGGAGATCGTCCTGCCGTGCCGAGCGGACAAGAAACGGTCTCGGGATCGTCTCCGGCTCAGCCATTCGCCGGATGCAGGTCACGGTAGCGGATACGCTGGCCGGTACGGGTCTCGTCCACCGACACGAGCTTCACGAGTTCGGCGGCGACGACATCTGCCGTCGGCAGCGTCATCGGGTCTTCACCGGGCTTGGCGGCGGCGCGCATCTCGGTGCGTGTGCCGCCGGGATCGAAGATGTTGACGCGCAGCGCCATTTTCTCGGTCTCGTCGGCCCAGCCGATGACCATGGCTTCAAGCCCGGCCTTGGAGGCTTGGTAGGCGCCCCAGAATGCCTGGGGGTTTGATGCGACGCTGGACGTGACGAATACGGCGCGTGGCGCTGAAGACTGGTGCAGCCAGGGTGCGAGCGCCCGGATGAGACGCCAGTTTGCCGTCAGGTTGACTTCGATTGTCTCCTCGAAACTGCGTGGACCACAGCTTTCCAGCGGGCCGAGCGTGCCGAGTACGCCGGCATTGGCAACCAGGCCGTCGAGGCGCCCGAACTTCTCGCCGATCACCTTGCCCAGTGTTTCGATGCCCTTGGCGTCTTTGAGGTCCATCGGCACGAGCACCGCTTCGCTGCCAAGGGCGCGAATCTCGTCATCGAGCTTTTCGAGCGCGGCCTTCGAGCGGGCCACAGCGATCACGAGATCGCCCTGCCGGGCAAGGTGGAGCGCGGCGGCGCGGCCGATGCCGCGCGAGGCGCCGGTCACGAGTACAAGTCTGGGTTGGTCGGTCATGACGCGCGTTTATCGCAGCGCCTACGTGTCGTCCAGCAGGGACAGCTGACGCTCCTTGTCGGATTCGTCGTGCTGATGGTCGATCAGCGGGGTCGGATAGTCGCCGGTGAAGCAATGGTCGGCGAATTGCGGCTGCATGGCATTGCGGACGGGCTCGCCTATCGCCTTGTAGAGGCCGGGCACCGAGAGGAAGCCGAGGCTATCCACTTTCAGTTCCGCTACCATTTCCTCGTGCGTGTGGATCGCGGCGAAGAGTTCGGATTTGGCGGCCATATCGATGCCGTAGAAATCCGGGTTCACGATGGGCGGGCTGGCCGAGCGAAGGTGGATTTCCTTCGCGCCGGCTTCGCGGACCATCTGGACGATCTTTTTCGAGGTGTTGCCGCGCACGATGGAATCGTCGACGAGGATCACGCGCTTGCCCTCAAGTACCGAGCGGTTCGGGCTGTGCTTCTTCGAGATCGCGGCTTGCCGGCCAACCTGGGTCGGCTGGATGAACGTCCGCCCGACATAGTGGTTACGTATGATGCCCATGCCGAACGGAATGCCGGAGGCTTCCGAATAGCCCAGCGCTGCGGGCACGCCGCTATCAGGAACCGGCACGATCACATCAGCGTCTACCCCCGTTTCCGCGGCCAGCTGGTGGCCCATGCGGCGGCGCACCTGATAGATTGAACGGCCCTGCACAATACTGTCGGGACGTGCAAAGTAGACATATTCAAACACGCACGGGCTGGAGGCGCGCGGCGGGAAGGCGCGGATCGACTCGATGCCGTCATCGGTAATCACGACCATCTCGCCATTCTCGACTTCGCGCACGAACTCGGCGCCGATAATGTCGAGGGCGCACGTTTCCGAGGCAAGCACATAGGCTGCGCCAAGCCTGCCGATCACGAGAGGACGCAGGCCGATCGGATCGCGTGCGCCGATCAGCTTCTTGCCGGTCAGGCCGACCAGCGCGTAGCCACCTTCGATCTGTTGCAACGCATCGACCAGACGGTCCATGAAACGCGGCTTGGGGCTGCGGGCGACGAGGTGGAGGATGACTTCGGTGTCCATCGTGGACTGGAAGATGGCGCCGTCACGGACCAGCTTGTGGCGTAGTTCGCGGGCATTGGTCAGATTACCATTATGGGCCACCGCAAAGCCGCCGAACGACAGGTCGGCAAAGATCGGCTGGATGTTGCGCAACATCGGCCGGCCTTGGGTCGAATAGCGATTGTGGCCGATCGCGGCATAACCGGGCAGGCGGGTGCGAAGGTCTCCGCCGAAATGGTCGCCGACAAGCCCCATGTGTCGCTCCGACGGGAATCGCTTGCCATCGAATGTGGTAATGCCGCAGGCTTCCTGGCCGCGATGCTGCAGGGCGTGAAGCCCGAGCGCGGTGTAGAGGCTGGCTTCGTTATTGCCGTAAATTCCAAATACACCGCATTCTTCGCGCGGTTTGTCATCGTCATGATCGAACAGGACCATATGAGACCGTAGCCTCCTTTGTGCGTGACAGGTTCGTGACGCCCTATTGGCTTGTTTCTGCCTTCGAGGGAAGGGCAGTTTGCACTTCCTGGCCGACTTTTGTGGCATTCTCGTTCACATAATCGGCAACATTGCTGAGCACGGGATAGCAGGCGGCGTTCTGAATGAAGCCGGGCACCCGGTTTTCATCAAGCGCGAGATTCAGGAGAACGACAAAGAAAACGAGCGCGACAAACCCACGGGCGACACCGAACGCCAGTCCGGCGAAATGGTCGAACATGCCGATACCGTCGGCGCCCTGGATACTTTTCGACAGGCGCTGGCCAAACCAGGCGACCAGCACATACGCGCCGACGAAAGCTGACACGATCAGCAGCGCATCCGCCGTCGGCAAGGTGAATATGATGAGATCAAGTTGCGACATGCTCTCGGGAAGCAGGGCGGCGAGATCGTTGGTGAACAATTTCCGGGCAAAGACGGCGGCGGTGATTGCACCGATGAAGGCGCCCATCGTGGCCACTTCGCGCAGAAACCCGCGTGCAAAAGCCATAATGGCGGAGACGAGGATCACAGCCACGGCGATGGCGTCGAAAGCTGTAACAGAATCAAGCATTCAGGGCGTCCGGGGCAAGCAACTCAACGAGTTGGATAAGCCTCTTAATCGGGGTGATCGTCAAGCCATCGACTGAACTTGGACTGCCTTCCGGCACATAGGCGTGCACGAATCCCAGACGGGCCGCTTCCTTGAGCCGCTGCTCAATCCGCGCCACGGGACGGACGGCGCCGGACAGGGACACTTCGCCGAAGAAAACGGATCGTTCCGGTGCGGCGGCGTCAGACAGCGAGGTCAGCAATGCGGCAGCTGCGGCAAGATCGCCGGCCGGTTCGCCAATGCGATAGCCGCCCGCGACGGTCAGGTAGACGTCCATGCCCGCAAAGCCGACGCCGCAGCGCGCTTCAAGCACGGCCAGCAACATGGCGAGGCGACCGGCATCCCAGCCGATCACGCTGCGCCGGGGCGTGCCATAGGCGCTCTTGGCAACCAGGGCCTGCACTTCGGCCAGCACGGGGCGTGACCCTTCCATTGCGGCGAAGACAGCCGACCCGCCTGCCGCTTCCCCATCTGGCGACAGGAACAGGGCAGAGGGCTCCTTGGCCGGGGCAAGGCCATATTGGTGCATTTCGAAAATGCCGATTTCGTCGGTCGGGCCAAAGCGATTCTTGGTGGCGCGCAGGATGCGGAACTGGTGGCCGCGTTCGCCTTCGAAATAGAAGACGGTGTCGACCATGTGTTCGACAACGCGCGGGCCGGCAATATTGCCTTCCTTCGTGACGTGACCGACGAGAACAACCGCCGCGCCGGATTTCTTGGCCCAGCGCGTCAGCTCCTGTGCGCAGGCGCGGACCTGCCCGACGGAGCCGGGCGCGGCTTCGAGACTGTCTGACCACATGGTCTGGATCGAATCGATGACCACGAAGTCCGGTTCGGCGGCCTTCAGGGCAGACAGGATCTTGCGCAAGTCAGTCTCGGTGGCGAGCTGGACAGGGCTGTCGGCGACTTTCAGGCGGATGGCACGTTCCTGGATCTGGGCGGCGGCTTCCTCGCCGGAGACGTAGACCGACTTCAGGCCGTTGCGGGCGAGGCGCGCTGCAACCTGCAGCAGCAGCGTCGATTTGCCGATACCGGGATCGCCGCCGATCAGCGTCGCGGAGGACGGCACGAGGCCGCCACCAAAGGCGCGATCGAGTTCCTCGACGCCCATGATGATCCGCTTCGGCGGGTCGGCCCTGTCGTTAAGGGCGACGAACTCGATCTTGTTGCTGCGCTTCGTGCCGGCTTTGGCTGGCGCGAGGCCGCCCGGTACAGCGGCAACAGCTTCCTCGACGAGCGTATTCCATTCGCCGCAGCCATTGCACTTGCCAGTCCACTTGGAATGAACCTCGCCACAGGACTGGCAAACGAAAGCGGAGGTGGAAGTCTTGGCCATGACAAGGAGTTAGCGGGCTTTGCGCGCATGCGGAAGAGGCGCGTACCAGAGCCAATAGCCACTACGGGCCCGGTTGGTTACGTCCTGTAAAGAACTGCATCCCATGTAGGACGCGACGTTCAGCCAGATGCGGAACTAGATCAGGAGGCAAATGCTATGCTGGGATGGATTATCGGGGGCGGGGGTGTTGCCTTGCTTGCCTTGTTCTTTGTGATCGGGACAGTTGCGCAGAAGAAACATGGCGAGGACATGGTTTCCGGTGGTACCAGCTATATCAGGTTTGCGGCGGCGGTCATCCTCAGCACGCTACTGGAGCGTGTGCAGCGTCCGGAGATGACCGACGAAGAAAATGCCCAACGCATCGATATCGCGCGTGTATTCCCGGCAGCCATGGCGGCAGGTCAGAAGGTTTTCGGCGATGCCATGACCGAGGGTCTGATGAAAGATGAGCTGAAAACCGTCGTGCAGTACCGCGCCAACCACCTGATCGGTGTAAAAGAGCATGAGATGCATGAGCTGGCGAAAAAAAAATGCCCGATCGAGCGCAAGGACGACATCATCTTGGCGGCGATGACGGCAATGCAGCTGAACTACCAGGAGCCCGCCGAGCAGTTTTCCGCGTTGCGATTGTTCGCAATCCAGTTTTACGACAATGCGCTGGATGGCGACAGGCGAATGCTTGGCGTCGACGGCCCGGTGAACCTGCTTGAGGTGTCGATCGAACATTCAAACGAGATTGTTCGCACCCTGAATGCCATGACAGACGCGCGCAGTGCCGGTGACGCTGGGGCCTGAGCGCGGTTCCGGTCGAGATCAGGTCGGTGACTGTTCTGGTAAGACGTGATCAGTGTTCCCTTCAACGGTCGCAGGCAGTTCGCTGGCGCCTTTGCAGACGAAGGGCGCAAGCCCGTCCGGCTTCTTGCCATCGGTCAGGCGCACGGCGCGGGCGGGGCCGCGCGCGTTGCCGGCGGTGAAGGCGAAGGAACCATCCAGCACATCCGCGTTGCGCTGGTAGAAGGGGATGTAGCCGGAGAAGAGGCGCTTGGAGAGGGTCGGGTGGAACTCGAACCGCCCGGTGGAGGCGCGGCGGGCGCCTTCAAAACGGCCCGTCAGGGTGACCGAGTTGATCTCCTTGGTGCCGACGAGGCGAACAGGGTAGCGGCCCGAAGACGGGATCGGCTGGAACGCCTCCTCAATCTTCTCGCCATCGCCCACAACAGGCGCTGAGAGCGGGTCATCCGACAGGAACACGCGCCAGGCGAGGTGGAGGCCTTCATAGGATTTCAGGTCGGCTTCGATCGTGCAGGTGTCGATGTGCCATTCGCCGTCGAGCCGGAACTTCTCGTATTGCAGCCAGCCGGTGAAGGCGAGCGACAGCGCCGTGAACGCCACGGATATGTACTTGATGAATTCCATCATGGCGCGTCTCCCCCGAGATATCAGGCCCCACGTTCGGCACGAGGTTCACCTCGACGTCAAGTCCGCTCACCGACAGATCAAGGCCTGAATCCGATGGCTCTTCGAATGCAGAACAGGAACATTCCGGTTGAAATGATGAGGGAGGGCAGCAGTACGATCGGCTGGATGTTGGTTGTGGCACCAGGAAGCCGACTGATGGCAAGCCCAAAAGCCCCAAAGAAATCAATCATCAGCGCGAGGAGAGCGTACATCAGCCATCTCGACGATTTGATATACATCTAAGGCCCCTAAATCGCCGGCTGGATCGGGCCTTCGGCGCGGCCGTGGACGAACTGGTCGACATATTCGTTGCCGCTATGATCGACGTCATCGGCCTTGCCGCGCCAGATGATCCTGCCCTCGAACAGCATGGCCACGTCGTCTGCAATCTTGCGGGCCGAGCTCATGTCGTGCGTGATCGTGACGGTGGCCGCGCCCAGGCCGCGCACCTGTTCGATGATCAGGTCGTTGATGGCGTCGGCGGTAATCGGGTCGAGGCCGGTCGTCGGCTCGTCGAAAAAGATCAGGTCTGGCGCGGAAATGATCGAACGGGCGAGTGAGACGCGCTTCTGCATGCCGCCCGAAATCTCGGCGGGGTAGAGGCCCGCGACTTCCGAGCCAAGGCGCACTTTCTTCAGCGTCTCGATCGCGCGCTCCCTCGCGTCGCGTCGTTTCACGCCGTCGGCATTGATCAGGCGGAAGGCGACGTTTTCCCAGACAGTGAGGCTGTCGAACAGCGCACCGGCCTGGAACAGCATGCCGACGCGGGCGCGCATGGATTCGCGTGTCCTGCCGGTTGAATTGGTGACGTCATGGCCGTCGAACAGCACTTTGCCGCCCGTTGGCGTCATCAGGCCCAGCGCGACCTTCAGCATGACCGATTTGCCCGAGCCCGAGCCGCCGATCACGACGAGGCTCTGGCCCGGCGCGACATCAAGATCGATGCCGCGCAGGACATTGTTGCGACCGAAGGATTTTTCGATGCCTTCCAGTTTCAGGATAGGCTGGGTCACAGGCCAATCTCCACGAACAGGTTGGACAGGATGAAATTGGTCGCCAGCACGAGCACGGCTGCGCCGACCATGGACAGGGTTGCCGCCCGGCCCACGCCTGTCGCGCCCGCTTGCGAACGATCGCCCTGATAGCAGCCCATGACCGCGATGACGCCGCCGAAGACGACGGCCTTGATCAGGCCGACCATGATGTCGTCGCGGGTGACGAAATCGAGCGTGTTGCGCAGGTAGGTCGTGGAGTCGAAATCGAGGCTGTAGACGCTGACCAGCCAGCCACCCATCACGCCGATGATATTGGCCGCTGCCACCAGCATGGGCAGGGTGATCAGTGCAGCCAGGAAGCGGGGGGCGTAGAGGTAGCGGTAAGGGGAGGCCGAGAGGGTCTCAAGGGCGTCGATCTGCTCGGTTACGCGCATGGCGCCGATTTCCGCCGAGATGCCAGCCGAGACGCGCCCGGCGAGCATCAGGCCGGTGATCACGGCGCCAAGCTCGCGCGTGATACCGAGCACGACGATATTGGGCACGAACTGTTCGGCCCCATAGCGGCTGCCGCCGGTATAGATGTTGAGCGCCAGCGCGGCGCCGATGAACACTGCCGACATGCCGACGACCGGGAAGGAATAGAAGCCGATCCGGATGATCTGGCGCCCGATCTCTCCCCAGAACCAGCGGGGCGTGAACGCGGCAAACGTCACCCGTCCCGCGAACGTGGACAGGCGTCCGATCTCGGCGAAGAAGCCGAGAACGCTTGCGCCGATCCAGCGCAGGGGATTGGGAAAGCCGCTTTTATGCGTAGACACGTTCGACACGATTGCTGAGCCCCGTCAGTAGTTCATAGCCAAGCGTGCCCGCGCGGGCGGCCTGGTCCTCAAGTTTGGCATGCGCGCCGATGAATTCAACGCGCGCACCTGCTTTTGCCTTATCCTGTGCCTTAGAAACATCAATCGTCGTCAGGTCCATGGAAATGCGTCCGATGACAGGGCAGGGGATGCCATCGAGATAGGCGATGAGCGCGTTGCCGCCCGACCGCAACAGGCCATCGGCATAGCCGATGCCGACCGTGGCGAGCTGGGTGTCCCGTTCGAGCGTCCGGGTTGCGCCATAGCCGACCGTGTCGCCGATATCCCCGTCGAAAACGCTGAGTATGGCGGCGTCCAGCGTCAGTCCGGGGTTTATCCGGAGACCTTTCGGGGGCCGTGAGCCGCCATAGAGGGCGAGCCCGGGCCGGGTCAGGTCGTATCCGAAGGCCTTGCCGAGATAGCATCCCGCGGAGTTTGCAAGGCTTGCCGGCGTGTCCGGAAAGGCCGCTGAAATATCGTCGAACGCGCTGCGCTGGCTCGCATTCATCCTGTGGCCGGTCTCGTCGGCGCAGGCGAGATGACTCATCACCAGCACCGGCTGCAATTTCTGCAGGGCCGTCAGTGATGTGCCGAGCAATTCGCCCTTCAGGCCGAGCCGGTTCATACCCGTATCGAAATGCAGCGCCGATGTGCCCCGCGGCGCTGAGGACCAGGCTTTCACATGGTCGGGCGACGACAGAACAGCTGTCAGGCCCGCCGCGACATAGGCTGACATTTCCCGCCGGGTCGGTCCGTTCAGGACGAAGATGCGCGACCCGAGGCCAAGGGCCTTGCGCAGGGCAAGGCCTTCTTCGAGGTAAGCAACAAAAAAGGTCGAGCAACCAGCCCGTGACAGCGCGCGGGCAACTGGAATGGCGCCAAGGCCGTATGCATCTGCCTTTACGACGGCCGCTGTTGTCGCGCCCGCGTGCAGGCCGTCCAGCGCCCGCCAGTTCGCGACGATATTCGAAAGATGGATTGTGGCGCGGGGCAGCTGGCTCATGGGCAGCGATTTAGGACGCTTCGGGCCCGGTGTCACTTCCTCGCGGCATGCTCTTTCCACGCTTCTCCCTTCATGTTCCAGACCGGTGTGAAGAACACCATCCAGAGGATGATCAGCGTCATACCGCCAGCCGGGACAATGGCGATCTTGTGCGCGCCGAATACGTCGACGAGCGCGCCCATGAGCGCGGCGCCCAATGGGGCGCCGGCCATGAATCCCAGTTGGTAGATTGAAAGCACCCGGGCGAGTTTCTCCTTCGGCGCTGCGTCCTGCACAATCGACCGGCTCATGGCGATCGATATGCCGGCGGCGAGGCCCCAGATGAAGACGATGCCAAGAAATGCCCAGTGCGGGATCTCCCACATCATGGCGAGGATGCTGCTGGATCCGAGGAATTGCGCGACAAGCAGCAAGCGTCCCTGCCGCTTGATGCGACGGAAGACCGACAGGACAACCGACGAGACGAAGGCGCCCATCCAGAAGGTTACGAACATGTCGCGGATCCCGTCCGACCCGAAACCATAGATGTCGCGATTGACGATGGGCAGTACGACGAGAAATGCGCCGATCACGAAAACGCCAACACCGAACATCAGGGCCGTCATCGCCCAGAGCCTGCCGTCAGAACGCACCGCGCGGAAACCGTCGGCAATGTCGCCGAACGCTGCGCCGAAACCGCTGCGACCGGTCCGGACCTGTCGTCCTTTCGCCAGGTTGAGCGCAAACAGCGTCCCGAACACCAGGACGACACCCTGAGCCAGCAACAGCTTCTCGGCGGCGATGGGGCCGATCCCGAAACCGCCCAACCATTGCGGCATGCGGGTCATCTTGTCGGCATAGCCCGCGAGGACCAGACCTGCGATCTGGGCCAGGAACTGTGCCATCGTGGCGAGAGTCACGCCGAGCTGGAGCGTGACGTTTGAGCCGACGCGCATGCGCCGTTCGACAACCTCATTCACGATCGAATCGCGCGCCGGCATCATGAAGGCACCAACCGTGCCGATCGTCAGGCCATAGAGTATCATGCCGGGATAGGAGAGCTGGCCGCGGGAAATCGCGAGCGCCAGGAACAGGGCAGGGATGGCGGCCAGGAGGTGGAGGATGATCAGGAGTCGCCGGCCATCGGCACGTTCTGCCACGACGCCACCGATCAGCAGGAAAATGACGGATGGTGCAGAGAGCGCCATATTGGCCAGTCCCAGCGCAAGACCGTCCATATGGAGGTGGTCCTTACCTGTGATCAGATAGGGGAACAGGACCATCTGAAGCCCGAAGGCCATGAACCAGCTGCACTGGACCATCAGATAGGCGGGAAGTTCGATGCTCACCCCGCGGCGCAGGCGTTTGGCACGCCAATGCGTTGCGGTCGACAGGAGGGACGCGCCGGCGCCAAGCGCTTCGCTGATGCCGCTGACCGGAGACGTCACATCGCCGACCGCTTCATCGACCATATCGTCAACGAGTTCTTCGATCCTGTCGCTCATTCCAGCTCCCGTCGGCGATCGCGACTGTATGGTGAGCCTCGGATCAATAAAAGTAAAATCAGGTACGGCGCCATCGCAGGGGGTAGCCGATCAGGGCGGGTTTCGGTCAGTTGCCTTTGAGTCGCCCAGTTTGTACCGTCAGTAGCGGCGTATGTTCGAAGTACAAGCCACGGGTGGAGTATCATGAGACTGTTCAGGCAACTCGTCAGCTGGGCCCTCGCGCTCTTTTTGATCGCCATGTTTGTGCAGGCGACCATCTACCCGCTCCCCAACCCGCCAGAAGGGTCGGTGAAGTTTTTCGATCCTCCCGGGGCCAATATCGTGTTCCAGACAATCGCAGACCGCACGGGGCAAACCCTGTTCGAGCCGGCCGGCAGGGTTCTGACCGGTGCGCTCGAGCTGATAGCGGCGTTTTTCCTGCTCCTGCCTTTCACCCGGCGCCTTGGTGCTGTCATCTCTGCGGCAGTCCTTGGCGGGGCCGTAGCGTTCCACCTGTCGCCCTATCTGGGCCGCGAAGTACCGGTATCACTCGACCCCGCAAGCACGCAGACAGACGGTGGCATGCTATTCATGTTGGCGATCATCATGCTGGTGGCGAGCCTGCTGGTGCTGGTGGTTCAGCCCGGATCGCGTGACTGACACTGGTATTTGTCGTCGCGCTCTGTACCGCTCGTTAACGCTTTCAGTTCAGTCTGCTGCCATTGCGACGCAGGCATTTAGATGGACGATATGGAACAGCCAACGAATCCGCCGCGAATCGGGCGCGCGCGAGACGCCTTGTTCAGGCGGTTGCTTGACCTTGTGGCGATGCCGGCATCGCGTCTGGCACACCAGGATCGCAACATGGTGGGTGATATCCTGCTCGACATGCTTTTTCACGCGAACACACGCGAGCGCATGCTTTGCGCTTCCAGACTGGCGACCAGCCGGGAAGCGCCGCGCCGCCTGCTTCGTTATCTCGCTCAAAGTTCTTTTGAGATTGCACAACCGCTGCTGGAACAGAATGAGGCGTTCGATGCCAGCGATCTGAGCGAGATCGTTGAAGCGACGTCGACCGATCACCGCCTGGCCATCGCCCGTCGCAAGGTTGTGGCGCCGGGCGTGTGCGTGGCGCTCGCCGAGCATGGCGAATCGCATGTCGTGCGCGAAATGGTCGAGAATAAAGGCGCCGTTCTGCCGGAATCTGCGATCGACAAACTGGTCATGCGCTCGCGTGATGAGTCCCAGCTTTGCGCGCTGCTTGTGGAGCGTCTCGAACTGCGCCCTTCTCAGGCGATGGCCATGTTCTGGTGGTCGGACAGTCCCACCCGGCGAAAGATTTTGCAGCGCCATTCCGCCGACCGCATCGAGGTCATCGAAACCTGCAAGGACGTCTTCGAGATCATGGCGTCCGAGAAATGGGCCGACCCGGTTGCACGCAAGGCATTGCAGCTCATAGAGCGGCGCCAGCGTAACCGCGAGGCGCTCGACAGGAGCCCCTTTGAAAGCCTTGAAAGCGCAATAAACTCAGCAGCATTGGAAGGCATGACGTCTGAGCTTGCGCAGGAGATCGGATACCTTTGCGGGATCAAGCCTGTGACCATTGCCAAGATACTGTCCGATACGGGCGGCGAAGGCGTGGCCGTGCTCTGCAAGGCAACGGGCGTAAAGCGCGAATTCCTGCCTGTGCTCTGGTCGGCCCTGCGCCGTCCGCTCGAAATTGATGATGGTCAGATACACCCCCAATTCGAACTGGTGGCAGAGACTTACGAGCTACTCACTGTTGCCAAGGCGCAGACGACGCTGCGCTATTGGAACTGGTCACTTTCGGCAGCCTTCTCGGCAAATGCCCTGCACGAATCGCAGGCAGGCGGCGAAGCGGCGAACGAAGAAGCGGCGTTCTCGACCTCACAGCGTACAGCCAGACTGGTTTTTGGCAGCTAGGCGCCGAAAAAGTCCGAAAGAGCCTTCCCAAGCCCGCTCCGGGCCTTTAGGTCAGGCGTTCGTGTTTTGGATTGTTACAGGAGCGCAGGCGCATTGTGGCGTACTTTCTGGGGCTATTAATTGCGCTGGCTGCGTTTTGGCTCGGAATGTCCGGGCATTTCGAGCCGCTCCTGTTGGGTTTGGGCGCGGTGTCGCTCGCGCTCACCCTGATCCTTGCCTACCGTCTCGATATTCTTGATCGTGAGGGCGTGCCTTATGTGCGCGTCGTCGGTTTTGCATTGTATTTTCCGTGGCTCATGAAAGAGATCGTGAAGGCCAACTGGACCGTGATCCGGGCCTGCTTGCGCGCCGATCTCGACATTGCGCCGACGCTCGTGAAACTGAAGACAGTCTGCAAGTCCGACCTCGCCAAGGTGACATTCGCCAACTCGATCACACTGACGCCCGGCACGGTGACGGTTGAGATCGACGGTGACAAACTGCTGGTTCATGGCCTGTACGAACAGGACTCCCAGCCGGAAGCCTTTGCTGAGATGGACAGACGTTCGGCCCGGGCCATTGACGGGAAGGGAGCTGCCGCATGACCGCTGCTGCCCTGATCGCCATCCTGCTCGGCATGATCCTGCTGCTCATACGCACGCTGATCGGCCCGACCCTGTATGACCGCGTGCTGGCGGTGAATTCGTTTGGTACCAAGACCGTTCTGGCGCTTGGCCTTCTGGGGTTCGTGATGGGGCGCCCCGAATTTCTCGACATCGCCATTCTTTACGCCATGATCAACTTTGTCTCGACAATCGCCATCCTGAAATTCTTCCGCTATCGCTCGTTCCAGGTGCCGCTGGTCCGGCGCGATGCCCAGAGAGGCAAGCGCAATGGCTGATTTACTGGCGAATCTGCAGCAGTTCTTCGAGATTGTACGCTACCCAGCGGGCTCGGCGCTTTGTCTGGCCGGAGCCATCCTGTGCGTGATCGGCACGATTGGCGTGATGCGATTTCCTGATTTCTACACGCGGATGCACGCCGCCAGTATTACCGACACGTCGGGCGCGTCGGTCATCCTGATCGGCATGGCGCTGATGGCGCCGGACTGGCTGGTCGTTGTGAAACTGGTTGTGATTTTCTGGCTCGTGTTCCTGACCAGTCCGACCGCCTCTCATGCCGTGGCCAGTGCAGCCCATACGGCCGGCCTCCAGCCGCTGATCGGCCGGGTCGGCCAGAAACCCGACGATGACGAGGGCGCAGCATGACCGGCGTTTTGGAAGGCGATATCGGCATGGCGCTCGTCAACATACTGCTTCTGGCAGTTCTGTTTGTCGTTGCGATAGCGATTGCGCGCCTGCGCAGCCTGTTCGCCATCGTGATGCTGTCCGGCATCTACTCGCTGGTTTCGGCAACCTGGTATGTCGTTGTCGATGCCGTGGATGTTGCATTTACGGAAGCGGCCGTTGGCGCGGGCATGTCGACCATCGTGCTGCTCGGCGCGATGCTGCTGACATCGCGCACGGCAAAGCCGGACAAGAAATTCGCGCGCCTTGGCCCGCTTCTGGTCGTGGTTGCGACGGGTGTGATGCTGATCTATGCCACCGTTGACCTGCCGGCACTGGGCGATCCGAATTCGCCGGTCAATACGGGTGTCGGGATGCAATACGTGCAGATCAACTGGGCTGATACGGGCATCCCCAATGTCGTGACATCGGTTCTCGGCAGCTACCGTGGTTTCGATACGCTCGGCGAGACGGCCGTTGTGTTCCTCGCGGGCCTCTCCGTGGCATTGCTTCTGGGATTCGGCGAACGGTCGCTGGCCGAATCCATCCGGCGCGGCGACAAGGTTCACGGCCGGGGCAAGGCTGCGCCCTCCCAGGCCAAACCAGAGGAGGACGCGTCATGAACGATGATCACCATGTCATTCTGCGGGTTGTCTCCAAGATGCTGATTCCCGTCATCGTGATGTTTGCGTTCTACACGCAGTTCCACGGTGATTTCGGTCCCGGCGGCGGCTTCCAGGCGGGTATCATCTTCGCTGTTGGCGTCATTCTCTACGCGCTGGTTTTCGGCGTGCCCTCTGCCATGCGCGCCGTGCCGCCTGTTTTTACGCGGGCGCTCGCAGCAATTGGCGTGCTGCTCTATTCGGGTGTCGGCTACTGGGCGCTGTTGCAGGGCGGCAATTTCCTTGAGTATCAGGCGCTCTTTCAGGAGCCGCCCGGCAAACACAAGGGCCAGCATATCGGCATCCTTCTGATCGAACTCGGCGTCCTGTTCGCCGTGGCGGGCGCCATGCTCACGATCTTCTATGCCTTTGCCGGCCGCGTCGCCGAAATCCGCGATAAAGACTGGTAGACAATGCTGGAATTCATTCTCGAACGGGCAAACTATTGGGCGATCATCGGATTGATGATGATCGGGCTGTACATCACGTTTGCCAGCGGCAATCTTATCAAGCGGCTGGTCGGCCTCTCAACGTTCCAGACCTCGGTCTTCCTGTTCTATGTGACACTCGGAAAGGTGGCTGGCGGAACGGCGCCGATCCTTTTCGGCGCCGACGCGCCAGCCCATGGCGGCGGGCACGGCGTCGAAGAGGCCCATCATGCCGTAACGGTTCCGGGCGGGCAGGCCCTCGGCAATGCCAGCGCACCGGTCGAACTGGTGAACACTTATTCGAATGTGCTTCCGCACGTCCTGATGCTGACGGCGATCGTTGTCGGCGTGGCCACGCTGTCGGTTGGCTTGGCCCTCATCGTGCGCATTCGTGAGGCCTATGGAACGATCGAGAGCGATGAAGTCAGCGAGATCGACCTCGAGACAGCCCTCGCGCAGGAAGCCGAAATTGACCAATGGCTCAATGGGGCAGGCGCATGATCGATATTCTGTTGCGGTCTGCGCCGGACTGGGCGCTCGCCCATGCTGCGCCCTTGCTGGTCATGGTGCCGCTGGTGCTGGCTCCTGTGCTGGCGCTGGTGCCGAGCGGCCGGATTGCCTGGTTTATCAGCATCGCTGGTACCTTTGCCTCACTGATTTTCTCCCTGATCCTGCTGGCCATCGTGCAGGCGCCCGAAACATCCGGTGTGGTCAGTTATGCGATCGGAAACTGGCTGCCGCCCCTGGGGATCGAATTCCGTGTCGATGCGCTGAATGCCATGATTCTGGTGCTGGTATCGGCAATGGGCGTCCTGGCATCGGTCATGTCCTATCCAACGGTCGTTGCAGAGATACCAAAGGAAAAGACATCGCTTTTCTATTCGGCCTTCCTGGCCTGTTTTGCGGGTCTGTGCGGCGTGGCAATCACGGGTGACGCATTCAACCTGTTCGTCTTCCTCGAGATCAGTTCGCTGTCGACCTATGTCCTCGTGGCCCTAGGGGCATCGCGCGACCGCCGCGCGCTGCCTGCGGCGTTCAATTACCTGGTCATGGGCACGATAGGCGCGACGTTCTTCATCATCGGTGTCGGCTTCCTCTATGCCGCCACCGGTACGCTGAACATGGCCGATATCGCCTCGAAGCTGCCAGACCTTACGGGCAGCCGCACAGTGCAGGCCGGGTTTGCTTTCATCGTTGTCGGCCTTGGCCTGAAGGCGGCGATGTGGCCGCTGCACCAATGGCTGCCAAATGCCTATTCCTACAGCCCCAGCTTCGTTACCATGTTCCTTTCGGCGACTGCGACCAAAGTGGCGCTCTATGCGCTGATCCGGTTCCTGTTCACAGTGTTCAGCCCGCGTTTCGCGTTCGAATATGCCGCCTTCAACGCCATGCTGATGCCGCTTGGAATTGCGGCCATGATCGCGTGCAGTTTCCAGGCCGTGTTCCAGACGGACGTTCGCCGCATGCTGGCCTATTCGTCGGTCGCGCAGGTTGGCTATATGATCCTTGGCGTCTCGATTGGCACCGTCGCGGGCCTCAGCGCCGGTCTGTTCCATTTGCTCAACCATGCCATGATCAAGGGCGCCCTGTTCATGGCCGTTGCCGCTGTCGTGCTGACCTACAAGGGCACGAACATCCGCGATTTCGCAGGCCTCGGGCGTTCGGCGCCGTGGACCATGACGGCCTTTGCTATCGCTGGCCTGTCGCTGATCGGTGTGCCGCTCACGGCAGGCTTCCAGTCCAAGCTCCAGCTGGGCTATGCCCTGTTTGAACATGGATGGTGGTGGGCTGTGCTCCTGGTCGTGTTCTCGAGCTTCCTGGCCGTCATCTATGTCGGACGCATTCTTGAGGCCGTCTTCTTCCAGCCGCCCGTGAACCCACGCAAGACCCGCAAGGAAGCGCCGATCGTGCTGCTCGTGCCGCTCTGGATACTTGCGCTTGCGAATATCTATTTCGGGATCACGACTGAGATCCCGCTCGGCCTCGCGCGTGATGCGGCGCTGGCCGCGTTTGGACCGGGGATGTTCCGATGAGTCCTGACATGCTGATCCTTGCCGCCCTTTGCATTCCGTTGCTGATCGCGGTTGGCATTGCGGCTGCCGGGAGCTTCCCGAATATCCGCGAAGGCGTGACGATCGTCGGATCGGTCATCCTGCTCGGCGTTGTGATCGCGCTGGCTGTGGCGGTTTCGAATGGTGAGGCGCCGTCGCTGGACCTGGGGGCAGCCGCGCCGGGCCTGTCCTTCGCGTTCAAGCTGGAACCGCTTGGCGCCCTGTTCGCGCTTGTCGCCAGTGGCCTCTGGATCGTCAATTCCTTCTATTCGATTGGCTATATGCGCGGCAATCGCGAGCGCAACCAGACGCGCTTCTACATCTGTTTCGCCATTGCGATCTTCGGTGCCATCGGCGTTGCCATGTCAGGCAACCTGTTCACGCTGTTCGTCTTCTACGAAGTGCTGACCCTGTCGACTTACCCATTGGTGGCCCACAAGGGCGACGCGGCAGCCAAGCGCGGCGGGCGCATCTACCTGCTGACACTGCTGGGCACATCCATCGGCCTGTTCCTGACCGCCTTGATGTGGACATGGACGCTCGCGGGCCAGAATCTGGACTTCGTGCAAGGCGGCCTGCTCTCGGGCCTTGATATCAGCCCGGCCGTGTCGACGGCGCTACTGATCCTGTTTGCGTTCGGTATCGGCAAGGCGGCGCTGATGCCGGTTCACTTCTGGCTGCCCAACGCCATGGTTGCGCCGACGCCGGTGTCTGCCCTGCTGCACGCTGTGGCCGTCGTGAAGGCCGGTGTGTTCACCGTGATGAAAGTGTCAATCTTCATCTTTGGCGAGGACCTGCTGAATGCGACGCCCGGTCGCGATTTTGTTCTCGGAGTCGCCTGTTTCACCATCATCGTCGCTTCGCTCGTCGCGATGACGAAGGACAACCTCAAAGCCCGGCTGGCCTATTCAACCATCGCGCAGCTTGCCTATGTCACGGTGGGCGCAATGCTGGCCAACGAAGCCGGCTTTCTCGGCGGCAGTATCCAGATCGCCGCGCACGCGGTCGGCAAGATGACGCTCTTCATGTGCGCCGGCGCGATCTACGTCGCCACTGGGGCCACCAATATTTCCGACATGCGCGGTCTCGGCCGGCGAATGCCGATGGTGTTCATTGCTTTCTTCATCGCGTCCCTGTCGATCATAGGCATTCCGCCGATGGCAGGCAGCTGGGCCAAGTACGAACTGATGCAAGGCGCCATCGACGGTGGCCACAGCTATGTGCCTTGGGTGCTGATCGGCTCGTCGCTGCTGAACATTGCCTACCTCCTGCCGATCCCCATTCTGGCCCTGATGCCGCCCCCTGGCTCCGGCGCCCCCCGCGCTTTCAAGCGTCCTGGCGGCGCCCCGGCCCTAACGGTTGCCGCGCCCGTGTTCACGGCGGCGCTGTGTATCATCCTGTTCTTCCTGGTCGGACCGCTCGCCGATTTCCTTGCACCATCCATGGGCGGTGGCGCGGCCGCGATTGTGACCGGAGGCCAGCCATGAGCAATGACACGCCCGAAACCCGCGACACGACGGGACGCTTCCTCAAGCGTGCCGCAGAAAAGGCGCACGACCTCCACACCGTCTCCGACGAAGGCTTGCACCCGATGGCGAAAATCCTGTTCGGCTGGACCGAAGCAAAGCATATTGGCGCGATCATGTTCTGGGGGCTCGGCCTGTTCGGGGCCTTCCTGATCGTGCTCGACCTGTTCGTGAACCGGCATGACTATTTCACGTTCGCCAACGCGACGGGCTTCTACGGCCTGTACGGCTTTGCCGCGTTCACGTTCGTCGTCCTGATGGGCTGGCCGCTCGGCAACCTGCTGCGGCGGGGCGAGAATTATTACGGTGACGCGGGCGGACCGCCGGCCGATGTCGACCCGGATAGGCCGCAAGGGCCCGCTGACGCTCATCCGACTTATGAGGGAGACGAGTAATGCCCGCCTTCCTGACCGTTCTTAACCCCGGCTGGCTGCTGATCCTGGCCGGTATCGTGGCCATCTTCCTGCCCATGCGCCGCGTGCGTCAGGGCATCACCATCGCGGCGCCCCTGATCGGCATTGCGCTGCTCGTGCTGGCCGACCAGAACGTGAACCACCTCACGGCCAGCGTGATGGGGCTCGACATGATCCTCTACCGCGTCGATGGGCTGAGCTTCGTGTTCGGCCTTGCCTTCCTCCTCGCTGCGCTTCTCAACGCCATCTACGCCTGGCACACCGATAACCGCCTGCAGGATGGCATGGCGCTCGCCTATGCCGGCGCCGCCATTGCCGCGGCATTCAGCGGCGACCTGATGACCCTGTTCATCTTCTGGGAAATCACGGCGGTCACCTCGGTCTTCATGGTGCTGGCGGCCGGTACGCGCGCTTCGTATTTCGCCTCGATGCGCTATCTCGGGATTCAGGTCCTGTCTGGCGTCCTGCTGCTGGCAGGCGCGGCCTATGTCTACAACAATACCGGCAGCCTCGGCATGAAGGCCTTTGTCAGCCTGAGCGAGCCGGGCGCCATGCTTATCTTCATCGCCCTCGGCATCAAGGCGGCCTTCCCCTTCATGCACAACTGGCTGCAGGATTCCTATCCGAAGGCCAGCGTTGTCGGCGCTGTGGTCCTGTCGGCTTTCACCACGAAGCTTGCCGTCTATGCCTTCATCCGCCTGTTCCCGGGCCAGGATGCCCTGATCTGGATCGGCGCCGTGATGACCGTATTCCCGGTCTTCTTCGCGGTCATCGAGAACGATTTGCGCAAGGTGCTCGCCTATTCGCTGAACAACCAGGTTGGCTTCATGATCTGTGCCATCGGGCTTGGCACGGCTGGTGTCGGCAATGCGCTGGCGCTCAATGGCGCCACGGCGCACGCCTTCGTGCATATCATTTACAAGGGCCTCCTGTTCATGAGCATGGGCGCCGTGCTCTACCGCACCGGCACCACCAAGGCTTCCGAACTCGGCGGTCTCTACCGCTCGATGCCCTGGACGGCCCTTTTCTGTATCATCGGCGCCATGTCGATCTCGGCCTTCCCGCTCTTCTCGGGCTTCGTGGCAAAATCCCTCACCATGAGCGCGGTGTCGCATGAAGGCCTGACGATTGTGTGGCTCATGCTTCTGTTCGCATCGGCCGGGGTGATGGAACATTCCGGCATCAAGATCCCGTACTTTTCCTTCTTCGGCCATGATAGCGGCCTGCGGGTGAAAGAGGCGCCTTTCAACATGCTCCTCGCCATGGGCATGGGCGCCTTCATCTGCATCGCCGTCGGCATTCCGGCCCTCATTCCCGGCCTCGGCTTTGAGTGGCTCTACAATCTGCTGCCGTTTCGCGAAGAGGCGATGAATTATCAGCCGTTCACCTTCGACCACATCCTGACGCAGCTACAGCTTTTAGTGCTCGCAACCTTTGCCTTCGTCCTGCTCAAGCGGTTCGGTGCTTATCCGCCGGAGAAACCCGGCACGATCCTGGATACCGACTGGCTCTATCGCAAAATCGGTTTCGGCATGGCGCAGTGGGCTGGAACCGTGTGGGGGAAAGTGGGGCCGGCGATGACCGCTGTGTTCTTCGGCCTTACCGGGCGAGCCTATGACCGGATCGAAGCAGCCTTCAGCCCACGGGGCGAACTGGCCCGTGGCGGGCTCACCGGAGCCATGGCAGTCTGGACGGCCGCATTGCTTGGGCTCGTCCTGTTACTGGGATTCATCACAGTAGGCTGAAGTCACGGGATCCGCTTCGGCATCGCATTGTTGTAACGGCATGCAACTTTGGGGCGGACAGACTGCCTTTTTAGTATTTACACATTTTCGTCTTCAGTTACCCCGGAATAGAGTATTTCCGGGGAGGCAAGATAATGCCCGAAGCCACAAGGCCTGATCCGCGCGGGGGCGCACTCATCGCATTCGCCAGTGAAATCGTCGCGGCCTATGTTGGGAACAACGCTGTACAGTCAGCGGAATTGCCAGACATCATCCGCAATGTGCACGCCTCCTTGGCGGGTTTGGGCAGCGCGGATGCCGAGGAGTCGCGCCAGAAACCGGCAGTTTCGGTGAAAAGATCACTCGGCGAGGACTTTCTCGTATGCTTGGAAGACGGCAAGAAGTTCAAGTCGCTGAAGCGCCACCTACGTACCAAATATGACATGTCGCCGGATGAATACCGTGAAAAATGGAATTTGCCGCCTGACTATCCGATGGTCGCGCCAGGCTATTCCAAGCATCGTTCAATGCTCGCAAAGAAGATGGGACTGGGAAAAGGTGACAAGGCCTAGTTGCCATGCGCGATTACTTTTTGTTGCGCCTCCGGAATGAAATATTTCGGTAAGACATGTTAAGAAAACATGTAGTCGACTCTTGATCCCGGACTCTACTCGCGCGATAGGTGATTCTATCGAATCACCTGGGGGTGCACACGATGTCGAAACAAATGGTATTTCAGGGCGTGACCATCGCCCAGCAGGCGCTCATAAATTACTGGAAGCGGCTTCGCGACAAGGCAGGTTGCGTGCCGCGCGATGCGATCGATCCGGGTGAGTTGCGCAGCATGCTTGCCAGCATATCCATCGTTCAGTTTGACGATTCCGGCGATGGCCGGTTCCGGATTGCCGGTTCACGCCTGCGGGACATTTTCGGCATGGAAGCGCGCGGCCGGCGGGTGGCGGACGTGATTGGCGAACATGGCGATTCCTTTTCACTCGGCTTGTCCGTCGCCCTGGAGCGTCGGGGCCCGGTGGGCGGCGTCATCGAACAGGCAGACGGCATGCATGCCTGGCTGCGGCTTCCTCTGACGGATTCCAGCGGTCACCTGAGCATGGTCCTGTGCCACGATGAATTGCTGGCTAGCCGTCGGCTCGTTGTTCCAAATGGTGGCCAAACCGGTGCTGTTCACAATTCTTCCCCCCGTGCCGCGGCCTGAATCGCCAGCAACGCTTGATGCTATCTTGATGAGATAGGAAAGTTGTCCTGCACTTTCTGATGCCGGGTAGTCGATGGGCCTGTCCAGCGTTGTGCTTCTGAGCAAGGCGCCCGCCGTTGCCGGACGCAGCAGGCTCAGGCAGCGAGCGCCTGGTGCGCATCCTGCCTGATGCGGTCGAGCATCGAGGCGAGACCGTTCGAGCGCTGCGCTGTCAGGGCGCCGGTCACGCCGATATCGTCCAGCAACGCCTTGGCATCGAAGGCTTCAATCTCTGATAGTGGCGCACCGGAATAGAGGCGCACCAGAATCCCGATCAGGCCTGATACGATCATCGCATCCGACTCAGCGCGCACGATCAGGCGACCATCCTCGACATGAGTCACCATCCAGACTTGCGACGCGCAGCCGCGCACGCGTGTCTCCTCGGTTTTCTCTTCGTCTGACAGCGGTGGGTTGGCTTTGCCCAGATCGATGATGTGCGCATAGCGCGCCTCCCAATCGTCCAGCCAGGAAAATTCTTCACGTATGTCGGCAGCAGCCGTTTCGATGCTCATGCGCCTGAAATGGGGCATCGCCGCACAAAAGAAAACCCCCGGTGCCGCTACCGGCCCGGGGGTTTCCAATTCAGAACTGTGCGGCAGGCCTACTGGTAGACGCCGCCAATGCATTTGCCGACGTCTGAGAGGGCGTGCTCGCCGATGCAGAATGGCACTTCATACTGCTGGTTGGCAGCGGCGACACATTGCTGGAGATTCAGGTTTGCCATGTTCAGGCAGCCCTTGGTCTCACGTTCGGCCATCGCGGAATTGATCTGGCTGGCGTTTTTCTCGGTGCTGGCGCCCAGCACGCGATAGGCGGCCAGTGTCGCAATCTGGTCGGCAACCGGCTCCTTGCCGAACTTGACCCGTTTGCGGTTGCCGGTCAGGCCGGATGTCATGGCAGCCGGGAAGCGGATTGCACTGGCGGCCCCCGAGACATTGTCCCAAAGCGATGGCGCGCCTGAACTGCCAGCCTGAACCAGAACGGAGTCGATATCCTCGGCGTTCATGGCGGACAGTAGTCCAAGTTTCGCGGGAATACCGGTCGCCTGGCTGGAATCAAGCTTTCTTGCCTTGTTGCCCGAATTTCCGATCTTTGCTTTCGCCCAGCCGGAAGCTTGCAATGAATAGGCCTGCTCCTTCACATAGGCGGCCGCGCTGCTCAGTCGGCGACTGTCGGCTTCCGTGGCCGTCAGGGCTGAACTCACAGCAGTGTCGCCGCCTTGCAGGGAGCGGGCATATCGAACGTCATTGCGCATGCCGCTTTCGAACACATCGCGTCCATAGAAGCTTTCAATGTCGCGAATGGCTGCGCGGTATTCCGGATTCTGCGATGCGATGAGCGCAGAATAAGCGATCCAGCCCTTGGACAGCTGGTCCGGATTGTGACCGCCCAGCGAGTTGAGCGCATGGTCGATATCGCCAGCCGAAGTCAGCGGCTTGTCTTTTACATCGGTAACGTCCGACTGGTACGTGGCGTACACGGCCGCTGTATCCGAAATCGGATCGCTTCCCTGGGCAGTTACGCCAGCAGCGAGCCCGAGCCCGACAATTGCTGCCCCAATCATTCTGATGGATTTCATCGTATCATTCTCCCTCACGCGACACGCGATAGTCTTGCCCCATCTTCCCCACTTGGGGAACCTCACCTTGCCTGTCGATAACATTACAAATACAGCAACTGATGGGTACGGGGGCGAGAATGCCTAAGGAATATCTATGGGATGTTAATATGTCCCCCCGCGTGATGCAAAAGCGATTACAGTTCGTTAATCTAACGTGGCTGGCCCTGATTGCGGCCGCTGCGCTGATTGCTGCACTCAGGGGAATTGGAATCGCAGCGCTTGCGAGCGGCGTTGTGATTGCGATTCTGCCTGCGGTCGTGGGCCTTGTGTTCCTTCGGGCGGACAGGGACCCTTCCTCCGTAGCGTCACCGCTATTGGTCATCTGCTGGACCCTTTTGGCCGTGCTTGGAGTCGCGCTGACCGGCGGGGCATCCTCGCCGCTGACGGTCCTGTTCGTGTTGGCGCCGCTGGTGGCGTTGAACCTGGAAGATACCGACATGGCCGCCGAAGCGGCAATCTTCGGCATTGTCGCCTATTTCGCCGTGCTCGTGATGGGCCGTTTCGATCTCCTGCCTTTGGGCGCGGTCGATTACCTGCCGCTGACGGTCGCGGTCGCCTTTGCCGGGCTCGTGCTCGCGGGCCTGCTGGTCTGGGTGCTTGTGCAGGACCAGTACGGCCCACGTGCCGCGGCCACCGAAGAAAGCGTTCAGGCCGAACAGGTGCCCGCCGTCCCGGCGCCCGTCCTGCCTGCGTCTTCCGGTCTGCTATTGCTCGACATTACACCAGAAGGCCGTGTGCGGAGCCTTTCGGGTGACACGCTCGGGCTGGTTGCCGCCAAAGCCGGTGCATCCCTGGTGAACCTGTTCGAACCGGACGCTGACCTGTCAGGCCTGCGTCCCGACACCGGCCTCGCGCAAGGTGAGATCAAGCTGGCGGATGGGCGCCTGGCGGCCTTTACCGCCGAAGCCGGTGCCACAGGTACGCATCTCCTGCTGCACGATATCAGCGCGTCACAGCGCCGGGCTGCTGAGACCTCTGCCGCGCTTGAGGCCGCCGCTGCTCAGTTGCAGGACCGTACGGCCTTCTTTGCGTCGCTTGGGCACGACCTGAAGACACCTCTCAATGCCATTCTCGGTTATGCCGACATGATGCGGGCCCAGATACGCGGGCCGCTCCCGGAGGCCTATGCCGATTATCCGGGTATCATTCACGAAAGTGGACAGGACCTGCTCCTGCTCGTCGATGACATCCTTGATCTTGCCAAGGCCAATGCGGATCGCCAGCGGCTCGAGCCAGAGCCGGTCGATCTTGTTGCGTCCGCCGAGTCGATCATTCGCCAGCTCGACAACCAGGCCGAGCGCGCCGGGGTGAAACTCAAGATCAAATCTGACAGCGAGGTATGGGCCGAGGCCGACGCGCGGGCCGTGCGCCAGATCTGGCAGAACCTGGTTTCCAACGCGATCAAGTATTCTGACCGTGGCGGTACGGTCACGCTGGATGCATTCGAAGCTGGCGGCGCTGCTGTGCTCAGTGTCACCGACAAGGGCGCCGGCATGTCCGAGGACGACCTCAAGCGCGTCACCGAGCCGTTCGCGCAGGGCGGCAATTCACGCGGACGCGCCGGCACGGGACTCGGGCTGGCAGTGGTCCGCAGCTTTGCCGAGCTTCATGGAGGCCAGCTGACCCTGCGGTCCCGCCCTGGCAAGGGCACCCGAGCTGAAGTCACCCTCCCGCTCGCGGACATGACCGATGTGACGCCGCTCGAAGACGCTGCCGAATAGGCCAAACGCGGCTTGCCGCTACCGCGAAAACAAGCAAGAGTCCCCCTCATGGTTCGCCTGCCGTCCAAACTTTGGGTTGAAGCCCTCATTCGCACCGCCGAAGTCGCAGGCGCATCCGCGTTCGTGGTCCAGAAGGGCGACGCATCGCGCGGCGATACCCTGATCAAGGTATCGCGTCTCGATGGCACCGCCGCGGCCTACACGCCCAGTACCAATCTCGAGGGCGAACGCATCTTCCGCGATCTAACCGCCCAGGGCGTTGGCCCGGACGAGGCAAGCGTCGATGCCTATATCAAACGCGCGCGTGAGCGCGACAGCGACCTGTGGGTTGTCGAAATCGAAGACAAGCAGGGACGCCATTTCATCACAGAAGATGTCGAGACAGACTAGGCGGGCCGGCGTCGATTTCCTGTTGCGCTTTCGCAGGTAAACCGCCTGTTAACCCGGCCAAGGCAGCTTTCGGCTGAATCCACTGCCCGGGGGCGCAGGCATGCTGTTCTTGCTCAACGATACGATCGCCGAGATAGATATCCCGGAGATCCATCTTTCGAAACGCTGGAAAAGCCTTGGCTGCGGCGATCCTTACGGCATGCGGGCGCGCGATGCGCTCGACTTTGTCACCCGCGTTGTCGCCGATCATGTGCGCGAGAACGTGCCGATCGACACGATCCTGATCCAGGATCTCGGCTCACTGATCATCGCAAAAACCGGTGCGAACGCAGCGCTGTTCCCGACCCTTGGTGGTACAGTCGCCGAGCCGCGCCTGACCATCCTGCCGGAAGCCATACTTCGCACGTTGAAGCAACGCGCCGAAAAGGAAGGCACGCCGCCCGACATCGCCGAAATCTGGCCGCTCGCCGCCTGAGGCGTTTCCTCGGTCAATACATCAGCACCCCTTCTTTCCTTTCGCCAAATCGGCTAGGGGCTGGCAGCTGAAACCAAATTTGTCCGGAACCTCCATGTCCCATATTGCGGAAGCCGCGCGTCGGCGCACCTTTGCCATCATTTCCCACCCGGATGCCGGTAAAACCACCCTCACGGAAAACATCCTTCTCGCAGGCGGTGCCATCCGTGCGGCGGGCGAGGTTGCGGCGCGCGGGGCCCAGCGGCGCACACGATCTGACTGGATGAAGATCGAGCGCGATCGCGGCATCTCGGTGTCTGCCTCGGTGATGACATTCGAATACAGCGATCTGGTCTTCAACCTGCTCGATACGCCGGGCCACGAAGACTTTTCCGAAGACACCTATCGCACGCTCACGGCGGCAGACTGCGCCGTCATGGTGCTCGACGCCGCCAAGGGCATCGAGCCGCAGACGCTTAAACTGTTTGAAGTCTGTCGCATGCGCGACATTCCGATCATCACCTTCATCAACAAGATGGACCGCGAAGCACTGGAGCCGATCGAGCTGCTCGACGAGGTGCAGGACAAGCTTCAGCTCGACACGGCGCCGCTGTATTGGCCGGCTGCATCCGGCCAGCGCTTTGCAGGCATGAAAGACCTAACCACTGGTGAGTTCTGCCAGTTCGACCGCCGCCCGGGCGAGCCGCCGCATATCGGTCCGGCCACACGCATACCCGGCAGCGATGAAGCCCTCATCGGCAAGCTTGACGATCATGTGTATGCGGAGTTGATTGAGGGTGTCGAAATGGTCACCAGCCTTCTCCCGGTCTTCGACGAGGAGGCCTTCAAGGCAGGTAACATGACGCCGGTCGTGTTCGGTTCGGCGCTTCGCCATTTCGGCGTCGCCGAATTGCTCAACACATTACGTGACTATGCGCCACCCCCGCGCGTCCAGAAAGCCGAACGCAAGGGCGCTCCCATCGAAGTCAAACCGTCCGATCCGGACGTTTCCGGTTTCGTCTTCAAGATCCAGGCGAATATGGATCCGAACCACCGCGACCGCGTCGCCTTCCTTCGGCTATGCTCGGGTGAATTCAAGCGTGGCATGCGCCTGAAGAGCGCCAGCGGCAAACAACTCAACATCCACAATCCGCTGATGTTTCTCGCACAGGACCGCGAGATAGCGGAGACGGCCTATGCGGGTGACGTCATCGGTGTGCCCAACCACGGCCAGCTGCGCGTTGGCGACAGCCTCTCGGAAAGCGGCGAGATCCAGTTCGCCGGCATTCCGAACTTTGCGCCGGAACTCCTGCGCCGTGCCCGCGTGAAAGACCCGATGAAGGCCAAGCACCTGCGCAAGGCGCTCGAAAGCCTGGCCGAGGAAGGCGTTACGCAATTGTTCAAGCCAGTCATCGGCTCCGACATGATCGTCGGCGCCGTCGGCCAGCTGCAATTCGAAGTCATGATCGAACGCGTTGCGGCGGAATACAATCTGGAAGTCGTGTTCGAACCGGCGCCGTACAATGTGGCGCGCTGGATGGCGTGCGACGATCCGGCCAAGCTTGAGGAATTCATGGAGCGAAACAAGTCAGCGTCGGGAACAGATCTTGACGGCGCGCCGGTCTATCTGGCGAAGAATGCCTGGGATGTCGGCTACGCGCAGGAAAAGAACCCGTCGATCCGGTTCACGGCCACGAAGGAACGTTCGCTCTAATCTTCGGTTTAGGGCTTGGTCAGATCGGTCAGGCCATCGATCTCGACTGTGATCGCCTTGATGTGGTCTGCGTCTGACGCACTCTCGTCACCGAGCAGTTCTTCGGCTGGCTCGGCCGCGACCGGCATGAAGATCGCCTCATGGCGCGGCGAGAAGCCGGACGTCGCCATCGGATTGCGTTCGATCTGGCCTCCGCTGCGTTTCAGTTCGCACCAGGCGCCAGCATCGCCTGTCGCAGAGACGAAGCTCCAGGCCAGGCAAACCGCGTCATCTGCGCAGGCCGCCTGGCAGCTCAGCGCATCGTCTGACGCCACCACGCTATAGGTGGCTCCGAAACGGTACAGGCCCGGTTCGTGGCCAACCGGCGCAGGCGTCGCCACGGCATCGGCCTTCAGCGACATCGGCGCATCAGCAAAGGCAGGCGCCACCAGGCAGGCGGCAATCGCAAGTATCCATGAGGGGCGCATAGGCTGGACTCCCATATATCCAGCCCCGGAATCTAGGTCGCGCCGGTTAAGGAAGCTTTTACGGTCAGCCCGCCAGCGCTTCGCGCTTTTCCTCGATTTCCAGCCATTCCATCTCGGCCGCCTCGGCTTCCGCCCGCGCAGCGGCGATGCGGGCAGACTTGGCATTGAAGGCTTCCGGATCGCGGGAATAGAGGGCTGGATCGGCCAGCGCCTTTTCCAACGCGACCACTTCGGCCTTCAGTTTGGGGATCAATTCATCGATCTCCTTCTGGCGATGGGCATCCTTGAAGGAGAGCTTTTTCTGCGGCTTGGCCTTCGGCGTGTCAGCGGCCTTCGCTTTGCTGGCGCGCGCGTCGGATTCATCGTGGCGGCGCATGCTCGCGAGCTGGTCTTGCGCGTCGGTCCAGCCGCCAGCCGTCTGCACCCATTTGCCGTCGCCCAGTGGGCAGAGGCAGCTCGTCACTGAAGAATCGAGAAAGGCCCGGTCATGGCTGACCAGCAGGAGCGTCCCCTCGTAATTCAGCAGCATGTCTTCCAGCAGCTCGAGCGTCTGCAGGTCCAGGTCGTTGGTCGGTTCATCCATGACCAGGAGCGTGGAAGGCTTCGCGAGTCCGATGGCCAGCGCGAGCCGGTTGCGCTCGCCGCCAGACAGCGCCCCGACAGGCTGTCGCAGCTGTTCCGGCTTGAACAGGAAGTCCTTGGCATAGGAGGCGATGTGGCGCTGCTGGCCCTGCACCATCAGCGAGTCCCCGCCCGACGGCGCCAGCGCCTCCCAGATCGTGTCCTTCGGGTTCAGCGTGTCGCGGGTCTGGTCCATATAGGTCACATCCAGCGTGTTGCCGTGGCGAACCGTTCCCTCGTCGGGCTCGATCTCGCCGAGCAGCAGGCGAACCAGCGTCGTTTTGCCCGCACCGTTCGGCCCGATAATGCCGATCCGGTCGCCGCGCAGGATTTTCAGCGACAGGTCCTTCGCGATGACCAGCGGCCCGTTCGGTGTATCGAACGTCTTCGACAGGCCTTTGACCTCGATCACCTTCTTGCTCATCGAGTCGCCGACACCCGCGCTGAACTCGGCCGTGGTCTTGCGATCGTTCAGCGCGGCACGCATGGCGCCATGAGTCGCGCGCATGTCGTGCAGCCGGGCGAGGCGGCCCTGGTTGCGCTTGCGCCGTCCAGTCACGCCGCGTGCCAGCCAGCGATGCTCGTCTTTCAGCTGCGTCGTCATCCGCTTCATCTGGCGTTCTTCTTCCACCTCGATGGCTTCGGCCCATTCGTCGAACTTCACATAGCCTTCCGGCGATTTCAGCACGACGCCCTGGCGCAGCCACAGCGTATTGGTGGAGATGTTCTCGAGGAAGCGCCGGTCGTGGCTGACCACGAGCACAACCCCGTTGAACGCCTTCAGGCGGCCTTCAAGGTATTCGATCATCGGTACGTCGAGATGGTTGGTCGGCTCGTCCAGCAGGATCACGTCCGGTTCGGCGGCAAAGGCCTTCGCCAGTGCCACGCGCCGCTGCTGCCCGCCCGAAAGTGTTTTCGGATCAGCTGCTGGGTCGACGCCGAACTCCATCAGCTCGGCCTCGGCCATATAGGTGTATTCCAGCCCTTCGCTCACATAGTCGAGGACGGTCTCAAAACCCTCGAAGCGCGGCTCCTGCACCACGGTCGCGAAGGTCGTGCCGGGCTGGCGCCACACCTGGCCGCTATCAGCCTCCTGCTGCTCGGAGATGATCCGCATCAAAGTGGACTTGCCGGCCCCGTTGCGCCCGACCAGCGCCGCGCGCTCGCCTTTGGACAGGCTGAGCGTCACCCCCTCGAACAGGGGTTTTGCGCCAAGCGAGAGACGGACATCGGACAGGGAAATCAGGGGAGGTTGAGCCATGCCGGGCAGATAGCGTGCGCAGGGCGCCAGCGCTAGGGCCCGCGTGCTTTCCGAATTCGGCTGGGAAGTGCTATTCTCAAAGGAAAACGGGAGGAACATCATGCCATATTCCGAGTTTTCCGGGGACTTCACCCAGTTCGACGCCCGGCCCATGTCGCCCGCCATCGGGGCTGAACTGCTGGGAGCCGATCTCACCAGTCTCACCGATACGCTTGTCGAAGAAGTCCGCGCCGCCCTGCTGCAATACCAGGTCGTCTTCTTTCGCGACCAGGATATCACCCGCGCGCAGCATATCGCTTTCGCCCGTGCCTTTGGCGCGTTGGAGATTCACCCTGCAACGCCGAAAGACCAGCCGGACCGCGAAGTCCTCCGCATTGTCCACGGACCCAATTCGCGCGGCATGGAGAATGCCTGGCATTCCGATGTCACCTGGCGCGAGCAGCCCTCGCTCGGGTCTATCCTGCGCGCCATCGAGCTGCCCGAAGTCGGCGGCGATACGCTCTTCTCGAACATGGTCATGGCTTATGAAGATCTCGATGAAGACCTGAAAGCGCGCCTCTGCGAGATGACGGCTGTCCACGATATTGCCCGCGTCTTCGCCAAACGCCTCGGCAAGGACACCGCTTCCCTGCACGAGAAATTCCCGCTGATGGAACACCCGGTCGTTCGCACCCATCCGGAAACCGGACAGCGTCTGATCTATGTAAACACAGCGTTCACGGATCACATCAAGGGCATGGACAGGACCGAGAGCGACACGCTGCTGAAATTCCTCTATTCGCGCGCCGCGATCCCGGAATACCAGTGCCGGTTCCGCTGGGCACTGGGCTCCATCGCCTTCTGGGACAATCGCGCCTGCCAGCATTATGCCGCGAGCGACTATTTTCCCAATACCCGCATCATGGAACGCGTCACGATTGCAGGTGACCGACCCTATTTGGATGCCGACGCCTGACGAATATCGGCCCACAACCTGTCCGTCGTCGACCTCACTGTTTTCACGGGTGAATCGCCGGGCTGAGCAGGAATCTGGCGTCAGGCATCACCAAATCGGCTGCAACGGGCTCGACGGTCCTCGGGTTTTTTCTGCGCGGCGTTCCAGACTGCGACAGTCCACGGCAATATTCGACGCCCCCGGGTGCCCCGGCCGCCCTGTTTGCAATCCATAAACCATAACAAGGGCATGCATCTTGCTCTGGGCTCTGCTGCGGCAAGCGATCCGGCCTGATCGGCATGAGGAGTTACAACAGATGGTTCGTCCATGCTGAAAATGATGATCCTGCGTGGAACAGCCTGGCTCCTGCTCGGGCGCTTTGTCAGTCAGGCGATTGGCCTGGTCAGCACATTGGTGGCTGCCCGGCTGCTCGTTCCGGCCGATTTCGGCCTCGTCGCCGTCGCCATGAGTGTTTTCATGATTGCAGGTGCGGTCGTCGAATTGCCCGTCGCCGCCGCGCTGGTCCAGCTGAAAACCGTCACGGACCGCGATTTCAATACGGCATGGACTCTGAACATTCTCCGGGGTGTCATCGTCACTGTCCTGATGCTGGCCGCCGCCTGGCCGGTCGCGGCGGTGTTTGGCGATCCGCGCCTGGTTGCGCTCATCAGCGCCATGGCCAGTTATCCGATCCTGCTGGGATTCCGGAATTCGCGGTTCGAAATGTACATCCGCAACATGGACTTCAAATGGGAAGCCATGATCGAGATCGGAACGAAAGTCGCGTCCTTTGCGGTCATGTTCTGGGTCGCACTGGCGACCGGCAGCTATTGGGCTTTGCCGCTTGGCCTGATCGCGTCTGGCGTCATCGCACTGGTCATGTCGTTTGCGCTCTGCCCGCAAATTCCGGGATTGTCCCTGTCGGAGTTTCGCAAGTTTTTCGGTTTCTCGGTCTGGCTGGGGCTCGCCCAGATCGCGGACAGCCTGCGCGAGGCCACGACCAGCCTGTTTATTGGCAAACTGCTCGGCAATGCCGCGCTCGGCACGTATGCGGTCGGCATTCAGTTCGCTGACCGGATGGAATTGTTCCTTTATGCTCCGATGGAGCGGACCATGTTCGCCGCCTTCAGTTCAATTCAGGACGACCTGCACCGCGTCCGGGCAGCCTATCTGTCCAGCCTGCATGCCAGTTTCGCCATCTCGCTGCCGATCTGTGTCGGCATCGGATTGATGGCGAAGGAGATCGTCGCCATCACGCTGGGCCCCGAATGGGCCTCTGCTGCACTCGTGCTGGCCTTTGCTGCGCCGATTACCGCCATCTACCTGCTGGGCGCGATCAGCGTGTCCATCGCAACCGCGCTCGGGCGTACACGCTCTGTCTTCCTCCTCAAAGCTGTGTCGGCCTGCCTTTACATTCCGGTGATGGTGGTGGGCGCGCTCCAGTTCGGCATGATTGGCGTCCTCTGGGCTGGCGTGTTCGGCGCAATCGTCTGGTGCGGGCTCAGCTTCCGTCTGATGGCGAAAGTGATCCATGTCTCGATGGTCCGACAGGTTGCGGTTGTGGGGCGGTCTCTGACGGCTGCACTGGTGATGTCGGGCGCCGTGACATGGGCGCGGTCATCGCTGTTCGATGATCCCGTACAGGGGATCACAGAGCTCATGGTCCAAGCTGGTGTCCTGTCTTCACTGGGCGCGGTGGTGTATCTCGCTGCGCATGCCGGACTGTGGATTGCCGCTAACCGGCCTCAAGGAATTGAGCGTCAGGTTTCGGACCGCTTTGCTGCGCTGTCACCAGCCTGAACACTTCGCCGGCAAACGCGCGCAGCATGCCGGCAACATCGTCTGCCAGCCAGGCCGTATCGCCAAATTCACCAAGGCCCAGGGTCTTGTTGGCGTCAAAGATGAAGGGTTCGCCATTGATCAGTGTAAAGTCAATCTTGCCATAATCCAGGCCGAGCCTCCGGCGCGTCGCCAGAAGGCGCGGGTGCGGTTCGAACGGCTCGCACGAGACATGCTCGTCTTCGGTGATGATCAGCTGGTCTGACCGTTCGATGTTCTGGTAGTGAAGGTCGCCGAGGAATATGTACTCCCGCAGAACGTTCTTTTCGCCATCATTTTCCGGCATGAATTTCTGCACGACATAATCGTTGCGGAAATAATGGCGGGGCACGTCCGAAAGGGTCGGGTATATGCGGTAATCCTCTTTCGTCCGGATCGCATATTTCGATTGCCTGCGAAGCCGGTTCGAGACGCGGTTGAGCAGGCGGCGCCCGATCGGGCCCTCGTGCCGCGCAGCGTCGCGCTCGGGCATGCCAGCATAATTGAGATTCGATTTCACGATCACCGGCGCATCACAGGAATCGTCGCGCCCCAGCAGGCCGTCGATATACCTGAACTTGCGGATGTCAGTTGCATAGGCATTGATCGATGCCGGGTAGCGTAGGGCCAAGGTGCGGGCTTCGGGGGAAATGATCGACTGGTCGATATGCACAAAGGCGGCATCGGCCGGGACATATCCGCTCGCCTTGGTTACGTGCACGATCTCGACGCCCATCGCTTCGAGCGCCTCTTCGATCAGCACGATCATGTGGCGCCGGTCGCCCGGCAAATAGGACAGCTCGTTGATAACCGCCAGTCGCGCTTTGGAATGACTCATGATTTTCGCGCCTCTGGACAGCAGGCCTGATAGGCCCGGTATGATTGAGACGCCTACACCAATGGTGTTGGGAACAGGTTACCGCACGGCGAAAATTTCTGGATTGAAATATCAGAACCGTGTTTCAGTCCTGATCCCGTGTTCCGACGATCCGGCGCCAGCGCGCAGGTTCTCCCAATTTTCTTCAAAGCTGTTAGGCTCTGAAGAAAACAGGATGAATACCGTGCCATATTCCGCGTTTTCCGGCCAGTTTACCCGGTTTGAGGCCCGGCTGGTGTCGCCCGGCATCGGGGCTGAACTTTTGGGGACCGATCTTGCAAACCCGACCGATACGCGGGTCCAAGAGGACCGCGCCGCCCTTCTGGCATACCAGGTCGTCTTCTTCCGCAACCAGGATTTCTCCCGCCCCAATTCTCACTGAACGGACCCGCCTCATGTCGCCTTACAAACCGCTCGCCGAGCTCGAAACCCATTCCGTCGAGAACCAGCCAAACCCCTTTGAGGATCACAACCTCTACCTCGGCGACACCGCGCTAAGGGAGGCGGTACGCGTCCATGGCGGTGCCTCGCACACGGAAGACCTCGCCACTTTCGGCGCCCGCTGCGGCGCCGCCGAGACGATCGAATGGTCGCGCCAGGCCAACGAGAACCCGCCCAAGCTGAAGTCCTTCGACCGGTTCGGCCACCGCCTCGACGAGGTCGATTTCCACCCCGCCTATCACAGCCTCATGGCGCTCGGCCTCGATAGCGGCGTCTCCGGCTCGGCCTGGACCGTGCCTGCGGCCGGCCATGTGCGCCACGCCGCCATGATGATCCTGATGAACCAGGCCGATCCCGGCGTCACCTGCCCGATGTCGATGACCTATGCCTGCGTCCCGGCCCTGCGCGCCGACCCCGCCCTCGCGGCGGACTGGGTACCCCGCGTCGCCGCCCAGTCCTACGACCCACGCTTCATCCCGGCCAAGGATAAAACCGGTGTCACCATCGGCATGGCCATGACCGAGAAGCAGGGCGGCTCCGACGTGCGCGCCAACACGACCCGCGCCGCAGCTCTTGGCGGCGACGCCTACAGCCTGACGGGGCACAAATGGTTCTGCTCGGCGCCGATGAGCGACGCCTTCCTCACCCTTGCGTATACGGACGAGGGTCTGACCTGTTTCCTCGTGCCGCGCTGGCGACCGGATGGCACGCGCAACGCCATCCACGTCATGCGCCTGAAGGACAAGATGGGCGACAAGTCGAACGCCTCGTCCGAGATCGAGTATCACGGCGCCTGGGCCCGCCGCCTCGGCGAGCCGGGCAGGGGCGTGCGCACGATCATCGACATGGTCCAGCACACGCGCCTCGACTGCATCCTCGGCTCAACCGGCGGCATGCGCGCCGCGCTCACCCAGGCGCTCTGGCACACGTCCCAGCGCCGCGTCTTCCAGAAGACCCTGGCCGACCAGCCCGCCATGAAGGCCGTGCTGACAGACCTCGCCCTCGAGAGCGAAGCGGCCACCGCCATTGCCCTGCGCGTCGCCGCCAGCTTCGACCGGGCCGGATCCGATCGGCGAGAAGCCGCTTTCATGCGCCTTGCCACGCCGGTCGCCAAATACTGGGTCTGCAAGCGCCAGCCGGGCTTTGTCTACGAGGCGCTCGAATGCCTCGGCGGCGCCGGCTATGTCGAGGAAGGGCCGATGCCGCGCCTCTACCGCCAGTCGCCCCTGAACGCCATCTGGGAAGGCTCCGGCAATGTCATCGCGCTCGACATATTGCGCGCCATCGGCCGGGAACCGGAGAGCCTCGAAGCGGTGCTGCACGAGGTCGGCAGCCTGCGGGGCGCGAACTCCCTCTACGACCGCCATGCGGATGCTCTGAAAGACCAGCTCAGCCCCGGCCAGCTGCACGAGGGCACGGCCCGGCGCCTGGCCCAGCAGCTCGCCCTCGCCCTGCAGGGCGCCGCCCTCCACGCCAGCGCGCCCGCCTATGTGTTCGAAGGCTTCTGCCTCCAGCGCCTCGACCCCGCCCGCCGCGGCCTCGCCTATGGCGACGTGGCGGACGGCGTCGACCAGGCCGCCATCCTCACCCGCGCCATGCCGGGGTGACCAGGAGCCAGGGCTCGGCCTCTCATGCGAAGGCCGAGCGAAGAGGAAGGCGAATGGGGCATTTTTGTTATCGTCCCACTTTGCACCATCGCCCGATCCAGGCGGTCGGTTTTCAGGATTTCGCCAATCGTGTTCTGGCCCTGTGGAACAGGATCGCCAGCGACCCAAGCGTGCCACCTCCCAACAGGGCGATCACCCAGTCGCCCATGTGAAGCGGATTCAAATGCATCAGGCCCGAAACCAGAGGGGACTGGATGAGAAGGATTGCCGAGCCCAACGATGCGGCCGCCGCAATGATCGCACTGCGGGTTGTCCATCCCCTTAGGGCCAGTGTTACTGCAGCATTGGCGCTAAGGAGTGTCGCCAGCGCCATTGAACGGGCGTGGTCGACATTCTGCTCGGGCCCCAGGCTGTCTATGAAGCTCCAGGCGATTAATCCTGAGACAAGGACGGTTATGAGCCCGATCAGGCTCCATTCCCGCATTCCGAAAAACTGAACCCCGACGCTTTGATCCGCACGGCTCAGGCGACCGTTCCTCGCCTGTTTCTGGAAGACTAGCAGCGCCGTCGGATGCATGATCACTTCGAGCCAGACGACATGGATCGGCAGGTACAATAGCGGATATCCAAGCAGCGGCAGAAGCGCCGCGGTTGCGACGAGCGGCCCATGGATCATCAGGAGATAGGCGAAACTCAGTTTCAGATTGGCAAAAACCTGCCGCCCTTCTGCGATGGCATTCACAATCGTGCGGAAATTGTCGTCGAGCAAAACAATGGCGGCGACTTCCTTGGCGCTTTGCGTGCCGCGCTCACCCATCGCGATGCCGATATCGGCGCCCTTCAGGGCAGGAACATCATTCACGCCATCACCCGTCACGGCGACGATGTGCTTCTTTGCCTGCAGGGCTTTGACGAGTTCTAGTTTTTGTGACGGCATCGCACGGGCGACGACATCGAACCGGGAAAGGTCGACACCGGCATCTTCCGCAAACTCATCGCCCTGAATGATTTTGGGGTCAGCGCCTCCGATACCAAGCTCGGTGGCGATCGCCTGCGCCGTGTCCGGATGATCTCCGGTGACCATGATGACTCGTATTCCTGCATTCTGCGCTTCGTTCATCGCGTCCTTGACGCCCGGGCGGACCGGATCTTCAAACGCGAGCAGGCCGGAAAATGCATAGCCGGTCACTGGCTCGTCACCAGACCACGACGGCGCTGTCATCTCGGCGCAGGCGATAACCTTGTGGCCATCCCGGGCAAGTGCCCGGACCTCCCGCGACCACTTATCCCTGGTTTCGCGCGTCATGGAGCACATTGACAGAACGGTCTCTGGCGCGCCCTTCATCGCGATGTGAACCGTCCCGTCTTGTGTCTCGATCACGCCGACTTCGCGCCGCCGGTCTTCCGTGAAGGGGAACACGGCGAGCCACCGGCCGCCAGGCGCAGATCCGTTTGCCAGGACAAGAAGGTCGAGCGGGTCACCGCTTTCGGCGCGCGCGGCCGCGGCCGCGACTGACAGGACATCGTCCTCGGTGCGCTCGTCTGCCGTGATGATATGTTGCAGGTGGAGGCGGCCCTCGGTCAGCGTCCCGGTCTTGTCGGTGCAGATGCATGTGACCCGGCCGATATTCTCGACCACGATGGATCGGCGAACCAGCGCGCGCTGTTTCGCCAGCCGAAAGACACCGATGCCGAGGAAGAATGAAAAAACGACAGGGAATTCTTCGGGGATCGCGGCAACGGCCAATGTCACGGCACTGATCGCGGCGTCCACCCAGCCAAACCCTTGCGCGTATCGCACCAGGGCGAGCACGACGCACAGGGTCACGGAAATAGCCAGCAGAATGGCGACCAGCCGTCCAATGGCTTTTTGCAAAGGGGTCCGGCCGCCATTGCCCGATTGCGCTGTTCGCACGATCTGGCCGTAAAGCGTCTCCGCGCCGGTGAACGCCACACGCACACGCGCGTCACCGCTGAGCAACCGGGTTCCGGCCATCGCCCAGTAGGCATCATCAACGAGGATGTCGTCCTCACCCGTCAAAACGTCCGTGAATACATTCTTGCGAACAGGCATCGCCTCGCCGGTGAGTGCGGAAGCGTCAACCTGAAGGTTGTCTCCGCCGACGATCACGCCATCGGCGGGAAACCGTGTGTTGGCGGGGGCTATTATGAGATCGCCGGGCACGATGTGCCGCGCCGGAATGCCGATTTCCTTGCCATCGCGAATGACGCGAACACGTTCGGTCAACAGCTTGCTCAGGCCTTCGACAGACGCCTTTGTGCGCTTGTGGAGATAAGCGTCCAGACCAATGATCGGGATCAGGGCGGCGGCCAGGACCGCCGCTTCGGTATAATCTCCCAGAATGGCGAACAGGCTGGCGGTACCGGCCAGGAACCAGACCATGGGATCGGTGAGGGCGTCGCGCAGGACAGCGAGCCAATCTGACCGGTTAGCTTCGACGATGGCGTTTTCGCCAAACTGTTCCAGCCGACGGTCGGCTTCCGCGGTCGACAACCCTTGCTCGGATGCGCCGGACTCTGGCATGCGAGAGAGCGGCACAGGATGTCGCATGGGGCCTCGGGCGATTCTTGTTTCGGGTGCTGGCCTGACAGCCTAGAGCGCTGCGTAACGGTAGCCAAGCGCTGTTCACGGTTTCGCCGCCTTCAGCCAGTTCTGGACGTCACGCCAGCCCCGCCACCTCGTCGGAGTCCAGCACGCGCCACTCGCCATCGGCCAGTCCGTCCAGTGTCAGCGGCCCGAACCGCGTCCGGTGCAGCGCCTCGACATGGTTGCCGACAGCGGCGAACATGCGGCGGACCTGGTGGTAGCGCCCTTCGGTGAGCGTAACGCGGGCACTGCATTCGCCCGTCACTTCGAGCCTGGCCGGCTTCAACGGCTTGTCCTCGCCGCGCAGCATCAGCGTGCCGCTGGCGAAGGCTTCCGCCTCATGCCCTTCCAGCGGCCGGGCGAGGACGGCCTCATACACCTTCTCCGTTTCCGACCGGGGAGAGATCAGCCTGTGCAGCAATTGTCCGTCATCAGTGAACAGCAAGAGGCCGGTCGTCGGCGCATCGAGCCGCCCCACCGACGACAGCGCCGGCGTACGCGCCAGGAAGCGTGGCGGCAGGAGTTCGTAGACGAGTTGTCCGCCATCGGCGCGCGAGCAGGTGTAGCCCGCCGGCTTGTTCATGATCACCACCATGCCGGGTGGCGGGTCGAGCGGTTCGTCGTCGAAAGTGACGTTTTCGAACGGACCGACCACCCCCTTGCCACCCCCTTCAAGTCCCCCGACCCGCCCCCTTCGGATGGCGGTTTCCACCTCCTTGCGGCTCCCGTACCCCAGCCCGGCCAGGTATTTGGTAAGGGGGCGCAGATCCTTCATTTCTGGCGCTTCGGCCGGTCGGCGCGGATCACCTTGTAGCCGCCGGAATCCTCAATGATTTCATATTGTTTGAAGCAGGCTGAGACCGTCGCCTCATATGGCAGGTGGCGGTTGGCAACCATGTACAGCGACCCGTGCGGTTTCAGCGCCCGCGCGGCAGCCTGGATGAAGGCCTGGCCAAGGCCGGCAGCGTCCGCCCGTCCGACGTGGAAAGGCGGGTTCATTAGGATGAAATCATACTGGCTGTTCGTCACGTCGCGCGTCGCGTCGGCCCAGGTAATCGTGACATTCTCGACGCCTTGCAGCGTCTTCGTTGCGCAGGTAATCGCCCGGTGTTCGGCCTCGTACAGGTCCATATGCTTGATCTTCGGGCAGTGCGTCAGGACCTCTTTCGTGAGGTAGCCCTGGCCCGCACCGAAGTCGGCGCCCGTGCCCTTGATATCCTCGGGAATGTTCTCGGCCAGCAGTTCCGATCCGGCATCGATCCGGTCCCATGAAAACAGGCCTGGCCGGCTCCACATCGCCCCGTCTGCAACAGGTTGCGGCTGGTCGGCAGCAACCCATGCCTCGGCGAGGGCGGTGTTGAACACGGCGCTGTCTTTCCTCGCCCAGAAGGCCCGGCACTTGTTCTTGCTGAGGCTCTCGGTGGCGCCGGCAATCTCGCCCAGCGTCTTCTCGGCGGTCTTGCCGCCCAGCGTGTTCGGCAGGCAGGCCAGCACCACGCCGCCCTCGGGCGCCGCCAGCATGGCGCGGGCATACAGGCCGCGCGCCTCGGCCTTCTGGCGCGGCGGCAGGATCAGCGTCAGTGCCGCGGATTCGAACGTCTCTGTCCCGGGAGGGAGCAGCCTGTATCCCGCCGCCTTGAGGGCATCATGCGGCGGCTTGAACGTCTGCTGGCAGGTCAGCCGATCCTTCGGCAGCAGAGGCAGTACAGGCCCCGGTTCAGCCCGTAGGAACAGCACGTCTCCCGTTTCCGGCACGGTTACACCACCACCATCAAGGGCGAGCTTCAACGTATCAAGAACATCAGTATCCATGCGCACGCCTGTTAGGCGGAATGCGCCCCGCTGAAAAGCCCGGTTCTACTGCGGGGCAGCCCCGCTGGCCCTGCGGTTCGCCGCTGCGACGCTGAACGCCTGGCTGAGGCCGCGATAGAAGGAGATGCGTTGTTCGGCGGCTTCGCTGATCACGATACCGCCTTCAGCGCCGATCAGGCTTTCGGATGGCATGCCGGCGTGGACAACTGTCATCATGTCCGACCACAGGTCTGCCGGCAGGCCCCCTCCCGTGACGCGCTTCATCGGGCTGTCATCGTCATTGCCGACCCAGACCGCGCCGACATAGGCTGCAGTGAAGCCGACGAACCAGGCGTCGCGCCAGTCCTGCGAGGTGCCGGTCTTGCCGGCGACGGTCCAGTTTTTGACCCGGGCCCGCCCGCCCGTGCCGATGGGCGCGTTCACGACGCGGGTCATCATCGCATTCATGTCTTCGGCCAGCTCGTAGGGATAGACGCGCTCACGCTCGTATTCAGGGCGCTGGTAGAGGACCATTCCGCGCGAATCCTCGATCTTGTCGATGAGATAGGGGTCCATGCGCAGGCCGCCGGACTGGAAGGCGCCATAGGCCCGCACGAGTTCCCACATGGTCACTTCCTGGCTGCCAAGGGCGAGCGACGGAAAGGGCTGCATCGGGCTTGTCATGCCGAACCGCTTGGCCAGAGAGATGATGCGCTCCTCGCTCGCCTCCTGTCCCAGCTGGGCGGCAATCGTATTGGTCGAGCGGGTCAGGGCCTCGCTGAGGGTCATCGGTCCGAGATAGCCCCCGCCATAATTCTCGGGCTTCCATTTCTCGATCGTCAGGGGCGCATCGATCATCACGTCATAAGGCGAGAAACCGTCTTCCAGCGCGGCTGCATAGACAAAGGGCTTGAAGCTCGATCCGGGCTGGCGCATGGCTTGTGTCACCCGATTGAATTCCGAGGTCGCATAGTCCGCACCGCCGACCATGGCGACGACACGGCCATCCTTGGCCATCACCAGCGCGCCGACCTGGCTGACACCCTGTGCCTTGCCGTCTTTCGCGATACGTTCGACGAGCAGGGATTCGATCTTGTCCTGGAGTTTCGGGTCAATGGATATGGTGACGACCAGGTCGCCTGGGAGGCGCGGCAGCATCGCTTTCACACGTTCGGCCGACGCGTCGAGCACATAGCCCAGCTGCGCGTCATAGACCGGCGCGTCGATGATCTTCACCTCTGCCGCGCGGGCGGTGTCGGATTGTTCTTTGGTGATGAACCCCTGATCGACCATTTCAGCGAGCACATAGAGCTGTCGGTCTCGTGCGCCCGCCAGATTGTCCCGCAGGTTCAGCTTGGAGGGTGCCTTGGGAAGGGTGGCGAGCAGGGCCGCTTCCTGGATTTCGAGCTTTTCGGGCGGCTTGCCGAAATAATTGCGTGCTGCCGCGTCGATGCCATAGAGGCCTGCACCGAAATAGACGCGGTTCAGGTAGAGCGAAAGGACCTCATCCTTGCTGATCCGCTTTTCCAGTTCGCGGGCGAGCTTCATTTCCTGCGCCTTGCGCTTCAGAGTCTGGCGATTGTCGAGCACGAGATTCTTGATCAGCTGCTGCGTGATTGTCGAGGCGCCCGAGACCGTCTCTCCCGCGCGCAGGTTCGACAGGGCGGCGCGCGCAATGGCAGCGTCGTCGGCGCCGTCATGGTCGTAAAAGCGCTTGTCCTCGGCGGCGATGAAGGCCTGAGGCACATAGGCGGGCAGGGTGGAGATATCCGTGGCGCGGCCATAGCGCGGGCCGCGTACAGACAGCGTATTGCCGTCCCGGTCGATGAATTCCATGGCGGGTTCGCGGTGGGCTTCCCAGAGTTCGGCGGTTTCCGGGAGTTTCGGCATGCCGAAATAGAGCGAGCGCCACTTGTAGAGCGCGTACCCGCCGACAGAAAAAATGATCGCAAATACGGCCAGTATCAGCCACCCGCGCACGGTTGCAGGCCACCGGAAAACCGGGTCGCGCGGCACCTTTATGGTGCGCGGTGAGGGCGTAGGCGGGGCGGATTTAGCCATATCAGCCTGTACAACGAATCATGGAGGATTTTGTAGATGCGATTTGATTACGGCAGGGTGAAGGCGCAGTTCATATACGAGTCTGCAGCAACTTATCCGAGCCATAGGGGTAATGCGTATATTCGCAGACGCTCCAAATTGTGTAACCTTGAGGAGACATGTTTTGGTCAATCGCCAGACACAGGCCGCGCTTCAAGCGGCAAAGTGCGTGGCGCAACTCAGGAGGACCCTATCCGATGATCCGACCTTTCTTTCGTCCCGCCGCCTTTGCCCTGATCCTGTCCTTGGGCGCTGCCGCCTGTGACAACGTAGCAGACAGCGTTGTGCCATTCGATGCCATCAAGACAGATGCCCAGTCGATTTCCGACGGGCGCGTCATCGCGGAAGCGCAATGTGCGAACTGCCATGCGCTCGACAATGACGCGAAAATCCGGCCCGAGGATCCGCCGCCGCTGCGCTACCTGCTGGCCCAGTACAATCCGGACACTCTGTCTGAGGATTTCCAGGCCGGTCTGCATGTCGGGCACGAGATGATGCCTGATTTCGTGTTTGGCCCCTTGGGCGCCGAAGTGCTGCTGGCCTACATGGTGTCGATCCAGCAGGAACCGCCGGCACCAGAGTGAGATGTCACTCCATGCCCGGACGCCACGCGTCGCGGACATGAACTGGCAGGTGCCTCGGCTGGACGGCGATGAGATCGTGGCGCCAGCCATGGTCTGCATATTGCGGGCGCCTCGCCATCCAGAAGTCGGCCGCGCGGGAGATGCGTTGCCAGCCGGTCGGTGCGACAGCGCCGAGGGCGTGGTCGCGGCGGGCCCGGACTTTGACTTCCACGAAAGCGATGATCCGGCCCTTTGAGGCGATAAGGTCGATCTCGCCAACAGGGGTGCGCAGGCGGGTTGCCAGAATTCGGTAGCCTTTGAGACGCAGCCAGAACGCGGCAAGCGTTTCCCCTGTCCGGCCGCGCCGTTCCGCCCGCTGGCGCGCCGCCTCAGCTATTGGCCTTCAATTGTAGCGCGCGCTGGTACACATCGCGCTTGGGCAGGCCGAGCGCCTCGGCCACGGCGCTGGCGGCGGCCTTGGTCGGCTGGTCCTTGAGGGCATCCAGCAGGGCGGCATCAAGCGAGGCCTGCGTGATCTCTGTCTCGAGCGGCGGGCCGACGAGGAGCACGATCTCGCCGCGCGGCGGGCCGGCCACGGCATAATGTGCCGCGAGCTCTGACAGGGTGCCCCGGCGGGTCTCCTCGAACAGCTTGGTCAGTTCGCGCGCGACCGCAGCCTGCCGGTTGCCACCGAGCGAAGCCGCAAGGTCGTCAAGCGAGGCGGCAAGGCGCGGACCGCTTTCGTAGAAGATCAGCGTGCCCGGCACGCCTTTAAGGGCCTCTGCGGCAGCGCGGCGGGCGCCGCTTTTCGGCGGCAGGAAGCCCGCAAACATGAAGTGATCGCTCGGCAGGCCGCTGGCAACGAGTCCGGCGAGCATCGCGGACGCTCCGGGGATCGGATATACTTTGACACCCGCTTCGAGGGCGTCGTGGGCCAGCTTCCAACCAGGATCCGAGACAAGCGGCGTGCCGGCGTCGGAGATAAGGGCGATTTTCGCGCCGGCCTTCATGCGGGAAATCAGGTCAGGCCGTCGTTCTGCCCCATTGTGGTCATGGTACGGGCTCAGCCGGACTTTAAGGCCATAGGCCGACATCAGCTTCCCGGCGACGCGGGTGTCTTCTGCCAGAACCTCCTCGACGGTCTTGAGAACATCCAGCGCACGCAGCGTGATGTCCCGCAGGTTGCCGATCGGGGTGGAGACAACATAAAGCCCCGGGCCAAGTGTCTGCGCCGGTTGCCCGGAAAGGCGGCTGCCCGTAGAGTCGCCCGACGCGTGAATCGCTTCGGGCTCAGAAGGATCAGGAGATGACATTGCTTCAACCATTGCTCAGGAAGCTCAAAGCGCCAAGCCTTGTTCTAGCTTCCCTCCTCCTGGCCACGGCCTGTGCCACAGCACCCGCCCGCCCGCCAGTCCAGATCGGCACCGGCGAGCCGCGGGTTGACCCGGTGACCGGCGAAGTGCTGCAGCCCGGTGACGTGGATGAGACGCAGCTGGGCGAACCCGGCTACCAGAAACCCGTTCGTGGCGATGGCGGCCTGACCCCGCCCTTCATGGAGGGCCGCGATGTGAAACGCGCCGCCGTGCTGCTGCCCTTTTCGCACCCCAACGCGCAGGTCCGCGCTGAGGCCGAAAGCATGCTGGCGGGTATTGAACTCGCTTTGTTCGAGTATGCCGGGGACAATTTCCTGATCATCCCGAAGGATACGGCCGGCAAGCAGTCGGTGACCGAGGCGCGCGTGGACGAGTCGCTCAAGGAAGGCGCAGATATCATCCTGGGTCCGCTGTTTGGCGCCAATGTGAAGGCGATCAAACCGGCGGCCAGCCAGGCACAGGTGCCGATCATCGCCTTTTCGAATGACCGCAGCGCGGCAGGCGGCGGGGCGTATCTCGCGTCCGTGTCGCCCGAAGAGGAAGTCGCCCGCGTCATGCAATATGCCGGAGCGCGGGGCGTTCGCTCATTTGTGTTCCTCGGGCCCAGCACGCCATACGGGCGTCAGGTCGAGGCGGCGATGCGATACCAGGCCTCGCAGCAGGGTGGCATGGTCGTGGCGTCGGCCTTTTATGATCCCGCATCCGGGGCGACAGCGGAGTCGCGCCAGATCGCCACTGTTTTGCAAGGCGAAATCGCGCGCGGCAAGGTGGCCGTAATGATTCCCGAGCGTGGCGTGAAACTGCTCTCGGTGGCGCCTTTGCTGCCCTATAACGGGGTCGATATGCGCCAGGTCATGCTGATGGGCACCAGCCTGTGGGACGATTCCAGCATCTGGCGCGAGCCGACGCTGGCGGGCGGGGTCTATGCTGCGCCGGACCCGGCAAATCTCGCAGGGTTCAAGCAGACCTACAATCGAATCTATGGCCGCAACCCGACGGACCTGGCTGCGGTAGCCTATGACGCAGCCGCGCTATCGGTGCGGCTCGGGGTGGACGACAACATGCGCTATAATGGCGTTACCGATCCTGACGGGTTCATGGGGGTCAACGGCCTGTTCCGGTTCCGGATTGACGGCACATCGCAGCGCGGCCTTGCCGTGATGCAGATCCAGTCTTCGGGTGTATCTGTCGTGGAAAAGGGCATCAATGCCTTTGGTCCTGGCCCCAGCTGAGCACCGTGCATTCTGCAGCTATCCCTTGCGGGCAGGGGCAGTTCGCCCCACATGACTGCGCACATCAGGGAATTCGGGAAGACGGCAATAAATCATGAGCAAACGCGACTATTATGAAGTGCTCGGTGTCGCTCGCGATGCAGACGACAAGCAGCTGAAATCGGCCTATCGCAAGCTCGCCATGAAATACCATCCGGACCAGAACGCCGGAAACGGTGAAGCTGAAGAGCAGTTCAAGGAAGTTGGCGAGGCCTATGCGGTCCTGTGCGACGCTGACAAGCGCGCCGCCTATGACCGCTACGGCCATGCGGCGTTCGAGAATGGCGGCGGCGGTGGCAGCCCGTTCGGGGCGGGCGCCAATCCTGAAGACATTTTCCAGGATCTGTTCAGCCAGGTCTTCGGTGCAGGCGGCTTCGGCGGTCGCCGCCGGGGCGGTCCGCAGCGCGGGGCGGACCTGCGCTACGATCTCGAGATTACCCTCGCCGAAGCCTATTTCGGCAAGGACGAAGAAATTCACGTGCCCCAGGCCGTGCCATGCCAGCCCTGTTCTGGCAGCGGTGCCGCGCAGGGCAGCACGCCAGAGAAATGCGACATGTGCGACGGACATGGACGCGTGCGCGCCCAGCAGGGCTTTTTCACCATGGAGCGCACCTGCCCGCGCTGTTCGGGCAAGGGCAAGGTCATCCGCAAGCCCTGTAAGGAATGCGGCGGTGCCGGCCAGGTCCGCGAAGAACGCAAGCTGTCGGTGAAAATCCCGGCGGGTGTCGAGAGCGGCATGCGCATCCGCTTGTCAGGTGAAGGCGAAAGCGGCACGTCTGGCGGCGCCAAGGGTGACCTCTATATCTTCGTCGATGTGGTCGAGCACGATATCTTCGAGCGTGACGGACCCAACCTTTATTGCCGCGCACCCGTGCCCATGGCGACGGCCGCCTTGGGTGGCGAAATCGAGATCCCGACGATTGATGGCGGCCGCGCCAAGGTCGCCATTCCTGAGGGTGCCCAAACGGGGCGCAAGCTGCGCCTGCGCGGCAAGGGCATGCCGAGCGTGCGCTCTTCCGGCCAGACCGGTGACCTTTATGTCGAAATGTTCGTTGAGACGCCGCAAAACATGACGGCCCGCCAGAAGGACATCCTGCGCGAGTTCTGCGAATGCTCCGGTGCCGATTGCCACCCGGAAAGCGAAGGCTTCCTGGGCCGCATCAAACGCTTCTGGAGCGGCCATGAGGACGAAAAGCGGGCGAACTAGCCTTCAGACGCCACTTTTTAGTCCCTCGCGATGGTTTCTGTCATAGGCCCGCGCGTATGATGCCGATGGCGGAGCGTTCGATTCCCGCCTGACTGGCATTCTGGCGGGAAGACAGCATGATAATTTCGAGACGTGCCGTTCTGGCAGGCAGCGCGAGCCTTGCCGCGACCGCATGCGCGAGCAATGAGGCAGCTCCAAGGGCGCCCTTCCAGAGTGATGGCGTCCTGCACGCAGCGTCCGACGAAGCCTACTGGCGCGAGGTCGCCTCGGCATATGACGTGATGGACGGCGCAATCAATCTCGAGAACGGGAACTGGGGCCTGATGGCGCGTCCTGTGCTTGAACGCTACCAGGTCCATACCCGGACGGTAAACCGTCGCAACTCCTATTTCGCTCGGCGTGAATATGCCGACATCTATCGCCCGATTCATGAGCGGCTGGCGGACGTCCTGGGCGCCGATGCCGGCGAGATCGCCATCACGCGCGGTGCGACCGAGGCACTGAAGGCGCTGATCACAGGCTATAACCGGCTGAAGGCCGGGGACGGCGTCATGATCGCCGATCTCGACTATGGGTCGATCCAGAATGCGATGGAATGGAAAGCGGCGCAGTCAGGCGGGCGGCTGGTGCGACTCTCTGTTCCCGAGCCCGTCACGCATGACGCCCTGATCTCCTTTTACGATGCGGCGATGGCCGCGAACCCGGATGTCCGCCTTCTATTGCTGACCCATGTCAGCCACCGGACGGGACTGGTAATCCCGGTGCCTGAGATCGTCGCGGCGGCGCGGCTGCGCGGTGTCGACGTGATCGTCGATGCGGCTCATTCCTGGGGGCAGATGGACTTTGACGTTGCGGCGCTCGGTGCCGATTTCGTCGGCTTCAACCTGCACAAATGGATTGGTGCGCCGATCGGCATGGGCGTCATGTATATCAAGGGCGACAGGCTGGAGGCGGTTTCGCCGGACATGTCTGCCGAGCCGTGGGAGCGCGATGGCACCGGCGGCCGTGTGCATACGGGCACGATGAATTTTGCTGCCGTGATGAGCCTTCCCGATGCGCTCGACTTCCATGACCAGGTTGGGCCGGCGAACAAAGCGGCTAGGCTGGCCTACCTGCGCAACGCCTGGGTCGGGAAGGTTCGACCGCTTGAGCGGATCGAGATACTCACCCCGGACGATCCCCGGATGCATGCCGGGATCACGTCGTTCCGGGTCGCGGGCAAGACCAGCGCCGCGGACAACAAGGTACTTGCAGAGCGCTTGCTGGCCGAGTTCGACATCTTCTCGGTGCTTCGGGACGGTGTTGCGGCCGGCTGCTGCGTGCGCATCACGCCGGCGCTCTACAATACCCCCGACCATGCCGACCGCCTCGCCGAAGCGTTGCACACGATTGTTCAGAAGGACTGAGGCGCCGGTTTGTTCAGACCAGCTTTCCCTCGAAATCGCCCGCCTCATAGGCTTCGCGCAGTTTGAACTTCTGGATCTTGCCTGATCCGGTGAGGGGCCATTCCTCGACCCAAATCCAGTAGGCCGGCGTCTTCTGGGGTGACAGGCGTTCGCGAATGAAGGCTTTCAGGTCTGCGCCACTTACTTTCGTCTGGCCCTTACTGCGCAGGAAACAGGCGACCTGCTCGCCCCATTTCTCATCCGGGATACCCACCACGGCCACTTCGGCAACGACGACATGTTCCAGCATGGCGTTCTCGATTTCCACCGGGAAGATGTTCTCGCCACCGCGAATGATCATTTCCTTCACACGGCCTGTGATCCTGACATAGCCACGCTTGTCGATGCGTCCGAGATCACCGGTATGGAGCCAGCCCTCGGAATCAATGGCGGCGGCCGTTGCTTCCGGATTGTCATTGTAGCCGGTCATCACGAGATAGCCGCGGCAGCAGATTTCGCCCTGTTCGCCCACAGGCACGACGGTGTTCGTTTGCGGGTTGCGGATCGAGACTTCGACATGTGCGGCGGGTTGGCCAATCGTCTGCGTCAGGTCTTCCAGCGAATCCTCGAACCAGGCCTGTGTTATGACGGGCGATGTTTCGGTCTGCCCGTAGACGATCTGGATAGGCGCACCCAGCACGGCGCGTGCCTGCTTGCACAGTTCGGGCGCGACCATCGCGCCGCCAGACATGATGCGCGAGATCGACGAGACGTCCCGCCCTGATTTCTGCACTTCGTCGATGAGCGCTACCAACATGGTCGGTACGCCAAGGATGAAGTCTGTTTTTTCCCGTTCTATCACTTTCACGATCATTTCCGGATCGAACATGGGTGCCAGCAGCATGGTTGCGCCGACGCCGAGGCCGCCGAGCACGAGAATTGCGCAACCCGTTGTGTGGAAGAGCGGCATGTTGTGGACGAACGACTTGCCCGCCGACATGCCCGCCCGTGTCATGGCATCGACGCCGTTCCGCACAAGGCCGTTATGGTGTAGCAGCGCGCCTTTTGGAAAACCCGTCGTGCCCGACGTGTACTGGATCTGCACCGGATCGGAGGGCTTCGGATCGCGTAGCGCTCCGTCATTTTCTCCGGCAAACAACGCCTCGTGGTCGGTGAGCAGGATGCGGTGCCGGATTGCTGGGATTTCGTCACAAACGGCATCGGCGATGTCCTGCATCGGATTTCCGCGAAAGTCCTTCACGTAGTAGATTGCTTCGGAGCGGGACTGTTCGAGTACGAATTTGAGTTCGCGCTTCTGGTAGGCTGGATTGACCGTGACGAGCGTTACGCCCGCAAGGCCGCACGCGAGTTCGAGCAGGACCCATTCCGGCACGTTATTGGCGTAGACGGCGATCCGTGCCCCTTCGGCGTGGCGGCTGGCGAGTGCGCGGGCGAGGCGTTCGCTGTCGTGCAGCAGCTGGGAATAGGTCCAGGTGCGCAGGATGGCACCGTCATAGTCGAGCGCTTTGAGGGCCGGGAAATCCGGCGCGCGGGCGACTGAGACGCGCAGCATCGCGCCGATTGTCAGCGGTACGAGTTCGGTGCCGCCCTGTGCCGGGAAATAGGATTCCGTGAGATCGACTTTGTACATCCGGCCCTCCGTGTCGTTTTGCTTTGTTTGAGAATGAGGTTATTTCCAATGCCGATACTTGGCCAGTTGCCATGTCTCAGCGACAGCCGTCGGCCCATTCCAGCACCGCATCGATCAGCTCCTGGCGCGACCAGGAGAAGGAATGGTCGCCGGACAGGATATCGGCGGTCAGGTCGATGCCGGGTTCAGCTTCATAGGCGGCGACCAGCGGGGCAATGATGGTGTCCGGTGGAACCGACGTGTCCTTGTCGCCGCCGATCACGAGCACTGATTTCCCGACGAGTTCCGACGCGAGCAATCGTGTATCGAAGGCTTCGCGATTGGCGAGGATCTCGGCAATGGCATTTTCTCCGGTGAGTCCGGACAGCATTTGCATCGTGCCAGCATAGGCAGAAAAGCCCTCGGCGCGGGCCGGATCGGCATCAAACGCGTTAGCTATCGCGCCTAGGTCTGCAGGTGCGATACCAGCGACGCAGGCTACCCGCTCGTCTCTCGCGGCTGCTTCGAGCGCGGCGAAGCCGCCCATGGAATGGCCGATCAGGATCAGCTTGTCCGGGTCGGTGCGATAGGTTTCAGCATTGGCGCGCAGGTAATCGGTGGCCGAGGCGACATCTTCGATGACGTGGGTGAAGCTGTAAGTGCCTTCGCTGCCCCAGGCGCCGCGATAGTGGAAGAAGAGCACGTTGAAACCGTCACTGCGCAGGTCCTGCGCGAGGTCGAGATTGCGTTCATTGCCAGGGAAGCCATGCAGCAGGACCACGGTCGGGTGCGGGCCTTCGCCCTCGGCGAGGTAAGCGTGGCCGTTCAGGCGGTCACCGTGGCTTTCGAAATTCAGCTCTACGAGCGAGGGCGGGAAGTCCGGGTCGACAGCTATGGTATCCACCGCGATCTCGGGCGCGGTTGCGCAGGCTGTGACCAGCATCAACGTGCTGAGTGATGCGGCGACAAAAATGGCAGATTTCATGCGCTTCCCCTTCGGTTTTTCTGCACTCTAGGGCGGGACGCGCAGCGGGGCCACGAAAAAGCCCGCCCCCGGATACCGGGAGCGGGCTGATTGTCGGACTGTCGCCGCGTGACTAGATACGCTCGATGATGATGGCCGGGGCCATGCCGCCAGCGGCGCACATGGTGATCAGGCCGTAACGGCCGCCGGAACGCTCAAGTTCGTCAAGCGCGGTGCCGATCAGGATCGAACCGGTGGCGCCAATCGGGTGGCCGAGGGCCATGGCGCCGCCATTGATGTTGACCTTTTCACGGTCAAGATCGAGATCGCGGATGAACTTTTCAGCGACAACCGAAAAGGCTTCGTTGATTTCGTAGACGTCGATGTCGTCCTTGGTGAGGCCGGCTTTTTCGAGAACTTTCTTCGCCGCCGGAACCGGTGCGTTGAGCATCAGCGTCGGGCAATCACCCATGTTCGCTGTGGCAACGATACGGCCGCGCGGTTTGAGGCCGTGCTTGTCGGCATACTCTTTCGAAGTGATCAGGATGGCGGCGGCACCATCGACAACGCCCGATGAGTTACCGGCGTGGTGGACATGGTTCACCTTGCCTTCGAGCTGTGGGTATTTTTTGGTGAGCAGGTTGCCGTACGTGTTGCCTTTGTCATCCACGGGGATGTCCATATAGGCCGGGAACACGGTGCGTAGGCCAGCCAGTGTTTCCATGGTTGTGCCCGGACGCGGGAATTCTTCATGGTCGAGGGCGAGTGTGCCGTCTTCATTGTAGACAGGCACGAGCGACTTGTTGAAACGCCCCTCTTTGATGGCCTTGGCGGCGCGCTGCTGGCTGGTAAAGGCAAGGCGGTCGACAGCTTCGCGGTCGATGCCTTCCAGCGTGGCGATCGCATCGGCGCAGATGCCCTGCTGGGTTTGCGGGTGCGAGGCGCGCAGGCGTGTGTTGCCAGCGTCCATGACAGGCGGCGTTTTCGGGTCGGCGGTGGAGGATGTGTAGCTCATCATTTCCGTGCCGCCGGCAATGACGCAATCTTCCATGCCGGACATGACCTGGGCTGCGGCGAGCGCGACAGATGTGATGCCCGAGCCGCAGAAGCGGTCGAGCGTGACGCCGGAGGCCTTGATATCATAGCCGGCATCGAGCGCGGCCATGCGGCCAAGGTCAGCGCCCTGAGCGCCGCGCTGGCTGCTGGTGCCCCAGATGATGTCATCGACGGTGGCCGTGTCGAGCTTGTTGCGTTCGGCCAGCGCCTTCAGGACGGTCGCTGCCAGTTGTTGTGGGTGGATATGGGCGAGGGCGCCCTTTCCTACTTTGCCGATGCCGCGCGGCGTGCGGCAGGCGTCAATGATATAGGCTTCAGCCATGAGGGTTTCTCCCGGTTCGCATCAAATTGGTTGATGAAAGAGGTTTACGCGCACGTAAGCGTCATAGGAAGGCATGACGTTGGGAAAGGCCAACGAGCTGATGGATCATCCCTGCGGGGAAGCGGCGGGTAACCGGATCGACCCTAGCCGAAAGCCCCATAGGCGTGCGTGATCGCCAGGCTGATGCCATGCAGGGCGCGGTCGATCTCGTCCAGCGGTCCGATAATGTCTCGATGGATGCTGTCATAGCCATAGCTGGCAGCGGATTTGGTCTCGCTGCCGGATTCGGTCAGCGCCTTGAATGGTGTTTCCTTGTCGCTTGCGCGGGGGAAGATTTCGACAAGCAGATCGACGGTTTCGGCGATACGCATGTCCAGCACCATGCGCAGGAGATCGCGCGCGTCCGTATCGTGACGCTGGGAAATACGGGGCAACCGGCCGACCAGGGTGAAGGCGCGCATCATGAGCGCCTGGCGGATGGCGTGCAGGGCGTGGAGGTCAAGCCGCCCTTCGTGACGTTCTTCGGCCGAGGGCGCGTCATCAAGCCGGGCGAGCAGGCGGTCGAAGCGGCCAAGGTCGATCGACAGGAAATTGGCGATCCGGTTGATCGAGACGGCGGTCTCATCGTCGCGCAGGCCGTAATAGACGCTGCGATAGGCGGCGGCCTTGTCAGGCTCTGCAAGGCGTGCGTGGGCGATCCAGATACTCGGGTCGAATACATTGGCATAGGCGCGCAGGGCCGGCAGGCTGGTGACGACGCGCGCCTTGAGCGCGAGCAGGATGAGGCCGTGCATTCGGGGGCTGGCATTGATCAGTTCGACGAGTCGGTCATTCTCGCGTTGCAGTGACGAGCCAATGCCAGATGCGGTGTTTGCCGGGATGCCGAGCTGCTGCAGCGTTGCATTGTGCGAGATGGCGCGCAGGGCGCGGGGGCCTGTCGGGCCGCCGGTGCGGCGCTTCTGGCGCGAGCCCGCCTTGACCACGAGGCCGGCCGAGAAGTCTCCCAGCAGGCGACCATAGTCGGCATTGACGAACAGGCGTTCGTGCCAGGCGCGCAGCGCGCGATAGAAATCCCAGACAAGGTCCGTGCGCGTATAGAAAGGGTCTTTCGCCGTGTCCGGCGGGTCGGACAGGGCCCGGTGGCACCAGGCGGCATAGGTCGTTTCGGCAATTGGCAGGCTGGCGAAGTGGAGGAAGCCATCGCCACCCTGGAAACTGACTTCGTGCATCAGGCGCAGGCCGCGCGCATTGGCACCGTTGCGTGTCCAGGGCGTCAGGACATGGTCAAAGCGCTGGCCGAAACTGCCGGGCCACGCGCCGCGGCCCATGGACTCGCCATGCGTGTTGAAGATCAGCAGGGCCACATGGTCGGTTTTCGCAGCGAGGGCCCGGGCGATGAGATTGTGGATGCGCTCGATCGCCATGTCGGCGGCGACCTGGCCGATGAATCGGCCGGCATCCGAAAATCCGAGCTGGATCGATAGATAGCCGCGTTCCTTCACGTAGCGCAGGAATTCGGGCTCCTCGAGCAGGCGTTCGATGAAGCGGCCGCCGGTCTCGAGGGCTTCCGGCGTTTCGAACAGGGGCGAGATATCGAGCTTGTCAGCGACGCCATATTGGCGGGCGAGGTAGAGCGCGCCCATCACGGTGGCTGGGTTCTCGCTTTCGGCGATGAGGAAACGGATGACCGATCCGGAGTCGATGTGCTTGAGGATCTGCGCGCACATCATGAACTGGCGCCGGGCAGTGGATTGCTCAAGGAAGAGGTCGGCGAAATTGACCTGGACCGGCTTTGACAGGCGCGCTTTCTGCGAGAGCTCTGCAAGCGCCAGGCGGCCAAGTTCGCGGTCTTCGGTTTCGAGCCCGAGGTCGCGGTTGATAACGGTGCGCACTTGCGCGGCGTTGACCCTGAGATGGATGCGCGCCGTGCCGAGCTGGAGCGACTCTACTTCCGCGCGGAACGCAATCAGCGCGGCTGCCAGGCTGTCATCAACGGCGGGGATAGCGTCATCCAGAACCGTGGTGATCTCTGTTGCGTCGAGGATCATGCGCTTGCTGTGGGACGTGAGAGCGTTGGCGGCCTGGACCAGTTTTTCGGGGTCGGTCAGGTCTTCGGCGAAGCGCGCTGCGTCAGATTCGGCATCCCCGGCCGCGGCGCGCAGGCGCACCGCCAGGCGGGCAAGCACGGCAACCTTGCTTGCGCCCGACATGGCTTCCAGCCGGTCAGCGTAGCGGGCGAGTTGGGCGGCTTTCTCGCGCAGGCGGAAGGTCAGGGACTGGGACCAGTGAATGTCGGTTCGCCCGTCAAGGTCATAGCCAACCCAGCTGGCAAGCGTTGGCAGGTAAGGCCGCAGGCCACGCCAGTCATCAGGAAAGGCCTTGCGGGCCACTTCAAGCACCAGCGCCGCATAGGCCTGCTGGGCGCCAGCCGCATTGAGCAGCGCGTCCTGCACCTCGTCATGCTCGCCCACCAGATTGATCGACTTGTTCCACGGCCGGCCGTCCTCTCGGATATGCTTGAGGAGCGCGGCGCGGCTGGATTTGTTGGGCCGGGTAACGTGCGCGGTAAATGCCTGCCGGAGCGCACGTGAGAGCGCGAAAGTCGGGTGGGCGGTGAAGACGATGCCGCCGGTATTCTGCTCGATGCCGGTCCTGAAGGAATCGAATCCCTTGCGGGCGTGGGCGTCGAGCGCGGCGCGGACCAGCGACCAGCCTGCCTTGGGAGCAGCGTCAGAATGTTGTTCGCGGAAACGGTCCGCGCGTTCCTCGATCATGGTGAGGTGAAGATCACCCGCAAATTTTGCCAGCTCGGCGACGCTGGCCTTGCCGGCTTCGACATCCTGGAACAGGGACTGGGCCAGTGCGAAGACCGAATTGGTCATCGGATCGACGGCAATGCGTGTCGATTGCGCCCGCAGGAAGTCCTGCACGGCAGCGAGTGTCAGCGGGGTTGGGGTGGCATTAGTCATCTGTTCACCACAAAGACGCCTTTGATTGCGAAGTCAAAGCAGACCAGGCCTGCATCTTGGCAAGGCAGACTGCAGGTTTCACCGTCAGGTTACCCGTCATATCTGGCATATGCCACTGATATGTCGTATCAATGACGGGCCGGTAGAGGGGCATGTGTAGATGCAAATTGATGCGATAGCGACGCTCATGGCGATGGCGGCCAGTGTCGCCGTGGCGATGGCCCCAGCCTCGGCGCAACCTACGGCCAGCGCCATGGAACAGGTGCTCGAACCTGGCAGGCCAGGCGCGTTCGTCGTCGTCGAGCCAGCACCAGCGCCAGTCACGACGCATGGGTCGGCACCCAGCCACAATGTGATGTCCGCGCCGCCTGTCTGCCGGATCCGGTCAGATGAGGAATGCCATCATGTCGCTGCAGCCTGCCTCAAGGCGCGCAACATTGGCGGTCTCTATTCAGTCGCCCGGGTGGCTGAAGGCCAGCCAGCGGTTATCCGGATACGCGATGACATGAGCGACATGCAGGAGCGGTATGCGCGCGCCTGTGCGACAGACCTTGAGCAATGCCTGAGCGGGAATTGCTGAACCGGTCGGGACGCCGCCTTAGCGCCGCCCGAAGAATTTCACTGCGCCCAGAAGGCCGGCAATGGCAGACCCGAGCCCTCCCAGCAGAACGAACAGCGGATTAGCCTGATCGGCAAAGGCGATGGCGCGGTTGATACCGGAGACCTGGACCGTGACCGTGTCGCGGAATGTGCGCAACGGCACAACCGAGTCCTGGTCGATGGCATAGATCTCGAACACGAGGTCATGCTCGCCGGCTGACAGCGGCATGACCGACCAGCGCCAGACATTCTCGGTCAGCGGTGACAGTAACTGGACACTGGGCGAGAGGTTCACGATTTCGAAATTGGCGCCGCTGACGCGGGCTTCGACGCGGTCGGAGACCTGGGCTTCGCCGGTCACGACATTGCCGCGACCGGGCAGAGCGTCGACAGCCGTGTCGTCGCCTGTCGCATCAATTGCGAGCGTGACGTCGAAGGCGCGCTTGTATTCGGCCGATTTCGGCGTTTCGTGTGCGACAGGAACCGTTTGCAGGGATTCCATGAACGCTTCGGCACGCGAGCGCCTGGGTTCAGTGGCGGCCACGCCCGCCGTTTCAGCGAGCGCATCCGTGAGGGCGTCGAATTCGTCAGCGGCCTCGATGGAGAAATTCTCAGCGGCGTCCAGCGCGTCCTCGGCAGTGGCAACGGAGGCGGTGTCCTCGGCGCCGGAACCGGAGGAGAGGGAGCGCATTGTCGGACCGGACGAGCGGGCACCGGGGGCCGCAGGTGCCATTTCAGCATCTGCCGGGGCCTCCATTGCGGCGACCGGCGGGGCTTCCATGGCCGCTTCGGGGGCGGGCATGGCCTCGACTGGTGCAGGCATGGATTGCATGGCCATGGTCTCATGCGGGCGATACTTTTCCATCAGCGCGGCGCCGCCGATACCGGCAACGGCCAGGCCGGCCAGCACGAGAAGGATGGAGATAAATCTTAGCATCGCAGGTGCTCCCGTCTGGCGATTCCTCGCGTTGACCCTAGCAGAGGTTCACTGAGGTGGGAATCCTTCCCGGCTCGCTTCGTAGAACGCAATTGCGGCAGCATTGGACACGTTGAGGCTTTCCATCAACTCGGTCATCGGGATGCGCGCCAGCTCGGCGCAGGCCTTGGCGACGGCGGGGCGCAGGCCGGAGCCTTCGGCACCCATCACGATGGCGATTTTCGGCGCGCCGGCGACAGCGTCGGCGAGGATACGCCGGCCACCGCCGTCAAGGCCGACCGTGTGATAGCCCGCGTCGGCGAGCTGTTCGAGCGCGCGGGCAATGTTGACGACGCGGGCCTCGGCCACGGTCTCAATGGCGCCCACGGCCGCTTTGGCAACCACGCCGGTGATCGCTGGCGCATGCCGGGTTTGCAGGACAATGCCGTGAAAGCCGAAGGCGGCGGCGGACCGGTAGATGGCGCCGAGATTGTGGGGGTCGGAGACCTGGTCGAGGACGCAGATGCGGGAAATGCCCCGGTCTATCAGGTCTTCCAGGCTGGACGGATTCAGCGGGGCAACCTTCAGGGCCAGGCCCTGATGTACCGCGCCCGGCGGCAGGCGGTTGTCGAGATCCTTGCCGAGGATGATTTCCGGCGTGATCCGGACCGGCCCCAGACGCGCAGCGGCATTTTCGGTGGCGAGCAGCATGTGGCAGGTGCGCGACGGGTTTGCCAGCGCCGCCACAACGGCATGCGTGCCCCAGAGCCAGCCTTCGCCGTCTCCGCCGCCACTGCGTTCGCGCGGGCGATCCTGTCGTGGGCGCGGCGATCCGTCCTGTCCGGCCGGGCCGGGTGCGTTTCGGCGTTTTGTATGGTTGCGCGCCATTTCTTTCGTCCCTATAAGGCCGTCTCCCGAAGCGGGTAGAGGGCGCGATTGGTCGTGCCCTTTAGGCGGTTCGGGGCGACGGCGTCAATTATCGTAAGTCGCAGGCAGCCCTTGGAGGGGTGGCCGAGTGGTTAAAGGCAGCAGACTGTAAATCTGCCCGCATAGCGTACACAGGTTCGAATCCTGTCCCCTCCACCACTGTTTGTGCTAAGGATAAGCGACGTACCGGTTGCGGGTATAGCATAATGGTAATGCACCAGCCTTCCAAGCTGAGTATCTCGGTTCGATCCCGTGTACCCGCTCCAATTTTTCCAAACAATTCAGGTGCTTGACCCTTCGTCCAGCGTCGCGAGCACGACGAATCGTTGATTCGTGGGCGTGAGGACGCCGAATGGGTAGCACGTGGTCAGGGCGAGGGTGGCCGGTCCGTTGCCGCCGGGGGTGAGCGTGCTGGCAGCCGCGTCGACCACGCGGGTCTCGGTCAGGCGGTAGGTGTGGGGCACACCGTCGGGGCCGGTGAGGGTGAGGGCGTCGCCGGTCCGGGCGTACTGCAAAAAGGCGAAATGGCTGTCACGGTGGCCGGCGAGCAGGGTGAGGCCGGGCTGGCCGGGGGCGGCGGAGCCGGTCATCAGGCCGGGACCGAAGGCGAGGGCCTGTCCGCTGGTGCCGTCCAGTATGATGGCGGCGGCGTGAAGGCGGGGCAGTTCAAGCCGTGCGGCAGGGGTGATGTCGGCCCAGGGCCATGGACGGGCGTCCGTGTCGCCGTCGAGCGTCTTTTCCCAGGCATGGGCGAGGAGGACTTGGGAGAGGCTGGCCTTGGCCTTCATGTACGCACCGTTCCCAAACAGGAGGAGGCCGGCGATGAGGAGGGCGGTAGTGAGACAAGTCCCCCTCCGACCCCTTCGGGGCCACCTCCCCCTTGCAGGAGGAGGACAAGACGTAAGCGCGTCAAGCGGCATGGAGCCGTATCCTCCGGAAGACAAGTTTCAGCATGAAGCCCATGAGGACGAGGATTATACCTGCCAGCAGTTTCAGGTCGGAGAGGGTGCCGGTATTTGGCAGGGGGACGCCGCGTTGGACCTGCATCGGGGCGTTCATGGCCTTCGGATCGGGCTTACGCAGGGCGAGCGCATCGACCGGGATCATCGGTGCGTCCGAACGGATGCCGTCATGGCCGAAGACCTTGCCGAAATCCCAGCCGGCGGGAAGGTTCAGGGGCACGATCGCGCTGTCCAGCAGGGCACCCTCTGGCCGGGCAGGCGTCACGTCGACCGCGACGAGGCTGGTGAGGCGCGAGACGAGATGGTGGGCGAGGGCGACACTCAGGATCTGGTCGTCGACAAGGTCCGGCAGCGTGTCTGCGCGGGCGCGGTCGAGTTCCAGCGAGCTTATCTTCTTACGGGCCCAGAGTTTGGAAATGCCCTTGCGCTCGGCGGCCTGTTTGACGGGGAGGCCGACTTTCCATGGCTGGTCGCCGTTGAGGCCGGAAACCCAGACCAAGCCGTCTTTCGCGGCGGCATGGGCGGCGATGACGAGCGTCTCGCCGGCGTAGACATCCGGCAGAGGCGACGGCCAAGCTTCAACCGCTGAGCCATCGGGCCATGTGGCGGCGACATTGGTGATGGCCGGGCTTTCGAGTTTCGTGAACAGTGCGCCCATGCGGGCGGCGACCTCATCGACATCGCCGATATGGGTGAAGGTGCCTTGGCCCAGCTCGGCGGCGCGGGACATGAAGAAGCTGTTCGGGGCCGAACCGATACCGACCGTGAAGATGCGGGCGTCCTTGCGATTGCGGCTGATCGTTTCGAAGAGCTGCTGTTCATTGCCGATGGCGCCGTCTGTCAGGAAGATAACCTGGCGCAGGCGGCCGTCGGCATTGCCGTGGTCGGCAAGGGCTTCGCGCAGGGCGGGCAGCATTTCGGTGCCGCCAGTGGCATCGAGGCGCTCGACCCAGTTCGTGGCGCGGGCGAGGTTGGCCGGCGTCGCATCGACAGGATGGTCGAACAAGGCATGGGTGACCGAGTTGAACTCGATCAGGTTGAACCGGTCACCGGGCGAGAGCCGTTGGACGGCCATGGCAAGGCTCTCGCGGGCCTGACGGATGGATTCGCCACCCATGGAGCCGGACGTGTCGATGATGAAGGTGATCTCGCGCGGCGGCGGGGCCGACTGCGCGGCGACCGGCGGCGTGACCATCAGGAGGTAATAGGGCTCGCCATCGACGGTTTCGCGGAACAGGGCGGCGCTGGGAGCCTTGGAGGCCTTTGGCGTCCAGGTCAGTTCAAAGTCGCGATTGGCCGGGACGCTGCCAGCGGACAGCGTGAGGTTGGCATTGCCGGTGCCAGACCAGTCCACATCCATCGGGTGATAGGTGGAGTCCAGCTTACCGACCGGGAAGCCGGCATTGAGGGAGACTTTCAGCGTGAGCGGGTTCGTGCTGCCGAGGTCCGGGTTGAGGACAGGCGGTGAGACGCGGGTCCGGTCCGGCACGGGGTCGAACACCGCCCAGCCATCATCGCCGAGCGAGGCGGTGAGGATTTGCGGGGCCGGATTGTAACGCGGGCCGACGACCATCGGGAAGCGGAGGGAAAACTGGTCGTCTGTCAGGCGGACCGTTTCCTGGTATTCGATCTGGACAATGATCGTCTCTCCGGGGCCGATATTGGCGATGGAATTGGTGAAGAGGTTGGGCCGTTCCTGTTCGAGCAGGGCGGTTTTCCTGCCTTCCGATTTGGCCTGTTCATAGATGGCTTTCGCCTTCTGGCGTTCCTCGATCATGCCTTCGATGAAACGGTCACCAATCTGCATACGCAGCGTATCGACGGCGCTTTCATCCGGCAGCGGGAAGACATAGACGCCTTCTATCCAGCCGTCGGTCGTGTTCTCGAAGCGCTGGGTGACGCGGGTGCGGGCGATCGGGCCGGATATGTCGATCTGCACGTCGGTGAGCAGGGACGGGGCTTCGACATATTTCCCGGGCGTGGAAGATTTGAGCAGAAGGGCGCCGGTTGTGGCGTCATTCGGGGTGACGAGGCGCGGTTCCTGGTCAGCCCAGGCCGCGCCGGATGCGAATGCCGCCGCCGCCAGGATCGATCCGAGCCACTGGCCCGAGCGGGACAAGAGGGGGGCGTGGGCACGTATCCTGACGGCGGCGAGCATGGCGTTTTCCTTTCATTGCTGAATTGCAATGATTGGAAGCTGCGCCCCGAATAAGGCGGGAAAGGTCTGGCTTTTGGGCAGGCGTGGTACTTGTTCTGGGCGGTTTGGTGCGGGGAATGTGTTCTCCTCTGCAACGGGCTTCCAGTGAGTGGTCCGTAGACCCCCACTTGGCCGCCCCCTTTGAGCGGGAGGAGCAGGATGCCCTGTCTGGAAAGTTCAGTGCACAAGCATGGAACTCCTCCCCCCCTGAAAAGGGCAGGTTAGGTGGAGGCCAACCTGGACTCGTAACGGGGAGAGGGCGTCTGTTTTCCGACCGTATTGCAGGGTGACGTATACTCCGCTCCATGATCACACCGGGAAAATGATTGCAGGTGAGTGGGCGGGAGGCGCGGGAGATCCGCCTCTACTGGTTGCTGGGATACACGGGCGACGCGATTGCCGGGCGGGTGGGGCGGGACTGGAAAACGGTGAACGCAGCGATCCATGCAGACAGCCTCGACGGGCCGGAGGCGCCGTTCGAGATGGCGTGGCTGAGCCTGCGCCGGGAGTTCGACGCGCTGGCCGAGACAATGGAGAATGGTGGCAAGGTGGAGCGCCCGCAAATCCAGCTGGCGGCGGAGCTGCGCCACACGGAGGCGGCGATGCCGGCGGCTGGCCGCAGGGCGTCGGACGACACGGAAACGCATATTGATGAGGCGGACGACGAGGATGACGTTTGGGAGCGCCTTGAAGCAGTTGAAGAGCACCGACGCCGGGCCCATGGCGGACATGGCTGTTCATGGGCGGTGTGGGCGCTGATGCTTTAACGCGGCGAGGGGCCGCGGATAAGGCCGCTTCTAGTTGCCAGCGCGGAAGGACTTGCGGCCGAAATAGCTGTTCTTCGGGGTGTCGTCATCGGTCGGCGGTGTGTCGCCTGGCGTGTCGCTCGCAGGGGCGGCTTCGGTGACGGTCGGCTCGCCGGCCATGACCTTGCGGATATGGGCGACGGCGGCGCCAGCGGTGGAGACTTCGAAATCGTCGACCGCCTTGTCGAGGCGGCGAGCGAGCAGGCGGGCCTGGTGGGCGGAGAGTTTCTTGAGTTCGGTCTCGAATATTTCGGTGCCGACCGCGTCGCGCAGGGCGATCATGTCATCGCATGTCTGGCCGGCCGCATTCATGAGCTTGCGAACGAGCAGGCCGGTGGCGGAGGCAAAGTCCTTGTCGAGAAGCTTGCCGAAACGGTTGCGATTGTCGAGCAGGGCGGCCAGTGCGGCGGTGCCCCCGGTCGCCGTCAGTCCGCTCATTTCAGCCGCTCCTGAACTTCCTTGAGAAGCTTGTCGATGATGCCGAGCGCTTCGCCTGGCCATTTGGCGGCGAGGGTCGGATCCGGGCCGAGCTCAATCGGGTTGGAGGCAAAACCGGTCTTGAGCGGGATGACGGTGTTGAACATTTCGAATTCGGCTTCCTTGGAATTCGCCGCTTCGCGCATGGCCTGGAGGACCACTTTCTGGTGTGGCGTGTCGTCGTATCGCGTGGCCAGCACGACGGGCAGGCTTTCGATATCCCTGTCTCGCAGATTCTGCATGATGTCGCCAGTGAACAGGTCGAGGCCCAGCGTGGACATGAAGTCGGGGATCGTGGGGACGATGATCAGGTGGCTGGCGGCGAGCACGCTTTCGGTCATCACCGATATGCCAGGCGGGCAATCGCAAATGATGACGTCATAGTCAGTTTTAAGGAGGTTGAAATCGTCTCGCAGGCGGCGGCCGACCTGGCCCTGCAGGGCCTCCATCGAATATTTCTTGGCGGTGAGTTCATAGATCAGCTCGCGCTCTGTCTTGCGCAGGCGGGGCGAGGACGGGATTAGGTCCAGCGGCAGCGACTTGCCATTATATGTCACGTCGCTGGCATTGGTGACGACGAATTCGGACAGGCGTTTCTGTTCGCCGGCAAAGAAATTCTCGAGCAGCCAGTCGGAAATCGTCGCGTATTCGTTGATCGCCTGGAACAGGTGTTCGTCGCCCTCATGGCCGTAGACGAGCAGGGACGCGTTGGCCTGGGTGTCGAGATCGACCACGAGCGTGCGGCGACCGGACGCCGCAAAGGCTTCGGCGAGGCTGACGCAGGTGGTTGTCTTGCCGACACCGCCCTTCGAGTTCGCGATCGAGATCACGTGTGCCGACATGCTGCTAGCTCCTCTTCCCCTGTCACAATCGCGGCACAAAGCAGATTTGACCCCGCATGGCTATTGCCTGCGCGTGGAAAAATGCAGGAGCCGGAGGCCGTTTTCCATCAGCTTTCCAATGTAATGCCCGAGGATTCCTTGAAAAATCGGCCATCTTCTCCGACCGCAGACCCGGCCGGGTTAAATTCGCGACATCGGACGACGTTCGCATGGAAGCGAGGCGCGACATGAACATGAGCTGGCCCTTTGCACGGACACGACGAGAAGCGAAGAGGGCTGTGCCGCTGGTTGCGCTGTCACAACTGGGGGCACCGGCCTGGGGCAGGCGCGACGCGGCGGCGCTGACGCAGGACGGCTATCTGCGCAATGCGGTGGCCTATCGCTGGCGGCGGATGTGGAAGCTCTGGAGCAGTTGCGGGGGCTGGCGCCGGGACCATTGGCGCCACCTGTGCCCGAATTTGGCGAGGTGAGTGTGCTGGCGGGCCTCGTGGCAGATGCGATACGCGAGCGGGCCGTGCTGGCGCAGCCTGCCGTGATCGGACGACTGGTCGAGTCGGCTGGCGCCGGGCCGTTCGGGCGGTGGGACAGGGCGAATGTGCTGCGCGCATATTCACCCGGCGGCGGAGGCTGGGGCGCGGGTGGTCCTGCTGGACGAGGCCGTGGTTCGCGCGTCAGTCCGGGCGAAGTTGGACTGGCCATGGACTGGCGCACGGCTGGGGGTGAGGTCGCAGCCACTTTGGCCTTTGGAAATATGGCGGGCCTTCCCTGGAGTGTGGCGCACTTGCGGCGGTCAGGCGACCAGTTGCAGTGGACGCGGCGCGGTGCAGACTTGGCCGAGAGCTGGACGTTTCCCGAGGCGGCGAACGACGGGCGGTTCGCGGGGTAGGTGGATGAAGGTAGCGGGTTTGAAGGCCGGTTTGCCGTGGCCGTGCCGGAGGCGACGCTTCCCGGCGGCGCAACTGCCTCGCGGGTGGCCGAGATTGGCGCTGATGGTCGCACCGGACCATGGGTTTCAATCGGGCCCGGAACACCCTAACTCTGTGCGGAACTCATTTTTCACAAAGATAAGGAAGACCCGCCCTTGGCCCTGGATCCCTACACCGTGCTTGGCGTTCCCCGCACCGCGAGTGAGGGCGAGATCAAAAAAGCCTATCGCAACAAGGCAAAATCCCTGCACCCTGACCTGCACCCCGACGATTCCAAGAAGATGGAAGAGTTCAAGCGCGTGTCGCAGGCCTGGGACATCCTTGGCGACAAGGAGAAGAAGGGCAAGTTCGACCGGGGCGAAATCGATGGCGACGGCAACCCGGCTGGATTTCCGGGCGGTGGACCAGGCGGCTTTCCAGGCGGAGGTGGCACCCATCGTTGGGAATCGCGGGGCGGCCGTCCGTTCGACGGCGCGCAGGGCGATCCGTTCGAAGACATCCTGGGTGGCATGTTCGGGGGTGGCGGGCGGCGGCGCAACCCGGGCCCGCAAAAGGGGCGCGACATACGATACCGGGTCGAAATTTCGTTCGAGGATGCGATCACGGGCGCGCGCCGCCGCATGACCATGGCAGACGGCACCGCGCTGGACGTCAATATACCGGCAGGAATCGATACGGGCCAGACGCTGCGCCTCAAGAGCCAGGGCCAGCCTTCGCCTAACGGTGGAGCTCCCGGCGATGCGCTGCTGGAAGTCGAAGTGCGGCCCAGCAATATCTGGGAGCGGGACGGCAAGGACCTGCGCATGACCGTTCCGATCAGCCTGAAGACAGCGGTGATGGGCGGCAGTGTCGAGGTCAGGACGCCCTCGGGCCCTGTGACGCTGAAAGTCCCGGCTGGCTCAAACTCTGACGCCCAGCTGCGCCTGCGCGGCAAGGGCGTGCAGGCGAGTACGCCGGGAAACCTTTATGCGCGGCTCAAGATCATGCTGGATGATCCGAATGATCCCGGGCTGAAGAGGTGGGCCGAAGGAAGATAACGCCGGTCCCCGCGTCAGGCTGCGTCCGAGGCAGAGACGCCTAACGGACTGGCGCTCCAACTACGATCGATCGCCAAGGGCTGTGGCCGGGCGATGCCACTGGCAAGTCGCGGGGACCGGAGCAATCCGGCAAAATAGGCGACCGAGAAGCCGATAAAGCCGATGCCGAATGCAGCAAGATTGGTCACGCGATCATACTCGATAATCGCCGAGGCCTTCAGGGCGCTCATGCCAAAGAAATGCATGGCGGCAACCGAAGCTGTCGCGAAAACGGCGCATCCGAGTCGGCGCGCCACAGTCATTGCCGGCGTCGATGCGGTCTGTCCGTGCATCAGCAGGACCGCCGTCGCAACGAAGCCTGCAATCGTTATGAGGGGCGACAGGATCGTGATCCAGCCGTCGAACTCAACGGCGAAACCCGGGCGATCTCCCAGAAGGGCAATGAAATGTGTCGCCAGGCACCAATGCCCATAACCGTGCCGGCTGCGATCATCCAGATGAGTTGTCCGCGTCGCGACGGGGCGACCAGGATTCGGACAAATACGACCTGTGCGCACGCGATGCTGAAACCGAGGACGAGAGTCGCCATCAACACGTGAACGAAATCATGTTCGTTAGCTATACAATTGAAAACGTAGTACATTTCGAACAGGTCTTCAGTTTGTGATAGCCGACAAAGTCTTTTCAAGGTTACCAAATCGAAAATCTGGCTGCATTCAGAGGTTGATGCAGCCAGTCGTGAACCTTTCTGTTTCAGGTGTTCACTTCACATTCAGGGCTTTGACCCTATACGCTGGGCCCATGAAGCGGATTTTTGCCTCCCTTGCAGCCGTGGTGCTGTTGTCTGCCGGACCTGCGATTGCGCAGGGCTGGGGCGATTCCTTTTCGCCGGGACAGGCGCGCGACGCCGTGCGCGATGGCAAGACCGTGCCGTTAAGCAGGATATTCCAGATGCTGAAACGCGATTATGGCGGCTACCAGCTCGGCGCAGACCTTGTTTCAAAACGAGGCGGCGGCGCAGAATATCATATAGACTGGATGACAGGTGACGGGCGCAAGATGCGCTTTGTCGTCGACGCCCAGTCCGGATCAATCACGGATCGGCGCGGCGCGTGATTCGTGTTAACCCGTCATACGGAAGGTAATTTCCATGCGTATCCTAGTCGTTGAAGATGATGCAGACCTGCGCCGGCAGCTGGCCGACGTGTTGTCGCAGTCAGGCTATGCTGTCGATCTGGCCGCCGATGGCGAGGACGGGCACTTCCTCGGCGATACCGAACCCTATGACGCGGTGATCCTGGACCTTGGCCTGCCCAAGATGGACGGCGTAAGCATTCTGAAGAAATGGCGCGCGGACGGGAAATCCTTCCCCGTGCTGATTCTCACAGCGCGCGACCAGTGGAGCGAGAAAGTGGCGGGCTTCGACGCCGGAGCCGACGACTACCTGGCCAAGCCATTCGTGACCGAGGAATTGCTGGCGCGCCTGCGGGCGCTGCTGCGCCGGGCCGCAGGGCATTCGGCCGCAACGCTGGAGGCCGGCAAGCTGATGGTCGACACGCGCGCGGCGCGGGCCATGGTCAATGGCGAGCCGATCAAGCTGACGGCGCACGAATATCGCGTTCTCTCCTACCTGATGCACCATCAGGGCCGGGTCGTGCCGCGCACCGAACTGGTCGAGCATATCTATGATCAGGACTTCGACCGCGATTCAAACACGATCGAAGTATTCATCGGGCGTTTGCGCCGCAAGATCGGCGTTGAACGTATCCAGACCGAGCGCGGTCTTGGCTATCGGCTGATCGTTCCCGAGAACGAGGCGCGCGTTGCAGGATAGTCACCTGGCGTGCCAGACCGTCTGAATGGATATTTCGGGCAAACCCGTTAGGCGTTTCATTGATCGCTGGCCGAGCGTTTCGCTGGCCCGGAGGATGATGCTTGCGGCGGCGCTTTGGGGGCTGGTGGTCCTGGTAGGCGGCGCGCTGGCCCTGTCGGCGCTGTACCGCGCGCAGACCCTGTCCCTGCTGGAAGAAGACCTCGAACAGACATTGGTCACGCTGACGCGCGAGATGACCCAGGAGGGTGCCTTCCTCGAAGACGGCCGGGTGACCGACGCCGAACGGGAATTCCTGTCGCACGATGCCCGTTTCCAGACGCAGTATTCAGGGCAGTACTGGGCCGTGGTTGGCCTGACGCCCGACCTTGCCATCCAGGGGGATTTGCGTTCCAAAAGCCTGTGGGACGAGCCGGTGCCCGTGACACCTGAGCAGATCCGCCGCGCGGTTGCTGAACCGGGGATGGCACAATTTGCCAATTATGACGGGCCGGACGAACAACGCGTCCGCGTGGCAGCCAAGGCGATCATCCTCGAGAACCGGGACACGCCGCTGGTGCTTGTTGCCGCAGCCGACCGGACGCCAAATGATGCAGCAGCGACCCGCTTCCGCGGTATGCTCCTGGGCACGATGATTGCCCTCTTCGGCGGCGTGTTTGCAGCCATGGTGGCCGGCATCCGGTTTTCGCTGCAGCCGCTGAAGCGGATTGAACATGATATCGCGGATATCCGCGCGGGCACGCGGCAGACCTTGCGGGAAGGCTATCCGATCGAGGTTCGTCCCCTGACGGAGGAACTGAACAAGCTGATCGGCCACAATCGCGATGTGGTCGAGCGGGCCAGGACGCATGTCGGAAATCTTGCGCATGCGCTGAAAACCCCGATTGCGGTACTGCGCAACGAGGCAAAGGGCGAGACACAGCTGGACGATGTCGTGCAGCGCCAGACCGAATCCATGCATGCGAATGTGGAGCACTACCTGAAGCGAGCGCGGATGGCGGCCCGGGCCGAGACACTGGGCGCGCGCACGGATGTGACGCCGGTGATCGAGGCGCTTGCCAGGTTGCTGAACCGGCTGTTCGATGCCAAGGGCATCAATGTCAGCATTGTGGGCGATACGGGCGCTGTATTTCGCGGCGAGAAACAGGATTTCGAGGAAATGATCGGCAACCTGATGGACAATGCCTGCAAGTGGGCGAAGGCGGATGTGCTGGTGCGGATTTCGGACGCGCCGCAAGAACTGGTGATCGATGTCGAGGATGACGGGCCTGGCCTGTCGCCCGTGGAACGCGAAGGCGCGCTGAAGCGCGGCGTGCGGCTGGACGAGACGATACCCGGTACGGGCCTGGGCCTGTCGATCGTCACCGAGCTGGCCGAACTGCACAAGGGCCGGCTTGAGCTGGATGAGAGCGAACAGGGCGGCCTGCGCGCGCGGTTGAGGTTTCCGAAGTCATGACCCGTATCCAGATGATCATCGTCGCGATTTGCCTGGCGCTTGGCGTGGGCGGATACCTTGCCATCGGGCGGCCCGGCATGGCCGACCAGCCAATGGCCGAACGCCAGCACGAAATCACGGAAAAGATCCGCAACGCGCCGGAAACGCTGACCGCGGCGGAAACGCTGGCGCGGCTGGAGCAGACGGCCGTCGACCAGCCGGCCGCGCCAGAGCCTCATTATTTTATCGCTGAACTGTTGCGCGGCCAAAATCGCCCGGACGATGCGGCCCGGGCCTACCAGTCTGCCCTGCGGCGGGACGCGACATATGTGCCCGCACTGGTCGGACTGGCACAGGTGCTGGTCGAGATGGGCGACGGCGCGGTCGGCCCGGACGCGGCCCGGCTGTTTGCGCGGGCTTACGAGCTGGACGATACACAGGTGCAGGCGGGCATGTGGGCGGCCATGGGCGCCGCGCAGGCTGGCGATCAGGAAAAGGCCGCGCAAATGATGCGGGCCGTATTCGCCAAATTGCCGCCTGACGACCCGCGCCGCGAGCGCTTCGGGGCGATGCTGGACGTGATTGGCGAGAGCGAGGTGCTCCCGGCAGAATAGCGCCAAGCGGGCTGCTGCATCTGCCGCACTGTCAAATACTGGCGGTTGCCAGTATACACTGGCGACATGAGAGCCCGGACCCGCCGACTTTGGACATTCGCCGTTGCTGCCGCGCTGTTGCTGGCTGCTGCGACGCTCGCTTTCGTCGCGCTGCGGCAGAATGCTAACCTTTTCTACACACCTGAAGTTCTTGCGGAAAATGGCATTCCGGAGATCGGCAAGGACGTGAAGGTCGGCGGCTGGGTGGCACCCGGCTCGCTTACCTATCCGGGCGATGGCAGCGAGATCGTGTTTACGGTTATCGACAATAGCCCGGCGACGATCACCGTGAGCTTTACCGGCATTGCGCCGGACCTGTTCCGCGAAGGACAGGGCGTCGTGGCGATCGGTTCGTTCGACGCGGATGGCAAGTTCACGGCGCGCCAGTTGCTGGCCAAGCATGACGAGAATTATCAGCCGCGTGAGCTGAAGCCGCTGGGCGCGGGCCCGGCCGCAAGCGCCAGCTGACATGATCGAATTTGGCCACCTTGCGGCATTCCTCGCGCTCGCGGCCTCGCTGGCGCAGGGCGTGCTGGGCCTGACAGGCGCACGGGCGCTGGCGGGACGCGCTGCGGTCGTGGCATTTGCAGTGATGGCGCTGTCCTTCGCGACACTGTTGGTGGCGTTTGCGCAGTCCGACTTTTCGCTGGCCCTGGCCGCCAACAATTCCCACACGCTGAAGCCGATGATCTACAAGCTGGCCGGGGTATGGGGAAACCATGAGGGCTCGATGGCGCTCTGGTGCCTGGTGACGCTGGGCTTCGGTGCGGCGGGGGCGCTGTGGATGCGCACAGGGCGTGACGTGTTCGAGGCAAGAGCGCTGGGCGTACAGGGATGGCTTGCGGCGGGGGCGCTGTCCTACCTCCTGTTCGCCTCCTCGCCCTATTTGCGGCTCGACCCTGCGCCGTTGCAGGGGGCGGGCCTCAATCCGGTTCTGCAGGACGTGGCACTCGCCTCGCATCCGCCCATGCTCTATCTTGGCTATGTCGGCTTTTCCTTCGTGTTCGCGCTGGCGGCAGCGGGCCTGATCGATGGGCGGATCGACCGGGTGTGGGCGAAGGAGGCGCGGCGCTGGGCGCTGGCGGCCTTTATCCCACTCACGATCGGGATCGCGCTTGGCAGCTACTGGGCCTATTACGAACTCGGCTGGGGCGGCTGGTGGTTCTGGGATCCGGTGGAGAATGCCTCGCTGATGCCCTGGCTGATCGGGGCGGCGCTGCTGCACTCGGTCGTGGTGACCGAGAAGCGTGGCAGCTTTGCTGCGTGGACGGCGCTACTGGCGGTGCTGGCCTTCCTGTTCTCGATCATGGGCGCGTTCCTCGTACGCTCCGGCGTGCTGACCTCAGTGCACGCTTTTGCGGTGGACCCGAAACGCGGGATGCTGTTGCTGGGTGGACTGGTGGTCTATGGCGGCCTTGCGCTTGGCCTGTTCGCCCTCCGGGCACCCAAACTCGAAGGCGGCAAGCCGTGGCAGATGCTGAGCCGTGAAGGCGCGCTGGCGACGAACAATGTGGTGCTCGTTGTGGCCGCGCTGACGGTGCTGCTTGGCACGCTGTTCCCGCTGATCGCGGAAGCGACGGGCCGGACGATCTCGGTCGGCGAACCCTATTTCCGGCTGACCTTCGTGCCGATGCTGGCCGTGCTGCTGGCGGTCCTGCCGGTGGTGCAGGCCTGGACCTGGGGCAAGGCGGACCTGTCGGGCGTGTGGAAATGGGCGGCGGGCGGTGTCGGACTGGTCGCTGTGTTCCTGCTGTTGGGTGTCAGCGTTTGGGACATTCCGCTGGGCGCGGCGTTCGGGCTCGCCCTGGCGCTCTGGCTGATTTTTGGGGCGCTCTGGGAAGTGAGGCGCCGGGCGGTGACGCTGGCCCGCGTGTTCCGGCTTCCCCTCAGGGTGTGGGGCATGACACTGGCGCATATCGGGCTGGGTGTGTTCATCATGGGCGCAGTGGTGGAGACGACGCAGCGCTATGAGGCGACACTGGCATTGCCGGCAGGCGGCTCGGGCACCGTGGCGGGCTGGAACATCACGCTCAACGACGTGCACGCAATTGAAGGCCCGAACTGGTATGCCGATAAGGCCGTACTGACGGCGCGCAAGGGCAGCATCAAAGCCGAAATGGCACCGACCAAGCGCTACTATCCGGCCTCAAGGATGCCGACGACCGAAACCGCGATTCACAAGACCGGCGCGGGCGACCTTTATATAGCGTTGGGTGACAGGCGCGACGTGGACGGCGAGACGCGCTGGGTGTTCCGGGTCTATTTCAATCCGCTGATCGATTTCGTGTATCTAGGTGTCGGGCTGATGGCATTGGGCGCTTTCTTCAGTCTGGTGCCGACGAGACGCAGGAGGACCGCCTGATGGTCATCAGGGCCTTGTTTCTGACCCTGGCCGTGTTCGGGTTTGCCCTGACTTCAATGGGTCAGGTCCTTGACGACCCGACCGAGGAGGCGCGGGCGCAGGCGCTGATGCGGGAACTGCGCTGTGTGGCCTGCGAAAATGAGCCGATCTCGCAATCCTCCGCAGCGATTGCCGAAGACATGCGCGCGCGTGTGCGGGTGATGGTCGGCGAGGGCGCAAGTGATGGCGAAGTGCGCGACTGGTTCGAGAGCCGGTATGGCGAGTTCGTGCTGTTCCGGCCGAAGCGGACAGGCCTGGAAGGCTTTATCCTGTGGGGCGCGCCGTTCGGCCTGCTGGTCATCGGCGGGCTGATTGCATTCGGCGTGGCACGGCGGCGCAAGGCAGGCGCCGAACCTGTCGCACCGGACGAGATCTAGCCGAGCGGGACCAACGCCATGTGGGGCGCGGTGAGCCAGACGACCCAGCCGCCCAGCGCGATCCATGGACCAAAAGCCATCGGCGTTTCGCCTGACAGAGACCGCTTGCCGAAGACGCCGCCAGCAACGGCTGCGAGGAGACCGGATAGGGACGCAACCAAGAGGACAGGGGCCAGGCCTGGCCAGGCGACCCACATGCCGATGGCGCCGAGCAGCTTTGCGTCGCCCCGGCCCAGCCCGTCGCGCCCGCGCAGGCGCTTGTAGGCAAGCTCCAGACCGACCAGTGCGACGTAACCGATGCCGGCGCCGAGCAGGTGGTGCGGCCAGAGATCGGGCCGCGTCAGCGCAACCATGATGACGCCGAAGACCAGGACCGTGAAGGTCAAGGCATCCGGGAGGCGCAGGGTGGCGATATCGATGGCTGACAGGGCAACGAGCAGGGCGCCGAGGCTGAGCGAGAGCAGAATCGTCCCCGGCGCAGCCAGGAGCCACGCACTGGCGATCATGGCCGGAACGCCAATCGCGAGAAAAATGTAGGCAGGCTTCATGGTATTTCGAACGGTTCCCGCGATTGGGTCTGGTCGCCACGAACGTCATGCAAGCCGGGCAAGTCAAGCCTGTTCACCTTTTCTGTCGCGCGAATGCGATAGACCCGGTCTTGCGCCACGGGCTTGTCTCCGCCAGTTCTGTGGCTGGACAAATTCAGGGAGCTGACATGGGCCAATCAAACCGCATAGAATTTCCTGGCCACGATGGCGGCTTGCTGGCGGCGCGGCTGGATATACCTGTCTTCCAACCACACGCCTGGGCGCTGTTCGCTCACTGCTTTTCCTGCTCGAAGGATATTTATGCCGCGCGGGAGATCACGGCGGCGCTCGTCGAACAGGGAATCGGTGTGCTGCGGTTTGATTTTACCGGGCTCGGCAATTCGGAAGGCGATTTTTCGAATACCAACTTCACCACCAATGTGCAGGACCTTGTGGCGGCGGCCGAATGGCTGGAAGAGGCGCATGACGGACCGCAATTGCTGATCGGGCATTCTCTGGGCGGGGCGGCGGTGATCGTGGCGGCGCATGACATTCCGCATGCGAAGGCAGTCGTCACGATTGGCGCGCCATCGGATGCCGCGCACGTGATCAAGGCGATCCGTACGCATGTCGAGCAAATCGAAGATGAAGGCGAAGCAGAGGTGCAGCTGGCCGGGCGGCCTTTCGTGCTGAAGCGGCAATTCCTGGAAGATGTGCGCGGGGCCAAGGTAACCGAGGCGGTGTCCGGCCTGAGGCGCCCGCTGCTGGTCATGCACGCGCCGCTGGACGAGACGGTGGGTATCGAGAATGCGACCGCCCTCTTCGTGGCCGCGCGACATCCGAAATCCTTCATCAGTCTCGACAAGGCGGATCATTTACTGACTTCGCCGGGCGATGCTCAACGGGCCGGGAAACTGATCGCCGTGTGGGCAGAGACCTATGTTTTCGATGCCGGTGCGGCCATGCCAGTGCAGGAAACCGGCGGAACGCGTGATGTGGTGGTCAGGGAGACCGGGCGCGGCAAATATGAGAATGTCGTCATGATCGGCGATCATGTCTCAATCGCCGACGAGCCGATCGATGTCGGCGGCGGCGGGCGCGGGCCGGACCCGTATGAATACGTCGCAGCCGGGCTCGGCGCCTGCACCTCGATGACGCTGCGCATGTATGCCGAGCGGAAAGGATGGGCGCTGGAACGTGTGTCCGTCTCGATCAGGCATAACAAGGACTATGTCGATGATTGCGTGCATTGCGAGGAAGGCCGGAAGATCGACGTGTTCGATCGCGCGATCACAATCGAGGGAGACCTGGACGCTGACCAGCGCGCCCGGATGATGGAAATTGCGGATAAATGCCCGGTTCATCAGACGCTTGAGGCGGGCGGGCACGTGCGAACAGTGGAAACCCCGATCAAATCTACCTAACTGACATTTAATGACCACATTGCCTGTGACATGTTTATCTAGGCTATGATCGGCTAACCGACGTAATTTCAGTGACTTGGAGAGACTAATGAAGAAATTTGGCATTTCGAGACAAGCCCTCGTGGCGGCTGTCTTCGGCGCAGCGGCCGTGGGCACGCTGGTGCTGTCGCCGAAAATCTTCAGCCCGGAAGCGGGCGCGCAGCCGATTGCCATTGAGGCGCCCCAGGGTGCACCGCTCAGTTTCGCCGACCTGATCGAGCGGGTTGAGCCAGCCGTGGTTAGCGTCAATGTCATCAGCGAGCGCGAAGTAGGCAAGCTGGCCGATATGGAGCAGTTCTTCGAACAGTTCCGCGGCATGCCGGGTTTCGACGAGTTCCTGCAGAACCGAAAGAAACAGGAAGACGACAATCCGGAGCCCGAGACCCAGGAAGCGCGTTCGCTCGGTTCGGGCTTCCTGATTTCCAAGGATGGCTACGTCGTGACCAATAATCACGTTGTGGAAAACGCGACCGAGATCAAGGTCACCTTGAAGGATGGCAGCGAACTGGACGCCGAACTTGTCGGCACCGACCCGCAGACCGACCTCGCTGTCCTGCGCATCAAGGAAAAGGGCACGTATCCCTATGTCCGCTTTGGCAACTCGCATGACCTGCGCAAGGGCGACTGGGTGGTTGCACTCGGTAACCCGTTTGGCCTGGGCGGCACGGCAACGGCAGGTATCCTGTCGGCTGACGGTCGTGACATCGGCGCTGGTCCCTACACAGACTTTCTCCAGATTGATGCCTCGATCAACCGCGGCAACTCGGGCGGTCCGTCGTTTGACCTCAACGGCAACGTGGTCGGCGTGAATACGGCGATCTTCTCACCTACGGGTGGATCGGTCGGTATCGGCTTTGCGATTCCGGCTGAACTGGCCAACGAAGTAACGCAGGCGATCATCAAGGACGGTCGCGTGTCACGTGGCTGGCTGGGCGTTGCGATCCAGGACCTGACCGCAGACATGGCCGAGGCTCAGGGCCTGAAGGACAATGAAGGCGCGATCATCGCCGATGTCACCAATGGCAGCCCGGCCGAAAAGGGCGGACTTGAGCGTGGCGATATCATCCTCTCGGTGAACAGCCAGAAAGTCGCGGATGCAACGACGACGACCCGCCTCGTCGGCAAGCTGATCGCGAACACATCGAACAAGTTCGAAGTGCTGCGCGGCGGCAAGCGCCAGATGGTCAGCGTGACCGTGGGCGAACGCCCGGACGACCTGACGGCAAACATCCGGCCGGCATCCGACTCGAACGCGCCGAAAGCCGAAGAAAAGGGCACTGTCCTCGACGACTATGGTGTGACCTTCAAGCCGATGGACGACGAAACCCGCACCAAGCTTGGCCTGAAACCTGGTGAACCTGGCCTGATGATCGTCGACGTTGCCCGCAAGGGCGTGTTCGAGGATGCGGGCCTGCAGGTCGGCATGGTGATACTGGAAGCCAATAGCCAGCCAGCCGTCTCGGTTGACGCCTTCCAGAAAGCCGTTGCCGACGCCAGGAAGTCTGGCCGCAGCAAAGTGCTCGTCGCCGTGCGGATCGGTCAGATTACCAATTACCGCACCCTCGACCTCTCGACAAAAGGATAGGATAGAATGATGCCTGATACCTTGGTGGAAGATACACTAGTGGGAGACACTATGCGCGTTCTCGTGATCGAAGATGATGCCGAAATGGCAAGTTTCATCGAGAAAGTTCTCGTTGAGGCAGGCCACAGTGTGGATAAGGCGATTGATGGCGAACGCGGACTGGAACTGGCCCGCTCGGCTGATTTCGATGCACTCGTGGTCGACCGCATGCTGCCTGCCAAGGACGGCCTGACCCTGCTCAAGGAATACCGGGAAGCGGGCGGCAAGACGCCAGCCCTCTTCCTCTCGGCGCTGGGCGATGTCCAGAACCGGGTCCAGGGCCTGAAGGCCGGGGCAGACGACTACCTGTCCAAGCCCTTTGCACCGTCCGAGCTGGCGGCGCGCGTCGAAGCCCTCGGCCGCCGCCAGGTCGGCGAGCCGCAGGTGACGTCACTCAAAGCGGGTGACCTTGAGATGAACCTGCTGACCCGCAAGGTGACGCGGGCCGGCAAGAAGATCGACTTGCAGCCGCGCGAATTCCGACTGCTGGAATACCTCATGCGCCACGCCGGACAGGTCGTGACCCGCACCATGCTGCTCGAAAAGGTGTGGGACTATAATTTCGACCCCCAGACCAATGTCATCGATGTGCATATCTCGCGCCTGCGGGCAAAGATCGACAAGGAGTTCGAGGAACCCTTGCTGCATACGGTGCGCGGTGCCGGGTATCGTCTGCAGGGCTAGACGGCCCGCGTGCGGACTGGCACGAGGCGAGTCATGAAACTCGGCCTGCCGACCTTCCTGAGAACGACGACGTTCAAACTGGCGCTGCTCTACAGCGCCATGTTTGCGGCGTTTTCTGCGGCATTGCTGATCTATCTCTACTATTCGACGGTCTATTATATCCGCAACGAATCCGACCGGCGGCTCGACCTCGAGTTCGAGCAGCTCGGCAACGCCTATTATACGGGCGGTATGGAGCGCCTGAGCCAGTCGGTCCTGGAGCGCATGACGCGTACCGGTTCGACCTATTTCTACTATCTCGAGGATTCCTCGGGCCGGAAGATTGCCGGGCACTTCCAGCGTATGCCGGTGGCGCCGCCGGAAGTGGATTCCAAGACGGTCTATTTCGACTTCGACCAGCCCGAGCCCGACGGGTCGATGATCGTGCGCTCGGCGGCGGGCAAGTTCGTGCGCCTGCGCGACAATGGCGGGGCGCTGCTCGTGGCCTTTGATACGGCGCAGCAAACGGCGATCGTGGTGCGCATCCAGCGCGCCATCTTCATCGCGGCGCCGATCGGGCTGATCCTGTCATTGCTGGGCGGCGTCCTGATCTCCCGGGGTGCGGCCAGCCGCGCCGACGAGCTGGCGCGGACAGCCGAGGCGGTGATGGGCGGCGAGCTTGGACGGCGCGTGCCTGTGCGGGGGTCGGGCGATGAATTCGACCGTCTGGGCCAGCGTATCAATGCCATGCTCGACCAGATCGAGAAGCTCGTGGATGCGACGCGCCACACGGGCAATGCGATTGCGCATGACCTGCGGTCGCCCCTGTCGCGCCTGCGAAACCGGCTGGAAATCGCGCTTTCCCAGCCCCTGTCGCAGGAAGCGGCCAGCGCAACGCTGAACGAGACCGTCGAGGAGGTGGACCGCGTGCTGGCGACCTTCAACGCCATCCTGCGGCTTGCGCGGCTGGAAGCCGGCGCCGAGGGCGAGCGGGTGCGCATGGATGTCAGCGAACTGGCCGAGGAACTCGCGGAACTGTTCGACCCGGCCTGCGAAGAGGCGGAGCTGACGTTCAAGAGCCAGATCGCCCGGCACCTGATGATTCTCGGCGACCGCGACCTGATCGGTCAGGCCTTGTCGAACATGCTGGACAATGCCGTAAAATACACGCCAGCGGGCGGGGCGATTTCCTTCACGGCCGCGCGCGGGCCGGACGGCACGATTGACCTGACGGTGGTCGATTCCGGACCGGGTGTGCCGCCGGATGCGCGCAAGACGGTCGTGCAGCGGTTCCAACGGCTGGATTCGGCGCGCACGCAACCGGGATCGGGCCTTGGCCTGTCGCTTGTGGACTCGGTTGCAGACATGCATGGCGGCGAACTGATCCTGCGGGATGCGGCCGGGCCGCCGGGCCAGCCCGGCCTGAAGGCGATCCTGCGCCTCCCACGGGCCTAGCGACCATGCTTGAGATACATCCCCTTGCCTCGACGCCTGCCGCAGCCCTCGCTGTTGCGACCAATCATGCGCCGTACCTGAAGCGCCTGTCGGAGCGGACCGAGGCGCGCCCGTTCGACGCGGCGCTCGCGTCTGTGACGGACCTGTCGGGTGAGACGCCGATAGACGGTGCGATGACGGTGCTGCGCAAGGCGAAGGCTGCCGTCCACCTCGCGCTGGCCGCCGATGACCTCTCGGGCACGCGTAGCGTGATGGAGGTGACGAGGGCGCTGACCGCGTTCGCGATGGCGTCGGTTCAGGCGGCGCTGCGTGTGGCGCTGGCAGGCCGGGGCCTGTCGGACAGGGGCCTGTTCATTGTTGCACTCGGCAAGATGGGCGCGTTCGAGCTGAACTATTCCAGCGATATCGACATCGTGGCCTTTTACGAACCGGACGGGTTCGATGGTGGCGAGCGATCGCCCGGCGAGACGGCGCAGCGGGTGCTGAAGGATGTTGTCCGGCTGCTCGATGAAGTGACAGCCGACGGCTATGTGTTTCGGACAGACCTGCGCCTCAGGCCCGACCCTTCATCGACGCCGCTCGCCGTTTCGACCACGATGGCGGAAATGTATTATGAGAGCGTCGGCCAGAACTGGGAGCGAATGGTCTGGATCAAGGCGCGGGCGGCGGCCGGCGACATGGACGCCGCCGCGCGATTCATCGACCGGATGGGCTCCTATGTCTGGCGCCGCAATCTCGACTATTGGGCGATAGACGACATCCAGGCGATCAAGCGGATGATCAATACCAAGATCGGTGCACATGGCTTCGAAAACCCGGCACCTGACATCAAGCTGGGCCCGGGCGGCATTCGCGAGATCGAGTTCTTCGTGCAGACCCAGCAGCTGATCATGGGCGGTCGCCATCCGGAACTGAGGGACAATACAACGCTCGGTGCGATGCGGGCCCTGCGCGATGCGGGCATCGTCACGGACGGCACGGCGACGGACCTGACAACAGCCTACAAATTGCTTCGTGATGTCGAGCATCGGATCCAGATGCGCCATGACGAGCAGAGCCACACGATTCCGGCGGACACGGGGGAGCGCGAAGGGGTCGCGGCACTGTGCGGCTATGAGTCCCTTGCGGACTTCGATCGCGACCTGCTTGAAACGCGGCGGGTGGTTCAGGCAGCCTATGATGCGCTGTTCGCCCGGGACGACCGGCAGGACGAGCCAAGCCGTATCGGCAATCTGGTCTTTACGGGCGTAGATGATGACCCCGAAACAGTCCGTACTCTGTTGGGACTCGGATTTGGTGACCCGAGCGCCGCCATTGCGACGATACGAAACTGGCACCGGGGGAACGTGCCTGCGACCCGTACCGTGCGAGGACGGGAACTCCTGACGGCGATCCTGCCACGGATGCTGGAAGCCATGGGCGCTACGGGCGAGCCCGACGAGGCGTTTCGCTGGTTCTCGCGCTTCTTCAGCGGCCTGTCGTCGGGCGTGCAGACATTGTCGATGCTGCTGGCCAAACCGGCGCTGCTTGATGACCTGGTGGCGACACTTGCCCTGGCGCCGCGGCTCGCCGAAATCCTGTCGCGCCGTCCTGACCTGCTGGAAGCGCTGGTCAGCGGGCAGGCGCCCGAACCGCCGAAGATTTCGGCTAACACAAGCTTCGACGCCGCGCTGGACGAATGGCGCCGCTACCATCGTGAACAGAGTTTCCTGATTGGGCACAACCTGCTGCACGGACTGATCAATGCCTCCGATGCGGCAGCGTATTGGTCGCGATTGGCGGACGATACGATCCGCCAGATGGCGGCGGTCGCAGAGGCTGAGACGGTGCGGCGATATGGCGAGGCGCCGGGCGTCTGGGGTGTCTTCGCAATGGGCAAGCTCGGCGGATCGGAACTGACGGCCGGATCCGATCTCGACATCATCGTGGTTTATGAGGCGCCGTCGCTGGATTCGCAGACCTGGTTCACCCGGGTCACACAGCGCCTGATTACGGCGCTGACGGCACCCACGGCTGAAGGCGCACTGTATGAAGTCGATATGCGCCTGCGCCCTTCCGGGCGCGGCGGACCGGTAGCTGTCAGCCTGACGGCTTTCAATAGCTACCAGAATGACGAAGCCTGGACATGGGAACACATGGCGTTGACGCGCCTGCGGTTCGTTGCCGGTGATGCGGGCCTCGGCGCCAAAGTGCTTTCGAGCGCCAAGGCGTCCATCGCGGCCCGTGCCAGCAAGGATGCGGGCCAGATTGCGCGGGATGTCTCGGAGATGCGCCAGCGTCTTTACCGCGAAAAGCCGGGCAAGGGCCTGTGGGACCTGAAAACCGAAAAAGGCGGGCTGATCGATATCGAGTTCATCGTGCAGCAGGACATGTTGCTGATGGGCAAACCGGACTGCATATGGCCGAACGTGAGCGACGCGCTGGAGGGCATCGCAGCCAGTGGGCGCCAGCCTGCCTCCCCCTATGTCGTGCTGCAGGAGGCCCTCGATTACCTGCAGGCGCTGCAGCAGGTTCAGCGTCTGGCGGTCGGCAGTGAAATAGCCGCAGACGACATACCAGACGGTTTGAAGAACCGATTGTGCCGTGCTGTCGGCGCCGAAGACTTCAATGCGCTGGAGCGCCATCTCGCTGCGCTGAAGGAAAAGGTGCATGCTATTGCTGCCGAAAAACTGCAGCTACCAGCGACGGATTGAGGGCATTGCACCGTTGAATGCGTGATGGGTTAATCACGACAACGGAGAATATTCTCATGAAACGCACCACTCTTGCTACTCTGATCGCTACTACGGCACTCGTCATCGCAGTGCCCTTTGCGGCGCAGGCCGAGCGCGGACACGACCGACATGGCGGACCCGACAGCGAACATATGAAAGCAGTCGATACCAACGGTGATGGTGACATCTCGAAGGAAGAAATTCAGGCGTTCCGCACCACGATGTTCAATGCCGCCGACGCCGACCAGGATGGTGCCTTGACCCTGGACGAAATGACCTTGCATCACGAGACGATGGAAGCGCAGCGCAAGGCCGAGCGTCAGGCCCGGATGTTCGAGAAGCTCGACACGGACGGCAATGGTATGGTGAGCGCGGTAGAGTTCGCCGCTCGTCCGATGCGTGGCATGGAACGCTTTGACACCGACGGTGATGGCACGGTCAGCGATGAAGAGCGTGAAGCAGGTCGCGATGCGATGAAAGATCATCGCGGCAAGTGGAGCCGGCGTGGCGACAATCGGGCGCCGGATGCGCCTGACGCGCCTGACGGCGAATAGGACAGGCTGCCCGGAATGCCGGGCGGGCCGGATGCATGACATGCGAAATACTCCCCTCCCTTCGCACCGTCGAATGCGTTCGGCTCGCCCGGCGACCCGGCTCCTGCCCGTCGCATGCGGTGAAGGGATTTCCCCTTCGGCAGATCGCGGGCTAGACACTGCCACGTGGCATTCTCATCCGACCTTGACCAGATCACGCGCGCGGCTTCGGGGGACCGGCAGGCCGTGTCGGCGCTGGTCAATCGTTACAGCCCGGGCGTGCTGGCCCTTGCGACCCGCATGCTGGCGGACCGGGCAGAGGCCGAGGACGTGACACAGGAAGCATTCATACGCGCCTGGAAAGCCTTGCCGACCTGGGAGCCGCGGGCGAAATTTTCGACCTGGCTGCACCGCGTCGCGCTGAACCTTTGTTACGACCGGTTGCGCAAGCGCCGGGATTCGACCATGGCGGAACTGCCGGAACAGGTCGATATGGCGCTGCGTCCGGACGATGCCCTGGACCAGTCGGAGCGTGTGCAGGCCGTCGAGGGAGCCATCGCTGCGCTTCCCGAACGTCAGGCCGCTGCGTTGACGCTGTGCGCGTTGCAGGACCATTCTCAGGCCGAGGCAGCGGCGATTATGGAGATCAGCGTGGAGGCGCTCGAAAGCCTTCTCGCACGCGCGCGGCGGACGCTGCGTACCGTATTGATGGAAAGGAGCGAGGCATGACGACCATAATGACCGATGCACGGCTGATCGCGCTGATCGAAGCCTGGGGCGCGGATGCGAACGCTTTTCCGGAAACCGAACGCGCTGCAGCCAAGGCCTTGCTGGCCGAAGCACCGGACCGGTTTGCCGATACACTTCAGGCTGCCAGAGACATGGACATGTTGCTGGGCGGCATGCCGGCCGTGACGCCGTCTCCGGCGCTTACGGCGGCCTTGATGGACACAGCGCCCAAAGCGAGTCCGCAACGACGCAGCTGGCTTGCTGCCATTCCGCGCTGGCCGACCATTGGCGCCTTCGCATCGCTCGCCATCGGGCTTGCGATCGGATTGGGCGCAGCCCAGTCGGGAGCGAGCGGTACGACGGAAGATGCTGTCGATACGCTCGTCTATGCCGCGCTCGGATTTGATGTGATCAACTATTCCCAGGAGACCGCTCAATGAGTGATCCCACCCCAAAGCGCCGGATTCCGTTCTGGCTGACACTGTCAATCATGGCGAACCTGCTTCTGGTGGGGCTGGTGGCCGGGGTGATGCTGCGCACGCCGTATCATCGTTTCGGGCCGGAAGGGGTGGCACCGCAGAGACCGCCCATACTGGGCGAGGCCAGCCATGGGGATCGCATGGTGGTGCGCCGTATGATGATGGAGGCGTTCCAGTCGGCCGACACGGAAGTGGCAGAAAGGCGCACCGCTCGTGCGACACTGGGCGAGGCCTTGCAGATTGACCCCTATGATTCGGACGCTGTGCGGCGGGCCTTTGCTGCCCTGCGCCTGTCGGATGAGGCCGTACATTCAGCGATTCACGAGTCGCTGGTTGACCGGTTGGGTGAACTCAGCGTGGAACAGCGCACGGCGCTGGCCGAAATGCTGTCGCGCGAACCTGGCGACGGCCCCAGACGAAAACATCGCAAGTTCGATCAGGATGATGATGGCCCGGACGGTCCGCGCGACCGGGACTAGGATTGTCAGTTCAGTCCCTGGACTTGTGCGCCAGTGCGCCGGCATTGGCTTCCCAGTTCTGGCCATCGAAGGCATTGATCGTCACATCGAGGGATTGCCAGTCATCAAGGCAGCGCCAGGTGATGGCGAACCCGTCGGGGTTCGATCTCGGCACATAGAAGCTCTTGATCCCGCATGTGCGGCAGAACAAGTGGCGCGCCTGACCGATGTTGAACGTGTATTCGGTCAGGTTGGCAGACCCGGCGAGCAGGCGGAAGCGGCTGGCGGGCACGATGACATGCGTGTTGCCGCTCATGGCACAGATCGAGCAGTTGCAATCCTCGATCTCGAAGGCATCCGGCAGGTCAACCTCGAAGCGGACTGCGCCGCAATGGCACCCGCCCGAACGCGGCTTTGGCGTCACCAGTCGGTTTCCTGCATGTGCGCGATGAAAGAGTTGAGGATGACGAAGAAGAGATTGACTTCGTCCGCTCCGAACGTGTTCTCGTCGGCCAGGCTGACTGCATAATCGACGCCAACCAGATAGCCGTCTGTTTCCGTGTCACCGATCAGGAATGCCCGTCCGAAGGGGTAGCTGTCATTGTATTCGTTGACGTTTGTAAAGTCTGTGAGCGTGGGACGGGCGTCCATGTTGAAGGTCGCGAAAATCATCGATGAAACGCAATTGGTGCCCTCGGTGCAATCCATCAGGCGGACCGTGAAATTGTAACCCTGACGGGTCCCATCGATGCGAATGATCGTGTCGTCAATGGTTTCGGTTACAATATCCGTCGTGTTCATGGAGGCCAGCAGCGCCTCGACCGCTTCCGGCGTGGCGGGAACGGCTGAGGCGGTGGTGGCGAAAAGTGCAGCTGTTGCTGCAATGGCGAGGGATTTCAGCATGCGATGTCCTTCCGGCGGTCAAGTGGCGCAAGAATCAGGATTCCCACAATTCGCAGGGGAATGGCAATCAAAACAATGCGTCATGCCACCCAGACCGGCGGTTTCCGGTGCGCCCAGGGCGCGGCGCGTTCGAGTTGACCGGCCAGCGATAGCAGGAGGCTTTCCGTGCCGTAGCGGCTGCCGAACATCATGCCGAGCGGGAGACCCGAGGGGGCGGTCGGGGTGGGGCCGGTCCAATGCAGGGGGACGGACATGGCAGGCGCGCCCATCTGGTTGAACACGGCGCAATGCGGCGCGAAGGTCTGCACGGCCTCGCCCATCGTGTCCGGCGCGGTGAGGGCCATGACGCCCAGCTTTTCCGGCGCCCGGGCCAGAGTGGCCGACAGGGTCATGTCGAAGCCACCGGCATCGAGGAAGCGTTCATAGGCAATGGCGGCGGTCTGGAACGTATTGTTGGCATGGGCGAGTTCGACCATCGGAACAGTGCGCCCGAGATTGGCCATCTGGAACGTGACCGGTTCCAGCTCGTCCTCGCGGATGTCGCGCCCGAGCGTTCTGGCGCGTTCATCGACCATGGCGGCGATATTGGCGGAGATGGTGAACAGGGCCGCCTTGCCGAGCGCGGCGCCGTCCATCTGGGGGCCGGCTTCGACTATTGTGTGGCCGAGGCGTTCGAGCAGTTCGGCGGTGAACTTCAAACCGGCCTCAGCGTCGGCGTCCGGCTTGGTGCCGTTCGGTGCGGTGCGCCAGAGCGCGATTTTCAATGGTTTCGGGTCGTGGTCGAGTTCCGTGAGGAACGGGCGGGCAGGGGGTGGTGCGTGATAACGGCTGCCAACTTCCGGGCCATGGGAGACGTCGAGCAGGGCCGCGCTGTCGCGCACGCTGCGGCTCACCGCGTGGACGGTGGAAAGGCCGTTCCAGCCTTCGGTCCGGCCGGGGCCCATCGGGATGCGCCCGCGCGAGGGCTTGAGGCCGAACACGCCGCAGCAGGCGGCCGGGATGCGAATGGAACCGCCCCCGTCGCTGGCCTGCGCGAGCGGCAGGACGCCGGATGCGACCGCCGCCGCCGCGCCGCCGGACGAGCCGCCCGACGTGCGCGTCGTGTCCCACGGGTTGCGTGTCTGGCCGTGCAGGGTGGACTCTGTTGTCAGGGTGAGGCCGAATTCCGGCGTCGTGGTGGCGCCGAAGAAGACAAGGCCTGCCTTGCGGTAACGCGCGGCGAGCGTGCTGTCTTCAGACGCCACATGGCCCTTCCAGGCGACGGAGCCTTGCGTGATCGGCGCGCCCTTGATGTCGACGGCGAGATCCTTGGTGGCAAAGGGCACACCGGCGAACGGGCCATCGCCGAGCGGTTGCTCGAGCTGTTCATGGGCAAGTTCGGGAAAGAGGGCGGAGAAGCAGTTGATCTGTTCCTGTGCCCCTTCGGCGCGGCCGAGTGCAGCGTCCAGAAGCTCGGATGGCTTGACCTGTTTTGTGCGGACCAGATGGGCGAGGCCCAGCGCGTCATAGTCTGCGAATTCATTCATGGCGTTGCCCCTGCTTTTTATTTCATGTTGGACCGTTTGGTCCCCGAACGGAAGTGGTGCGCGCGAGAACGCGGCGGCTTATTCGGGGGCGACGATCTCGACAGACACAACCAGATCGACAATGTCGGACAGGTTGCAGTCGGGATTGCCTTCGCAGTCCATGGATTGAATGGCGGTTTCTTCGGTCTGGTAGCGGATGGTCTTCCCGGCGAGGTCGATTTCGCAGATGGCAAAATCGGCAGGCAACGTGTCGCCCCCCTCCAGGACAATATAGCAGGCCCGGTCGCCGTTTTGCGTCTGCTCGACCTTTACGGTCGGCGCCTCGGCTTCAGCCGTTGCCGTGCCCGCCGATTCTTCAGGTGCTGGGAGGGCTTCCGCCTCGGGCGCGGCGGCGCGCTCGCACGCGCCGATGGCAAGGAGAAGGGTGGCGACGAGAAGTGTCTGGACTTTGATCATGGGCCTAGTCGATCACCACAGCCGTGCCGGAAACGGCCACCATCATCATTGAGCCGGACTGGCCAATGACCTGGTAGTCGAACTTCACAGCGACGACGGCATTGGCGCCGAGTCGTTCGGCGTTGCGGATCATCTCGTCCATGGCACCGTTGCGTGTTTCGCGGATCGTCCTTTCGTAGGCGTCAGACCGGCCACCAACAATATTGGTGAAGCTGGCAAGAATGTCCTTGCCGAGATGCGCGCCAATGATGACCTCGCCGCAGACGATGCCCTTGTAGGCAGTGATGTTGCGATTCTGGATGGTGGGGGTGGTCGAGGTGATCATTGGAGACTCCTATTCCGCTGCCACGTTCGTGCCGTCATCCTCGAGCACTTCCAGCATCCTGATGGCGCTGTCGGCGATGACGGTGCCGGGGGGGAAGATGGCGGTGGCGCCGGCGGCGTAGAGGGCCTCGAAATCCTGTTGCGGGATGACGCCGCCGACGATGATACGGGCGTTGGCCGCGCCTTCATTGCCGAGGGCGCGCTTGAGTTCCGGCACCAGCGAGAGGTGGCCGGCAGCGAGCGAGGATGCGGCGACGATATCGACACCGGCCTTGCGGGCATCGGCGGCGGCCTCTTCCGGCGTCTGGAAGAGCGGGCCGATCTCGACATCCCAGCCGAGGTCCATGAGGGCCGAGGCGACGACCTTCTGGCCGCGATCATGGCCGTCCTGTCCCATCTTGGCGATGTAGATCTTGGGACGACGACCGTGTTTCTTTTCGAAAACGGCGGCGAGGGACTTGGCGTCCTCGGCGCGCGCATTGCCTTTGACGCCGCCGCCATAGATGCCCTTGATCGAGCGGATGACGGCGCTGTGGCGGCCCTGGCTGCGCTCGACGGCTTCGGAGATTTCGCCGACGGTGGCTTTGGCGCGGGCCGCGTCGACGGCGAGGGCGAGCAGGTTGCCTGTGGTGCCGGCGGCGGCCTCGGCGATGGCGTCGAGCTTGGCGTCGACTTCGACCTGGTTGCGGTCCGCCTTCAGGCGGGCGAGCTTGTCGAGTTGCATGCGGCGCACGGCGGCATTGTCGACCTTCAGCACGGGTACGTCTTCGTCTTCATCGAGATGGAACTTGTTGACGCCAACCACGGTCTGCGTGCCGCTGTCGATGCGAGCCTGCGTATTGGCGGCGGCTTCCTCGATGCGCAGCTTGGGCAGGCCTTCCTCGATGGCCTTGCGCATGCCGCCCATCTTTTCGACTTCCTCGATATGGGCGAGGGCTTTGGCGGCGAGATCGTGCGTCAGGCGCTCGACATAGTAAGAGCCGCCCCACATGTCGATCGTCTGGCAGGCGCCCGCTTCCTGTTGCAGGAAGAGTTGCGTGTTGCGGCTGATGCGGGCGGAGAAGTCGGTCGGCAGGGCGAGGGCCTCGTCAAAGCTATTGGTGTGCAGGCTTTGCGTCTGGCCGCCGGTGGCCGCCACGGCTTCGAGGCAGGTGCGGATGACGTTATTGTAGACGTCCTGCGCGGTGAGGGACCAGCCGGAGGTTTGCGAGTGCGTCCGCAGGCTGAGGGATTTGACGTTCTTCGGCTTGAATTCCTTCTCGACGAGTTTCGCCCAGATCAGGCGCGCGGCGCGCATCTTGGCGACTTCCATGAACGTGTTCATGCCGATGGCCCAGAAGAAGGAGAGGCGCGGCGCGAACTTGTCGACGTCCAGCCCGGCGGCGACGCCTGCGCGGATGTATTCGATACCGTCGGCCAGCGTGTAGGCAAGCTCAAGGTCTGCCGTCGCACCGGCTTCCTGCATGTGATAGCCGGAGATCGAGATGGAATTGTATTTCGGCATGTTCTGCGACGTGTAGGCGAAGATGTCAGAAATGATCCGCATGCTGGGCTTTGGCGGATAGATATAGGTGTTGCGAACCATGAACTCCTTGAGGATGTCGTTCTGGATCGTGCCGGCCAGCTTGTCCGGCGAAACGCCCTGTTCTTCCGCCGCCGCGATATAAAGCGCGAGGATGGGCAGGACGGCGCCGTTCATGGTCATGGATACGGACATCTTGTCGAGCGGGATGCCGGAAAAGAGCGTGCGCATGTCGTAGATGGAATCGATCGCGACACCCGCCATGCCGACATCGCCGGAAACGCGGACATGATCGGAATCATAGCCCCGGTGGGTGGCAAGGTCGAAGGCGACGGAGAGGCCTTTCTGGCCGGCGGCGAGATTGCGACGGTAGAAGGCGTTGGAGTCTTCGGCCGTGGAGAAGCCGGCATACTGGCGCACGGTCCAGGGCTGGTTCGTGTACATGGTGGGGTAGGGGCCGCGGCCAAACGGGGCGAGGCCGGGATAATCGTCGAGGAAGTCGAGGCCGTGCGTGTCGGCGGCGGTGAAGGCGGTCTTGACCGCGATGCCTTCCGGCGTGTGCCATGGCTCGCCCAGCGCGGGAGCTGCGGCTTTTGCGTGCGGGGCGCCGAGTTCGGCTTTGGTGAAGTCAGGGAAAGTGGTCATTGGGAAAGCCCCAGTTCTGCTTGCGCGAGCGTCAACGTGTGCAGCACATCGCAGCCCATGAAGATGTTTGAGTCGATGCCGGGGGCTTCGAACTTTCCGGCGAGCCAGAGATGGCGGACGCCAGCGGCCTTGAGGGCGGTGGCCGCGGCTTCGGCTTCGTCCGGGTAGCGCGTGTCGCTGCCGCAGAGGACGGCGATCTGGCAGCCGGAGGCCTTGAAGGCGGCGGCGAGTTCGGGGACGGATTTCGGTATGACGGGCGGCTCTTTCGCGGCGAGGCCGCCAGCGGCGAAGAGGTTGCGGGCAAAGTCTGCCCGGCCGGAATGCTCGGCGACCGGGCCGAGCGTGGCGAGGAAGATAGCAGGCGCTTTTTTCGCGGCGGCGGCTGTGTCGCGCAGGGCCTCGAAGGGAGCGGCAAGGTGGATGGGGAGGAGCGGCGTGCAGGTCTCGGCCATGCCCGGCGCGGCAGGGGCCGGTTTCGGTGTCACCGGGTCGGCGACGGGCGCGGCGATCTCTTCGAGCAGCGGGAATTCGCTGACGCCCGTGATCGGCACCTTGCGTTTGGCAATGTCCTTGGCGCGGGCATCGCAGATGGTGGCGACGCGGGCCTGGAAGGCGCCGGCGAGGAGGCTGTTGGCAAAGCCGCCTTCCTTTTCGATCTGCTGGAATTCGGCCCATGCGGTGTTGGCGAGGTCTTCAGCGAAGCTCTCGGTGAACCAGGCGCCGCCGGCAGGATCGGCCACGCGGCCGAGCTGGCTTTCTTCCATGGCGATGATCTGGGTGTTGCGGGCGATGCGGCGGCCGAGTTCTTCCGGGATGCCGAGCGCGGCATTGAACGGGCGGACGGTGACAATATCTGCGCCGCCAATGGCGCCGGCGAAGGCGGCGGTGGTGCAGCGGAGCATGTTGGTCCAGGCGTCATAGCGGGTCAGCATGCGGGCGGATGTTGTGGCCTGGATACGCATCGGCACCGGCGAAACCTCTAGCAATTCAAGGCAGCGGGCCCAGAGGCGTCGGGCAGCACGCAGCTTGGCGACGCCAAGGCCGTAATTGGCGTCGAGGGCGAGCGAGAAAGTGATGTGGGAGGCAAGGGCGGCAAGGTCTGCGTCCGGGACGCGGCGCAATGTGTCGACGGCGCTGGCAATCAGGGCACCGAGTTCCTGCGCGTCCGAGCCGCCGGCTTCGTGCACCATGCGCGCGTCGATGCGGAGATGGCCGGTGCCGGGCAGGTGTGCCGAGAGGGTGGCAAGGGTGTGGGCGAGGCGTTGGAAGGTTTCTTCGAGGCTGGCATCGATACCGCCTGTGCGGGCGAGCGCGCCGAGCGGATCAAGATTGAAGTCGAGCTTCAGCGCAGATGTGTCGTCCTGTGCCTGGGCCCATTCGATGAGCAGTTCGGCGGCGTCAAACCCGGCATCGCGCGTATGATCGAGCGCGACGGGGGCGATGGCGGCGTTCAGGCCCTCAAGCACCGTCGTGAGCGTGGCGAGGTCTGTGACCTGCACGCCTTCGGTGCCGGTGGGGTCGAGGGTAAGTTCTACCGACGAGACACCGCGTTCGAGGTCGCGCAGGATTTCGGCATTCGTGGTGGCCGGGCTCGGGTGGGTGAAGGCCTGGCGGATATCCCATGGCAGGTAAGCGTCAGGCGCGGCGGTGGGCCCGCGCAGGTAGGGCGCGACGCCGGGCGTGCCAAGCGGGTCGATCGCCGAAGGGAAGTCGCTTTCACGGTAGAGCGGGCGCACGTCCAGTCCGTCAGCGGTGTGGCGGGTGATCGAGTCGATGCCTTTGCCCTTGAGGGCCTTGTCGACGGCGGCCAGCCATTCGGCTTCGGTCGCGTCCGCGAACGCGTTGCTGAGGGGGAGGATATCGTCTGCCATGGTGTGCGGTGCCTGTATTCACTGGTGTGCATAGGTAATGGAGTTGACGCCAACGTAAGGTCAAGGGCTAGCGCAACGGCAGGGGTGCGGCCTGATGCCCGGACGCGCGCTTGTGGAGCCGTCAGGAAGCGTATTTACTGCAGCCACAGGGATGAAATGGGCAGGCGCATATGCGCCGCCAAGCAGGAAGGCAGCTACAGATGAGACTGGACAAAGCGCGGATCGCACCGCTGACCGATGCAGAGATGGACGCCGAACAGAAGGAGACGCTGGAAAAGACATTTGGCGGGCGCCCTGTTTACAATATTTTCCGCACGCTGGCGCGGGCGCCGAAGGCGTTCAAATCCTTCATGCGCTGGGGCGGCTATATCCTGTCTGACTATAACAGCCTGGCCCCGCGCGAGCGCGAAATGGTCATCCTGCGCACCGGCTATAACTGGAAATCCGGTTATGAATGGGCCCAGCATGTGCGCATCGGCAAGGAATGCGGCATGACCGAGACGGAAATCCAGCACATCAAGGAAGGGCCGCTGGCGCCAAGCTGGTCGGCGCTGGAAAGCGCGATGCTCCGCGCCGTGGACGAGCTGACGACGGACGCCTTCATCACCGACCGGACATGGGGCGAGCTGGCGGGCCTGACCGAGAAGCAGCGCATGGACCTGGTGATGACCGTTGGCCAGTACACACAGGTATCAATGATGCTGAATTCCTTTGGCGTGCAGCTGGACGCGGACCTTGAACTGGACCCGGACCTTGAACGATGAGCCTCGGCGACGTTTCGGGACGCCTTGCGGGCAAGGTCGCGATCATCACGGGCGCGGGCCAGACGCCGGGCGAGAATATCGGCAATGGCCGGGCGATCGCGCTGCTCTGCGCGCGTGCGGGGGCAAGTGTCCTCTGCGTCGACCGGGACGAAGCGCGGGCTGCCGAGACGGTGGCCGAGATATCAGGCGAAGGCGGCCTGGCACAGGCCTGTACGGCCGACATCACGAAAATGGGCGATGCGAGCCGGATCGTTCAGGATTGCCATGATGCGTTCGGACGTGTCGATATCCTCGTCAACAATGTCGGCATTGGCGGCCATGGCGACGGCCCGGCGCACAAGCTGACCGAGGAGGCATTCGACCGCATCCTGCGCGTGAACCTGAAGGGGGCGTGGCTTGTGACCAAGGCGGCGATGCCGGGCATGCTGGAACAGCGCAGCGGCGCGATCGTGAACATCTCGTCGCTCGCCTCGATCGCGGGCGGATTCCAGATGGCCTATGAAGTGTCCAAGGCCGCGATGAACCGGATGACGCTCAGCGTGGCGATGAGCGGGGCATCGCGCGGCGTGCGCTGCAACGCGATCACGCCGGGCCTGATGGACACGCCGATGGCGATTGGCGGCATCGCGGCGGCGCGAGGCATATCCGAGGATGACCTGCGCGAGGAGCGCGCGGCGAGCGTGCCGATGAAGTTCATGGGCACCGGCTGGGACACGGCCCACGCAGCGCTGTTCCTCGCCAGCGACGAGGCGCGGTTTATTACGGGCGCGATCGTGCCAGTCGATGGCGGCGGCAGCGCGCGGGTGGGGTGAGTCCGCTACTCCGCAGGCGCCCAGTTGCCGTGGAAGCCGGGGGGGATTCGGTGGGGTATGTGGACCAGGGCGACCGGTGGCGCGGTGAAGTTGGTCGCGTCGAGGATGGCGAGATCGGTTGTGTCCGTGTTCCTGTCGATGACATAGCCCATCAGCCAGCCATCGCCTTCAGGCGCATCATCGCCACGCGGAATGAAGACGAATTCGCCGGGCACGCGACCGGGACCGAAATCGTGGGTCTCGCGGGTGCCGGCATCGAGATCGTGCTTGAACAGTTTGGTCTGGTCGAAGACTTCGAACCCGTGTTCTTCCGGCAGGGCCATGGTGAAGGCATAGCGGTATTTCTTGCCGGTGAAGCGTTCGTCCGGACGCGGGAATTCCTGCGGCGCAGCGTCGAGCGTCTTGCGGGCGACCTTCCGGGCGACGGGGTCGATGGTCCAGCGTTCGAACGTCACGCTTTCGGAATCAGGTCCGTGCTTGCTGTCAGCAAACATCGTGTCGTGGACACTGACATCCATGATCACTTCGCCCGCCTCGTTCTCGTAAGCATTGCAGGGATGAAAGACATAGCAGGGCTCGATATCGCACCAGATGACGTCGTCATTCGTGCCGTGGCGCGGCATAAGGCCGATACGGGCCTTGTGGTCCGGGTTCCAGCGATAGGGAAAGGACTGGCCCGCCAGCAATGTCTTCATTGAGAACGTGACGGGCAGGTCCATGATGACGACATATTGTTTCGTGACGGCGCAATCGTGGATCGATGGGCCATGCTCGACACTGATCGGTTCCTCGCGGATCACCTTGCCGCTGGTATCGACGACGGTATGGTGGATCGTGGTTGGGTCCATCGCGAAATAGGTGATGGCATGCATCTCGCCGGTCTCGGGGTCGAGGTGCGGGTGGGCCGAGAATGAGCCCTTCAGCGTGCCGCCGAACGGGTCATGCGCCAGCGTGTCGAGTTCGTCATTGAGCCGCACAGGAAAGGCGCCGGCCTCGACCAGGGCCCAGGTATTGCCATTGTGGCCGATGACATTGGTGTTCGTATTGTCCTGCGTGCCACGGCGCGGGCCGGGCGCATCCTTCTCGCCAAGGGCGGCAGAGACGGCTTTCGAGCGGATCCAGCGGTTGCGGTACCAGAGCGCCTTGCCTTGCTTCAGGCGCACGCCATGGATCATGCCGTCGCCACTGAACCAGTGATAGGTGGCGGGGTTGGGGGGGCTGACAGGGTTGGGGCCGATGCGCAGGTAGCGCCCGTCGAGCGCGGCGGGGATCTCGCCAGTGACTTTCAGGTTCTCCAGCGTCAGTTCGTCGTGCAGCGGTTCATGGATGCCGGTGAGAAACGTGTTCTCGGTTCGCGAGAGCCGGGGGCGTGTCCGGTTGAACGCGACGATCTTCATGATGCCTTGGGTCACACTGTTGCGAATGGCGGTTTCGACGGGACTGGCCATGGGGAATCTCCGGGGGTTGAAACGCAGGCAAATAATGTTTACAGCACTAACATGACCGCGAATGATAACAGTGTCAACATCCGTGCGCCAAAAGGCGGCTACCATCATGGTGACCTGCGCGTCGCCCTGATCGCAACGGGTCTGAAAAAGCTTGAGGAGAGCAGTGCGGAATCGCTCAGCCTGCGCGAGATCGCCCGCGAGATCGGTGTGAGCGCCACGGCGATCTACCGGCATTTCCCGGACAAGGACTCGCTTCTGTCGGCGCTCGCAGCCGAAGGCCTCGCCCAGCTGGCGCGCGAGCAGAAGGCCGCCGGCAAGGCGGGCGGCAAGGAAGGCTTTACCGAGATGGGCCGCGCCTATGTGCGTTTCGCGATGAACAACCCCGCCCTGTTCCGGTTGATCTATTCCTCGCTGCCGGCGGCGGCGGACCCGAATTGCGTGAACCCGGAAGATTCGCCCGGCTGGCTGTTGCGCCAGTCGATCGCGAACCTTGCCGGGCCGAAAGCCAGCGACGCACAGCGCAAGGCGGGCGTTCTGCGTGCCTGGGCGCTTGTGCATGGTCTGGCCATGCTGATCCTCAGCGGCCAGATCGCGCCCAAGGATATCGACCAATTGATCAACGAGGTTGTCAGCGTCGACAGCCTCAAACTGGGATAGGCGGCGCGCCCGCCTGTCCCAACGTTACCGCTTGCCCCCGCACCGGGGGCTTCTAGTTAGTTAGCAACGATTATTGTCCTGTGAGGAATTTCCATGGCCCTGCCACCCATCCTGCAAAACCTGCGCGTCCCCGTTATCGGTTCGCCCCTGTTCATTATCTCGAACCCTGATCTCGTGATCGCCCAGTGCAAGGCTGGTGTGGTCGGCAGCTTCCCGGCGCTGAATGCACGCCCCGGCCCGGTGCTGGACGAATGGCTCGACAAGATCACGACGGAGCTGGCCGAGTGGGACGAGAAGAACCCGGACCGCAAGTCTGCGCCCTACGCCGTCAACCAGATCGTCCACAAGACGAACAACCGGCTGGATCATGACGTCGAGGCCTGCGTGCGCTGGAAAGTGCCGGTGGTTATCACCTCGCTCGGCGCGCGGCAGGAAGTGAACGACGCGATCCATTCCTATGGCGGCATCGTGCTGCACGACATCATCAATATCGTTTTCGCGCATAAGGCGCTGGAGAAGGGCGCTGATGGCCTGATCGCGGTGGCCAGCGGCGCAGGCGGCCATGCGGGCACGCTGTCGCCGTTTGCCCTGATCCAGGAAATCCGTCAGTTCTTCGACGGGCCGCTGGCCCTGTCCGGCTCGATAGCGACCGGCAATGCCGTTGCCGCTGCGCAGGCCATGGGCGCCGATCTCGGCTATATCGGATCCGCGTTCATTTCGTGCCACGAAGCCAATGCGGTCGAAGGCTACAAGGACATGATCGTCGACTCCAAGGCGGGCGACATCGTCTATTCGAACCTGTTCACCGGCGTCCACGGCAATTACCTGGCGCCATCGATTGCCAAGGCGGGCATGGATGTGAACAATTTGCCGGAATCCGATCCGTCGGCCATGAATTTCGGTTCGGGCGGTAATCAGGAAGCCAAGGCGTGGAAAGACATCTGGGGCTGCGGCCAGGGTATCGGCGCGATCCAGACGCGCATGTCGACGGCAGACTATGTCGACCAGCTGGAGCGCGAATATAATGGCGCGCGCGATGCGTTGGCCAAGCGGCAGGCCTATACCGCTCCCAAGGCGGCCGTCACTGCCGGATAGGCCTGCGCCTTTCCCGCGATTTTTCAGCCCGCCTGCCGCTGTCCATGCGCAGGCGGGCTGAACTTTTCCGACCGGGGTGTCGCCGGGCGCATAATGGCGTCCATGCTGATCGCCCATTTCCCCAACTTTGACCTGGCTGCCTGGCGCTGGCCGCATTTCAGCCCGCGCGAACTGGCCTGCCGGTGCGGCGGGCATTTCTGCGCAGGCGATTACTGGCACGATGAAGGCTTCCTCGACGCGCTGGAAGCCCTCCGCACGGCCCCTGGCCGTGAATTCCTGGCATCGTTGCGAGCAGTGGAATGTATCGGTCGGCGGCGCGACAAACTCCATGCACAGGACGATTGCCGTTGATCTCGCACTGGCGGGTCATGACTGGTTTGCGCTGCTGGCGGCGGCCGAACGCCTCGGCTTCACGGGTATCGGTCGCGCCCGGATGTTTATCCATCTCGACCGGCGGGCGGCACCTGCGCGCTGGTACTGCAAGCGGAGTGCGGCGTCATGGCAGACATAGCAGGACTCGCTGCAAGCGCGGCAGGGGGTGGGATATTCGGTCTGATCGGATCGGTGATCGGCCGCGCCGCCGGTCTGGTGGAGCGCCGCCAGGAGCGGGCGCGCTGGGCACATGAGAGACGCCTGATGGACCTGCAAATGCAGGCGAAGCGTCAGGCCAGTGAGGACGACCTGCACCTCGCGGAGGTGGCAAGCGGCTGGCAAGGGCTCAGCGCGTCGCTCGAGGCGGAGGCGTCCATTGGAGAAAGCTACCCATGGGTGTGCGCCGTGCGCGGGCTGACACGGCCATGCCTGACGCTCCTGCTATGGGTGACCACAGGGCTCGTCTTCCTCGGCAGCGGTACCGCGGCACGGGGCGACATCGCTGAGACCACGACCTTTGCAGCGACGGCAGCCACGCTCTGGTAGTTCGGTGACCGGGGCCGAGGCGCGATCCGCGTTGATCCTGTCCTGCGGCGTGCTACCTTTGCACTGGAGAGGGAGAAAGATAATGGCGCAACGGGAAATGGTGGACCTTGGCTCAGCTGGTGCAAGAGATACAGCTAGAGCAGTTCGTATCGGGATCATAACGGCGCTGGATGCCTGCGAAGCGGCCATTGCGCGCATCGAACATTTCGACGGCCCGGTGAATGCCGTTGTGGTGCGCGACTTTGATCGCGCGCTGGCGGCTGCGAGGCAAATCGACAAGACGCGCCAGCCCGATGACCCGCGCCCGTTGCTGGGCGTGCCGATGACCGTGAAGGAATCGAATGATGTCGCCGGCCTGCCGACGACCTGGGGCATGGCCGTGTTCAAGGACCTTCCGATCGAAGAAGACGCCGTGGTCGTGCAGCGCCTGAAGGCGGCCGGCGCGGTGATACTCGGCAAGACGAATGCGCCGGTGGCGCTCGCCGACTGGCAGACGGAAAACCCGGTCTACGGTCGTACGCTCAACCCCTATGACCCGGCGCGCTCACCGGGCGGCTCGTCCGGCGGGGCTGCCGTCGCGCTGGCGACCGGCATGGTGCCGCTCGAGATCGGATCCGACATTGGCGGGTCGATCCGGATCCCGGCCCACATGTGCGGCGTGTTCGGCCACAAGCCGACCTATGGAATCGTGCCAAGCAAAGGGCACGCATTTCCGGGTACGGACGGCATTGATGTCCCGCTGGCTGTCGTCGGCCCGATGGCGCGCAATGCGGGCGACCTTGTTGCCGCGATGGATGTGATTGCAGGACCGGTCACAGGAACCGGGTTCAGGCTCGACCTGCCTCAGGCGCGCCATGGCGCGCTGAAAGATTTCCGCGTTCTCATGTTGGGAGAATTACCCGGCGTGGGAGCCGATTCGCACACGCGTGATGCGGTGTCGAGCCTGGCAGACGCGCTAACACAAGCAGGCGCGACCGTATCAGACGACACAAGTGTTCTGCCGCGCCTCGACCTGATGCACTCGAACTATGTGAAGATGCTGAACACGGTGATCACGCGCGGTACGCCCGGAGCCGAGCCGATTGATGCGCATGCCTGGATGGAATTGCGCGACGAACAGATGCGCATCACCCGTGCCTGGCGGGCCGTTTTCGAAGATTTTGACCTGGTCATCGCGCCCGCATTCAGCACGCCCGCCTTCCCGTACCAGACCGATCCGAACTGGGCCAATCGGACGCTCATGATTGACGGGCAGCCGCAGCCTTATGGTGCGCAGCTTGCCTGGGCCGGTCTTGCCACATTCCCGGGCCTGCCGGCCACGTGTGTGCCGGTAGCGAAGAGTGCGACGGGCCTGCCGATTGGCCTGCAGGTGATCGGGGCGCCCTATGGCGACCGGACCACGCTCGCCTTTGCGGGGCTGATGGAGACAGCCGGCCTGACCGTATAGACAGGGCATGATTGCGCGGCCCGCCGGGCTGGGCCAAGATCGCCCTTTTGCGGGAGATGAGTGGCATGGCCAAGCCGGACAAGCTGTTGGTGATCGACGAGGGGACGACGTCCACGCGGGCCATCGTGTTCGACCGTGCCTTTGCGCAGGTTTCCCTTGCCCAGCAGGATGTGTCGCTGGCCTATCCGGAAGACGGGTGGGTCCAGCAGGACGGCGAGGAAATCTGGGAGCGCACGCTGGCAGTCTGCCGCGAAGCGGTGGAAGCGGCTGGCGGCGTGAGCGAGATTGCAGGGATCGGTATCACCAATCAGCGCGAAACAACTCTCGTTTGGCACCGGGCGACCGGCAAGCCCATTGCGCCCGCCATCGTATGGCAGGACAGGCGCACGGCGCGGGTGTGCGAGAAACTGAAATCGGACGGCCATGAGCCTGCCGTCCAGAAGGAAACAGGCCTGCTGCTCGACCCGTATTTTTCGGCCACGAAAATCGGCTGGATCCTCGGTTCGGTTGATGGTGCACGGGCGCGGGCCGAGGCAGGCGAACTGGCCTTCGGCACCGTCGAAAGTTTCCTGATCTGGAAGCTGACGGGCGGACGCGTGCACGCGACAGACGTAACGAACGCCTCGCGCACATTGCTCTACCGCCTTGGCCTCGGCGAAGACGGCGGCTGGAGCGATGCGATGTCGGAGCTGTTCAATGTGCCTGCCAGCCTGTTGCCGGAGGTCAGGCCGAATGCGGCGGATTTTGGCATGAGTGACGAGAGCCTGCTCGGCGCAGCGCTGCCGATCCTGTCGGCGGCGGGCGACCAGCAGTCGGCTCTGGTGGGGCAGGGGTGCCTAGCGCCCGGCATGGCCAAGATCACCTATGGGACAGGCGCTTTCCTTGTGGCGAATACAGGCGCGGAGCGGCCTGACTCGCAGCACCGCCTGCTCGGCACGGTGGGCTACGAGCTACCCGGCGGCGGCGCGATGGCGCTGGAAGGCTCGATATTCAATGCTGGCACGGTGGTAAAATGGCTGCGCGACGATCTCGGCATTGTGGCCTCGGCGGAGGATACCGAGAGCATCGCCTCGGGCCTCAAGGGCAATGGCGGCGTGTATATCGTACCGGCCTTTACCGGGCTGGGCGCGCCGCACTGGAACGCCGATGCGCGCGGCACGATCAGCGGCATCACGCGGGCGACGACGGCGGCGCACCTCGTGCGGGCCGGACTGGAATCTGCCGCTTACCAGACGCGGGACCTGCTAGACGCCTTCGCAGCCGATGGCGCGGAAATCCGTGAATTGCGCGTCGATGGCGGCATGGTGGCGAATGACTGGCTGATGCAGTTCCTGGCGGATATCTGCGACCGGCCTGTGCTGCGGCCCGATTATCGCGAGATGACGGCGCTCGGCGCAGCCGCGCTCGCTGCGATGCAGCTCGGCTGGCTGGACGCGAAGGACTGGACCGAGCGCAAGGTTCAGGGCGTGCGCTTCACGCCCAGGATGGCAGCAAAGGAACGCGTCGCCCTGCTCAAGGGCTGGCAGGACGCGATGCGCAAGACGCTCGCCTAAGGCGGACGCTCAGGCGTATCCCAGCAGGGCGCGCAGGCCCGGTAAGGCATATTCAACCAGCTTTTTCTGCATGTCCGGCAATTCTTCAGGCAGGCGAGAGTCGTCGACCTGGAGATTATCGCGAGCCGTGCCGCTCTGCGCTTTGTCGCTTCCGATAATGACACGGGCGCGCCAGTCGTCGGGCACACCAATGCCGCAATCGGTCAGGAGCTGGGCGAAATAGGCCTCGGCGCGTTGGGAGTTGAGGTCCTTGAGGTGGCTGACCAGGTCCTCGTAGCGGTAGAGCTTGACGCCCGTGCCGAGCCACGCCGCAGCATTGTGCGTGTAAATATCGTACATGGTTGGGGCTTTGCCGTGGATGCCGAAGATCATCATGTTCATCAGCTCGCCGGCACTGTATTGCCGGGTCCGCAGGTGGGCGAGGTTCCCGTCAAAATTTTCCGACAGGAAGAAACGGGCCCGCGCCAGCACCCACGTGTGGGGGTCGCGAACGAGCAGGATCTGGTGCGACAGGCTGGTTGCGAGTGCGGACTCGTCCGAGAAGAGCAGGTGCCCCCAGCTGAGCTTCGGATTGTCGGGATGCAGCGCCCTGCTGTGCTGGCGCAGGTTCGGTATCTGGATGAAGTCGTCGTGGTATTGCTGCGCGACCGGGACAAACATCCTCAGGATATTGCGCAACAGGTGGGTGCCGCTCTTGGGCACGGAATTGAGGAAGACCGGCTTCGTTAGCGGTGCCTGTTGGAACTCGGCATTTCGGTCGTTCAGATTATCCTGCGTCATGGAAATTCGCGGCATTGATTCTGTCTCCGTGCGCAACCTGGCGATCGCCAAAAATGAAAAAGCGGCTGGCAATCTGCCAGCCGCTTTTAAGTGTCAATTTAGTCAGATGCTAGAAGCTCTTGCTGACATTCAGGAAGAAACGACGGCCGAAGGCGTCATACTGCGAGTAGAAAGCAGATGTGCCCACGGTATCGTATTCGCTGCCGACCGTTGAAACGGCTGGCGGATGCTCATCGAAGACGTTCCGGACGCCAAGACGAACGTCAAAGCCGTTCGGGAGTTCACGCCCGACCGACAAGCTGTGATACGTGATTTGCTCCGTATTCAGCTTCAGGCCGATTGGCTGGCCGAGATAGTTGGGCCATACGTCGCCATTGGCGATGATATAGCTATCGACGTTCGACGTCTTGCCGATGAAGTCCATGCCCCAGAAATAGGACCATGGTCCACGTTCCAGCGTGGCGTTGAAGTTACCAACCCATTCCGGATCACCCGCTTCGCCGGTCGTGTCGAGCGGCTCGCTATTGGCGAACAGGACGATCTCGTCTTCCTGCTGGTAGGTGTGCTGCGTGTTGAGCGTCAGCGAACCGAACGAGAAGTCCCGCGAGTATTCGGCCGAGAAGTCGATACCCTTATTCGTCTGCGTTGCGACGTTGATAAAGTCGTTGGTGACCGTATCGATCAGGTAATTGTTCGGGTCGCGTGTAAACTGGTTACACAGCGGCTCTGTCGCGAAACTGTCCGACTCATAACAGCCAAGCAGGATATTCGCTGCACCAAGACGGGTGATTTCGTCGGTGATCTCGATCTCGAAGTAATCGATCGAAGCCCGGAAATCGATCCATGTTGGTGCCCAGATCAGCCCGACATTCAATGCTTCGGACGTTTCAGGATCGAGGAACGGGTTACCCGTGGACGAGACAGTTGCACTGCCGCCGCCGCCGGTTGGCACGATGCCCACTGGAAGATCAGCCGAGCAATTGTCGAAGCGGCGTTGGGAAATATCGCCGTTCGTGAACGCGTTCTGGTAGTTCACGCAAGGATCGATTGAACGTTGGCCAGCAAAGGCTGTCTGGCCGGCAAGCGCGGCCTCGAACAGTTCAGCACCGCGGAAAGACGTGCCGAACGTGGCGCGCGCTTTCACGGATGGCGTAACCTGCCAGCCGAGGCCGACCTTGTAGGTCGTGTTGTCCTGACCAGCTGTCACACCGCGCACGGTGGTTTCCTCATTTGTCCAGCGTGCCGACAAGGACAGATCGAGCGCCTCCATGAGCGGCGCGTCCTTGACCAGCGGAATGGCGAGTTCGCCGAAGATCGCCGACGTGTCTTTGGCACCTTTGGTGATGCCAGCGCTCGATGAGCCCCAGGCGTTGCCCTCTTGCGTGACTTCGCCAGGAACGTCGTTGATGCGCTCGCGCAGTCGGTTAGCGCCGAAGCCCGCACCGACCGTACCAGCCGGCAGTTCGAAGAGCGGTCCGTTGAAGAACATTTCGAACTGGGTTTGCTCATAGACCGTGTTGCCGATTTCGTTGCCGAACAGGAAGGCCCGGTCAACGTCAGACACGTCGCCGGCAAGCGTGGCAGGGTTGTACCAGTCAACGTCGACACAGTCGACGCCGCGGACGTCGGTGGTCGAGCCCGCGCACGTGTTGAAATTGTACCATTCGTAGGGCGAGATCGCGTCTTCGAAGATCAGGTCCTGCTGGTAGTCGCCGTCTGAACGGGAGAACTGGAGATAGGTGTCGTAGTTCCAGTCGGACAGGGCGGCGTCGAAATTGCCACGCAAACCTGCAACAACGTTCATGTAGTCAACAGTGATCTGGGTGTCGTTATGATCCGTGATCGCCGTTGGGCTGAGACCGACAAAGGCGCCCGATCCGGCCACACCGCCCCAACCGTTTGCGAGTGCGCTCGGGCTGTTGCTGTATGTCGTGCCGCCATATTCGTAGACATAGTCATAGGTCCAGAACTGGCGATAGCCGTTCACATAGGTTTCGCGGCGATTGAGCAGAAACTCGCCATAGAGGTCCATGTGCGAGTTGACTTCGAATTCGCCGTTCCCGTAGAGCGTGAACCGCTCGACTTCAGGGCTCAGTGATTCTTCGTCCTGGAACACGCTGTCAGCGTTCAGGAGGCCGAGCGAATCACGCGCCGACGGTGCGAAAACCGGATCAGGTGTTGCGCCCGGCAGAAGGAGTTCGTCATAGCCGACGGCATAGAAACCGCCCGGGACGACAAGCCCAGCCGTGTTGTTTGTCGGGAAGCCAGGCAGGTAATTGCCCAGGTCGCCGTCATAATCGTACTGGATCAACTGGGGGCGACCCTGCCATGGTGTCGTGACGAAGCCGGGAGCATTGTAGTCGTAAACCCAGACATGGCCCCAGGCCAGGTCGTTACAGCGAGGGTTTCCGGTGCGTGGGTCGAGCACGTCGGCGCGCGAACCATCGGCGTTGAAGACATAGTCCTCGCCACACTTGAAATAGTCACGATCACCGCGAGCGAGTTCTTCCTGCTTGTAATAGTCGAACGACAGCAAGGCGCGGCCACGCTCGAACGTCTTGCCCCAGGTCGCGCTGCCGCGGATCAGTTCACCGCCGGAGTTTTCCGGGATCGACGTGAACAGATCGAATTCCACACCGTCATCCTGCTTGGTGATGATGTTCACAACGCCGGCAACAGCGTCCGAACCGTAGATCGAAGAGGCGCCATCCTTCAGGATTTCGACGCTTTCAACTGCGGAAAGTGGAATGGCGTTGAGGTCAAATGCCGAAACGGCACCACGCGTACCGGCTGGACCTGCGCGGCGGCCGTTGATCAGGGTCAGCGTGCGGTTGGCGCCGAGGCCACGCAGCGAAACCGTTTCAGTGCCGACGCCGCCATTCTGGACGAATGCGGACGACGACGCAGCAGTCACCTGGGGTGAGCCGGCGGCGACTGTTGCGGTCTGCAGCAGCGCGCCAACATCAGCGATGCCTTCGAGCACCGCGTCAGACGTGCTCAGGATTTGGATCGGTGCGACGGCGGTATACTCCGAAGACAGACGCGAGCCCGTCACCCGGACGACATCAAGTTTCTTCTCGTCACCTTCGACGTCTTCAGCGACCGGCGCGACGACAATGACAGAGTCATCAGCCGTTGTTTCGGTTTCCTGAGCGAGAGCGTTCGCACCCAATCCGGCGCACAGCGCGGAAAAGGCAACTGTGCGCAAAAGCACGTTGCTAAAATTCATTGGTTTCATGAGTTGGATTCTCCGTTTCCCTCAACATTCCCGAGCGGCTGTCGTTCGACCTGGAAATCCCCTTCCAAGCCCTGACAATCGCCCCCTGCGTAAATTGTTGCGGGTTTGTAATCCTCAAATCAACTGCGGACATCATATTGCGGTCAGATTTCCGTCATCTATCCGTATGATGTGACAAAATTGCCATCTTTTGTGCGCCGGCTTGGTTCTGGTGCGCATGGATTGGTCAGAATTGCGTACTGAACGGCAAGATTTTCCTGCTGATTCTTCTCAGGCAGAAGAGTCCTTCCGTTGGCTCTTGAGAGTTGACAGGTCGGCGCCGTGTGGGCGACATCGATCCAAAGGGAGATGTTTCCGATCATGCTCAAGCCTATCCTAATCTCGTTTCTTGTCGGGTGCAGCGCCGCTGTCATCGCCGCCAGACCAGCCGCGGCCGAGCCGATCGCCGTTGAAGATCTGGCCCGGCTTCCGGCCATTGCAAACGTCACTGTGACAACGGACGGGAACACGATGTTCGCGCTCGTCGGCCCCAGTGCAGGTGACGACAAGGACCGCGCGGTCATCGCGACCTGGGACCTCAACGATCTGTCGAAAGCGCCCGTGATGGCTGCGCCGGATGGCGACGACAGCGAATTCATTTTCATTCAGGCGTTGAAAAACGGCTACGTCCTGACGGCCATTCGCAAGCCCTATACAGGTTCGCTCCGGGGCTGCAGTGAAGGCAAGACCACCGGCTCGACACGTACATGGGTGGTCAAGACCCTGATCACGGACAAGAGTTTCGAGACATTCGAAGAGCCCTTCATCGAACTGGGCAGCATGCGGGGCCGCAGCAAGAACACTGAAATATGCCTGCGCATGGAAGCACGTGGATCGGTCGCGTCGCGCATGGCGGGCGACCCCGATCATGTACTAATCTCCAGGCTGAATGCCCGCTCGTTCGAGTCCGAGCTCGGTTTGCTTGATCTGAAGACCAACGAGGTTGAAGTCGTATACCAGAGCACGACTGACCGTTCCGCTGCCTTTGCCGATCCCTGGGACGGCGAAGTCATGGCTGAATCGGAATTCGACGAAACGGACGGGACATTCGTCCAGGAAATCAGTCTCAAGTCCGCAAAGGGCGGCAGCTTCGAAAAGCAGGATGCCCTCAGGATCGACCTGGTCGAACGGCGCGAACTCGATGTGATCCACTGGGACGACAAGGCGGGCTTATACTACATCAATACCAATAAATTTACCGACAAGAAGCAGATCTACACATACGATCCAAAGACACAGACGCTCAGCGATGAGCCTGTTTTTGCCAATCCCGACTTTGATGCAACAGGCGTCGTAACATCGACCGTGCCGTCTGAATTCGGCAAGGTGCTCGGCTTCAATTACGGTGCTGATACAACCCGCACGGTCTGGGTCGACCCCGAACTGGGCGGCATCGTGCTCGGACTGGAGCAGGCCTTTCCGGGGCAGGAAATCGACGTGATCTATGCGTCTGACGACCGCAACCGCATCGTCTTCAGCGCATCATCCGTGCAGCACCCGGCCCGCTATTTCGTGTTTGACGACAAGGAAAGGCTGCAGGCCATCGGTGCAGAGCGGCCATGGATCGATCCTGCGGATATCGGTACGATGGACTTGGTCTATTATACCGCGCGTGATGGTCGCCGGACGCCGGCATTGTTGACGCATGCGGCAGGATGGAAGGAAGGCGACCCGGCAGGCAAAGCGATTGTTCTGCCACATGGCGGCCCATGGGCGCGTGACTATGCCGGTTGGGATTCTAGCGGCTGGATTCCGTTCCTGTCCTCGCGCGGATTCGCCGTGCTGCAGCCGCAATACCGGGGCAGCACCGACTGGGGGCTCGACCAATGGCGGGCCGGAGACGGGCAATTCGGCTACAAGGCGCAGGATGATCTTGAAGACAGCGCGGCCTGGCTGGTGGAATCCGGCATCGCGGCAGCCGACAAGATCGCCATCTTCGGCTATTCCTATGGCGGATATGCCGCCATGGCAGCAACGGTGCGGCCGAACAGCCCGTTCCAGTGTGCAATCGCAGGTGCAGGCTATGCCGAATCCGCCAAGATTCTCGTCGGCGTTGACCGCAGCCGGTTTGGCCGTGCGGCCTTCGCCTCGGCGCTGTCGGGAAGGGATGTCATCAAGGACGTTTCTCAAGCCAGCATTCCGGTGCTTGTCTTCCATGGCGATCGCGATGTCAGGGTGCCGATCACATTTGGCCAGTCATTCTACAACGCCGTCAAAAAGCACACGAAGGCAAAATTCCTGACCATTCCCGACCAGCCTCACAGCTTGCCGTGGACGCCTGACCAGCAGCGCATGTCATTGGACGCGATCGAGGCCTATTTGTACGACGATTGTGGCCTACGCTAGAACCGGCGCCGGGTCGGGGAGCGACACGCGCGCCGCATGTGAGCATGCCTTGGCAGTATAAGGGATTTCAACTCGCGCGTGGGGATCGGCGCGGCCTTTTCGTGGACGATCATCAGGGCGAAGTGATGAGCGCGGCGCGCTGGATCGGTGTGAAAGCCAAGGCCATGCGCGAGCGTTTGGGTTCAGAAAAGGATTTGCCCGATGGCGAGACCGTGCAGGTCCGCTATGGCTGCGAAATGGCGGGCAAGGTGGGTGGGTTTGCCAATGATTTAAAAGCCCGCAATGCTGAGTGTTTCATTGAACGTAACGCGCAGAAGCGGGCTCTCACTGATCGCCAGCGCACCGAGCCGGCCGAAGCGGTGAAGCGAATTGAAGAGCGCGCCGTCGTTAAGGCGCGGACGCGGTAAGCCACGTTCAGAGGCGGCCTCAAAGATGTGTGGGATTGGATGCGCGGCGAAAATGCGCGGCTCAAGAGCGAGAATGAGACTGAAGCCCTGCAAACCAAAGCGCACGATGTGGCCGAAAAGGAAACCCTGATCCAGCGTCAGGGTGAGCAGCGAGCGTTCTTCCAGCAACGGGAGGCGCAGAAGCGCGGCAAGCTCCATCAACAATACAAAGTGGTTTCGGAGGACCGCCGCGAATTCGAAAACCGTGTGCAACCAGCGCCCGATGAGCGCAAAAAAATCTTTAAGCAGCGCCGCCGCAACGCGGCTGCGCAAAAACGCGGTCCTGAACCTGAGCGTCAAAGTTGCTGATGTTGGTGTCGGAGACGGATTTTATGGGTATATATGGATATATTTTTGGATGTGAAGTTCGACGTTACAAACCTTGTTATTACTCCCAAGACGCTTGCGATCATATCCGCGATCGATGAGTTAAAGGGCGCATGGCGGGCGCTCGGCACACTCGCGCCTGAGCGATTGTCTGCTCTGCGGCGCGTTGCGACGATTGAGAGTATCGGGGCATCCACGCGGATTGAAGGAAGCCGATTGAGTGATCGTGAAGTCGAACGGCTGCTTTCAAATCTGGAAACCAAGACGCTCGAGACGCGCGATGAACAGGAAGTTGCGGGTTATGCAAGCGTGATGGAAGCCGTGTTTGCAAGCGCGGATTCGATCTCGAGCCTCGATGAGATCGACGGATGGCCTTTCGGCGCGTTGATGCAGCAGCTCTTCGACTTGCAACTGGAGGGGCTTCGCAATTCGTACTCGTTCGAAGGTGACGACTACATCTACCGCGCGGGCTCTTTTATGACGCGTCCCGGCGCGATCGCCTGGTGGCAGAACGCGCAGGCGCTTTATCCTGCCGCCTTTCAGACGGCAGTGAATCGTTGGATCAAGGCGCGGCAGGCTGAACGGGAAGCCGGGGCAACGGAGGCGGAATAATGACCCTCGAAAGCATCTACTATATCGGCCAGACGATCGCGGTCGTCGCCATATTCGCCTCACTGGGTATTCTGATTTTGCAGAACCGGCAGTCCCAAAAGCAGATGGAAGAGGCAAATCGCCTGGCGCGCGGCGCGGCGCAGCAGGCGCAGGTGGAGAGTCTTCAGTCGATCCAAAAAGCTCTTTTCGAGACACCGGGATTGGCCGGCATCTGGGGACGTGGAATGATAGATCTCGCCTCGCTGGATAATGAGGAGCGTATCCGCTTCGGCTCATTCCTTGAATATGTGTTGCGGAATTGGGAGGCGCTTTTCCTCCGCTACATGCGCGGCGAGCTCGATGAGGAGCTTTGGGCTGCACACTTGCGGCAAGCGGCCTCGGCAATGAAGCGCCCGGGCATCTATGCGGCCTGGGAACAGCGCAAGCCTACGTTTTCGGAAGCGTTCGGCGAATTTTGCGAGCAACTCAGTCATTCGCCTGAGGGCAGCCGTTGACTGAGTTTGGCGAGAAACGGACGGTCGTGCACGGCAGCTTGATTGGCAAGAGATGGCCCACAGTCGGCGTTCGCCACTTCGGTTGCGAATGTCTGATTTCCTTGTGCCTTTGGTCACGGGCGGACGTAAGAAATTGAGTGATCTTCGGCGAGATCCGGTCAAAAGCGAGGATCGGACTCTTTCGTAATTGCAATAATACTCCGCGCTGATACCCCTGAACCACAATATGTTGGGGGACGCGCTCATGTTGCTGCGGCGGATGACGCAACACGTCAAAGACCAGAACTGGTTCGCAGTCGTGATCGACTTCCTGATCGTCGTGCTGGGCGTGCTGGTTGCGACCCAAGTTTCCAATTGGAACTCGGCCCGCGAATTCAAGGGGCACGAACGCGTCCTCCTTCGGGAACTGCGCGTAGAGGCCGTCCGAAACATCGCCGACACGCAGGCCAAGGCCGAAAGCTTTGGTGTGGGCGCCGCTGCGGCGCGGAGGGTCCTGGTGCTTTCGGAGAGTGAATCGCCATCGTGCGGTGTGGATTGCTGGCCAGTCGTCGCGGACCTCATGCACGCCTCGCAATGGCAACAGGTGAATGTCTCCTGGTCGACCTTTGACGAAATGCGACGCGAGGGTCTGCCGTCGAACCGGCAGATCATCCCGGCCATCGAAGAGTTCCAGTTCGTCACATCCCTGTCCGCCAACACCCTTTCCGTGCCGCCGCCCTATCGCACTATGGTCCGCAGGCGGATACAAATCGCACTCCAGGACGCCTATTGGAATCATTGCTACAGCTTGAATGCGGGACTGGAGCTTTATCTTGACCCCTGCCCGAAACCGGAGGGAATTGTCGTCGATCCGGCAGCGATCAATTCCATTCTCTCCGATTCTGAGATCATGTCGGCTCTGCGGGAATGGACCAGCGTGGCCCGGGTGATCAGCGAGGCGCTCGCCGAACAGCACACGAGGAGCGATGCTATCCTCGCCGCCATCGACGACAATCCAAAGGCCCGCCCATGATTCTGCGCCGCCTTTCCAAGTATTTGTAAGGCCTGAACTGAACGAGGGGCATAATCCTGCAGCCAGACACTGGACTTTGAAACACCAGCTTCCAGATTTAGCGCATGTGTTGCAGCGACGAGTTGAGATCGCAGGATTTTTCTGCCGAAAAAGGCCGGGCGCGCAACGCTGCCTAACCGAACCAAGCGTATCGGAGAAATTGCATTGGGGAGGGGTGGGGTTCGTTTCCACGGCCTTTCGTTGAGGGACCGGCGAGGGGCATTCGCGCGCATTGTCGCGAAATCCAAACGTAATATCGTTACATTTGGATTCGAAATATTCTTTTCGCTTTTTCCAAGGGTAATCTTCGCTGAAATTAAGCGGATCCAAAGCCGGCCTTCTCCATCTTTGATAGGCTTGGAGACGGCCCTCAGCCCCACGCTGGCATCTCCCAATGAATAGAATTTTCGGCTGGGGTGTACTAGCAAAACGAGAAGCGAGCGCAAAGACGTGTTGCAGAGATGCCTGTGACTGAAGCTTTGACTTCATATGCGTCCTGGAAAGTGTCGGCGAGCACCGTGCCTTTTGATATCGGTATCACCGCACTAAAGGTGGTCTGGGAATAACCTGTTGATTATAGTGTATTGTTTTTTATACACATATTCATCAAAACTGGTGCCGCGAGGGAGAATTGAACTCCCGACCTCGTCATTACCAATGACGCGCTCTACCACTGAGCTACCGCGGCGTTGCCGTTTGCAAGTCGCGGCTTTAGCTTATGCCTTCCCAGATGAAAAGACCGTTTAACCGCGAAAAGCTGCAGGATATGTCCCACACGCCGAAAGACCCCGAAAAAGTTGCCCGCCGCGCAGAAGCGTTACGGGCGAACCTGAAGCGCCGCAAAGCCGCCAGCCGCAAGCCGAAAGACGACCCGCCTCCGGCGCCCGGTCGCAAACCCGGACAAGCTGGCCGGAACTGACGTCCTGATCGATCAGGCGGTCCGGATTATGCGGGCTGCAGACGCTGCCAATCCGTCTGTCATGGACCCGCGCTGCCGCGAACCTGCTGCTATTGCGCCTCAAGGTTCCACAATCACGCCTTTCCCGCGCCGTGAAGCAGACTATAAGTGCGCGCCATGGATAGATTGAACATCATTGGCGGCGCTCAGCTGAATGGCCGCATTCGCGTTTCCGGCGCCAAGAACTCGGCCCTGAAGCTCATGGTCGCGTGCCTGCTCACCGACGAGCCGATCACGCTCACCAACATGCCGAGCCTGGCCGACACCCGTTTCCTGGCCCAATTGCTGGAAACACTGGGCGTCGAAGTCTACTGGCCGAAGGGCGAGTCGACCTGCCACCTCAACGCGGCGGAGCTGAAAAGCACGATCGCGCCTTATGAACAGGTGCGGAAAATGCGCGCCAGTTTCAACGTGCTGGGCCCGCTGATCGCCCGCTCGGGCCACGCGACCGTTTCGCTGCCCGGCGGCTGTGCCATTGGCGCCCGCCCCGTCGACCTCCATCTGCAGGCCCTCGAAGCCATGGGCGCCGATCTCAAGGTCGAAAGCGGCTATGTGAAAGCGGCTGCCATCCAGGGCCTCAAGGGCGCGCATATCGTGTTTGCCATGCCCAGCGTTGGCGCCACCGAACACGCCATGCTGACGGCGACCCTGGCCAAGGGCGAAACCATTCTCGAAAACGCCGCGCGCGAACCCGAAATCGAAGACCTCGCCGACTGCCTCAACAGCATGGGCGCGAAAGTGACCGGCGCCGGCACATCGACGATCCGGATCACCGGCGTCGAGAAATTGCACGGCACTACGCACGCCGTCATGCCCGACCGTATTGAAGCCGGCACCTATGCGATGGCGGCGGCAGCGGCGGGCGGCGATGTCACGCTGGACGGCGCGCCCGTCGAGGCGCTGGGCGCCATGATCGCCAAGCTGCGCGAAGCCGGCGTCACGGTCGATGCCGACGAGGCCGCTTCCACCCTGCGCATTCGCCGCAATGGCACGCGCCTCAAGGCCGTCAGTGTCTCCACCCAGCCGCACCCCGGCTTCCCGACCGATCTTCAGGCCCAGTTCATGGCCCTGATGAGCCTGGCCGATGGCACCAGCATCATCCGCGAGACGATTTTCGAGAACCGATTCATGCACGCGCCGGAATTGTCGCGCCTTGGCGCCGACATAAATGTCCGGGGGCAGGAGGCCGTGGTCAAAGGCGTGCCACAGCTGACCGGCGCGCCCGTGATGGCAACAGACTTGCGTGCGTCGGTCTCACTTGTCATTGCAGGGCTTGCCGCACAGGGTGAGACTGTGGTGAACCGTATCTACCATCTGGATCGCGGGTTTGAGCGGTTGGAAGCGAAACTGAATGCCTGCGGCGCCAATATCCAGCGCCTGTCGGGCGAGGACGAATAAGGGGCCACAATGTCCGAACAAAACGCGTTGCGTCTCCTCGCCGAAACGGCCGAGGATCTTGAAGTCATTGCAGCGGCGGTCCAGGATTCGGTCGTGAAGGCTGGCGGCCTCAGATACGAGGCGCGCAAGAACCGCTTCTCGCTGGAATTGAACCGGTTCCGCTGGGAAGCCGGCCAGCCGCGTGCGAAGGAAGGCGTTCGCGTTCGTTCGCTGCTTGCCTTTGATGGCGTGCTGGGCGCGAAAACCCGCGCGGTCACCAAGGCCGATCCGGAACTCATCCTCTCCCTGCTGGCGGCCACCTTCACGCCAGCGGACGAGCCGCCCGGCGGCACCGTGACACTGCTGTTTGCAGGCGACGGCGAAATCACGCTGGATGTCGAAGTGCTCGATGCGACCCTGCTCGACAGCGATTATGTCTGGCCGACCCGCAACCTGCCGAGCCACGAACAAAGGCGCCGGTAGCGTGTTGCGCAGGTTCAATTCCGAAACGCCGTCATTCAAGGGCGAATTTTCTGCCTTCCTCGCTGAGGATCGCGGCACCGGGCATGATGTCGCCAGCATCGTGAGCAAGATACTTGAGGATGTCGCAGTCCATGGCGGCAAGGCCGTGGCTGACTACACCGCCAAGTATGACGAATTGCAGCTCGATCCGACGACGCTGGAATCCGACAATGTGAACCTGCATGCGCTCGCTGCGGACTGCCCCAAAGACCTGCGCGAGGCGATCGATTTCGCCCACGACCGCATCGCGGCCTATCATACTGCGCAGCGCCCGGCGGACCATGCCTTCACCGACAATGCAGGCGTCGAACTCGGCTGGCGCTGGACCGCGCTGGAAAGCGTTGGCGTCTATGTGCCCGGGGGCCGCGCGAGCTATCCCTCATCCGTGCTGATGAACACGGTTCCGGCCAAGATCGCCGGTGTGGAGCGCATCGTCATGGTGGCGCCGGCACCGGGCGGGGAACTCGCGCCCGCCGTTGCCTATGCCGCGCTCAGGGCCGGCGTGCATGAATACTACCCGATCGGCGGCGCGCAGGCTGTCGGGGCCCTGGCCTTCGGTGCCGGACGCCTGAAGCCTGTCGACAAGATTGTCGGCCCGGGCAACGCTTTCGTGGCGGAAGCCAAGCGCCAGGTTTTCGGCCGTGTCGGCATCGACACGATTGCGGGTCCGTCGGAAATCCTGATCATCGCCGACCACACCGCGAACCCGGACTGGGTAGCGGCCGACCTGCTGTCCCAGGCCGAGCATGACCCGTCCAGCCAGTCGATCCTGATCACTGTGGATGACGCTGTGGGCAAAGCTGTGGAATTCTCTGTGGAAAACCAGTTGAGGGAGTTGGCGACAGGTGAACGCGCCCGCGTGTCCTGGGAACGCCACGGGGCCATCATCACCGTCCCTGATCTGGAAACTGCCGCAGCCATTGCCAACCGGATCGCGCCAGAACACCTCGAGCTCGCTATCGCTGATCCGGACGCCCTCCTGCCCCTGGTCCGCCATGCAGGCGCGGTCTTCCTGGGGCACCTGACGCCGGAAGCGCTCGGCGACTATGTCACCGGCTCGAACCATGTGCTGCCGACCAGCCGCGCGGCGCGCTTCGGCTCCGGCCTCGGCCTGTACGATTTCCTCAAACGCATGAGCGTCCAGCGCGTCAGTGCCGAAGGCTTTGCTGCGCTGGCCCCGGCGGCGATGCGTCTCGCCGAAGCCGAAGGCCTGCCAGCCCATGCGCGCTCGATCTCCATCCGCACGAACCGGAGTGGGGGCGATGGGTGACAACCGCCTGATATCCGTCAGCATTGACGACGAGACCCTCGGCGCGTCGGGTCCGGACGCCGAGCATGAGCGCCGCGTCGCGATATTCGACCTGATCGAGGAAAACAGTTTCGCGCTGCCAGGCCATGATCGCGGTCCCTATGCCCTCAGCCTCTCGCAGGTCGAGCGCAAGCTGGTGTTCGCCATTCGCGACGAGGCGGGCGAGGACGTCCACACATTCATCATGTCGATGGGCCCGTTCCGGGGCGTGATCCGCGACTATTTCATGATTTGCGACAGCTATTACGACGCCATTCGGAACCAGACGCCGCACCAGATCGAGGCGATCGACATGGCCCGGCGCGGTATCCACAATGAAGGATCCGAACTCCTGGCCGAACGGCTGGAAGGCAAGGTCAATGTCGACTTCCACACCGCCCGCCGCCTGTTCACCCTTATCTGCGCCCTGCATGCGGGCCAGACGCGCTAGGCTGGGGTCGTCCTGCATCCATACATTCTGTCTTTCGCCGCTCAGCGACCGAACATGGCTTTCGCTTTTTCGATGTCATAGGCCTGTTCTGTAAGGTGTTCCGGATCCCATTCGCTGCGGTGGATTTTGAAGAAGTCGCCGCCATAGACATGGATCGCCCCGGTCAGTTTCTGGATTGGGTTCGTCACCGAGTGAATCACGTCCTTGCCCAGCGGCGTGACATCGCCAGTCGACAGGGCTTTCGCGCCTGCGGCCTCGATACGGCCTTCCGGATCGTCCTTCACCCGGCGCCAGAAGATATTGTCTTCCCGGCCACCATAGACGCCGATCACCGCCCACATTTCGTGATTGTGGGGCATCAGCGTCATGCCGGGCTTCCAGATCACATTCAGGATCGTGAGGTCGTCGGCGACATGGAGCGGGACAATTCCCCCCGCAGTCGGTTCGCCAACGGCGGCCAGCACGTCCGCCGGATCGCTGAACGCACGCGCCACGATGTCCTGCACGGTCTTGTGGGTCGGGTCAGCAGCCACCGCTGCACGGCAATCTTCGACGAAGCGATCAAGATCAAGCATGGTATCCTCCAGAGCTTCCAGCATTAAGCCAGCGGTGACCGATCGCCAAGCGCGAGCCCCTCTGACCTTCCGCGCTTGCCGGAATCTGTGCAAAGGGCTATGGCGCGCCCTACATATGTTTCGGCGGCGCAACGGACCGCTCTGAATTTGGAGACTTCATGTCGAAAGAAGAACTGATTGAATTTGAAGGCACGGTCGTCGAACTGCTGCCGAACGCGACGTTCCGCGTCAAACTCGAGAACGAACACGAAATCATCGCTCACACAGCGGGCAAGATGCGCAAGAACCGTATCCGCGTGCTGACGGGCGACAAGGTCATGGTTGAAATGACCCCCTACGACCTGACCAAGGGTCGCATTACCTACCGCTTCAAGTAAGACGCATGGCGAGCTTCGGACACGCGCCGCTCATCCTTGCGAGCGCCAGTCCGCGCCGGCGGGACCTGCTTGCCCAGATCGGCATCGTCCCGGCCCGCATCGCCCCCACCGACATCGACGAAACGCGCCGCAAGGACGAGTCCCCGCGCGCGCTGGCCGAACGCCTCGCCCGCGAAAAGGCGGCGGCGTGCGATGCCGACGGCTTTGTGCTCGCGGCCGACACGGTCGTCGCGCTGGGAATACGGAACCTGGAAAAGGCCGAAGACGCGGTTGAAGCCGAAGCCTTCCTGCGCCTGCTGTCAGGGCGTTCCCACCAGTGCATTACCGGGATTGCCGTGAAAGCACCGGACGGCCGGGTGCAGTCGCGCACCGTCCTTGCCCGGGTCAGGATGAAACGCCTCACCGATCAGGAGATCGCCGCCTATGTCGCCAGCGGCGAATGGCAGGGCAAGGCAGGCGGCTATGGCATCCAGGGCATGGCCGGCGCCTTCATCACCCATATCAATGGCAGCTACACGGCGATCGTCGGCCTGCCACTCTATGAAACGAAAGCCCTGCTCGAGGGCATGGGGTGGCGGGCCAGCCCATCCAGCTGATCTCTCGGAGCGGCTCATCCTGAGCGTTCAGATCTGCCGCTGAGGCAGCGCCGCAAGCCTAAGTCCGCTCCATCGCCGCCACAGCCATCAGGCTCAGCCCCACAACCGCAGCAATGCCGAGCCACAGCGGATTGGCGCTGGCCAGCGCACTCACTTCATTCTGGGCCTGAATGATGGATGTCGTCAGCGACGCGTCAAGGCCCACCGAATCGGCCAGCAGATTCGGCAATTGCGAGGCCGCCAGCAGCGCGCCGCCAACGCCGACAACCGCCAGCAACAGCTTGCGCACCCGGGCCTGCGCCCGGATCCGGCCCATCACCTGGTCCACGAAAGGCTTGGCCCCATGTTCGCGGTCTTCGGCGGCGAACAGGGCTGTCAGGTCGGCATAAGTGTCTTCGTCTCGCATGGTCTCTACTCCATCATGCCACTTCGGTGGCGGCAAGGTGTTTGCGAAGCGCGGCCACGCCGCGCGTCACATGTGATTTTATCGTGCCAAGCGGCCATCCGGTCGCTTCGGCAGCTTCCCTGTGGCTCAGGCTCGCGGCGACACAGAGCGTGACGCAGATGCGCTGGGCTTCGGGCAGTTTGGCGAGAGCGCGCGACAGGTCCATCCTGTCGCCTGTGGGGTCCGCCTGTGACCGGTCGAAGGGAATGATCTCCGCCGTCTCGTCAAATTCGATCTCTTGCTTCTGGCGGCGTCGCACCTGCAGGAATTCCCGGTAGCAGATCGTGCAGATCCAGGCCGCGAAGGTGCCTCCGGCATAGGTGCCGATTTTCTGCCAGGCGGTCAGGAACGTCGCCTGCGCAATATCGTCTGCATCGCCGGACGAGGCGGTAAGGCGCCGGGACATGCCGCGCACCCTGGCCTGGTGGCGCCGCACGAGTTCAGCGAACGCGCTGTCGCTGCCACGTGCGGCATCGGCTGCCAGGTCGGGGTCAGTGCGCATGTCGGTGCCTCCCTCAGCGACGATCCAGAGATCAGGCCGGTTTGCGGCCATGACCGAATGCCCAGAGGCCAAGATACGCCAGTCCGAGGAAAACCGGAAACGAGGCCACGCCAAGCATGGGCATGATCGCTTCGCCTTCTTCGTGACCGACCATCAGGCCGAGGACAGCGAAGGCGGCGCCGAAGGCGATGAACAGGACGCCGCGGCGCAGGTCGGCGCGGATCGGATCGACCAGCAGCGACATTTTCTCGATCAGTTCCGGCGAGATGGTCTGGCCGCTGTCGATCGCATGGCGCACGGTCTCGTGGGCCGTCAGGCGTTTGCGATAGTTGAAATAGCTGACCAGCCAGATGCACACGGGCACGACAGAGAACAGGACGATTGGAACAAGAATGTCTTCCATTGGATAGTCTTTCTCACGGTTTCACCGGATCCTTTTGCCCGGCTTCACAGGGGAGATGCCGCGAGCCGTCCGTTTGGATGCAGCCATCATCAAAAAAACTTACTGCCGCCTCGCCTTGCAGGCGGCGGGGCACCCCTGTAATCGCGAAGGCAGCATGGTCAAACTCACGCCGAAATCCAGGAAACGCCCGCATGTGGCGCCCGATCTCGCCACGCTGTCAGGGCGCAAACGGGCGCGGCGCGAGCTTGTCTGGGGCGACCACGGCTTCCTGCGGGCGGCGTTCAGCAACCTGCACGAATGCGGCCCCGGCATGTGGCGCGCCAATCAGCCCTCGCCGAGCCAGGTCGCCGCGCATGCACGCGAGCGTGGCATTCGAACCATCATCAACCTGCGCGGCGCCAGCACCAAGGGCTATTACCTGCTGGAAAAGGAAGCCTGCGAGGCCGCCAGCATCGAACTGGTCGATTTCCAGGTCTTTTCCCGCGACACGCCGACGAAAGAAGCCATTTTCGGCGCCCGTGACCTGTTCGCGCGGATCGAATACCCGGCCCTGATGCACTGCAAATCCGGCGCGGACAGGGCTGGCCTGATGGCGGTCCTGTACAAGTTGCTGCACGAAAAAGTGCCGTTCGAAGAGGCGCGCGAGCAGCTGTCATTCAAATACCTGCATATCAAGCACGGCAAGACGGGCATGCTGGATGCCTTTTTCGACACCTATGCGCGGTTCAATGAGGGCAGGGCGCCGGGCGACTGGAAACCCTTTCTCGATTGGGTCGCGCAAGACTATGATCGCCTCGCGGTGAAGGAGGATTTCCTCGAATCCTTCGGCACGAAAGTGCAGATCGACAAGATTATCGGGCGGGAATAGCCGCTTCCCCTGACGAAAGATTCATGATTGGCTCCGCGACGAATATGATTACGGAGCCGCCAGAATGCGCCACCTCGCCCTCTCTCTCGCGGCCATCACGCTGCTCGCGTCCTGCAGTGGCAACAACGATAACAAGGCAATCGTGACAGCCTGCACGACAGGCGGCGAAAACGCCCGGACATGCGCCTGCATCGCCGATGCCATGGAGGCCAAGCTCGATCCGGACCTGTTCAAGCGCACGGCCCAGTCGATCGGACGCGAAAAGCGCGATGTCGAAACCTTCGTCACGTCGCTGAGCAATGAGGAACAGCTCCAGTTTGCCGCCGTCGTCAACGACATGTTCACCTGCAAACTGGCGCCGTCAAAGGAGTAAATCGCCTGCCGGGCCTGATGCAATTTCGCACCGTTCCGGCCCCGAACTTCGTTTCATACGTGTAATCGCGTGACGGCACGCGCTAATCTGCCTAAATTCGGCACCGCAACAGGAAGGGGACACCCATGAAGTTCTTAATCATCAACAGTTTCCGCATCATGGTCTACGTGGCCTATATTGCGATCATCGTCGGCGGCATTGCGCTCGGCCTCTACAACAAGGGCGAATTTAGCAACGAAATGCTGGGCCTGACCGGTGGACTGGCCCAGGTTGCCGACTTTGCGATCTTCACAGCCGGCGGCTGGATCGCCGCCAGCCTGGTCTGCGGCCTGATCGTCACGCTCATGGATATCCGCGACGACATAAACGACCGCCTGCCGGACGCCCGTCGCGACGACTGAGCGACGTGATCGATTGAGGAAAACTGACAATGCCGCCGGAACATTCCGGCGGCATTTTTACTGGGAGGAGTGAACCATGCCACCATTGGAAGCTGCCGCCATCTATGTCGGCATCAATATATTATTGCTGATCTACCTGTCTTCGCGCGTCGTGTTCATGCGCCGTTCTGCGCAGGTCTCAGTCGGTCATGGCGGGAATATAGAACTTGAGCTGAGAACGCGCACGCACGGCAATGCGAGCGAATACATTCCGGCCATGCTGGTCGGTCTCGTGACAGCCGCCTTCATGGGCATCCCGGCGCTCTGGATCCACATCCTCGGCAGCGCCTTCACGGCGGGCCGTGTCCTTCATGCCTTTGGCCTGTCGCGCACGATCTTGCCGCTTCGGGCGACTGGCATGGTGGTCACCTGGATCGCGATGATCCTGATCGCAGTCATGCTGATTTATCACGCGCTCGCCTGATTTGACCGGTTGCACAGCCCGGCGGCGCGGTCCATCTAGCCGGTATGGCTGAATTCAAGACTCCACCGGCTGATTTGCTCGCCGGTCTCATAGACCAGTGCCTGAAAGCAGGCGCCGACGCAGCAGATGCCCGTATCGGCGCTGCCGAAGGCGTCAGCGTATCCGTGCGTGACGGCAAGATGGAAAGCATCGAGCGCGAAGAAAGCACAAGCGTCGCCCTTCGCGCCTTTTTCGGCAAGCGGCAGGCGCACGTGTCCGGCTCCGATCTCTCCACCGAAGGGCTCCACGCCCTCGCCACCCGTTGCGCCGCGATGGCCCGCGCCGTGCCGGAAGACAAGTATTGCGGCCTGCCGGACGCCAGCGAACTCGCCACCGGCGCCCTCGACATGGACCTGACGGGCGAGCCTGAAATATCCGCCGAGACGCTCGAAAGCGAATCCCTCGCGGCCGAATCCGCCGCGCTGGCCGTTAAAGGCATCAAGACGGTCGCCGGCTGCGGCGCTTCATGGAACCGGTCCAGCCGCTGGGTTGCCGCGTCCAACGGCTTTGCCGCCTACAAGACCGGCACAAGCACCAGCCTCGGCCTTGCTTCGGTTGCCGAAAAAAATGGCGCCATGGAGCGCGACTATGAAAGCTGGTCGGTGCGCTACGCCGCCGACCGCCCGTCCGCCGAAGAGATCGGCCGCACCGCTGGCGAGCGGACCATTGCCCGCCTCGGCGCCCGCAAGCTGGAAACCCAGAAGGCTGCTGTCCTCTATGACCGACGCGTCTCAAGCGGCCTGATCGGCGCGCTGATGAGCGCGATTTCCGGTCCATCCATCGCGCGTGGCGTAAGTTTCCTGAAAGAGTGCATGGACACGCAGGTCTTTGCCAGGGGCGTCAATGTGATCGATGATCCGTTCCGTCCCATGGGCATGGGCTCGCGCAGCCATGATGGCGAGGGCCTGTCCGTGAAGGAGACCTACCTGATCGAGGATGGCCGACTCACCGAATGGCTGCTCAACGGCCCTTCGGCTCGCCAGCTCGGCCTCAAGCCCAATGGCTTCTCCGCGCTCGGCTTCGGCGACCCGCCGGGCGTCACGACCTCGAACCTCTATCTTAAGGCTGGCGAGAAGACGCCTGCCGAACTTATGGCCCAGGCCGGCAAGGGCCTCATGGTCACCGACATGTTCGGTCCGTCGATCAATCCGAACACCGGCGACTATTCCGTCGGCGTCGCGGGCTTTTGGTTCGAAAATGGCGAGATTGCCTATCCGGTGTCCGAAGTGACCATCGCGGGCGACTTGCCGGCGATCTTTGCGCGCCTCATTCCGGCTTCCGATCTTGAATTCCGTGGCACGCGCGACGCGCCCAGCATCCTCGTCGAGGACATGAGTCTTGCCGGCAGCTGAACGTACGCTGATCGAAGATCTGGTTACACTGCGGAGCCTCGCCATCGAGGCCGGCCAGCTGGCTTTGTCTTATACGCTGGAAGGCCAGTCGGCGCGCGCCTGGGAGAAGACGGGCGGAAGCCCCGTCACTGAAGCCGACATGGCCGTCAACCAGCTCTGCGACCTGCGCCTTTCGGCCTCCCGGCCGGAATATGGCTGGCTGTCGGAAGAGACGCTCGACGACCCTGCCGCCCGCCAGAAGGACCGTTGCTGGGTCGTCGATCCGATTGACGGTACCCGCGCCTACATGCGCGGCGATCCGAACTGGTGTGTCGGCCTTGCCATCGTCGAAGAAGGCCGGGCCGTCGCCGGGGTCCTCTATGCGCCTGCGCTCGGCCAGCTCTACGAGGCCCGTATCGGCGCCGGCGCCTACCTCAACGGCGAGGTCATGCGCGTCTCCGAGTGCCAGAGCGAGACCGGGTGCCGCCTGATCGCTGCTGAGGAAATGCTGAACCACAAGGGCTGGCCCGAACCCTGGCCCGCCGTCACTGTGCCGCGCCCGAAGCCCAATTCCACGCTGCTGCGCATGGCCTTCGTGGCGTCCGGCGCCTGGGATGCCACGCTGGTCCTCAGCCACAAGTCCGACTGGGATCTCGCTGCAGGGGCCATACTGGTCAGCGAAGCGGGTGGCATCGCCACCACCCACAAGGGCGAGACGCTGCAGTTCAACCGGGCCATTCCGGCTCAGCGCAGCATCATCGCGTCTGGCAAACGGCTGCATCCTCTGTTAGTGCGCCGGTCAGGTTTTGTGGATATACCCGACCCACAGGAAAAAGCGGTCCAGGCCGTAACCATTGTCAAAACGGAGCCAGTCAAGATGGGCGACGCGCCTCAAGCCGGAAAACAGCTTCTCCATATCGTGTTTGGCGGTGAGCTGAAGGACGTGAACAAGGTCGAATTCGAAGACCTCTCGAAAATGGACTTCATCGGTGCCTTCGGCTCCTACAGGGAAGCCTATGACGCCTGGAAAGCCGCAGCCCACCGCACGGTCGACAATGCCGAAGTGCGGTATTTCATCCTCCACGCCCACCGGCTGCTCGACCCGGAGACGGGGGAACACCATCACGTCTGATCCGGCCAAACCGGTGCGCCGCTCCGGCGCCCTGACGCGTCTCGGCCGGGAGCGCTTTGCCGCGCACTGGCGCTGGTTCGCGGCGGGAACGCTGTGCGCCGCGCTGACCTCTGTCGCGGCCGCGTCCTATGGCTACCTCCTGAAACTCGTCGTCGAAGGCCTCGAAGCCCTGACCGGACCCGAACGGGTTGAGGTCCCAACCAGCCTCTGGTGGCTGATCGCCATAATCGGCCTCGCCGCCATTGTCCGCTCGCTGGCGCTCTATGGCATGACGATCTTCAACAATACCGGCGTCCAGCGCGCCATTGTCGATATCCAGCAAGATCAGTTCGGTGCCCTCACCGATGGCGACTATGCCCGTATCGCGGCTGAGGCGTCGGGCGGATTCGTTTCGCGTTTCATCAATGACGTGAATGCCCTGCGCGACGCCGGCCTGCGCATCGCGAACAATCTCACCAAGGGCGTGCTCACCGTCATCGGCGTCTTTATCACCATGCTCGTCATGGACTGGAAGCTGACCCTCGTCCTCCTCGTCATCTATCCCATCGCCTTCGCACCCGTCCTTGCCCTCGGCAACCGGGTCCGCAAACGCTCGCGTCAGTCGCAACAGCAGATCGGCCAGGTGACTTCCCTGCTCGGCGAAGCCTTCCAGTCCGCCCGCGTGGTCAAGGCCTATGGCCTCGAGGACTACCAGAAGGCCCGCGCCGGGCGCGGCTTTGCCGAACGCTCGCGACTCTTTCTCAAAGTGCTCACAGACCGTGCCGCCGTCGATCCCATCCTCGAAATCACCGGTGGCTTGGCCCTTGTCGGCATTCTCGCGCTCACCGCCTGGCGTATCGCGCAGGGCGACACGTCGCTCGGAAACTTCGTCGGCATCGTCGGCGCCATTGCCGTCGCCGCGCCGGAACTGAGGGCGCTGGGCACGCTGAACTCGGTAGCGCAGGAAGGCGGCGCCGCCGCGGACCGCGTCTTCGAAATCACCGATGCCGCGCCCGAGATCGCCGACGCTCCCGGCGCCCAGCCAATCGCCTGGGTCACCGGCACCATCGCTTTCGATGATGTCCGCTTTGCCTATCCGGATGGCACCGAGGCCCTGAAAGGCCTCTCCTTCACGGCCAATCCCGGCGAGACGATCGCTCTTGTCGGTCCGTCCGGCGCCGGCAAGTCTACCGTCTTCAACCTGCTCCTGCGCCTCTACGATCCCACAGGCGGCACAGTCTCCGTCGACGGAACGAATGTTCGCGATGTCAGCGGCGCCGGTCTGCGCGCCCATATGGGCCTTGTCGCCCAGGACGCGGCTCTGTTCGACGACACGATCCGCGCCAATATCGCGCTCGGCCGCCTCGGCGCTAGCGAGGCCGAGATCGAAGCCGCCGCCCATGCGGCCAACGCCCACGAGTTCATCCGTGCACTGCCGGGCGGCTATGACGCCCCCGCCGGTGAAATGGGCCGCAACCTTTCCGGCGGCCAGCGCCAGCGCGTCGCTCTCGCCCGCGCCATCCTGCGCGCCGCGCCGATCCTGCTGCTCGATGAAGCCACCTCCGCCCTCGATGCCGAGAGCGAAGCGAAGGTACAGGACGCCCTCGCCAAATTCTCCGCCGGACGTACCACGCTGATCATTGCCCACCGCCTCTCGACCGTTCGCGCCGCCGACCGCATCATCGTCATGGAAGACGGCCGCGCCGTCGAGGATGGCACCCACGCGGCGCTGATGGACAAGAACGGCGCCTATCGCCGCCTCGTTGACCTCCAGCTCAGCTAGGCCTCACAGCCAGCGGCGTACGCGCGTGCGGTATGCGGCATAGTCGGCACCAAAATGCTCTGCCGCATTGCGTTCCTCCACCGGGATGTACCAGCCATTGGCCACGAGAAAGAACACGACCGGTCCGGTCCAGGGGCTGGCGGTGCCGAGGAAGACCGCGAGCCCGGCCAGGAATATCGTCATGCCGAGATAGATCGGGTTACGCGACAGCCCGAACAGGCCGTCCGTGACCAGCTTGCGCGGTGTCTTGAACGTGTTGATCTCTGTGTCCACCTTGCGGAAGCGCCGCGCGATCGCCAGCGCCATCCAGAACCCGCCCGCCATCAGCAGGATGCCGATCAGGTTCCAGTGCGGTGGCACCACTGTCGCCAGCGGCGCCAGCCAATGCACGAGGATCATCAGCAGCGACAGGGCGAGCAAAAGGCGCGGTGGGATCAGCCAGGTCATGCGCTCAGTCTCCGGTGAAGTCGGGCTTTCGCCCTTTGAGGAAGGCGCTGACGCCCTCCTTGAAATCATCCGACTGCTGCAGCAGGGCAAACGCCTCAAGGTCGCGGTGGCCGGTCGCCCGGGCCAGCGCCATTGCCGCGACATTCACGTCCTGCTTCACGCTTTTCAGCGCCGTCGGGGGCAGGGCGGCGGCCGCTTCGGCAATCTCGCGCGCCTTGGCCAGCGCCGCTCCCGCCGGCACGACATGGTCGCACAGGCCCCAGGCCAGCGCCGTCGCCGAATCAATCTTCTCGCACAGCGCCGCGATGCGCTTCGTCCGCGCCGGGCCGACCAGCGCGACGAAGCGCGGGATCGAGCCCCAGCTCATGTTCATGCCGCGCTCGACTTCCGGCACGTAGAAGGTGGCATTGTCCGCCGCCACCCGCAGGTCGCAGGCCGTCGCCAGCGCCATGCCGCCGCCGACGCACCAGCCTTCGACAGCGCAAATGGTCAGCGCATCGATATCCTCCCACGCCTGGCACAGGCGTGGGCCCCGGCGCAGCTGCACGCGCCGCTGGCCCAGCGGCACCTGGGCTGCCGTATTGCCTTCCGGGTCCTTCAGGTCGGCGCCCATGCAGAACTGGTCGTCGCGACCTGTCAGGATGACGGCGGAAATATCCGGGCAGTCATGGAAGCCCTGCGCCGTCTCGGTCAGCGCCCGCATCAGTTTCTGGCTGAGGGCATTGGAGCGGCTCCCCGTATCGAAGCGCACGGTGGCAATTCGTCCTTCGCGCGTCACGCTGACAAGGTCGCTCATTCAGGCGCCGCCTGCCGGGCGTTCCTGCGGCAGTTGCGCCGCAGCATGTTGCAGGAACTTGGCCAGCTTCTCGGCGCTCTCGGCGCCCTGCACGGCCACCGCGCGATTGGCGATATAGGTCGGCACGCCGCTCACGCCCATCTGGCGGAAGGTCTCGGCCTCTTCGCGCACAGCCTGCACATCGGCATCGCTCTTGAGCAGGTCGGCCACGATCACCGGGTCGAGGTCGATCTCCCGCGCCACATCGATCAGGACCTCATGGTCGCCAATATCGCGCCCGTCCTCGAAGAAGGCTTTGAACAGCGCTTCCTTGGCTTCGGCGCCCTTGTCCTGTCCCTGTGCCCAGCGCACCAGCCGGTGCGCATCGAAACTGTTGGGCCGGCGCGTGATCTTGTCGAAATGGTAGGGAATGCCCTCGGCCTCGCCATAGTCGACCAGTGCCTGGCGCATGGTGCCGGAGCGTTCGCGGCTCTCGTCCGAAACGCCGAACTTCTCCTTCATGTAGGCCTTGTAGTCGACGCCTGCCGCCGGGATCGTCGGGTCCAGCTCGAAGGGCCGGAACACGAGTTGCACATCTACCTCGGGGGCGAGCTTGCGCGCCGCCTCGATCCTGCGAAGTCCCAGCCAGCACCACGGGCAAACCAGGTCCGATACCATTTCCACTACAACTGTCATGGCCCCAGCCTATTCTGCACTTATCGCGCACGCAACCGGCACGACAAGATGTGATGGATGCGCAGGCCGTCGGGCTTGACAGTGCTCAACAATACAACTAACTGTACAATTAGTTGTATAAAAAGGCGCGAGGCAAATGCGCGACGAAAATTTCATCGATACACACAGGCTGGGTAGCGCATTCATCGCCTACCAGCTTGAGCGGCTGGCAGAACTGATCGTCGCCCAGGGAAACGATATGCTGGACGCGGCCGGGATCACATTCCCGTCGCGGGCTGTCTCGACTGTTTTGTTTATCGGCGAGCATCAGCCGACCTCGACCGCCGATATCGCCCGGGCGCTTGGCCAGCCTCATCAGGTTGCCACCCAGCGCGTGGACCTCCTGATTCAGCTTGGTATCGTGGAGCGCATCGACGATCCCGGCGATGGTCGCCGCAAGCTGCTCCGCCTGACCCGGCAGGGAACCGCTCAATTCGAGGTGCTCACGGCGCGGCTCGCGAAAGCCGGCCTGGCTTTCGAAGCCCTCTCCGATGAACTCGGGTGCGACCTCTCCGCCGTCATCCAGCGCGCGGCAAACTCCCTTCTCAACGCGCCACTTCTCACTCGCATGAAAGACGACTGACATGACCCGACTCACAAACCTTTTCCTGTCTACAGTCCTGCTCGCCAGCCTCTCGGCCTGCGAAACGCAGGAAGCCGCCATCGCAGTGCAGCCTTCTTCAATATTCGCGCAAGCGTGGAACAGTGGCATTGATCCGGATGAGCCCGCGTTCCAGGTGCAGGAGATCGATGCGAACACGTTCGTCCTGCGCCAGTCGCTGCGCACCAGTTTCGAGGCGCCATTCCTCTACCTCCTGATCGGAGAGGACAAGGCGCTCCTCATCGACACAGGCGCTGAAGGCGCAGACACTCGCGCCGAAGTGGACAGGTTGCTCGCGGACACCGGACACGCCGGACTGCCGCTCGTGGTCATGCATACGCATGGTCACGGCGATCATGTCGGCGGCGATGCCGGCTTTGCCGGCCGGCCCAATACAATTGTTGTCGGGCACACGACTGACGACGTGGCTGGGTTCTTCGGTATCGATCGGTGGCCGGACGATGTAGGAACGCTGGATCTTGGCGGACGCAAAGTGGACGTACTGCCGACCCCGGGACATCATGCCTCGCACGTCATGGTCTACGACGCAGCCACGCGCATCATGTTCTCGGGGGACGCCATCTATCCGGGGCGGCTGTACTTCGTATGCGAAGAGGCCGGTGAGTATGCGGCCTCCCTCGACCGTGTTGCTGATTTTGCGGAAATCCATCAAATCGACTGGCTGCTTGGCGGGCATGTGGAGATGAAGGCAGCGCCGGGCCAGTCGTTTGGCCAACAGGACAAGTCGCGCCGTGGTGAACACCTGCTGGAGCTGCCGGGAAATGCGCTGGGCGACGTGACCGCCGCCTTCGCCGGGATCGGCGACTATCCACGCGTCACCCCTTTTCCTGAATTCATGCTGCTGCCGCACCCGGCAGATCCGGCAGGCATGTCCCCGCCCGACTGGTGCAAGCCAGCTTAGGTGGTCAGAGATGATGTGAACCCGACTGGTTCAGTCCGCTTTCAATCGGATGAGGAGTGATTTTCAATGCTGAATTCTGCGATCACCGCGACGTTCATCGCGACCGCTCTCGCGCTCGTGGGCTGTGTGGCACCCCCTAAGGTCCAGCGAGAGCCTGCTGGATGGAGCCAGGCGGAACTGGAGACGGATCTCGATACCTGGTTGGACTGGACACGCTCGACCCATCCGGCGTTCGAACTGGCTGTCGAACAGGACGCTTTCGGGCACCAGGTCGATCGGGTTCGTGCGCAGATACGTGATGAAATGAGCGTATCTGAAGTATGGCACACATTTGCGCAACTCAACCGTTATCTGGATGACGCACACATGGGGCTGGATCTGCCTGCGGCAGTCCGGGAATCCGAGGCCTGGCGCGTCGAAATTGAAGGTGCTCGCGCCTACATTCCGGCAGGCAATCCGGACGAGCAGCGCGAGGAGATCATAGCGGTAAACGGCGCTTCGGTCTCGGACATCATTGTTCGGACCTTGCCACTGTTGCGCGGCGAATCTGATACCTTGAGATCGCGCATTCTTGAGCTCCGCTTCGGGGAATTCCTGGCGCTTCATCTTGATGGCGCAATGCCGGCGGAGATTCGACTGCAGGGAACGGACGGTACTGAGCGCGTCGCAACTCAGATATCATCAACGGTCAGCGCTTCGGAGGCCGCCCCTTTCGACTTGCTGCTTGTTCATTCAACAGCGGTAATGCGGATTGATACTTTCGAGAGAGATTACGAGGCGGCCTTTGCCGCATTTCTTGAAGAGAGTTTCGCGCGAATCGAAAGTGCGCGAGCAACGCGCCTGGTCATTGATCTGCGCGGCAATGGCGGCGGCGCGCATGAACTTTCGGATCGATTGCTCGGTTATCTTACGTCGGAGCGTTACACGCCAATGTCTGCGGTCCGCGCCCGTGTGACTGAAGACAATATGGGGCTTATTCCGGGGGGCGAGCCGGGTTCTGTGGTGGCAATGCCCTTCGCCCAGTGGGTTGAGCCTGTAAGCCCCATGGGCCAGCTTTTCGATGGTGAGGTATTCATACTGGTCGGCCCGGCGACTTACTCGCAAGCCATCGTCTTTTCAACGATCATCCAGGATTTCCAACTTGGATCGGTTGCTGGAGAAGAGACAGAGGGTAGGGCCAACCAAACTGCGCAAGTCCAGCATTTTGAGCTGCCGCGAACAGGATTTAACGTTCGGGCACCGCTTTACGTGCTCACACGCGCTTCCGGCGAGGAGAGTGGCGCCGGGGTCATACCGGACATTCCATGGTCGAATGCGGATGGTCGATCCATGGAATGGATCGTGGAAAATCTTTATCGATCCTCAAGTGAGGCAGCGTCGACGGAATCATCCCTGAGGCAGTAGGGAGGGGCAGGGCAACCTTGTTCTTTGGACCGGAACGTTCCGGCTTTATGCTCCGTGAGCAGAACTGGAATATGTCAGTGTCGGGAAGAATGGTGCCGGTTCAGGCCAGGGCGAATGTCAGGCTCAGTGAAAAGCCGTCTTCGTTAGCCGTGCGCGTCACTTTCGAACCGAGCTGCGAGGCGGCCGCATCGACCAGCCGGTGCCCGAGCCCCTCTGCGGAGCTCGTTGGCCGGGTGGGCGAGCCTGTGCCCGCGCCATTGTCGCTGCAGGTCAGGGTCACGTGCCTGTCCGCCCCGTTCAGCAGGCTTAGCGAAATGGTGCCCGCGCGATTGTTGGCAAAGCCGTGCTTGATAGAATTGGCGACGAACTCGCTGACAATAATGCCGATGGCCGAGGCATGGGTCGATCCGACCTTGATCTGGTCGATGTCGGCTTCGATCGTGATGTTTTCCGGTGCTGAATCCTGCAACAGCGCGATCACGCGCGGAATGAACCGCGCCAGCGGCACGGTCTCGATTTCTGCGGCCTGGTGCAGCTCCTGGTGAAGCAGGGAAATGGCATCGACCCGTCGGGATACCGCGTCGAACGCGTCACGGCTTTCCTCGCCGGCGCGTGACTGGTAGAGCCGCACCAGCGAGCTCACCGATTGCAGCGAATTCTTCACGCGGTGATCCATTTCGCCCAGCAGCACCTGCTGGTCGCGAAGCGCCATTCGCAGGTCCAGTTCGCGCATGACCTGCCTGGCCAGCGTGCGAAGGGACTTCTTCTGGAATGCGCTCAGCGCATAGGGCTCGTCGTGAAGGACGCAGAGCGTGCCGATCGGGAACCCGTCGTGGGATTTCAGCAGCGCGCCAGCATAGAAGCGAAGGCCCGGCTCATCGAGGCAGAGCGGGTTGTCCTGCGTGCGATTGTCGGCGTGCGTGTCCGTGATCTCGACGAAATCATTCTCAAGGATAACGTGCGAACAGATCGATGTGTCCAGCGGCGTTTCGCGCACGGCCAGTCCGGTCTCCGCCTTGAACCACTGGCGGTCGGTATCGATCAGGTTGATGACCGAAATCTTCGTGCCACACAGTTCGGCAGCCAGCTCGACGATATCGTCGAAATCGGCCTCTCGATCCGTGTCGAGTATGTCATATCGGTACAGGGCAGCCAGGCGTTCAGCCTCGTGAGGGTGCTTGGCTGCGAGCATCGTCCATCTTCCCTGGTATTCATGCCACTGCACTGAGGCGAGCCTGAAAACGCCAATTTCCTAGAATAGTGAACAATTCTCGTCAACTTCGCTTTCAGTACCGGCGCGCAGCAACTCAGTTGCGTATCAAGCGTCCGGCACCGCGACGCACGCAGCTTACGGCGGGCGAAGCGCATCGCTCGTCCAGCCTACTTCTTTCGCCCGCCCAGCACGGCGACAAGTTCTTCCACCTTTTCGCGCCGCGCATTGAGATCGCCACCTTCCAGCGCATGCTCGACGCAGGTCGCGATATGGTCGTCGAGAATCAGTCCCTCGAGTCCGGTCAGTGCCGCCTTGATCGCCTGCACCTGCCGCACGATGTCCACGCAATAGCGGTCCTCGCCCACCATCTTGGCGACGCCCCGCACCTGTCCCTCGATCCGGGCAAGACGTTTGGCGGCTTTGTCTCTTGTGTCTGGTGTCATGGTTTGAAAATCCTCACAGTTTCACACGGCGCAGGCGCAGCGCGTTGCCGATCACCGAAACCGATGACAGGCTCATCGCGGCGGCGGCAATCATCGGGCTCAGCAACAGGCCGAACACGGGATAGAGCACGCCTGCCGCCAGCGGCACGCCCAGCGTGTTGTAAATGAAGGCGAAGAACAGGTTCTGCCTGATATTGCGCATCGTGGCGCGGCTCAGCGCAGTTGCCCGGGCAATGCCCAGCATGTCGCCCTTCACCAGCGTCACGCCGGCGCTCTGCATGGCAACGTCGGTGCCGGTGCCCATCGCGATGCCGACATCGGCCTGTGCCAGCGCCGGGGCGTCATTGATGCCGTCTCCCGCCATCGCCACCACCGCGCCGCTCGCCTGCAGCTCGCGCACGATCCGGTTCTTGTCCTCCGGCGAAACATCGGCGTGCACGTCATCAATGCCCACCAGCCGGGCCACGGCCCGCGCCGTCGCCTCGTTGTCGCCAGTCAGCATCACCACTTTCAGGCCCTGCGCGTGCAGGCGCGCAATCGCTTCTTTCGTGGTCGCCTTGATCGGGTCGGCGACGCCGATCAGGCCTGCCGCCTTGCCATTGACCGCCACGAACATCACGGTCTGGCCGTCTTCCCTGTATGACTGAGCGGCCTCGCCCCGTGCGTCATCAAAGCCGCCGACCCGGCGCATCATCTTCGCATTGCCGATGGCAACCGACTTGCCGTCGACCGTGCCCTGAGCGCCTTCGCCCGTGACAGATTCAAAGTCCTGGGCGACGCTCGTCTTGATGCCGCGCGCTTCCGCGCCGCTCACGATGGCGGCTGCCAGCGGGTGCTCGCTCGCCGCTTCGACGGCCGCGACAAGCGTCAGCAGCCCGGTTTCGTCCCAGCCCCCGGCGGGCTCCACAGTGACCAGTTTCGGCTTGCCTTCGGTCAGTGTGCCGGTCTTGTCGACGACGACAGTGTCCACTTTCTCCAGCGTCTCCAGCGCTTCGGCATTGCGGATCAGGATGCCGTTCTGGGCGCCCTTTCCTGTGCCCACCATGATCGACATGGGTGTCGCGAGGCCCAGCGCACAGGGGCAGGCTATGATCAGCACGGCCACGGCATTGACCAGCGCAAAGGCCAGCGCCGGGTCCGGCCCGAACAGGGCCCACACGATGAACGTCAATACGGACGATGCCACGACGGCTGGCACGAACCAGGCCGCCACAATATCGGCCAGCCGCTGGATCGGCGCCCGCGAGCGCTGCGCCTCAGCCACCATGCGCACGATCTGCGCCAGCACGGTATCGTCGCCCACGCGCGTTGCGGTCATCACCAGCGCGCCGGTTGTGTTCACCGTGCCGCCGGTGACCGCATCGCCTACCGCCTTCGCCACCGGCACGGGCTCACCCGTCACCATGGATTCATCGACGGAGGAATGGCCCTCGGCCACCTCGCCGTCCACCGGCACTTTCTCGCCGGGGCGGATGCGCAGGCGGTCTCCGGATTTGACCGTGTCGAGATCGACATCTTCCTCGCTGCCATCCGCGCGGATGATCCGCGCCGTCGGCGGCGTCAGCTGCAACAGGGCGCGGATCGCGCCGGACGTGGCGCTGCGCGCGCGCAGTTCCATCACCTGCCCAAGCAGGACGAGCGCCACAATGACAGCGGCGGCTTCGAAGTAGACGTGGACGTTGCCATCCATGTCCCGGAAGTCGTCGGGGAACAGGCCCGGCGCGATAGTTGCGACCAGGCTGAACAGGAACGCCGTGCCCACGCCCAGCGCGATCAGCGTGAACATGTTCGGGTTCATGGTTTTGACTGAGCGCCAGCCGCGCACGAAGAAGGGCGCTGCGCCCCACAGCACGACCGGCGCGGCCAACGCCAGCTGGATCCATTGCGCCACGCCAGGCGGGACTATCCCGTGCAGGGGCTGGCCCGGAATCATGTCGCTCATCGCGTAGACAAACAGGGGCAGGGCAAACGCCGTGCTGATCCAGAACCGCCGCGTCATGTCATCCATTTCGCTCGTGTCCTCGTCCAGCGACACGGTTTCCGGTTCGAGCGACATGCCGCAGATCGGACAGCCGGTGTTCGAGGTCTCGCGCACCTGCGGGTGCATCGGGCAGGTCCATACGGTGCCGGAATAATGTTCCGGCACATGGTCATATTCCGTGCCGGCCTTCGCCGCAGCGCCGCCGTGGCAGCAGGCATCCGCCGCAGGCGAGTCGGCTGTCTTGTGTGTGTGATGTGTATGATCGTGTGAAGACGTATCCATGGTGCGTTCGCTCCGCTTGGTGAGTCTTGCTTTCATATAATACCCCATGGGGGTATAAGCAAGTGCAGCGATGATGGCCCCCGCCTGTCCTGCAAGGCCGGGCCTGTCCCCCACACTGCCTCTGCCGACCTGTTGCCGGCACGGCAAAGCGCATCGCGCGTCTCCCACCGTGACCGGTCTGTGGCTAATCTAAGCGCCACGACCCGAAATGTTCCGGATCCCTCACAGACCCGCCGCCGCGTCGCTCGCGCCTGGCCTCTGATGCGCGTCGCGACACGGGCGCTGCACCTCTATGTGAAGGCCCGTGATGCGGCTGGCGCCGGGCCGGGTCCTGACGCGCCTGTTGCGGGGCACATCGGCGAGTCTCGCCACTGGAGCATGCCCTGCGCTGCCTGCTGATCCTGATGGGTCGCAAGGCGCCGCCAACGGAGCGTGCGCCATGGGCTGTCGGTCTGGCGCGTACCGCCCGATCAACCCGCCCCGGCACCGCCCGTGTGTTTTCCGTGGCCGTTGGCAACGCATTTGCAGGCGCGCTCCGTCCGCGCCCCATACCCGCGCCACCCCCCTTCGCGCTCCCGCGCCACGCCCCCGCCGCCTGCGCTCGAAGCCCGTGACGCCCGCCTCGCGCACCGTCTCGACCTGCTGGCCGAGGCCTTCCGAAATCCGGAACCGCACGGACTGCGCATGGCCGCCTATATAAAGGCCCGCGGCGGACGCCTGCGCCCTGTACTGGCCATCCGACCGGATGCCCAGGCGTTCCGGATCGTCAGCGATCTTTGCGCCGTCTTGCCGACAGTGACCGCGTACCCTGTGCCGGGCTTTCGTGCTGGCGAGTCCGCCCTATTCAGGCTGCGCCGGCGCCACGACGACGCCTTCCTTTTCCAGCGCGCGCAGCACATCGCTCGCCATCCAGGTTTCCGCGTGTGAAGTCTTGGGCTCGCGCTTGAGTTCCAGTCCGAAGGGCAGGACAAGTGTTTCCGAAGGTCCGGCAGGAACGGTCTCGTGCTCGGCAAACAGCGAGCGCGGCTTCGGCGTCGGCAGCATCGCCGCCAGCAGGAAGCCGCCGGCAATGATCGCCCCGGCCCAGACATTCGATTTGAACACGCCCAGCGCGTCCTGCTCCTGGCTCGTTTTCAGCCGCACCACCTGCCACACGCCATGGACGAAGAAAGCCAGCGCCGTCACGGCGCCCGCCCGGACCGACCCGTTGAGCACGGCGGCCAGCGCCACCAGCGCCGCTGCGCCCATATGGAAACAGAAGCTCGCCAGAATCGCCCGCTTGCCGAACAGGCGCGCGGTCGAGCGCACGCCGATCAGCGCGTCGTCTTCGCGATCCTGCAGGGCGTAGATCGTGTCATAGGCAATCGTCCACAGGACCAGCCCGGCATAGAGGATGAACACCGGCACCGACAGGATGCCTGCCGTCGCCGCGCCGACGAGAACGCCCCAGTTGAAGGTCAGGCCCAGCCAGGCCTGCGGCCACCAGGTCACCCGTTTCATGAACGGATAGGCCGCCACCAGGGGCAGCGCCAACAGCGCCACCAGTTTCGCGTCGCCCGGCAGGCAGGCCCACACGGCCAGCCCCACCGCCAGCTGCACACCGAGAAAAGCGAATGCCTCGCGCAGTGTCACCGCGCCCGACGGCAGCGGCCTCAGCGCCGTGCGTGCCACCTGCGCATCGAAATCCTTGTCGGTAATGTCGTTCCAGGTGCAACCCGCGCCGCGCATCGCCACCGCGCCCAGCAGGAACAGCGGCACCCAGAACAGGTCCACAAGGTACAGCCCCGTGCGCATCCGCACGAAGGCGAGGCCAATCAGGCAGGGCAGGTAGAGCAGCCAGATGCCGACGGGCCGGTCCAGCCGCGCCAGCATGGCGTAAGGCTGCATCCAGTCCGGCAGCCTGGCCAGCAGCCCGGGCAGGGCGCTGTCAGCCGGAATGGCTTGCAGGCTGGGCCTGCCGGAAGTGTCGATCTGGTTCATTGCCCGGCTTATACAGGGAAATCCGGCCTTTCACAGCCTCACGCAACCATTACGCGAACGCTCATCCCGCCGCCAGTTCGAAGGCGTATTGCTCGGTATCCACGCTGGCCTGCGCCATCTCGTTATAGCGGGGCCCTTTCACCGCCTCGGGCGTGAACACTGCGTCGAGATGCGCCACCTGCTCAGGCGTCAGCGAGACCTGCGCCGCCGTGAAATTGTCCCGCAAATGCTTGGCGTTCGTCGTGCCCGGGATCGGCACGCAATCGGGGTCCTTCGCTAGCGTCCAGGCAATCGCCAGCTGCGATGTCGTCAGCCCCAGGTCGCCCGCCAACTCCTGCGCCTGTTTCAGCAGCGGCAGGTTCTCGCTCCAGTAGGGTTCGGTCCAGCGCGGGAAGATGCGCCGCATGTCGGCAGCATGGTAGTCCTTCGGCGCAGGCGGGTTGTCGGCAAGGTAGCCGCGCCCAACCGGCGAGAAGGGTACGAAGGTCACGCCCAGTTCCTTGCAGGCGTCCAGCACCGCGATCTCCGGATTGCGCGTCAGCAGCGAATATTCAGACTGCATCGCCGAAACGGGATGCACCGCATGGGCCCGGCGCAGCAGGCCCTCACCCATTTCCGACAGGCCCACCATGCGGATCTTGCCCGCTTTCACGAGGTCCGCCATCGCGCCCATGGAATCCTCGATCGGCACGGTCTTGTCGGGCCGGTGCATGTAGTAAAGGTCGATCACATCGCGCTGCAGCCGCTTCAGGCTCGCCTCGCAGGCCGCCTTGATGCTCTCTGGCCGCGCATCGATCCGCCGCTTCTCGCCATCGTACAGCAACACGCATTTGCTCGCCTGCACGTAGCCGTTCTTCCTGTCCTTCAGCGTCTCGCCGATCAGCGCCTCGTTCTTGCCGAAGCCATAGATCGTCGCCGTGTCGAGAAAATTGTAGCCGAGGTCGAGTGCCTCATGCAGCAGCGCTGCGGCATCGCGCTCATCCGATGGCGGCCCATAACCATGATGCAGGTTCATGCACCCTAGTCCTACAGGATAAACCGTGTCCGACCCCAGCTTGCGCGGTGCTATACTCATGATGCGGCTCTCTGATGATTTGGTTTCAGGGACAGCCTAACGGGCCGGGCCGCGCGAGGCCAGCCCCCATACCTTCCGCCGCCGCAGTCCCGGCGAATGCCGGGACCTCATGCGATGGCGTCCCGAATCCCCCCTCTCTCCCAAGGGAGAAGGGAGCGTCTCGGATCGACCCGGTCCACGCCCGGCGGCTCAGCTGATCGAAACCGTCTTCCGGTTCACGAACGCCTTGATGCCGTCCGCTGCGAGTTCCCGTCCGTAGCCGGACTGTTTAATCCCGCCGAAGGGCAGGCGCGGGTCCGAGGCGACGAGAGCATTTACAAAGGTGGAACCCGCTTCAAGGTCGCACACGGCCTGTTCGATCTCGCCTTCATCCTGCGTGAAGATCGCCGAGCCGAGGCCGTAAACGCTCCGGTTGGCCCTTGTGATCGCCTCGCCCAGGCTGTTGACGCGCCAGACATTCGCCACCGGCCCGAACATTTCCGCGTCCGCGCCGGGCGTACCGTCCGGTGCCTCGGCCAGAACCAGCGGCGCAAACCACCAGCCTGTGTCGTCCACTTCTGCCGGCGTGCTGATCCGCTTGGCGCCGCCCTTCAGCGTCGCCGCGACTTGCTCGGCCAGTTCGTCGCGGATCGCTTCGGTCGCCAGCGGCCCGATATCTGTCTCGTCCAGCAAGGGGTCGCCGACGCGCAGCGCTTCGATCTCCGCCACGAAGGCCTTGGTAAAAGCGTCGTAGATGTCGGCATGGACGAAGAAACGTTTCGCCGCGATGCAGGACTGGCCATTATTGCGTGTGCGCGATTTGACGGCCGTATCCACCGCCTTGTCCAGGTCGGCCGATGGCATCACGATGAACGCGTCCGACCCGCCAAGTTCCAGCAGCGACGGCTTCAGCTCCTCACCGGCAACACTGGCCACGGCCCGCCCGGCCGGGCCCGACCCCGTCAGCGTCACCGCCTTCACGCGCGGGTCGCGGATCACGCCTTCAACGGCTTTCGAGCCGATCAGCAGCGTCTGGAAACAGCCTTCCGGAAATCCCGCGTCACGAAACACGGCCTCGATATTCAGGGCCGAACCCCAGACGTTCGAAGCATGCTTCAACAGGCCGACATTGCCCGCCATCAGCGTCGGCGCGGCAAAGCGGAAAACCTGCCAGAACGGGAAGTTCCACGGCATCACGGCCAGCACCGGCCCGACCGGCAGGTGGCGGACATAAGCGCGTTTCGCCTCTGTCTTGACGGGCTCATCGGCGAGGTAGGCTTCCGCATGCTCGGCATAGTGGCGGCAGACGAGGGCGCATTTCTCGACCTCCGCCACGGCTTCGCGCAGCGGCTTACCCATTTCCAGCACCATCGTGCGGGCATAGGCGTCCTTTCGGTTCTCTAGGATGTCGGCGGCCTTGTGCATCAGGCGCGCACGCTCAGTGAAGCTGGTCAGGCGCCATGTCTGGAACCCGTCATCCGCCCGTTCGATCGCTGCATCGAGATTGGCGCTGGCCAGCGGCGTGAAGCTTTGCAGCACCTTTCCGGTGGCGGGGTTGATCGAGGTGACGACTGGCGTGCTCATGGGGCGATCCTTCGGCTTAACTTCAATCCTATATAGGCATATAGAGCGCCAATGAGTTCCATGCCTCGCCTTTTCGTGAACAGTGATCTTGTTGCAGGCGGCGCCTTCGCGCTCGACGAGGGGCAAGCGAACTACCTGACCCGCGTCATGCGCCTCGGCATTGGCGATGCCGCGCGCGTCTTCAATGGCCGCCACGGTGAGTGGCGCGCCGAGATCAGCAAGATTGAAGGCCGCCGCGCCGAATTGACGCCCGTTGACCAGTTACGCCAGCAAGCGACGTCCGGAGGCGCACCGCTGACGCTCCTCTTTGCCCCGGTCAAGAAATCCGAGACCGACTTCATCGTCGAGAAGGCGACCGAACTTGGCGCCGCCCGGATCCAGCCCGTCATCACTGAACGCACCCAGACCCGCACCGTCCGCCTCGACCGGTTCCAGAAAATCGCCATCGAGGCCGCCGAGCAGACCGAGCGTCTCGACCTGCCGGAGGTAACCGACGCGGTCAGTCTTGATGCCGCGCTGGCGGCCCTGCCGGACGATACGGCGGTGATCTTCTGCGACGAGGCCGGTGATGAGGCGGATGCCCCCTGGGGCGGGCAGGCGGGCCGGGCCCGTCCGATGGCCGATGTGCTACCGGACATCAAAGGCCGCCCCGCCGCCATCCTGATCGGCCCCGAAGGCGGTTTCAGCCCGGCCGAACGCTCACACCTTCGCGCCCGCGCCGATACCTGTCCCGTCGGTCTCGGCCCCCGCATCCTGCGGGCCGAAACGGCGGCTGTGGCCGCGATGACGCTCTGGCAGGCCATCTGCGGGGATTGGCGGGACTAGCCCCTCGGGCCCGTCCAGCAGGGCGATCAGGCCGCGAGACTCGTTCGGCGCGCCTGACAGCATCCGCGCAAAGCTCGACGCATAGACCGCCTCGGGACGCTCGGTTTCGTAGAAACAAGATAGGCGGTCCAGAGCCTGCGCCACTCAGCCTCGTCCGAGGCTGCCAGCGGGCGAATCACAAGGCCCGTCACGGCCGCCTAGAACGACCAGCGTTTCAGCGGCATCGGTACGTCGTCGACCCAGCGGCGTTTCCAGTCGAGCACGACGCCGACCCGGTGGTCGATCTTGCCGTCCCAGTGCGGTTTCAGGCCAACGGCCTGCAACAGGTCGAACAATTCCTGCGCTATCGCGATATGGGCAACGTCCAGTTCCGAATGCGCCGCGCCATAGCTGAAATACAGGCCGTGGCCTTCAACGGCGCTTTCGGTGTCCTGCTGGTGGAAAAAGACATAACCCCGGGCGAGGTGGCCCATGGCTTCATAGTCTTCGATCTCGACGCCGATTTCCGCAGCGCCGCAATTGCCGCAGCAGGTGAAGTTCTGCCGGGCGATCACGCCATTGTCTTCCAGCGTATCCATGGCCAGTTCGAGGCGGTCATAGTCGGTCAGCACGGGCCAGTCTTCCTGCTCGTCGACCAGAGCCTGTACAGCATTGACCAGCACGTTGCGCACCTCGACCCGGCGGTCACGTTCGGACATGGGCGTCTCGAAGTCCTCGGTGAGTTCGAAGAGAATATCCTCGATCTCGTCGATTTCCTCATAGCCTCCCCGTACGTGGATATGTGCCCACATTTTCAGGTCGTCACGTTCGTCTGCCTTCAGCCTGTTCACGCCAGTCCCTCTGAAATCTCAGTTTAAAGGTTAGGATAACCCGGTTGGCGTTCGGATGAAACATCCCTATGTGCACTTCCATCGCCGATTCATGGGAGGCACCTGATGACCACACCGACGTCGGACATCGACGAGTCCTCCGCACGTATTGAATCCAAGTCCGAACTGGTCGATTACCTTGCCGCTGGGTCAAAGCCCATGGCGGACTGGCGGATCGGCACCGAGCACGAGAAATTCGGCTTCATCAAAGACGGCCTGCGCCCGTTGCCCTACGAGGGCGTCGCGTCGATTCGCGCCATGCTTGAAGGCCTGCGCGACCAGTTTGGCTGGGAGCCGATAGTCGAGGGCGGCCACCTGATTGGCCTGAAACAGAACGGCGCCAGCGTCTCGCTCGAGCCCGGCGGCCAGTTTGAACTCTCCGGCGCGCCGCTCGAAACAATCCACCAGACCTGCAATGAAGTTGGGCGCCATCTGGAAGAAGTGCGCCAGGTGGCTGAACCGCTGGGCATTGCCTTCCTCGGCCTCGGCGCCAGCCCGCTCTGGAGCCTCGCCGAAACCCCGGTCATGCCCAAGGGCCGGTATCGCATCATGACCAATTACATGGACAAGGTCGGCCGCCTCGGACGCCAGATGATGTTCCGCACCTGCACCGTGCAGACCAATCTCGATTTCGGCTCGGAAGCCGACATGGTGAAGAAATTCCGCGTCTCGCTGGCCTTGCAGCCGCTCGGCACGGCCCTGTTCGCCAATTCGCCCTTCCTCGATGGGCGCCCCAATGGCTTCCTCTCCTATCGCTCGCAGATTTGGACCGATACCGACCCGGACCGTACCGGCATGTTGCCCTTCGTGTTCGAAGAGGGCTTCGGCTTCGAGCAATATGTCGACTATGCGCTCGACGTGCCGATGTATTTCGTCCGCCGCAAGGGCGAGTATCTCGATGCCAGCGGCCTCAGTTTCCGCGACTTCATGGCCGGAAAGCTGGCGATCCTGCCGGGCGAAAAGCCCGCCATGGACGATTATATCGACCATCTCTCGACGATTTTCCCGGAAGTGCGCCTGAAGCAATTCCTCGAGATGCGCGGGTCCGATGCCGGCCCGTGGAGCCGCCTGTGCGCCTTCTCCGCCTTCTGGACAGGCCTGTTGTATTGCCCCGATTGCCTCGATGCCGCCTGGGACCTCGTGAAGGACTGGACGGCGGCAGACCGCGAATCGATGCGCCAGGGCGTGCGAACCCTGGGGTTGCGCACGCCTGTTCCCGGCGGCGGTTCGATGCAGGACCTCGCCAAACAGGTGCTCGCGCTCTCCCGGCAGGGCCTGAAGAACCGGGCCAACCTCTCCACGTCCGGGGACGACGAGACCGGCTACCTCACCGAACTCGATGACATAGCAACCACCGGCCTCACCCCTGCCGACCGCCTGCTGGCCCGCTATTACGGCCCGTGGAACCGGGATGTGCGTCCGATTTTCACGGAAGAGGCGTATTAGGGGCACGCTTTTGCGCCTTTGGAGCCGACCATAAGCACAAATTGCCTTGAGCCTTTGCCCGGCGCATGGTCAAACTGCCCCCTTGCGCGGATGGCGCACCACAGACTGCAACGAGCCTGGGGAGGGCCACTGTGACAGACATTCCAGTTTCAACGACGGATCCCGTCGAGGGGGATACAAGCTTTTTCGGACACCCGAAGGGCCTGCTGATCCTGTTCCTGACCGAGATGTGGGAGCGCTTTTCCTATTACGGGATGCGTGGCCTCCTGATCATCTACCTGACCCAGCATTTCCTGTTCTCGGACGAGAAATCTGCCCTGATCTACGGTGCCTATACGGCGCTGGTCTATGTCATGACGATCATTGGCGGCACGCTCGCCGACAAGTATCTCGGGCAGCGCAAAGCCGTGACATTCGGGGCAATCCTGCTCGTTCTCGGCCATTTCGGCATGGCCTTCGAAGGGTCGGGCTCGCAGGAGATCGCAACGATCAACGGCGCCGAATACGAACTGACCCTCGATGGCCGCGGCGGCGACGGCAACCAGATCATCGTCCAGGGCGACAAGGTCTCCCCGATCAGTTTCGACAATGAAACCAATGAACTCGTGATCGGCGACCCCGCACTGATGGGCCTGCCGGAGCGCATCGACCGGGCCAGCTATGACACGAAGATCATCCAGCAGGACCTTTACAAGAACATCCTGTTCCTGTCGCTTGCCCTGATCATTGCCGGGGTCGGCTTCCTCAAGGCAAATATCTCGACCATCGTGGGCGCGCTCTACGGTGTCGGCGACGCACGCCGCGATTCCGGTTTCACCCTGTTCTACATGGGCATCAACCTTGGTGCATTCCTGTCGTCGATCACCTGCGGTATCCTCGGCATCGTGTATGGCTGGGCCTGGGGCTTCGGCCTGGCAGGCATCGGCATGCTGGCCGGCCTGGTCGTGTTCCTCTGGGGCCAGAAATATCTTGGCGGCCGCGCGGATCCGCCGGATGCCGAAAAGCTGCGGCAGTCGGTTCTTGGTCCGATCAACGTGGAATGGGCCTGCTATCTCGCCGGTCTCGTGATGATCGGTGTTTCGATGCTGCTCGTGATGAACGAAGAAATTGTCGGCGGCATCCTTGGCCCGATCGGCATCCTGATGTTCCTGTTCCTCGTCGGATACGCGATCCTGCGCCTCAAAGGGACTGAGCGGAACCGGATGTTCGCCGCGATCTATTTCGTGCTGGCGCAGATCCCGTTCTGGGCCCTGTTCGAGCAGGCGGGGTCTTCACTGAACCTGTTCACCGACCGTCTCGTTGATCGGACATTGTTCGGCTGGTCGGTGCCCGCGCCGGTGTTCCAGTCACTCAATGCCGCCTTCATCTTCATCTTTGCGCCGATCATCGCCTGGCTGTGGATTTGGCTGGCCAGGCGCAACAAGGAGCCCTCGACACCGGTGAAATTTGCCATTGGCGTCTTTGGTGTTGGCCTCGGATTTCTCGCCCTTGTTGCGGGGATCCAGACGGTCGGTCCGTCCGCCATGACGCCGGTCCTGTTCATCTTCCTGATCTACTGGATTCACACGATGGCAGAACTCATGCTGTCGCCGGTCGGCCTCTCGGCCGTGACCAAGCTCGCGCCAGCGCAAGTCGTTGGCATGACGATGGGCGCCTGGTTCCTCTATTCGGGGCTGTCAAATTTCCTCGCCGGCGTTATCGCCCGGTCCACGGGGTCCGAGACGATTGGCGGTCAGTTGACCGACGTGGCGGCGGCCAAGGCAACCTATGTCAGCGTCTACAGTTCGGTCGGCTATATCGGGATCGGCATTGCGGTCGTGATGTTGCTGATCTCGCCGCTGATCAAGAGCTGGATGAAAACGGACGACGGCACGATGGTCTAGGCCGGGCTGCAAGGTTCAAAACAAAAGGGCGGCCCGCAAAGGCCGCCCTTTTTCGTTGCGGATGAGAACAGCGCTATCGCATCGGGGGATTGAACGGATCGGTCGGCAGTCCGCGCTTGATCCAGCCGTCACCCGAGCCGAGATGGCCCGTCATGCCCTCGGTCACGTTGAATACGTGGGCGAAGCCTTCCGAGGCCAGTTTCTCAGCCGCCGAGGTCGATCGGTTGCCTGACTTGCAGATCACAGCGACGGGCTGTTCCAGATCACCGTAAACGGCGCCCCGCGCCCGCGCCACAAAGTCGATATCCTGTAGCGTGGCTCCCACACTGTCGCGCGGCATGCCGGTCATCGCCCATTCTGACGGCGTACGCACGTCGATCAGGATGAGTTCGCCTTTCTGGGACATCTGGAAAGCTGAATCGGCACTCAGGGTCTCCACGTCCGCCATCGCCTCGCCGCCAAGGCCGAGAGCCCCGCATACCAGTGCCAGGAACTGAACTCTCATCGCCGTCACTCACCTCTGCGCCGCCAGGGGCCTGGCCCTTGGTTAATGTGGCAGCAAAGTGGCAAACCCTCCGCGAGGCTGCAAGAGTCTCCGTTCAAAATGACAGGAATTTTATCCAGCGCCGCCCACGGTCAAGGCACCCACCTTGAGGGTAGGCTGTCCGACGCCCACGGGAATGGATTGCCCGGCCTTGCCGCACACGCCGACACCATCGTCCATTGCGAAGTCGTTGCCGATCATCGAGACCTGCTGCAGCACGGTCGGCCCATGGCCGATCAGCGTGGCGTTCTTGACCGGCGCGACGACCTTGCCGTTTTCCACCAAATAGGCCTCGGTGCACTGGAACACGAAATTGCCGGACGTGATGTCGACCTGCCCACCTCCAAAATCGACGGCCCAAAGGCCGCGCTTGATCGAGGCGACGATCTCGGCCGGGTCCCTGTCGCCGCCCAGCATGACCGTATTGGTCATGCGCGGCATGGTCTGGGCCTCATAACTCTCCCGGCGGCCATTGCCGGTCGGGGCGACGCCCATCAGGCGGGCGTTCAGCCGGTCCTGCATATAGCCCTTCAGGATACCGTCCTCGATCAGGACCGTGCGCTGGGTCGGCGTGCCTTCATCATCGAAAGAGAGCGAGCCGCGGCGGGCCTCAATGCTACCATCGTCGATCACGGTGACGCCCTTGGCCGCCACCTGTTCGCCGATCCGTCCGGCATAGACACTCGTGCCCTTGCGGTTGAAGTCACCCTCCAGACCATGCCCGACAGCTTCGTGCAGCAAGACAGCCGGCCAGCCGGGGCCGAGCACGACCTCCATGACGCCTGCCGGGGTCGGGATGGATTGCAGGTTGACCGAGGCTTTGCCCAGTGCGCGGCGAACCAGGTCCTGCCAGCGGCCGGGCTGGATCCACTCATCATAAGCGGCGCGGCCACCGGCGCCGGCGCTGGCCGATTCGCGCCGGCCATTTTCTTCCAGAGTCACGGAAACATTGAGCCGTACCAGCGGACGGATCTCGGAGAACATCGCGCCGTCCGGGCGGATGATGTCGATCTCGCGATGGCTGCCGGCGAGCGATACCGAGACCTGTACGACACGCGGATCAAGCGCCCGCGTCCAGGCATCGATCTCAGCCAGCAGGCCGGTCTTGACTGTGAAGTCAGGTGCTGACGTCGGGTCGATCGGCGCATAGAGGCGGCGATTGGTCGGCTGCGGGCCGTCGGCCAGCTTGCCGGAATAGCCGCGCTTGGCCTGCGAGGCCGTCTGTGCCGCGCGGGTAATCGCGCCAATCGACAGTTCCGAACCATAGCCGCTGCCCTGGGCTTCGCCGGCGACGACCCGCAGCCCGAAGCCCTGGTCGGTATCAAAGGCGGCCGATTTCAGCCGCCCGTCATCGAACATGAAGCTTTCAGAGCGCGAGCGCTCGATGAACAGGTCACCATCATCTCCGCCGGACACGGCATCAGACAGGATATCCGCAGCGCGGGCGACGTCGAAAGGCAATTGGGTCTGGGTCATCCATCCTAAATGCGGGTGATCGGCGCCCGCAGCAAGGGTAAACCCTGTCATCCATGCACAATCGGCTAGGCTGGTGGCTTGGCGTCGGGCAGGGGCAAGGGGTTCGCGTCTGCCTCCCGGGCTTGCCGGGCTTCCTGGCGCTTGCTGAGCGGAACATCGCGGCAAAAAATGAATTTCAGGATGCGGCGGTCGGAGCGTGAGAGGTCATCCCGGTCAGCCAGGAACTTGCCGAAGCCAGCCATGCCGGGAACATGGTCGGAGACGACCTTCATGGTCAGCAGCATCGGCGTGGACAGCAGCATGCCCATGAACGACCAGAGCCACGCCCAGAGCGCGAACGAGACGAACACGACCACAGCATTGAGCCGCAGCCGTCGACCGACCATGACCGGGGTCACGAACTGTCCCTCGAACGAGGTCAGCCCCCAATAGACCAATGCAGGCAGGACTGCCGCCGTGGCCGAATCAAAACTTACCAGGGCGACAAGGAAGGAAATGCCGACGCCTGCCATCGCCCCAATATAGGGGATGTAGTTCAGCAGGAATCCGGCGAGTCCGAACAGGATCGGGTCCGGCATGCCGAGGGCCCACATCGCAAGGCCGATGGCGACTCCGAGTCCCATATTGATGAGGGTGATGGTCAGCAGGTAGACCGATAGCTGGTTCTCGATCGCCCGGGCCACAGCGAGTGCGCGCCGCTTGTCTTTCAGCGTCGGCATCGCCTGGACCAGCTTTTCGTAGAACAGGTCGCCTGACGCGATCAGGAAGAAGGCGAGTGTCAGGCAGATCACCACCTGGCCGGCCATCACGGGCATCTGGTCCGTAAATCCGGCCAGGAAACCCGGTTCGCGAATGGTGACAGTATCTGTAGCGGGTTCCTTGGCCGCGATGTGTCCAATCTGCTCGGTGGCATCCATGACCGGCTGGACGGTACCGGTCAGCTCATTCAGCTTGCCACCAATCTCCTCGATCATGTGCGGGGCGCTGGCGAGCCGGTCCTGCACGGCACCGGACACGAAATAGCCGAGCGTGCCAATCGAGCCAAGCAAGGTCAGTAGGATAATCGCCGCCGAGACGCCGGATGAGAAGCCAAACCGGTCCATCGCCCGGCGGACGGGGCTGAATATCAGCGCCAGCATCATCGCCGTGACAATCGGAACGATAAGGCCCTGCGCGATCGTCAGGGCGCTCAGGGCCATGATCCAGAAAATGCCAACGAGCGCCCAGCTGTGTTTGCTGGGCGCTCGCCGTGATTCATCCGAATTGCTGGATGCGTCGGGAGTCATCCCCGCCGCAATCCGCCGAAGACGAGCGATACGACGAAGAGGATGACGAAGATCAGCGCCAGAAGCTTGGCGATGCCGGCGGCCGTGCCGGCGATGCCGCCAAAACCGAGGACAGCCGCGACCAGCGCGACGACGAGAAAGATAATGGCCCAACGCAGCATGTTCTGTTTCCTTTTCCATTGTGGGGTCTGGAAAAGGCAACGGCAGGAAGGGAGTTTGGTTCCACACTTTACGACCGCACGTTAACTGGCCTGTGCGCGTGGATGCCCTGACGATCAGTTGGTGGTGATCTGAAACCGTTCCATCTGGCGCTTGGCCAGGTCTGACTCTGGGTTCAATTCATCGGCCCGCTTGAAGTCGAAATAGGCGCCCTGGATGTCACCTGTGTGCTCCTTGGCGATCGCGCGATTATAATAGGCTGCATAGAGATCGTGGGAATCGAGTTCGATCGCCTTGTTCAGCGACACCATCGCCGAATTGTAATCCTTGCGCATGATATGGGCCGCGCCTTCGTTCAGGTAGGTCGCGCCTTCGTCCGGATTGAGCCGCTTGGCGATGTCATAGTCCGAAAGGGCCGCCTCGAGCCGGCCGGCGCGCATGCGCAGCACGCCGCGATTGGTGTAGGTGGCGGCCTTGTTGGTCAGGTTCATGATCTCGGCTTCAATGGCCTTGGTGCAGATTTTCTCGCCAGCGGAGGCGGAAACGCGCTGATACTTGGCGGCCTCGTAACAGTCCTTCGCGACGCCGCCTCCGAGGATCGACACCTGGGCAAAGGCCAGAGGGGCCGACAGCGTCAATGCAATCAACGCGAGCGCGGGGAATTTTACCATTGTCGTCTCCCTGTTCTTTTACTTTTTGTCAGAATAGCACGAAATCCCTCCAGCCGCGAGCGCCTGCGACAATATTGAGCGTCAAAACTGCTGGGTTGCCGGGGCGGTCTGATATAGATACAGCGGAGCAATTCCAACGAGACGAGGATTCCTTCGTGCGACACTTCTTTGCCGCCTTGTGCGCTTCAATACTGGCTGCACCGGCCTTCGCTGCCACCCCCGTCGACGGGGCGCTCGGCTTCCAGCCCGCTGCAACGCGCATTGCCGAGCGCATTCACTTCTTCCACGATGACTATGTCATGTGGATCATCACGGCGATCACGATTTTCGTGTCGCTGCTGCTGGTCTGGGTCATGGTGCGCTACAATCGCAAGGCCAATCCCGTGTCGCGCAAGTTCAGCCACAACTCGCTGATCGAAGTGATCTGGACGGTCGTTCCGGCGCTGATCCTGGTCGCCATTGCAGGGCTGTCGTTCCCGAACCTCTACTATCAGGACGTGGTGCCGAACCTCGAGAAGATCCAGACCGAATCAGCCGCCCTTCTGGCCGACGGGAAATCGGCCGAATATGAGCGCTACACGAAGAACTATTTCCCGGATGCTGCCGCCAAGGGCTTCGTCAACGTCAAGGCGCAGGGCAACCAGTGGAACTGGACCTATTCCTATCCTGACATTGTCGATGCCGACGGATTTGCGCTGGAATTCGTGTCCAACGGAATCCACAAAGGCACGGCTGCCGATCCGGCCGATTCGGACGTGCGTCCGCGCAATCTGGCCGTCGACTATCCGATGGTCATCCCGGCAGGGCGCTATGTCCGCTATTACACGGCCGCTGCCGACGTGATCCATTCATGGACCGTGCCTGCCTTCGGCGTGAAGACAGATGCCGTGCCGGGCCGCCTCAACGAAGGCTGGTTCCTGGTCGACGAGCCGGGCGTCTATTACGGCCAGTGTTCGGAACTTTGCGGTGTTGATCACGCCTACATGCCGATCGAGGTGCGTGTCGTGCCACAGGACCAGTTCGATGCCTGGGCCCAACTGATGCTGGCCGGCGACTATGACGCCGCCGCCGCGTCCGTACGGACCATGGCCGCCCTTGAGCCGAGCACCCAGCTCGCCGCTAACCACTAAGCTTTTAGAGAAGAGTAGATCCGCCATGCCAATGGATGAAATCGCCCTCGACCATCACGACGATGCCCACGATCACAAGCCAGGCTTTTTCAGGCGCTGGTTCCTGTCGACGAACCACAAGGACATCGGTACACTCTATCTGATATTCTCGCTGTGTGCCGGTATCGTCGGCTACACGCTGTCGGGCCTGATCCGCTGGGAACTGGCTGAGCCGGGCATCGGCCCAATGCTCTGGATCGTCGAGCACTTCCAGGGCGTGCAGGGCGATGCGGCCATAACGCATGCCAAGCATTTCTACAATACCGTGATCACTTATCACGGCCTGATCATGATCTTCTTCATGGTCATGCCGGCGCTGATTGGCGGGTTCGGCAACTGGATGGTGCCGCTGATGATCGGCGCGCCGGACATGGCCTTCCCACGCATGAACAATATCTCGTTCTGGCTGACGGTTGCCGGTTTCGTGCTCGCCTGTATCTCGATGACTGTTCCGGGCAACTCGGCCGGTAACGGTTTCGGCGGCGGCTGGGTTCTGTATCCTCCGCTTTCCTCGACAACGGGCCACCCCGGTCCGGCCATGGACCTGCTGATCCTGTCGCTGCACACGGCCGGTATTGCGTCCATTCTCGGCGCCATCAACTTCATCGTGACCATCCTGAACATGCGCGCGCCTGGCATGACCATGCACAAGATGCCGCTGTTCGCCTGGGGCGTCCTCGTCACGGCCGTCTTGCTGCTCCTGTCGCTGCCTGTCCTGGCCGGCGCGCTGACCATGCTGCTGACCGACCGCAATTTCGGGTCGCAATTCTTCAACCCGGCAGGTGGCGGCGATCCGGTCATGTTCCAGCACCTGTTCTGGTTCTTCGGTCACCCGGAAGTCTACATCATGATCCTGCCGGCGTTCGGGATCGTCAGCCATATCGTCTCGACCTTCTCGAAGAAGCCGATCTTCGGCTATCTCGGCATGGCCTATGCGATGGTCTCGATCGGTGTCATCGGCTTCGTCGTGTGGGCACATCACATGTACACGGTCGGCATGAACGTTGACCTCAAAGCCTACTTCATCGCTGCCACCATGGTCATCGCGGTGCCTACGGGTATCAAGATCTTCTCGTGGATCGCGACGATGTGGGGCGGTTCGATCGACTTCAAGGTTCCAATGCTTTGGGCCATCGGCTTCATCTTCCTGTTCACCGTCGGCGGTGTGACGGGCGTGGTGCTGGCCAATGCCGGCATCGACCATGCCCTGCACGACACCTATTATGTCGTGGCGCACTTCCACTATGTGCTGTCGCTCGGCGCCGTGTTCGGCCTGTTCGCGGGCTGGTATTACTGGTTCGAGAAGATGTTCGGCATCAAGTACAATGGCATGATCGGCGGCCTGCATTTCTGGCTGATGTTCGTCGGGTCGAACGTCCTGTTCTTCCCGCAGCACTTCCTCGGCCTGCAGGGCATGCCGCGCCGCTACATCGATTACGCGGACGGCTTCCACACCTGGCACCTCGTGTCATCGTTCGGCTATGCGATCACGCTCGCTGCCACGCTCGTCTTCTTCATCGGCCTTGCCGAAGCGATGATCCGCCGTCGCAAGGGTGTTGCCAATCCATGGGGCGAGGGCGCAACGACGCTGGAATGGACGCTGCCTTCGCCGCCACCATTCCACCAGTATAACGAGTTGCCGCACGTCACGAACAAGGGTGGCCACTAGACGCTTGCGGTGCCGGCCCCTTGTCGGGGCCCGCACACGGATACGAAAATCGGGCGGCCCTGCGCTGAAAAGGCGTATGGGCCGTTTCGCTTGAATGCCCCATAAGGCTCTGACCATGACCGACGCCCCCGCCACTCCCGCAAAGCGCTACGCCACGGCGAGCGACTATGTGAACCTGATGAAGCCGCGCATCATGATGCTGGTTGTCTTCACGGCTGCAGCGGGCCTTATCGCTGCCGCCAGCGTCACGCAGACGCCAATCAACCCGCTGATGGGCGCCATCGCGCTGTTGGCTGTGGCTCTTGGCTCGGGAGCGGCCGGCGCGATCAACATGTGGTTCGACTCCGACATCGACGCGATCATGACGCGCACGTCCACTCGCCCGATCCCGTCCGGCGCGGTGCCGCGCGAGGAAGCCCTCGCCATGGGCCTCATCATGTCGGGCGTCTCGGTCATGCTGATGTGGCTGGCGTCCAACTGGCTGGCGGCCGGGCTGCTCGCGTTTTCCATTTTCTACTATGGCGTCATCTACACGATGTGGCTGAAGCGCTCGACGCCGCAGAACATTGTCATTGGCGGTGGGGCAGGGGCGTTCCCGCCGGTCATTGGCTGGGCCGCTGTCACCGGCAACACGCCGCTCGATGCGTGGATCCTGTTTGCCATCATCTTTTTCTGGACGCCGCCGCACTTCTGGGCGCTCAGCCTGCTGGCGCATGGTGAATACGAGAAGGCGGGCGTGCCCATGCTGCCCGTCACGCATGGCGCCAAGGCGACCCGCCTGCAGATGTTGCTCTATACGATCGTCCTGGTTCCGCTGGCGCTGACGCCTGTCGTGACCGGTCTCGGCGGGTGGATATATGCGGTCACGGCAGGGGCGCTGGGCGCGGTCTTCATGACCTATGCCGTGCGGGTTTTCCTGTCGAAAGCCGGGGATGCCGATTGCACGGCGGCCGAGAAGAAACTGGCGCGCTCGATGTTCCTGTTTTCGATCCTCTACCTGTTCATCGTGTTTGCCGCATTGATCATCGAGCATGCGACCGGCCTGTATTTCGCTGTGAAGGGTTTCTAGATGACTGACGAGAAAGAACCGTACGCCGGCGAGTTCATGGATGCGCCGCACATGGCGCCGGAAGCGATTGCCGCCCGCAAGAAGCGCAATGTCTGGCTTGGCCTGGCCCTGTTCGGCTTCGTGGTGCTTGTTGCCGTGACGACCATCATCCGTCTGTCGAATACCGATCTCAGCGAGGGCGCAGGATTCTATTACAGCAATAGTGACAGCCGCACGCCAGGCGGCGAAGCGTCAGCGCTGCCGCCGGGCATGAGCGAGGAGCAGGCCGCTCCGCCAGCGGGACTTGAGCCCGACGAGGTGCCGGAATGAAACTGTCCAACCGCACCATTGGTCTCATTTCGGCAGGCGTCTTCACCGGCATGCTCGGCCTCGCCTTCATGGCTGAGCCGCTCTACAAGAGTTTTTGTCAGGTCACCGGCTTTGGCGGCACGACCCGGATCGCAACGCGTGCGCCCAAGGAAATCCTCGATCAGGAGGTCACCATGCGCTTCGATGCGAACGTGGCTGATACGGCGCTGATATTTCGGCCCTTGCAGCGTGAACAGACGGTGAAAATAGGGCAACACGGGCTCGCCTTCTTCGAGGTCGAGAACCCCACGAGCGAACCGATTCGCGTCATCGCGAGCTATAATGTGACGCCGCATTTTGCGGGACCCTATTTCTACAAGCTGGAGTGTTTCTGCTTCGAGGAGCGTGTGATCGCGCCTGGCGAATCGAAGAAACTGCCGGTCGTCTACTTCATTTCCCCAGACATGATCGAGGATCACGTGGCCGGGCGACTCGAGACGATCACGCTCAGCTACACGTTTTTCGACAGCACGGCCTATAAAGGGCCACTCAAGCAGGAAGCCCGGGGTGCGGCGAATTCAGCCAGCCCGGGCTGAACCAGTTGCGTTTTTGGCGCGGAGCGGGCTAAACAGCGCAAAGCTATACGTGATAATTTCAAGGGGTTTTCCAAGCCATGTCCAGCGGCGACGTCAAACACGACTACCACCTCGTAAATCCCTCGCCCTGGCCGCTGCTTGGCTCGCTCGCCGTGCTGGTCCTGGCCGTCGGCGGCGTGACCTATATGAAGGGCCTGTTCGGCCTCGAAAAAGGCACCATGTGGCTGATGGCTCTCGGCTTTGCCATGGTCGCCTATGTGATGATCGGCTGGTGGCGCGAAGTCGCCAAGGAAGGCGCTCTCGGGGACCATACGCCGGTTGTCAGCATTGGCCTGCGCTACGGCATGATCCTGTTCATCGCCTCGGAAGTCATGTTCTTCGTCGCCTGGTTCTGGGGCTTCTTTGAGTTCACGATCTTCGAATCGGCACGTACCGGCAGTACTTGGGACGCAACCAACCCGCTCTATGCCGATGCACTGTCGCGCTTCAAGGAATGGCCGCCGGTCGGTGTCGAGACGTTTGACCCTTTCCACCTTCCGCTGATCAACACGCTGGTCCTGCTCCTGTCAGGCACTACGGTGACTTGGGCGCACCACGCGCTGCAGCACAATGACCGGTCCGGTGCCAAGCTCGGCCTGCTGCTGACCATTCTTCTCGGCATGGGCTTCACCGCGCTTCAGGTGATTGAATACAGCCATGCCGGATTCACCTATGACGGTACGCTCTATGGTTCGGCCTTCTTCATGGCCACCGGCTTCCACGGCGCACACGTCGTCATCGGCACCATCTTCCTCGCCATCTGCCTGATGCGCCTGATGATGGGCGGCATGACACCGAAGCATCACCTCGGCTTCGAGTTTGCCGCCTGGTACTGGCACTTCGTCGATGTCGTGTGGTTGTTCCTTTTCGCGTTCGTGTATGTTGCACCCTACCTGATTATGGAAGGCGGCAAATAAGCGCCTTCACGCGAACCTGACCCGATCCCAGGCCCGCCGGCGCGTCCAACCGCCCGGCGGGCCTTTTTCTTAAGAGGCCTGCCCCCATGTCGTTTCGTCCGATGCCCGTGCTGACACTGTTCACCGTGCTCAGCCTCGTGCTGCTGGTCTGGCTCGGCAACTGGCAGTATGGCCGCTTCCTCGAGAAAATGGCGCTGGACAAGTCCGAACCCGAATGGACCGTGATCGATGGAGCGGTCGTGCCGGGCAGCGAGGCCATGGTCTATTCCTATATCGACGCCGCCGCAGCATGGCGGCGGGTGGTTGCCATCGACACGGGCGAGGAGGTCGTCTTCACACCGACTGAGGTGATCTACCAGGTCGAGCCGCCACAGCCCTGCCAGGGCCCGGAATGCGGTGCCGGCCTGCGCTTTGCCGCGCGCGGTCTTTACCAGGTGCCGCGCGGCCGCAATGCCTTCAGCGGCACCGACAGCCCGGAAACAGGTATCTTCTACACACTGGATCCTGTTGTTCTCGCGACGCTCCTGCCAGCAGGCGAGGCTAGCCGTGTGCATGGCCGCGTGTTCGAGCCCGACACGATCCAGCTCAGCGAAAACGGCCGCACCATGGTTGGCGATAATCCGTTCGCGCGTGTCCGCGCCGACTTCAAACTGCCGCCGCAGCGTCATTTTGGTTATGCGATCACCTGGTGGGGGCTCGCCATGGCGTTGCTCGGCGTGTATCTCGCCTTCCATTATCAGAAGGGCCGTCTGCGGCTGCGCAAAGGGAGCGATGCGTGAAATATGTCTCGACACGCGGACAGGCCGCACCGGTAGACTTCATTGGCGCCTGCCTCGCGGGTCTGGCACCGGATGGTGGTCTCTATGTGCCCGAGACCTATCCCCAGATAGCGCCGCCAAGGCCCGATGAGCCTTATGCGCAGGTCGCCGCGCGCATCCTATCGGCCTTTGCAGGCGATGCCATTCCCGAGGCCGACATGCTGGCCATGTGCGAACGCGCCTATGCGAGCTTTGCCCACCATTCGGTCGCGCCGCTGACACAGGCTGGACCCTGCCTCTGGCTGATGGAACTGCATCACGGCCCGACGCTGGCCTTCAAGGACGTGGCGATGCAGATCATCGCCCAGCTCTATGACTATATGCTCGGCAAGACGGGCAAGCGCCTGTCCATCGTCTGCGCCACGTCCGGTGACACGGGCGGCGCAGCCGCGGCGGCGTTTGCCGGGGCGAAGCATGCCGACCTGTTCATCCTCCACCCGCACGAGCGCATCTCGCCCGTGCAGCGCCTGTTCATGACCACCACGGGCGCTGCGAATGTCACCAACCTCGCTCTTGATGGCGATTTCGATGACTGCCAGGCGATCGTGAAATCCCTGTTCGCCGACAAGGCCTTTGCCGATGGCGTCGGTCTTTCCGGCGTGAACTCGATCAACTGGGCGCGCATCGCGGCGCAGTCGGTCTATTATGCTACCGCACAGGCAGCCCTCGGCGGAAAGATCCGCTTCGTCGTGCCGAGCGGGAACATGGGCGATGCGCTTGCCGGCTATGTTGCGGCCCGCTGCGGGCTGATGACCGGCGGTTTCGAGATCGCCTGCGCCGTCAACGAGAATGACGCGCTGGCGCGTCTCTTCAAAACAGGAATCATGTCGCGTGCCCCGGCCGTCGCGACGCCGAGCCCGGCCATGGACATTTCCGTCCCCAGCAATTTCGAGCGGCTGCTGTATGAAGCCACGGGCCGCGACGGCGACGCCGTGCGCGGTGTCTATGATCGTTACAAACAGGCGGGAGAAGCCGCGCTGCCTGACGTCGCCAGGAACCGGCTCGGCTGCGTCGGCATCACGGCGTCAGCCGTCAACAATACAGACACGCTGGCCGAAATGGCGACATTCGAATCCGAAACCGGCTGGCTGATCTGTCCGCACACCGCTGTCGGCACATTCGAAGCGCGCCAGTCGCCGCGCACCGACGTGGTGACCGTGGTGCTGGCGACAGCCGCCGCTGCGAAGTTCCCGGAGACGGTGAAAGAGGCCACCGGCCTCGATGCCCCCCTGCCGCATCGTTGCGGCTCGCTTCTGGCGCGTGGCGAAGTGTTCGACCGCCTTCCCGCAGACGTGGCGGCCGTGCGCGGCGTGATTGAAGCCAAGATACAAGCGGCCCCCTGATGGCCGTCCTGCAGCGCGATACTTTGATCACGGCTGAACGCGTGGTCCTCACACCGCCCCACAAGGCTGACTATGACGACTGGGCGGCGTTGCGTTCTGCCAACCGGGAGCACCTCGAGCCCTGGGAACCGCTCTGGCCGGGCGACGCCCACTCGAAAGCCGACTGGGCACGGCGCCTGAAAGTCTGGACGACGGCCTGGAAGGCGGGACAGGCCTATGTCTTCCTGATCCGCAACATTTCGGATAATACCCTCATTGGCGGCGCCTCTCTGACACATGTGCGCAACTGGCCTGCTTCCAGCGCAAGTCTCGGTTACTGGCTGGGAGCGGACTTTGAAGGGAAGGGCTATATGCGGGAAAGCGTGATCGCGGTGTGCGACTGGGCTTTTGCGCATCTGCATCTCTGGCGGATCGAAGCCGGCACGCTGGCCGAGAACAACCGGTCGCGCAAAGTCCTCGAAGCTGCGGGCTTCGAGGAAGAAGGCTATGCCCGGGCCTATCTCGAGATTGCAGGTGAGCGGCGTGACCACGTCCTTTTCGGCCTCGTCAGGCAATCGAAACGCAGTTAGATTCAAGATGATGGCCAAATCCAATCCAACCCAGCCTCATGGCAACTGGTACTGGCATGCGCCATCGGAGCGCCTGCTGATCGAGGCGCCTCAGGCGACACCCCTTTCCGACCTGTCGGGCGATTGGTCGATTGATGCGCTGGAGCAGATGCTGGAAGGCCTGAGCCGCGGCCGGCTCGGCAAGGCCTTCGGAACCGGCGATGGTCCGGTGCGTTGTGCCTTGCGTCTGTCGAATGGACGCGACGTTCACCTCGTCGGGGCGTTCGTCGGACAATCCGAGGCACGCGGCATGTTGCTGGTTGGCGACGACTTCCCGGAAATCGATCCGTCCGACCTGAAGCCGGGTCCGGATCTTTCGCCTGTCTACCAGCCGATCATTTCCTTGCGGGACGGCCGCATCGCCGGCTTCGAGGCGCTGGCCCGCTGGGACGGCGCGGAAGGCACGTCGCCCCCCAGCCGTTACGAGGACGAGGCACTCGCGTCGAACATGCTCATCCGGTCGGCCGAGACGCTGGCCATGCTTCGGGACAAATCCGGCCGTGAGGATGTGTTCATGCATGTGAACCTGACGGCTCGGGACCTGGCCCGGGGGACCATGCCTGCCCTGGTCGAAGCGCTGATGAATGGATACACGCTGCCGCCCGGTTCGCTCAGGATCGAACTGACCGAACAGGCCGCGCTGCGCAATGTGAGCAATGCGCTGGCAGGTGCCATGGCCCTGAAAGCCGTCGGCGCAGGCCTCGTGCTCGATGATTTCGGGACGGGGCATTCGTCCTTTGCGTGGCTGGCTGACCTGCCGGCGGACAGCCTGAAAATCGACCATGGCCTAACCTGCCGTCTCGGCCAGAGACGCATCGACACGATCCTGACGACAATCACGCTGCTGGCGAGCCGCCTGGGCATGACGAGCACGGCGGAAGGAGTCGAGAACAAGGATGATGCGGTAAAACTGCGCGGCCTTGGCTTTGATCATGTGCAGGGCTTCGCCTTCGCCCGGCCGATGAATGCCGCATCGGCCGCCGCCTTCCTGGTCGCCTGATCAGGCGGAGCCGCCATCGACCTGGAGGCGCCCCGAATCGACACCCATGCGGCCAAGAGCATGACGCCATTTCAGGTCGTACTCATCACCGAACACGATATTGTCGTCCGGGTCCCCGACAAGCCAGGCATTGGCCGCCAGTTCCTCTTCCAGCTGCCCGGCGCCCCAGCCGGAATAGCCAAGCGCAAGCACCGATTTTCGCGGGGCGGCACTTGAACCGATCATCAGCAACATGTCGCGTGTGGCCGTCATGCAGAGGGCGCCGTCGATCTCGAGCGTTGCGCCTTCGCTGATGACGTCATCAGTGTGAATGACAAAGCCGCGTTCGGTGCTCACCGGCCCGCCGTCGAGCACGCACGTGTCCGGCACGCCAAGTTCCGTTTCTACATCGAGCTGCTCGAACAGTTCCGGCAGGCGAATGCCGTCCATGGGTTTGTTCAGCACGATGCCCATGGCGAAGTCTGGCGAGTGCGCGCAGAGCAGGATGACCGACCGGGAAAACCGCGAGTCGCCGATGCCGGGTAGGGCGATCAGGAGCCTGCCTGTGAGGTCTGTATTCATGCGCTAACGATCTCCATTCTGGTGAGGCTGAGGCATGGCTGGGAATTTGGCAAGGGTGATCCGGCTTGCAGCGACAGTAGGTCGGCCCTATGTCCAATGCCAAACCTGCAAGGAGACAGACAGATGAGCATCAAGGTTGGCGACAAGCTTCCGGACGCAACATTCATGGAAATGACGGGCGACGGCCCTCAGCCGCGCACGACGGCCGACGTTTTCGGTGGCAAGACGATCGCGCTGTTCGCCGTACCCGGTGCCTACACGCCGACCTGTTCGGCGCGCCACCTGCCCGGCTTCATCGACAAGGCCGGTGACATGAAGGCCAAGGGCGTCGACGAGATCGTCTGCACGTCGGTCAATGACGTGTTCGTCATGGGGGCCTGGGGCAAGTCGGCTGGTGCCGAACAGGACGTGCGCATGCTGGCGGACGGCAATGGCGCCTTCGCCACAGCACTCGGCCTTGAAATGGATGCATCGGGCTTCGGCATGGGTAAGCGCTCGCAGCGCTATTCCATGCTGGTCAAAGACGGCGTCGTCGCTGAGCTCAATGTCGAGCAGGGGCCGGAATTCAAGGTTTCCAGCGCGGATTACCTGCTCGGCCAGCTTTAGGGATGCCTGCGTAGTATCTGTTAAACAAATCAAGCCATTATCGGCGCGTTCGGGGGACCCGGGCGCGCCGATTTTGTTCGAATCTTATTGAATATCGGTAAATTCTCCCCCACATGAACAAGAGTTGAAGAGGAGAGGGATACATGGACTTTCTAATGACCGTGCCGGTGCTGATCGCAGTCGTCGGCCTCATTCTGATCGTGTCCACCGTCAAACAGGTGCCGCAGGGCTATAACTGGACGGTCGAAAATTTCGGGCGCTACACCAAGACGCTGACGCCGGGCCTGCATTTCATCATGCCGGTCTACCAGAAGGTCGGCCGCAAGATGAACATGATGGAGACCGTGCTGGACATTCCCCAGCAGGAAGTCATCACCAAGGACAATGCGATGGTGAAGTGCGATGCCATCGTGTTCATCCAGGTGATCGATGCGGTCTCTGCCGCGTATGAAGTGAACAACCTGCATCACGCGATCCAGAACCTCTCGCTGACCAATATCCGTACCGTGGTCGGCTCGATGGACCTCGACGAGGTGCTTTCGAACCGCGACGATATCAATGCGCGGCTGCTGCGGGTAATCGATGCGGCGACGAATCCGTGGGGCATCAAGGTGACGCGGATCGAGATCGCTGATCTCAGCCCGCCAGCGGATATTACCGAGGCGATGAACCGCCAGATGAAGGCCGAGCGCCTGAAGCGGGCGGAAATCCTGACGGCCGAGGGCGACAAGCAGTCGGCGATCCTCAAGGCCGAGGGCCAGAAGCAGGCCAAGATCCTCGAAGCCGAAGGCCGCCGCGAAGCCGCCTTCCGTGACGCCGAGGCGCGCGAGCGTGAAGCCGAGGCCGAAGCCAAGGCGACCGCCATGGTCAGCGAGGCCATTGCCAAGGGTGACGTCAATGCGATCAACTACTTCCTCGGCCAGGCCTATGTCGCCGCATTCGAGAAACTGGCGACCAGCCCGCAGCAGCGGACCGTCATCATCCCGGCGGAATTCTCGAGCATCCTCGGGACCATTGAGGGCATTCGGGGTCTGACAAGCGCAGCCAAAGAGGCGCAGGCCAATCCGCCGCGTCCGCAGGGCGGCGCCGTGCCGCCGACGCGCCGCGAGTAGACGAAAGGACACCCGACCATGGAACAGATTTTCACCGAACTCACCGTCTGGCACTGGCTGGCCCTGGGCCTTGTCCTGTTCGGTATCGAGATGATGACCGGGACGTTCGACCTGATGATGCTGTCGATTGCCGCCTGGCTGACCGGGGCGTTCGCCTTTTTCGGCCCGGACACGTACACCTCGTGGCAGGGGCAGCTGGTCTTCTTTGGCGCGGCGGCCTTCGTGCTTGTCGCCCTTGGCCGGACCCTGTTCTCCGGCCTGCGCGGCACGGTCGAGGAACACCCGACGTTGAACAAGCGCATGGCCGGCCTGATCGGCCAGCGCGGCCAGGCGACGGGCGACTTCTCCGGCGGAAATGGCCAGATCAAGGTCGGCGACTCGGTCTGGGGTGCAGAGGCCGCTGACCGGATGATCCCCATCCGTGCCGGCGACTCTGTCATCGTCGAAGGCGCACGCAAGACCATTGCGATCGTGCGCAAGGTCTGACGCCTACTGGCCGGCCCGGATAAAGGCGCGCACGTCATTTGACAGTTTTGCGCCTTCGGGTTCTGACAGGTACATCATGTGGCCGGCGTCGTAATAGTCGAACTCGACCCGGTCGAGCACGACGCCATTCTTGAACAGCGCCATCTCGGCCCCGAAGAAGGGCGTCGCGAGATCGTACCAGCCCGAGGCCAGCAGAACCTTCATTTGCGGGTTCTCGCGCATGCCCTTGCCGAGCCACGGCGTGACGTTGACATATTCCGGCCAGCCGCTGTCATTGGTGCTCCAGTTCCATTTCGAACCGGGTTCGCCGGTCAACACCTTGTAGGGGCGGGTGAAGTCGATCTTCAGTTCGCGGGTCAGGTAGTCGTTGATGGCGGCGACATAGGCGACATCCATTCCGTAGCCTGACGGATCGTTCTCCGGCGAGTCGGCAGTGCCTTCGCTGTCGACGCCCTTGTAGCGGCCATCGAACCGGCCGATGGAATAGCCTTCACGGCGCAGCAATTCCTTGCGGAACCGGGTCGGGTCGATGCGCAGCTTCGCCTGACGGATCCATTCGGCCGAGACGCCGAGATAGGCGCTCATCTCACTGGCGACGACGGCCTCCTGCGTGGGGCCGAGCGTATTGCCACGGATCAGGGCCGGGGCCAGCGTGTCGATGGCATAGGTGCGCGCGGCGTTGACGAAGGCATCAAAGTCGCCATTCCACTTCGCCGTGTCGACCTTGCCATGATACCAGGCGATGGCGGCTTCCGACGGGAAATAGGAAATGTGGGCGGTGTCATTGCCCGGCGCGAATTCGCCGGTCTGGAAATCGAGGATCGCGGAAATCAGGATCACGCCGTTCAGGCCGATGCCGTTCCAGCCGCCCTGCAGCTTTTCGGTCAGGGCGGCGGCGCGGGTGGTGCCATAGCTTTCGCCGGCGAGGTATTTCGGGCTGTTCCAGCGGCCATTCTCGGTGATCCAGATGCGGATGAATTCGGCGATGCTCTCGGCGTCCTCGTTGACGCCATAGAATTCCTTGCCGTCATTCTCGCCGAGCGGACGCGAATAGCCGGTGCCGACCGGATCGATGAAGACCATGTCCGTCACGTCGAGCAGGGAGTTCTGGTTGTCTCGGATCGTATAGGGCGGGGCGCCGACGCCGCTGGCATCGGACGGCGTGATCACCTGTTTCGGGCCGAAGGCGCCCATGTGCAGCCAGAGCGAGGCCGAACCCGGCCCGCCATTGAACACGAAGGTCACCGGGCGCTGGCGGGCATCGGAAACGCCGTCGCGCACATAGGCGACCGAGAAGATCGAGGCCGTGGGCTCGTCCTTGGCGTCGCGCAGGTAGGTTTCGCTGGCGACGGTCTTGTACTTGATGGTCTGGTCGTTGAGCTTGAGCGAATGGTCGGAGGAGAAGGTCCTGGCCTCCGGGATGTCCGGCTTTTCCTTGGCCGCCTCGGCCTTGTCGGCCTTTTCGTCGGCAAACCCCGGAACGGCAACGAGCGCCAGGCACAGTGCCAGAAACAGTCCACGCATCTTATCAACCCTCAGCAATCTGGTGTGGCCGGGACAGTACCAGCGGAACGGGCCGGGGCAAGGGCAGTAAAAAAATGGCCCCGCACCGGGAGGGATGCGGGGCCACAAATCATGCCGGAATTCGGGGGCTTAGCCCGGCATGACAACAGTATCGATCAGGTGAACCACACCGTTTGATGCGTCGATATCGGTCGCGATCACGGTGGCGGTTCCGCCGGCTGCATCGGTCAGGACGACATTGCCATCGACGATGGAGGCGGTCAGGTCGGCGCCATTGACGGTCGGAACTGTGTACGTGCCGCCATTGTCGGTGATGGCCTGGACAAGGTCAGCCGCCATCACTTCTCCGGCGACCACGTGATAGGTGAGAATGCCAGCCAACGTGGCCTTGTTCTCTGGCAGCAGCAGTGTTTCCACTGTGCCTTCCGGCAGTTTGGCAAATGCGTCGTTCGGCGGCGCGAACACCGTGAACGGACCGTCGCTGTTCAGCGTGTCGACAAGGCCAGCCGCCGTGACGGCAGCGACCAGTGTGGACAGGGCGTCATTGCCAGCCGCGACGGCGACGATCGTGCCGGTTTCGACAGCGGCTTCTTCCATCATGGGTTCAGCAGGCGGTGTTGCTGCTTCGGTCGGCATTTCGACCTCGGCAGCCGGGGCGGCATCATAGTCTGACTTGTCGGCGGCATCTTCGCAGGCCGCGAGCGACAGGGACGCGGCAATGGCCGCCGTGATCAACAGATTGGTCTTGAGGGGCATATGTGACTCTCCATGCGATGCGCAGACGTACGCATACCCCTTTGTACGGAGCCGCGCGGAAACGGTTCACATTTGACGGCAAAAAAATTTCAGGCGCCACCTAGCCCGGCCGGGCATCAGGCTGCGCGGACGGATGGGGCCGAGGCGCGTGTCCGGGGGCAGGGGGCACCAGGCCATGCCGGAGCCGAAGACATGGATGCGCGGGCCGAACTTTACGTGTGGCAGGCCCTGCCGGGGCAGGCGGATGGTGAGGGGGAACGCGGCGGGGGTGGTCATGTGTGGGTGTGGCAGGGGTGGCGCCTGGGTGGCCCGAGGCCCCGGATTTTGCGGGTGCGATGGGTGCGATCGGCTCTTTCAGTGCGAGGATTAGCAGCATGCGCCGCACCATGGATTCGGCCGGGCGCAGGATGCGCAGCACTTCTGCGTGCCAATGCCGGGCGACTGTGGCGGCGTCCGGATCCTTCACCAGTTGCCGCGCCCACCAGGCGAGCTTGGCCGCCCGCGGCCAGTTGGCAGCGATCAGGTCAAGCAGGAGCTGGGGCGTGAATTGCATGCGCGCCATTATACCGGCAGCGCGGAGGGGTGGGATAAGCTTTTGTTTTGGTTCGGCGTCGCTGCTGGTCGCAGGACATTTGGGAAGGATAGTGACCCCTCACGCCCGGCCCCTCTCCTGAGGGAGAGGCGAGCAGACTACCCCCTCAAAATGGCGATTTCGGCAGTGACAGCTTGAAGATGATCGCCAGGGCCCGGAGGGTAAAAGCCGCGGCCAACCCGCCGATGAAGGCGCTGGACTCGGGCAGGCCGTATGTGGTGAGGCCGAAATAGACGCCTGCGCCGAGCAGGGCGGCGGTGGCGTAGATGTCCTTCTTCAGGAGCAGCGGTTCCTCATTGGCGACGACATCGCGCATCAGGCCGCCGGCGCTGGCTGTGAGGGCGCCGATGATGAGGACGACCGCGAGCCCGTGATCGAGGTTCATGGCCTTGGCCGCGCCGGTGACCGCGAAGAGCGACATGCCGAACGCATCGGCCCAGCGCAGGGGACGGAAGTTTTCCAGGAAGCGGTGAAACACATAAGCGGTCAGCCCGCCCGCCAGCGCGAGCAGCAGGGTCGGCGTGTCTGACAGCCAGAAGACGGGCTGGCCCAGGATCAGGTCGCGCAGCGTGCCGCCGCCAATGGCGGGCAGGAAGGCGAGCACGATGACGCCGAACAGATCCATGTCCTTGCGCACGGCGACGATGCCGCCGGAAATAGCGAAGACGAACACGCCGATACGGTCGAACAGGGTGAGGACGAGGTCGGGGGACATGGCGCCGCTCCTGTGGCCGGGTCATGGGGCAGTCCGGGTGGAGTGGCCCTCTCCCGTCCATAGGAGAGAGAGGGCCTGGAGGCTAGCTCTGCGCTTCGAGCTTGTCCTGCGTCCTGGTGTCGAAGTCGCTGGCATCGTGGCGTTCGCGCAATTGCGATTCCGGCTTGCCGAAGGTGCGGTTGACCATCTTGCCGCGTTCGACTGCAGGGCGGGCGCCGACCTGTTTCATCCAGCGGATGACGTTCTTGTAGTCCTGCACCTGCAGGAACTCGCCGGCATCATAGACCGCGCCGGTGACCAGCGCGCCGTACCAGGGCCAGATCGCCATGTCTGCAATCGTGTAATCGGCGCCGGCAATATATTCATTGTCCTTGAGCTGACGGTCGAGCACGTCGAGCTGGCGCTTCACTTCCATGGCATAGCGGTTGATCGGGTATTCGTATTTCTCAGGCGCGTAGGCGTAGAAATGGCCGAAGCCGCCGCCGAGGAAGGGCGCGCTGCCCATCTGCCACATCAGCCAGCTGAGCGTTTCGGCGCGCTGGGGGTTTTCTGTCGGCAGGAAGGCGCCGAACTTTTCGGCCAGATAAATCAGCATCGCGCCGGATTCGAAGATGCGGGTCGGCGGGGTCGTGCTGTGGTCCATCAAGGCCGGGATCTTGGAATTCGGGTTGACGGCGACAAAGCCGGAGCTGAATTGCTCGCCCTCGCCGATATTGATCAGCCAGGCGTCATATTCGGCGCCTGCATGGCCGGCGGCCAGGAGTTCCTCGAACATGATCGTGACCTTGACGCCATTGGGCGTGCCCAGCGAGTAGAGCTGGAAAGGATGTTTGCCGACGGGCAGCTCCTTTTCATGGGTCGGGCCGGCGATCGGGCGGTTGATACTGGCGAACCGGCCCCCGCTTTCCTTGTCCCATGTCCAGACTTTCGGGGGCGTGTAGGTCGGGTCGCTCATGTTCAGTCCTCCAGCTTGGCGTTTCGCCTTGGCCCTACATGTAGGGACGCGGGGCCGATTGTGAATAACAATCTGGTGAGCGGCCCGGACGCCGGGCCAAGAAAAAAAGCCCGCCCGGTGTCCCGGACGGGCTGAGCGGGGGATCGGTTCGCCTCAGAGGACTTCGAGCATTTCCTGCACGAGCGGGTGGCGGACGACGTCGACGCCTTCGAGGCGGATGACGGCGGCGCCGGCCAGTTTTTCGAGCCGTTCGGCGGCATTGGCGAGGCCGGAGAATTCCGGCAGCAGGTCGGTCTGGGCCGGGTCGCCGGTGATCACCATGGTCGAGTGCCAGCCGAGCCGGGTGAGCAGCATCTTGATCTGGGTATAGGTGCAGTTCTGCGCCTCATCGACGACGATGAAGGCATTGTTGAGCGTGCGTCCGCGCATGAAGCCGATGGGGGCGATCTCGATTACGCCTTCCGACAGCATGTGTTTCAGCTGGGCCGGCGAGAGCCGGTCGGACAGGGCATCATAGAGTGGCCGCAAATAGGGCGCGAGCTTGTCTTCCATGGCGCCCGGCAGGAAGCCGATCTGTTCGCCGGCCTCAACGGCGGGACGCGACAGGATGATGCGGGCGACCTTGCCGGCCTGCAGGGCTTCGACCGCCTTGCATACGGCGAGATAGGTCTTGCCCGTGCCGGCGGGGCCGAGCGCGGCGACGAGGGCATAGGTGTCCATAGCCTTCATCAGCTGGGCCTGGTTTTCCGACCGGGGCTTGACGGTTTTCTGGTAGCGCTGGGTGCGGTCAGGCTCAGCGGCGGTCGGCTTTCGCTTGCGTGTGTCTGCATCGTCGGGATGCCAGCTGCGGCCCCCGTCTATAGCGTGGAGAAGGGGCGGCTGGCCGCGACCGGCATCCTGAATCCAGGCAGTGGCTTTCACCTCTGATGCTGTCTTCATTCGCTTGGCGGCGTTGCGTTTACCCATGGGAGGACTCCTTGGTTCCAGGCAGAAAAAAAGCCGTCAGCAGAATTGCGGACGGCTTGGCGAAAAACGGGGGCAGATGGGGGGACCGCCCTGTGGGCGGCGTGGCCAGTCCGGAAACACTCGGTCCCGGCGGCGAGGTGCGACTGGGCCTGTTTATGACCGTCTCCACGTCCGAATCTGTTGTTGATTAGACTCTAGCAGGGTTATCAAACCCTTTAAGCGATATTCCGCAGGCGAAATGAGAGGACGAATCATCATGGCAATCTACCAGATCGGAGAGGCCCGACCCCAGCTGCCAGCAAGCGGAAACTACTGGGTGGCGGAAAATGCCCAAGTTATGGGCAACGTGATCCTGAAGGAGAACGCGTCTGTCTGGTATGGCGCCGTCCTGCGCGGCGACAATGACCCGATCACGATCGGCGAGAACACCAATATCCAGGATGGCAGCGTGCTGCACACCGATGTCGGCGCGCCGCTGACCATTGGCCGGGACGTGACGGTGGGGCATATGGTGATGCTGCATGGCTGCACGATCGGCGACGAGACGCTGATCGGCATCGGCTCGACCATCCTCAACAATGCGAAGATCGGGAAGAATTGTATCATCGGGGCGCACACGCTGATTCCCGAGGGCAAGGAGATCCCCGACAATTCGCTGGTCATGGGGTCGCCGGGCAAAGTGGTGAAGACGCTGTCGGAGCCGCAGGTCCAGATGCTGAAAATGTCGGCGCTGCACTATGTCGAGAACTGGAAGAAGCACCGCGACAGCGCGAAACGCATCGACTGACCGGGTTACTTGCGCAGGTAGCGGATTGCGAACGTCTTGCCGGTCACGCGGACGACTTCGCCGCGCACATTGCCGGCAAATACCGTGTCGCCCACCATGGGTGTCGCGCGTTCGGCCTCGAAGCTGGCACCGGTGAGCGATATGTCGAGGACGCGGCACTTGATCTCGCGCCCGTCATCAAGCGTCAGGAGGGCAGGCCCGGCGGCGGCGGCCCTCTGACCGGTGCGGTCATCTGTGAGATCGAGCCTGTCCTTGTTGAGAAGCCAGGTCAGGCGGTCGGCCAGCTTTTCGCGCTTGTGCTGCACGATCCGGAAATGCGCGGCAAAGCCGGTCGGCGTTGCGCGGATGACCGTCGCGGCGACGCGGCCAAGCTCGTTGAAATAGCAGATTACCTGGGCGCCGGCTTCCGGGCGATGCTCCGACCGGATCATCGCTCCGGAGCAGGAAATGTCGATTGTCGTCATCTCGTGGTCGATGCCGTCGTCATCGAGGACGCGTCCGGCAATACTCAGGGCAACACGCTTGTGGAGGCGCCGGTCCTTGTCAGGATTTACCAGCGGACTGGTGCTGACCGTTGAGCTGCGCGGACCGGTCATAAACTGCTCCCGAAAGCCCGGAATTCCCGCGCTTGTCCCACCGTGAACGCTTTACTTAGGCGTTTTAGGTTCACAAAGTGTTGCAGAGGCAGGCCGGAACACGGGTTCCGGACGCGTCATTCATTATCCACCCGGGGCCGGAGCCGCATTCCATGGAAACTTATGATTATGTCATCGTTGGCGCCGGTAGCGCCGGGTGCACGCTGGCGAACCGCCTGTCGGCCGATCCCGCCATCAAGGTCTGCCTGATTGAAGCGGGCAAGAAAGACAATTCGCTGATGATCCGGATGCCGGCCGGTGTCGGCAGCCTGATCAAGCAGGCCAATGACCACAATTGGGGCTTCCATACCGAAGCCCAGAAGCACATGAACGGACGCAAGCTCTACTGGCCCCGGGGCAAGGGCTGGGGCGGATCGTCCTCGATCAATGGCATGGTTTATATTCGCGGGCATGCAGGCGATTATGACCAATGGTCCCAGATGGGCCTGACAGGCTGGAGCTATGCCGACGTCTTGCCCTATTTCAAACGCTCGGAAGCCCACGAATCCGGCGACAGCACGTTCCATGGCGGGGCCGGACCGCTGCGCGTCTCGGAAAGCCCGATGTCCAGCCCGATCTACCGGGCCTTCGTGCAGGCCGGCGAACAGGCGGGATTCAAGCTCACCGATGATTTCAACGGCGCCCAGCAGGAAGGCTTCGGCCGTTACCAGCGCACGATCCACAAGGGCGAGCGCTGGAGTGCCTCATACGGCTACCTGCGCCCGATCGAGGGCGTCAGGCCCAATCTGACGGTCATCTCGACCGGGCTGGTGACGCGCGTGCTGATCGAGAACGGGCGCGCGACGGGCGTTGAAGTTGTCGAAGGCAAGGGCGCGCTGGCCCAGGTGATCCAGGCCGACAAGGAAGTCATTGTCTGCGCCGGGGCCGTCCAGTCGCCGCAAATCCTGATGCTGTCGGGCATCGGCAATCCGGAACATCTCGACCGGTTCGGCATCAAGGCGAAGGTGAAGTCGCCCGGTATCGGCCAGAACCTCCAGGACCACCTGGACGTGACGGTGATCCACGAGATGACCCAGCCCGTGTCGGCCTATTCGCAGCAGAAGGGTCTCAAGAAACTCGGCGTGGGTCTGCAGTATCTCTTCAACCAGACCGGTGCCGGGGCGGACAATTTCCTGCAGGCGGGCGCGTTCATCAATTCACGCGAAGGCCTGTCGATGCCGGACATCCAGTTGCACCTGGTCAATGCGATCATGATGGACCATGGCAATCACGATCCACAGAAAGACGGCTTTACCGTCCATGCCTGCCAGCTGCGTCCCGAAAGCCGGGGCACGATTTGCCTCGCGTCGGCCGATCCGTTCGCGCATCCGGCCATCGACCCCAACTACCTCGCGGCGGAGGAAGACCGCCGGGCGATGCGCGAGGCCGTCAAAATGGTGCGGGATGTGTGTGGCCAGTCGGCGCTGAATGCGCTGCGCGGTTCCGAGATCATGCCGGGAGCGAGTGTCGTGACCGACGAGGATATCGACGCCTTCATCCGCCGGACCGGGGAGACGATTTATCACCCTGTCGGCACGGTCGCGATGGGGACTAGCGATGCGAGCCCGGTCGATGGCCAGTTGCGTGTGCGCGGCGTGGACGGGCTGCGTGTCGTCGATGCGTCGGTGATGCCGACACTGGTCGGCGGAAACACGAACGCGCCGACGATCATGGTGGCTGAGAAAGCCGCCGACATGATGCTGGGAAGACCGGCCCTGGCGCGTGAGGAAAGCCTCACGCCAGCCTGAGGTCAGGCGTTCGTGGTGACGAGGCGCAATTGCGGGCCTTCGATCCGGGTATCGGGCGTCACCAGCATCGAGATGCGGTGACGCCAGATCGGACGCCCTTTCAGCATGGGTTCGCCACCGAGCGTCTGGTACAGGCCGAGGAGGCGGGGCGTGTCGGTCCGGCCGCCCGGGCGCACCAGCGGCATCAGCGTGATCTCGACTTCAACGCGCTGGCCAGCCAGGGTTTCGCCGCGGCCGCGGACGATGCCGGGGGCGCCGTCATAGCGAATCGCTTCCATGAAATGCGTCATCATGAACCGGTCGGGACCGCTCCAGAGTTCGAGGAAATCGTGATTGGTCAGGTCGCGACCGAGCAGGTCGGACAGGCCCTGTCCAGCGGTGCGGAAGCGCCAGCCATTGTCCTTGCTGTGCTGCACGACAAATAATTGCGTGATCAGGTCCGGGTGTTCAGCCACACGCGGGTCGTCGACCGCATTCGTGTCCTGCCCTCGGCTCATCCGGCGCCATGCGTCGATCAGAATCCGGGTGTTTGGGTGTATCGACCGGTCTTGCATGACAGGCTGTCTCCATAATGATTTGGTCCGCTCCGAACCGTCCAGCACAGGCATTCGCAATATCCATTCCAGATGCAGGGTCATGTGTCTGGGGAAAAGCAGGCGTCGCGGGCGCGAAATTCGCCTCAAAGAGATTGCGCACGCGGCATGGGTGCCAGCCCAGGCGGCATGAATGTGCCAGATCGTACCAAGTCGAAACACGTCAGTGACCCATACAGGATGGATGCCGGGAGACCTGGCAGCGGCGCTCTGCCGCGGACCCGGCGTCAGGGCGGAAATTTTGCGGTGGAGGTCTTGCGTAGAATTACGTCTCCGTTAGTCCTGCGCGTACCGTTGCCTATCCGCTGCCGCGAATCTCGTGGCTTCCTCTCAAACTTGAATACAAAATCCTAGGGAGAATACTGAGTGTCCAAGACACCTTTACGCGCCCCTGCGCGTCCGAATCTGAAAACCGCACTTTGCCTTGGCGTGGGCTTTGCGGCCATTGCGAGCGCCGCTCTGCCCGCCATTGCGCAGGAAGCAGACGACGAATCACCGCGTACGCTGCAGACCGTGACGATCACGGCGACGAAGCGGGAGCAAACGCTCCAGGACGTTCCGGTCGCCGTTTCGGTGGTTGATGAAAGCGTCATCGCGAAAGCCCAAATTCTCGATCTCAATGATCTCCAGTCGCTCGTACCATCGCTTAGCGTCGGCCAGCTCCAGTCGTCGTCCAATACGAACTTCGTAATCCGTGGCTTTGGCAACGGCGCGAACAATGCGGGCATCGAGCCCTCGGTCGGTGTGTTCATCGATGGCGTGTACCGTTCGCGTTCGGCGTCGCAGATTTCGGACCTGCCGAATATCGAGCGCGTCGAAGTGCTGCGCGGTCCTCAGTCGACGCTGTTTGGAAAGAATGCCTCGGCCGGTGTCATCTCGGTAATCACCAAGAAGCCGTCCTTCGAACTCGGCGGAAATGTTGAAGGCACTGTCAGTAATTACAACGGCTACCGCGCCAAGGCCTATGTCACCGGACCGATCAGCGACACGCTCGCGTTCAGCCTGGGCGGCAGTTATAATACGCGCGACGGCTATATCGAAGACATCGGAACTGGCCAGGACACCAATGAGCGCAACCGCTACGGCCTGCGCGGCGAGCTGTTGTTCGAACCGACTGAAAACATGTCGTTCCGCCTGATCGGCGACTATGACACGATCGATGAGCTGTGCTGCGCCGCTGCGAATGTGGTGAACGGCCCGACGGGGGCGATTGTCAACGCGCTCGGCGGCCAGGTCGTGCCCGAAGATCCAACGTCTTACAAAGTGGCGTACAATTTTGGCTCAACCAACAATATCGATAATGGCGGCCTGTCCCTCCAGGGCGATTTCGACCTTGGCAACATGACGCTCACGTCGATCACAGCCTATCGCGAGTCCGATCTTGAGCAGAATGCCGATTCTGACTTCACGAGCGCGGACCTGCTCAGCCGGAACTATAATGCGACCGACATCGAGACGTTCACGCAGGAAGTCCGGCTCACGTCGACCGGCGAGGGCCCGATCGACTGGATGGTCGGCGGCTTCTATTTCGATGAAACCGTCGCGATCAAGAATGAAATCTATTATGGCGCGGACTTCCGCGGCTATGCAGACTTCCTGTCCGGCGGTGCGCTGGATCTGGTCGAAGGCGCGCTTAGCCTGCCTGTCGGGCTTGTCTTCGGGCAGGCGGGACAAGGCCTCACCGAAGAGTTCGGTCAGGACAACTCGGCCTGGTCGATCTTCGGCACGGTCGACTGGCATGCCACGGACCGCCTGACGGCGACGGTCGGCCTCAACTATACCGAGGACGAGAAGGATGCCTACGGCAACATCGTGAGCACTGATGTGTTCTCGGGGCTCGATCTTGTTGCTATCGGTTTCGCGCAGACGCTGGCGAGCTACAGTGTCGATGCGACCGATCCGGCGCAGGTCGCCGCCTTTGCGGGTGCCAACCCACTCGCCTTTGCCGCGATCCAGGCAGGCGTACAGGATCCCGCAACGAACCCACTGCTCGGTCTCCAGCCCCTTCAGTTCCTGCCGCCCTTCCTGGACTTCCCGAATACCGTGGAAGATGGCCATTCGAAGGATGACCAGCTTACCTACACGTTCCGGCTGGCTTATGATGCGACCGACAACCTGAACCTCTATGGGTCGTATGGTACGGGCTTCAAGGCGACGTCCTGGAACCTCTCGCGCGACAGCCGCCCATTCTCGAGCGACTTCACGCCCGGGTCTCCCGTTACCAGCCCGGGATCCTCGGCGATCCGCGATGCGGGGCTTGCCGTCAACAACCTGACGATCGGTACGCGATTTGCCGGACCTGAAGACGCGACTGTCTTCGAAGTCGGCGCGAAACTGGCCTATGATTCGTTCGCGGTGAACCTCGCCCTGTTCGATCAGAGCATCGAAGGGTTCCAGTCGAACACCTTCTCCGGCACAGGCTTCAACCTGACCAATGCCGGCAAGCAGTCGACCCAAGGCCTCGAAGTGGACGCATCATGGAATGTGACCAACAACCTGCTGCTCACGTTTGCAGGGACGTTCCAGGATCCGGTGTATGACGACTTCACCAGCACGGGCATCCGAATCGACCCGAACCTGCCGCTGTCGGCATCGAACGAACTCGATCTGTCCGGCAAGAAGCCGTACGACATCCCGGAAACAGCGACGTCGACCTCGGCGACCTACAGCTTCGACGTGAAGTCGCTTGCTGCATTCGTGCGGGCCGACTGGCAGTATGAGAGCCCGACGGATTATTTCGATGATCCGGCCAATCAGGCGCTCATCAACGACCAGCACGAAATCAGCACGTGGAATGCGTCAGCCGGCTTCACGACCGAAGGCGGCCTGGGCGTTACATTCTGGGGACGCAACATCTTTGATGATGAGTACGTCACAGTGGCATTCCCGACCACGGCGCAAAGCGGATCGATCAGCGGCTATCCGAGCCAGCCCAAGACGTATGGCGTTACCGTTCGTAAGGCGTTCTAGGTCCGGCCAACGAGTACATTGAAGAAAGCCCCGTCGTTCGCGGCGGGGCTTTTTGCATTCAGCGACCGAATTCTCCGGGCCGGCGCAGGCGCAGCCTGCCATTATGCGCGACCGTGTCTATATAGAGGGAAGTGTGATTCCCCTCAGGAGGCTGAATGGCCCGCAATCCCGGACGTCCGCCCATCATCAATGCGCCGCCTTGGGTGACGGCGCTGGCGCTGGTCCTGCTGGCCGCGCATGGGGGGAGGGTGTTGCTCAGCGCCGGACTGCAGGACGCGTTGCTGTGGAACGTCGCGCTGATCCCCGACCGGTTCTGGGGGTGGCTGGGCGCCAGCCTGCCGCCGGGAGCGTCCGAGCCCTATTCAAATGCCATCGCAGCCATCGCGCCGGTCCTCACGATTGCGTTCGTTCACAGCGACTGGGTCCATGTCGGCCTGAACGCGGCCATGCTGCTCGGCGTCGGCAAGCCGGTTTACGAATACCTGGAACGGACCCGTGGGCGTGGACGTAACCGGAGCGGCGAACTGTTCCTCTTCCTGTTCTTCATGAGCGTGGCTGGCGGCTCGTTGGCGCACCTGGCCGCGAACTATCCGATCGGGCAGCCGGCGATTGGTGCGTCCGGGGGCGTGTCGGGCCTTATAGCCGTCGTTCTGATGGCCCAGCAGGGTGCAGAGCCGCGTCTTGCCTCACGGCCCTTCATAGCCGGTTCTGTAGTGTTCCTGGTCGCCAACCTGGTCCTGGCCTTCATCGGGCCGTCCATGCTGGGGGCGGGAATCGCCTGGCAGGCCCATGTCGGTGGATACGTCGCCGGCGCCCTCGTGTTCCGCTTCCTCGTCTGGCGCCGGCAAGGCGTTGAGGCCTGATTTGCGTTCGTGATCGATTTGGCGCGCCGGATATGGTATCTTGGCTGCATAAATAAATCGGACTCACCGATTGAGGCTTGGAGGATGTTACATGACGATTGACCAGATTCTGAACGACAAGGGGCGTGAAGTCATCTCCGTGGGAGCGGACGATACGTTGGGCGCCGCCGCCAAGGTGCTGGATTTGCGCCGAATCGGGGCGGTCGTCGCTCTGGATTCCGGTGAATCTATCATCGGCGTCCTGTCTGAACGCGATATCGTGCGCCAGGTTGCCCGTCACGGTCAGGCCGCGCTCGAGATGAAAGTGGGCGACGCGATGACCCGAGATGTCGTCACGGTGCCCTCCACGATGCGGATTGATCACGCGATGCAGCTGATGACCGACCGGCGGATTCGGCATTTGCCGGTGCTGCGCAACGAGAACCTGATCGGATTCGTCTCGATCGGCGATCTGGTGAAATGGAAAATTGCCGAAACAGAAGCCGAAGCAGAGGCGATGAAGTCGTATCTGTCCGCGCAATACTAGGCTGATTGCAACAAAAGTGTCGTTTTCTGCGGAAACCCTGTTTTAAGGGGTTGCGGCTTCGGCATCAGGGGGGTATTCCCCGGCCTCCGCTGCAGAGACCTAACGGTTTCCAAAGCGGGCCCCGCAGACGGGCTGCTAATTAAGTGAAATAGTTCTTGATATTTCACCCGAACAGCGGCTATATATGCGGTTCTTCGAAATGCCTGATTTTGCAGGCCGTCACAACGGTCGACAATTTCATTTGTGCCAAAATTCAGTAGAAAACGTGGTCAAACACGGAGACTGCAGAAGACGCAAAAAGGGTGTTGACGGGGAGTTGGGTGGCCCATATAAGCCGCCTCTTCCGGAAGGGGCAGCGCCCTGGATGGCCTACCGGAACTTCGGTTCCAGCTGTTTGACATTGTAAGAGATTAGGAAGAGAAACGCAGGCGGCGTGACGGCTAGCGGACACGAGCTTCGGCTACGGTCCAAACGATCACGACGGATGCGTTTCTTGAGAAAATTCTTTTTCCATCGATCAGGTTTCGGCCTGGTCTTTGTGACTAAGGGTTTCTCGTCAAAGAACGCAATTACTTGATGCTTATATAGCAACAGTTGCCGTCCTTATTCCAAAGGACGGATCGTCAGATCAACACTCAACTTGAGAGTTTGATTCTGGCTCAGAACGAACGCTGGCGGCAGGCTTAACACATGCAAGTCGAACGATATAGTGGCAGACGGGTGAGTAACGCGTGGGAACGTACCTTTCACTACGGAATAGCTCTTGGAAACGAGTGGTAATACCGTATACGCCCTCCGGGGGAAAGATTTATCGGTGAAAGATCGGCCCGCGTTAGATTAGCTTGTTGGTAGGGTAATGGCCTACCAAGGCGACGATCTATAGCTGGTCTGAGAGGATGATCAGCCACACTGGGACTGAGACACGGCCCAGACTCCTACGGGAGGCAGCAGTGGGGAATCTTGCACAATGGGCGAAAGCCTGATGCAGCCATGCCGCGTGAATGATGAAGGCCTTAGGGTTGTAAAATTCTTTCGCTAGGGATGATAATGACAGTACCTAGTAAAGAAGCCCCGGCTAACTTCGTGCCAGCAGCCGCGGTAATACGAAGGGGGCTAGCGTTGTTCGGAATTACTGGGCGTAAAGCGCACGTAGGCGGACTTTTAAGTCAGATGTGAAATCCCAGGGCTCAACTCTGGAACTGCATTTGAAACTGGAAGTCTAGAGACCAGGAGAGGTTAGCGGAATACCGAGTGTAGAGGTGAAATTCGTAGATATTCGGTGGAACACCAGTGGCGAAGGCGGCTAACTGGACTGGTACTGACGCTGAGGTGCGAAAGTGTGGGGAGCAAACAGGATTAGATACCCTGGTAGTCCACACCGTAAACGATGAGAGCTAGTTGTTGGCAGGCATGCCTGTCAGTGACGCAGCTAACGCATTAAGCTCTCCGCCTGGGGAGTACGGCCGCAAGGTTAAAACTCAAAGAAATTGACGGGGGCCCGCACAAGCGGTGGAGCATGTGGTTTAATTCGAAGCAACGCGCAGAACCTTACCTACCCTTGACATACCGATCGCGGTTTCCAGAGATGGATTCCTTCAGTTAGGCTGGATCGGATACAGGTGCTGCATGGCTGTCGTCAGCTCGTGTCGTGAGATGTTGGGTTAAGTCCCGCAACGAGCGCAACCCTCATCCTTAGTTGCCATCACGTTTGGGTGGGCACTCTAAGGAAACTGCCGGTGGCAAGCCGGAGGAAGGTGGGGATGACGTCAAGTCCTCATGGCCCTTACGGGTAGGGCTACACACGTGCTACAATGGCAGTGACAATGGGATAATCCCCAAAAACTGTCTCAGTTCGGATTGTCGTCTGCAACTCGACGGCATGAAGGTGGAATCGCTAGTAATCGTGGATCAGCATGCCACGGTGAATACGTTCCCGGGCCTTGTACACACCGCCCGTCACATCATGGGAATTGGTTCTACCCGAAGATCGTGTGCTAACTTCGGAGGCAGCGAGCCACGGTAGGATCAGTGACTGGGATGAAGTCGTAACAAGGTAGCCGTAGGGGAACCTGCGGCTGGATCACCTCCTTTCTAAGGATACGTCGGATTGTCTGGTTCGCCAGGCTCTGATGTTCCAAAGAACATATCGCCCCCTTGAGGGGCAAAACTATAGCGGCTTTCACGCCGTCTTCGTTTCTCTTCCTTCGTTCGTACTTCGGGTTGCTTCGCAGCGATCCGAACATTAAGCGAGCCCCGCGGGCGCTTGTTATCGCCTGTCTTCGACTTTGACTGTGTGGCTCTACCGAGTTGCTGGTCAGGGGCCGGTAGCTCAGGTGGTTAGAGCGCACGCCTGATAAGCGTGAGGTCGGAAGTTCAACTCTTCCTCGGCCCACCATCGAAGCCTGTTCCGGCAGGTTATGGGAGCGCGCTTGCGGATGCCCGGTTTGGGGCCTTAGCTCAGCTGGGAGAGCGCCTGATTTGCATTCAGGAGGTCAGCGGTTCGATCCCGCTAGGCTCCACCATCCGCTGTTTGATACGAACGAAAGAAGTTTACCGTTTCCGGGCCTTTTGGGCTCCGGGATATTTGTCATTGTAAGGGAAAGATTGATCCGGCTGGCCGCCACCCCTCGTGGGCGTGCGTCACCAGCCTCAGCCGAATAACCGGCCTCGCAGCAATGCGTGGTATTGGTAAAGGGTCAGTCTGCAAGAAACCAACATGTCTGATCGAGATCCATGTTTGTGGCGAGCGCGAATGCGTTTTTCACTGCACATGGGTTTCAAAAACGATCAAGCGTCAAAAGGGCATCCGGGGGATGTCTTGGCGGTAAGAGGCGATGAAAGACGTGGCACTCTGCGATAAGCACCGGGGAGGCGAGAGCACCCTTTGATCCGGTGATTTCTGAATGGGGAAACCCATCTCCGAGATGTTGGATAATTCGAGCGCTTCGGCGCTCGACCTGTCTAACATTTCACTAGTGAGATATTTTAACCTGAATACATAGGGTTAAAAAGCAAACCCAGGGAATTGAAACATCTAAGTACCTGGAGGAAAGGACATCAATTGAGACTCCGTTAGTAGTGGCGAGCGAACGCGGACCAGGCCTGGTCTGAAACAAGGCGAAGCATCTGGGAAGGTGCGCCATAGTGGGTGATAGCCCCGTAGCCGTAAAATGAAGACCTTTTAGAGTAGGGCGGGACACGTGAAATCCTGTCTGAACATGGGGGGACCACCCTCCAAGCCTAAGTACTCCTTACCGACCGATAGTGAACAAGTACCGTGAGGGAATGATGAAAAGCACCCCGATGAGGGGAGTGAAACAGATCCTGAAACCGGATGCCTACAAGCTGATGGAGCCCTTAGGGGTGACATCGTACCTTTTGTATAATGGGTCAGCGACTTAGTGTTGCGTGCAAGCTTAAGCCGTTAGGTGTAGGCACAGCGAAAGCGAGTCTTAATAGGGCGAATGAGTACGTAGCATTAGACCCGAAGGCAAGTGATCTAGGTATGGGCAGGCTGAAGGTGCAGTAACATGCACTGGAGGGCCGAACCGTTGAGCGTTGAAAAGCTCTCGGATGACCTGTGCCTAGGGGTGAAAGGCCAATCAAACTTGCTGATAGCTGGTTCTCCGCGAAAACTATTTAGGTAGTGCGTCACGATGAGACTCTGGGGGGTAGAGCACTGAATGGGCTAGGGGTTCTCACCGAATTACCAAACCTTCTCAAACTCCGAATACCCAGAAGTTATGCGTGGCAGACACACGGCGGGTGCTAACGTCCGTCGTGAAGAGGGAAACAACCCAGACCGCCGATTAAGGCCCCCAAGTTATAGCTAAGTGCGAAACGATGTGGAGGTGCTGAGACAATCAGGAGGTTGGCTTAGAAGCAGCCATCCTTTAAAGAAAGCGTAACAGCTCACTGATCAAGCGCCTCTGCGCGGAAAATGTATCGGGACTAAAGTTATACGCCGAAATCGCGGGCTCAGTAATGAGCGGTAGCGGAGCGTTCCGTAAGCCTGTGAAGGTGAACCGTGAGGTTTGCTGGAGGTATCGGAAGTGAGAATGCTGACATGAGTAGCGACAAAGAGGGTGAGAGACCCTCTCGCCGAAAGACCAAGGGTTCCTGCGTAAAGTTAATCTGCGCAGGGTTAGCCGGCCCCTAAGGCAAGGCCGAAAGGCGTAGTCGATGGGAACCACGTTAATATTCGTGGGCCAAGGGATGAGTGACGGATTTCGAAAGTTGTATCCTCTTATTGGATTGAGGGTGCAGCCTGGAAGTCCCAGGAAATAGCCTCCCTATTAGACCGTACCCGAAACCGACACAGGTGGTCAGGTAGAGCATACCAAGGCGCTTGAGAGAACTATGTTGAAGGAACTCGGCAAATTACCTCCGTAACTTCGGGAGAAGGAGGCCTCACATTGGGCAACCAGTGCTGAGGGGCACAAAACTGGGGGTTGCGACTGTTTATCAAAAACACAGGGCTCTGCGAAGCCGTAAGGCGACGTATAGGGTCTGACGCCTGCCCGGTGCCGGAAGGTTAAAAGGAGAAGTGCAAGCTTTGAATTGAAGCCCCGGTGAACGGCGGCCGTAACTATAACGGTCCTAAGGTAGCGAAATTCCTTGTCGGGTAAGTTCCGACCTGCACGAATGGCGTAACGACTTCCCCACTGTCTCCAACATAGACTCAGCGAAATTGAATTCCCCGTGAAGATGCGGGGTACCCGCGGTCAGACGGAAAGACCCCGTGAACCTTTACTACAGCTTCACAGTGGCATTAAAGAATATATGTGTAGGATAGGTGGGAGGCTTTGAAGCATGGTCGCTAGATCGTGTGGAGCCAACCTTGAAATACCACCCTTGTCTTCTTTGATGTCTAACCGCGGCCCCTTATCGGGGTCCGGGACCCTGTGTGGCGGGTAGTTTGACTGGGGCGGTCGCCTCCTAAAGTGTAACGGAGGCGCGCAATGGTAGGCTCAGAGCGGTCGGACATCGCTCGTTGAGTGCAATGGCATAAGCCTGCCTGACTGTGAGATCGACGGATCGAGCAGAGTCGAAAGACGGTCATAGTGATCCGGTGGTCCCGAGTGGAAGGGCCATCGCTCAACGGATAAAAGGTACTCCGGGGATAACAGGCTGATGATGCCCAAGAGTCCATATCGACGGCATCGTTTGGCACCTCGATGTCGGCTCATCACATCCTGGGGCTGGAGCAGGTCCCAAGGGTTTGGCTGTTCGCCAATTAAAGTGGTACGTGAGCTGGGTTCAGAACGTCGCGAGACAGTTTGGTCCCTATCTGCCGTGGGTGTTGGAGACTTGAGAGGATTTGTCCCTAGTACGAGAGGACCGGGATGAACACACCTCTGGTGGACCTGTTGTGGCGCCAGCCGCATTGCAGGGTAGCTATGTGTGGACTAGATAACCGCTGAAAGCATCTAAGCGGGAAACTAACCTCAAAACTAGGTCTCCCTGAGAGCCGTGCAAGACCAGCACGTCGATAGGCTGGGTGTGGAAGTGCAGCAATGCATGGAGCTAACCAGTACTAATTGCTCGATAGGCTTGATCGTGAAACTCGTGTGTAGTGTAAAGCGCATCGCTTTCGCTCATACTTGGGCCTCGAAAAGACATTTTGGTTTCATATTGCATTATACCTTGCTGATTTCCGCCGACCCGGTGGTTATGGCAGGGGGTCCCCACCCGATCCCATCTCGAACTCGGTCGTTAAGCCCCCTTGCGCTGATGGTACTTCGTCTTAAGGCGCGGGAGAGTAAGTCGCTGCCGGGTCCGCAGAAATCAGTAAGTATAATGCCTCTTGCAGACACAATCTTTCCATTACTTCGAACAGCCGTCTCGCGACGGCTTGCCGTGACGGACTCCGGTCCACACGGCTCTTGTCCGGCCTCAGCCTGGAAATGGCGGGCCGGATTTGCATTTCAGGGCCCAGCGCCTTAAATGCTCATACAGTTGACGCGGGATGGAGCAGTCCGGTAGCTCGTCAGGCTCATAACCTGAAGGTCACAGGTTCAAATCCTGTTCCCGCACCCAAATAAAGAAACCCGTCTCATCCGTGAGGCGGGTTTTTTGTGTCTGGCGTTCAGGCAAAATGAAAAAAGCGCGCTGGCAAGACCAGCGCGCTTTTCATCTCTACCAGACCGTGAGGCCCAGCCTATTCAGGCTTGTTGGCATCAGCCGTTTCTTCGATCTTGTCGCCAGCCGCTTCGATGTCCTGGCCGGCACCTTCGACAGTGTTACAGGCCGTGAGGAACAGGACCATGGCAGCAGCGCCGATGGCACCAGCCGTTTTGAGTGCGTTTTTCAATGTCAGTCTCCTTGCAATTAACCTTCAGACCCAACGCCCTTGTCGTCATCGTGTTCCCAAAAATAATCCTGCGCTGAAAAGTTTTAGTCGGCCTCGCCGGATGCCCCGTCAGGCTTGGGTAGATATCGGACGGCTCCATGCAGGAACATGTCGACGACCATGTCGACCGACGCCTTGATTTCTTCCGGGCCCGGGCGAATGGCGTCGTCCATCAACGCGCGGTTCACCAGGCCGGCCCGTGTCATTTCCAGGAACAGGCTGGCGGCCCTGTAGGGGTCTTCCAGCTGGATCTCGCCAGCGCCGACACGATCGATCAGGTAATCGGCGAGTGCCTGGCGCAGGCGGTCAGGTCCGCGGCGCACGAATTCCCGCGGGATCTCGGGGAACTTCCGGGCAAGCCCGAGAATGAGCCGGTACATTTCAAGCGATTCAGGCTCGAGCAGCTTGCTGGTGAATTGGTGGCCGATCCGGCGCAGGCCGTCGGCGACCGGGGCATGGGCCGACAACTCAACGCCCATGCTGGCCGTGATCTGGCGGATACGCTCGTCGAGCATGGCCAGGAACAGGCCCTGCTTGTCGCCGAATTGCGAATACAGGGTCGAGAGCGACCCGCCAGCTCGCTCGACAATGTCCGACATGCTGGCGGCTTCATACCCCTGTTCGAGAAATACCTCGCGTGCGGCCGCAATGAAGGCGGCGCGTCGTTTGTCGCCCCGGCTGACCGGTTCAGTGTCTTGCGTATCCGTCGTGCCGGCGGTGTCCATGCCTTACTGGGTCCTGTCTCTGCCAAATTCCAAGATAACCACTTGAAGCCGTAATTGACATTACACATTTTCAGAGTGTAATCAATATTACACTCGTCGGGCTCCGTCTCGGCGAAACAATGATGAGGTATCCAGATGGCGCTCAAGCCATTCCCGTCCGCTCCGAAAGTCGTCGAGCCGGTGAAGGAAGCCGACCGGGGCGAGGTCCAGACAGCAAGCAATGACGCTGTAGCGGCACCGCCCGCCAATTACCGCCGTTATGGCGCCTATGCCGCGATTGCGCTTGCCGCGCTGTTTGCCATCTGGAAAGGCGTCGGCTGGTGGACAACGGGCCGTTTCGAAGTGACCACCGACAATGCCTATATCCGCGCGGACATCACCACCGTCTCGTCCAAGATCCAGGGCTATGTCGAGACCGTCGCGGTGAAGGACAATCAGGCCGTGAAGGCGGGTGACCTCCTGGTCGTGCTCGAGGGTGCGGATTACGCCGCCCGCTTGTCGGAGGCCAAGGCGGCCCTGTCACAGGCCGAGGCCCTCGCCGCGCAGGCGCGCGCCGAAGTTGCGTCCAAACGCTCGCTCGAAGCGTCTGCCCTGGCCGAGATCGCGGCCCAGAGGGATCGGCTAGCCGAGACCCGTGCAACGGTTCAGTCCGTGCAGGCAAATGAGAAACTCGCGACCGATGATCTCACACGCTACACTGAGCTTGCGGGCAAAGGACACTATCCTGCCGCACGCCTGGAAACAGCACAGGCCGAGTCCGATGCCGCAGGGGCCGAAGCGAACCGCGCTGCGGCTGCGGTCACGACCCAGAAGAGCCAGCTACATGTTGCCGAGGCCGGTCTGGCGCGGGCCCGTCAGGACATTATCGCCGCCGAGGCAGCCGTCGCAGGTGCAGACGCCCAGGTTGAAGCAGCGCGCGCCCGCGTGACAGCGGCCCAGCTGGAAGCGGGCCGCACGGAAATGCGTGCACCAATTTCCGGCGTCGTGGCCAACCGTGTCGTGTCGGAGGGGCAATTGCTCAGCCCCGGCCAGCAGGCGCTATCCATCGTGCCCGTAGACCAGGCGTATGTCATCGCCAATTTCAAGGAGACGCAGGTCGAGAAGATGCGCCCCGGCCAGAAGGTCGCGCTGCACGTCGACGCCTATCCCGACCTCAGGGTCGAAGGCATTGTGGACTCGCTCGCGCCAGCGTCGGGCGCGCAATTCAGCCTGATCCCGCAGGACACGGCAACTGGCAATTTCACCAAGATTGTCCAGCGCGTGCCCGTCCGTGTCGCCATCTCGAAGGCCGCGCTCGATACCGGCCTGATGCGACCTGGCCTGTCAGTCGAGGCGGTCGTCACCGTCAAACCGGCAAAGTCGTGAGATGAGCAGTTCGGCCCCGACGGGCACGGGCGGCGCCACCGTTCCGGCGGACGGCGACAAGATTCCCCTGACGCTTCACATCGGCTTTTTTGCCATGGTCATCGGCATGTTCATGTCGATCCTCGACGTGCAGATCGTTGCCAGTTCCATCCGTCAGATCCAGGCGGGGGTCTCGGCCAGCAGCGATGAAATTGCCTGGGTTCAGACAGGCTACCTGATCGCCGAAGTCGTCGGTATCCCGCTTTCGGGTTTTCTCAACCGCGTCTTCGGCCTGCGCCGCCTGTTCATGATGTCGGCCGCGGCTTTCACGGTTTCCAGCGTGCTGTGCGCCATGTCGTGGGATCTCGATTCCCTCGTCTTCTTCCGGTGCATACAGGGCTTTGTCGGCGCCGCCATGGTGCCGTCGACAATGGCCGCAGCCTTCACCCTGTTCCCCGGCGGGCGGTCGATGACTCAACAGGTGATGATCGGCATGGTCGCCACGCTCGCGCCGTCCATCGGGCCAACTCTGGGCGGCTGGATCACCGGGCACATGAGCTGGCACTTTTTGTTCCTGCTCAATGTCATTCCCGGGATCGTTGCGGTCGTGCTCGTGTGGCGGTTCATTCCGCGTCAGAAAGGCGAGGCCAACCTGCTGCGCCGTATCGACCTGCTGGGGCTGGCGAGCATGGCAGTGATGCTGGGCGCCTTTGAATGGATCGTCGAAGAAGGTCCCGCAGAGGGCTGGTCCCAGAGCGGCATGATCGTCCGCTGGACATTCTACTGCATCGTCGCAACGGGCATCTTCTTTTATCGCGCGGTTCGTGTCGAACATCCGATCGTCGATCTCACCGTGTTCCGCGACAGGAACTTTGCCTCCGGCGCAATCGTCGGGGCCGTTGTCGGCTTCGTCCTGTATGGGTCAGTGTACGCGTTGCCGCTCTTCCTTGGGCAGGTCCAGGGCTACTCCGCGCTCCAGATCGGGCAGATCATGGGCGTGTCGGGCATGGCCATGTTCTTCGGCGGACCGATTGCAGGTGCATTGACGCGGCGGTTCGATCCGCGCCTGATCCTCGGTACGGGGCTGATCATGATCACGATCGGTGTCGCGGGCAACGCACAGATGACGCAGGAGTCGAGTTTCAACGAATTGTTCTGGCCGCAGGCCATACGCGGCGTCGGCCTGATCATGACCATGGTGCCGACCACCAACCTCGCGCTTGGCACGCTGCCGCCGCTGCGGGTGGCGAACGCGTCAGGCCTGTTCACCGTCTGCCGTAACCTTGGCGGCGCCGTCGGCATCGCCTTCCTGAACACGTTGATGCTGCACTATAATTCGCTCCACCAGCAGGAACTCTCTGCGGGAATGAGCATCGCGCGCCCGGAGGTCCAGGCATGGCTCAGCCAGACGGCGGCGCGACTGCAGTCGGCGGGCGTCGCCGACCCCGAGGGCGCGGCCATGATGGAGCTCGGCCACCGGGTCCAGATGGAAGCGCTTGTGATGACCTACAATAACCTGTTCATGGCGATGGCCATGGCCTCTGCGGCAGCCTTCCTGATTGTCTTCGTTCTGCGAAAGCCCAATCCTGCGGCAGCGCCTGTCGCGGCGCACTAGCATTGCCGGAAAAGAAAAAAGGGCGCTGATGTATCAGCGCCCTTTGTCAGGTCTGTAGGTCGCCGCAATGTCACACAACGTTCCTTCCCCGCAGGGCGCGGACGACGAATGTCAGGACCAGAAGGGCCAGGAAGACGAAGAACAGGATCTGGGCGATCCCGGCCGAAGCCCCGGCAATGCCACCGAAACCAAGTGCTGCGGCGATAATGGCGAAAATGAAGAATGCGAGTGCCCAACCGAGCATGATGTGTCTCCTTGTAACTGTTTCCGGCGTGCTGCGCCGTTGAACAATCAACTCGAACGTCGCCTGAAAGGTTCCGGAAAAATTCATGCGGAACCCTCGCCGGATTGTCGGCGTTGGTTTGGCGGCGCGCATGCGTCAGGTCCATCCCGACGTGAAGGAACATCCGTTGAAACTCTACGCGCTGATCAATGCCGAGTCCGGCTCAACGCCCAACAATTCCGTAGACGCACTCCATGCCGAGCTGCAATCGCTTGACCTGTCAGCGGAGATTGTTCCGGTCGGCACTGGTGAGCTCGATGCCGCTGTCCGCACGGCGATCGCATGCGGGCCCGATGCCTTGATCATCTGGGGCGGCGACGGCTCCGTGGCCTGCGCCATGTCGGCCAGTGGCCCGTCCGGCCCACCCGTGCTCGCGCTCCCGGGTGGTACTATGAACCTGGTCCACAAGCGCCTGCATGGCGAGGAAATGGACTGGAAAAAGATACTGGGCAGCGCGCTGAGCGCACCTGCGCCAGAACCGTTCTCTGCCGGCTGTGTCTCCGAGCATCTGTTCTTCGTGGCCGCCATGATGGGGCAGGTAACGGCGCTCGCCGAATCGCGCGAGGCGGCCCGGCGCGGGCAATTGCTCGAGGCGGCCCGGCTGGCGGTCAATTCGGATGCACTCTCGCTCGACCGGCGCCTGCGCCTCGAGTCGGTGCATGCCTCAGGAAACCAGACATTCGATGCGGTCGCAGCTGCCGTCGTGATTGGCGGTGGTTCAACGCCTCGGCTGGAGGTCGCCGCAATCCAGCCGCAGTCGGCGTTCGACTGGATGGCCATTGCCATGGACGCCATGGCGAATGGCTGGCGCGACGCGGACTCGATCGAGATAGACGAAACGAAGACCGTCTCGATTGCCGACATTGACGGGATCGAATTTGCGGCGACCATTGATGGTGAGACCGTCACCATGCCGAGCGGCACGATTATCAGCCTCAAACGCCACGCCGCGAACGTCTTGCGGGCCAGGCCTGCCTGATGCGGATTGTCCAGCTGGCAGATCTGCACTTCGGCACCGAGGACCCGCGCGCCATCGACGCGGCCGCGTCGCGGATAAGCGTGCTGGAGCCGGACGTGATCGTGGTCAGCGGCGACATGACCCAGCGCGGCAAGCACCGGGAATTCCAGACCGCCCGCGACTGGATCGATTCGCTGAACCGGCCGACCCTGATCGTGCCCGGAAACCATGACACACCGCTCTTGAATATGCTGTCGCGCGCGCGCCGGCCGTTCCAGCGCCATCATGCCTATTTCCCCATCCGGACCGACATGCTCCAGGTCGGGAGTGTCAGCATTGACGGCCTGAACACGGCGCGAGGCTGGCAGGCGCGGTCGAACTGGGCGGAAGGGTCTGTCCGCCTGGATCATCTCGCCGAGATTGTCTCCCGCGATGCTCCAGCTGACTCGCTGCGCATGCTCGCCTGCCACCATCCCTTCCGGTCGCCGACAGATGCGCCGCTCAGGACGCGCACCCGGCGCGGCGCGCTGGCTAGCGAAATGCTCGCCGCCAGCGATATCTCGGTTCTCCTGACAGGACACGTGCACACGCCCCACGCCGAACTGATCCGCGAGGCAACCGGCAACTATATCGCCATCTCGGCAGGCACGCTCTCGACGCGCTTGCGCAACGCGCTTCCGGCCTTCAACAGTCTGGATGTGACCACTTCGGAAGTCTCGGTCGAGACGCATGATTTCGATGGCATGGTTTTCAGGGCCAGGTCACTGGGGCAGTGGCGGACATCAGACCTCTTGCCTCACGCGCCCTCACGAAGCGCCACGATTTGGCCGTTCAGGCGAGCCTCGCGGCCGCAAGACTAGGGGGTTCCGCGTATTTTCAGCACCCATGCGAAGGTCAGTATGGAACATAGCGCCCTCCCGACCGTTGATAGGACGCCATTATCAAAGGAGCTCAGAATGAACACCAAGACAGCAACCAGCGCCGCGCTAAAATCAGAGATCAATGACGATGTCGAGGCACTGAAGGGCGACATTGCCGCCCTGCGTGACGACTTGCGCGAAGTCGTCAAGGACATGCGCAGCCTCGCCGGCGTGCGCGCTCAGGCAGGTATCGAAAAAGGCGCGGAACTGGCCAAGAAGGCCGGTGAAGAGGTTGAAGAAGCCAAGACGGCGGTCGAGACGCGTATCCGCGAAAACCCGCTGACTGCCATCGGCATTGCCTTCGGTGCCGGCCTGATGCTGGCATTGCTGCGCCGGAACTAGGTATCCATGGATACGACGAAACTTCGTCTCTTCGCGGCCGTCGCCGGGATCGTTTTCGGTCTTGGCGGCGTGTTTGCGCTTGCGGTCGCTATGACGCTCGCTCTTGCCAGCATCATGGGCATTGTCGGCGCCAGCTTCACCGTGGCGGCGCTCCTGCTATCGGCCGCCTGCGCCTGTCTCTATCTCTTTCTCCAGCCCCAACGCTCTTCGGCCGAGGAAGTGGACAATATCGAAGACGCGGCCGCTGATGCCCTGGCAGATCTGCCATTCGACGCGATAAAATCGATCATTGAAAAGCGCCCCCTCACCGTGGCGGCGCTGGCAATGGTCGCGGGATACTCGGTCGCACGCGATCCTGCTGGCATGGCGCGCCATGCGCAGCGTTTCATGGTAGGCTTGCTCTGACCGCTATTGAACATCCGGTTGGACCAGTCCCCCACGCAGGCAGGAGATACATGCGCTCTGTTTTCCTGATTGTCTCCGCGCTGACAGCGGGCGTCGCGCTCGGGCGCAAATTCCTGTCAGGTGAAGTGACCAGTCGCAAGAACAAGGCGATCGAGGCCGCCGCCCAGGAGGCGCGCATCCGGATTAGGCGTGAAGCCCACAAATTCCTGAAGACGAGTTTCCGCCACTTCGCCATCGCGACGGGCGTGAAAGCGGCCATCCTCGTCACGCTCTGGATCGTCTGGCGCGCGCATGGACTTAGCGACAAGGCCATCTCGATATCCGTCGGCACCGCGCTCGTCGCCTTCCTGATCCGCGATGCCTGGGTCATCTACCCGACGGCCCGCTATGTGATCAGTGCGCTGGTGCGCAATGGCTGGCATCCCCTGCGCGCCTTGCGCGAAACCGTTGCAGCGCTCGTGTTCGAGCAAGTGCTGCTAGAGGCACAGTCCCAGCCCCAGCCGCGCTCACACAAGCTGCTGATCTCCCTCGCCGGCCACGACCGCGAAACCCTGCACAAGGAAGTCGCCGAAGCGGTGGCCGATATTGCCCGCCAGACGTCTTGGGACGATCTCAAGCCCTATATTTTCAGCGCTGCCGCCAAGACCGTCTCCATCATGGCCATCTATGGCGTCATGGTCGCCGTGCTCATCTCCCGGCTGCCCTGACCGGGGATGCACACCGGCGACTGGCTGTTCGCCTGCACTTCCGGCGTGCAGGATGTTGTCGACCGCATCCGTATTTCCTGAAACGGGGCACTTCGACGATCCATGCTGAGGCCGCTGCGCTGGCAGTGTCAGGAGAACGGCCTCATGGTGGGCGGGCATTTTCTGCGAATGCCTGTCCCTTCTATTCATCTCACGACAACCTTGCCGCTACGCGAGGCGCAAGGCCGCCTGCGGGCCCTGGCGCAAGTCCTGGTCAGGCAGGACGTTCCGGATTGATCGTGAGCAAGTGAGTGGCTGGAGCGGGTGAAGGGCTCGGAAATCCAAAAAAAGATAAATAAAAACAACGGCTAATGGGTGGTGTTGGCGCAATTTGTTACACAATATGGATCGCAATTGTTACACACACGGACTGTGTTTTACGGGACCCTGCGATCAGGGTTTTTCCACATCATAAACTAGCATTCCGAGACGTGTTGTAAATTCGACTGGGGAGAAGTCATTGAGCTGGCCTGCAGCGTCTGCCCCGGCATCCTTGCGAAGGGATCGATCACCAGGATCTTTTTGTTCGAACCATTTAGCCTCCCGGTTTACCGACGCGGCTCACACTCAATCTGCCGTCCGCGACACTCACATTTTTCAGGAATTCCAGCCGACTTTCCCTTTCGGCCGTGCCTTCCGGGAAAGCGAGCTCAGCCGCATCGTCGATCTTTTGACCGACATAAAGCTGAACCGTCTCAACGTGTTTGAAGGTCGGCCAACCGGTCCCGATCTCCGGCGGTAATCCAGATTAGTGCGATATGTATCGAATTTGTCGCCTTTTGGGTGACAAATTCGATTAAAATAGTTCTCAAACTTGACTCCTGTGCAGATAAGTATCATTTTGTCGCCCATGGAGCGACAAAATGCAAATAAGCTGAAAGAGCTTCTGGATGAGACACCTCATGGGTTTCTCGTTGACGCGAACGCCCTTGCACGCTCGGGAATAGATCACCGTCTCGTGCACAAGTATCTCAAGTCAGGCTGGCTCGAACCCGTGATACGAGGCGTGTATCGCCGGCCATTTCTGGGGGTAAGCGGACCGGCCGATCAGGCAACGGAATGGCAGATCGTCATGCTATCACTGTCCCTGATGGGCTATCAGGGACATGTCGGCGGCGAAACAGCGCTCGGCCTGCAGGGGTACAGACACAATCTCCGGCTCGCAGGAAAAGAACGGGTGTTCGTCTTCGGCGACGATCTGCCGAACTGGCTTCGCCGGGTTCGGACAAATGCCGATTTCCTAACAAGAAACCTGTCTTTGTTCGATGGGGCTGATCTGTGCGTGGGAGCTCGCGAGTCAGGATTTGCGGAACATCCGACCCGGGATACTGCGGCTCTCAATACTCTTCATCTGACAATGCGCCTGTCATATCCGGAGCGGGCCGTACTCGAAATGCTAAATGAGGTTCCAGGAGAGATGACCTTCGCCTCAGTCGACCAGATATTCGAAGGCCTCGCGAATCTGAGGCCTGCAAGGCTACAGTCGTTGCTTGACGCTTGCACAAGCATCAAGACCAAACGCCTCTTCTTCGTTTTCGCCGACCGCCACAATCATGCCTGGCGGAAATATGTCAGCCCTGAAGGTTTTGATCTCGGTAAGGGCCCACGAACGCTCTTCAAGGGTGGCAAATACCATCCTGAATATCGGATATCTGTTCCGGCTGACTTCGTTGAAAAATTCGAGCGAGCCGATGACCGCTAGTTCCTATGCCAAACAGGTGGACCTCCTGGTAAAGTTGCTGCCGGTCGTTTCACGGGAGGAGGCCTTTGCGCTGAAGGGTGGGACAGGGATCAATCTGTTCTACCGGGATCTGCCCCGGCTTTCGGTCGATATCGATCTGACCTTTTTGCCAATTGAAGATCGGGCGACATCGCTATCTGCTATCGACGAGGTGTTCGGCAGAATTGTCCAGGCGACGAATTCTCTGGAGGGTGTGGTTGCCCAGCGGGCGGACGGCGGCGGCGGCGAGCAAACCCGTATTCTGGTTCGGTCCGGTTCGTCTCAGATAAAGATTGAAACATCCCCGGTTATGCGCGGGACTCTCTTGCCGCCGGATCTGCGACGAACGATGCCGCGGGTTGAGGAAAGGTTCGGCTTTGCAGAGATTCCGGTTGTCTCATTCGATGATCTCTTTGCCGGAAAACTGGTCGCTGCCCTGGACCGACAGCACCCCCGGGACCTGTTCGACGTCAAACTGCTTTACGAAGCTGAAGGCCTGACCGAAGGCCTGTTCCGGGCGTTTCTAGTCTACCTGACCTGTTCACGCCGCCCGCCCAACGAGATCCTCGCCCCCAATTTTGTCAGACTTCAGGATGTATTCGACCGGGAATTTGCTGGAATGACAGTAGATGACGTTACTGTCACTGAACTTGAGGCAACTCGGCAGAAGCTGGTGACAGACGTTCAGGCCAGACTCACGGGAGATGCGGCCGACTATCTGAGGTCGCTCTCTGGGGGCGATCCGGATTTTGAACTGATTGGCCTGAATCAGGCCCGCGAATTGCCGGCGGTGAGGTGGAAGCTCCAGAATCTCCAGCGCTTGAGAGACGCCGATCCTGAGAAATTCAAGGCACAGGCCGAAGCCATAAATACGCTCCTCGGATAGTCCTGAAGAAATCAGTGTCCTGATGATGGAGTGACCGATCGTCGACCGGCTCTTTGAGCTTTCGGTTGGAAATCAGATTGGAGGTACGCGTTAATACGTGATCTCCGGTCTTGGCGTGCCTCAAGTTCGGACTCCAGTCGTTCGAAGACTGGCCAATACTGTTGGCCGAAAAGGTCGACGACCCGCGCTGCGACGACAAGTGCTCGCTCCAACTGGCGGTCACTGAGGGCCATCGACCTCTCCTTGTCTTCAGGCGGGCGTCGCCCGCTTCCACACCATGACGCCGGTGCTTTCCGCCTCATTCTCGAAGAAGGCTGCGCGCACAGGCTCTGCAAAGCTTGGATCATCCAGCTTCACGGCGAGATAGGGTTTCTCCCCGTCTTTGCTGGCCTGCCGCCAGGCGGCGCCGAGTTCTGCACCACCGGCATAGAGCCGGAAATCAGGTGCGCCGTCGCTACCCTTGCCTTTGCCCTTGTCCTTGTTGGGTACAAGCTGGGCTTTGACATTGATGGTCATGGTGCGGATGGTGCCTGTATAGCTGCCATCCTTTGCGGTGAAGGTGCCAATCTGTGCCATGGGTCTAGTCTCCTGTGCTGGCATCGGTGTGGAGGGCGCGGCGCGCCCGTTTGAACCCGGCATCATTGCCGAGAAAGTTTTCGAGCATGGCAGGGATCAGCGCTTCGGGTTTTTCCGCTTCGCCATAGGTTTGCTGGTAGATCGCGGCATAGTCTGTGAGCGCTGCGGCGAGGTCCGGATTGACCGCGACGGTCATTCTGACGGGCGTGCGATCGGGGAGCTTTTCGAGACGTAGGCTCATCAGTGAAAACTCCACTGACTGGCATCAACGGGGGGCTCGCCGCGCATGATACTGATTAACTCATCCGTGGAGAGTTCCAAGCCAACGACTTTGCAGCCCGCGGGGTCGTCGGGCGGCTCGCTCGCCCAGGTTGTCAGTTTCTCCAATATAATCAACGACAGCGCCACGTAGGCGATCGCGAAAGCGATGAAGGCCCAAAGCCAATAGTTACCGAATACGTCAGTGATCTGCATCAGTTGAGGGATCAGATAGATCATCGCAACCGCGAAGCCGATCTCAAGAAACATCTGTCCCCGTCGGCCGAGGCGCGGCGCCCGTTCGCGCTCGATCAGCAGTAGCCGGCCATCCGGCAACTCTGCCCTGGCATATTCTATATGGTTCCATGGGTCCTGCATGCGGGGCTCCTGTTCAATGCGGTCTGAGGATGAGGTCGCGCGTGACGACCACGCGTACGGGCCAGCCGGGGCGGACCCTGATCGTCGGCTGGATACCAAGATTGCGTTCGACCACCCGCTGACCGGCCTGGTTGACGGTGTCGGTCGTGCCGCGGCGGATGGCACGTTCGATATCGCCGTCACCGTCATTTCCGAGTTCAGCGCCGACGCCGAGGATCGTGGCGAGACCAGCTGCCACGAACACGCGGTTCCAGTGATGATCCGTTCTGTCAGCGAGGCCTGCATAGCCCTGCATGTCTGCACCGGGCGCCGAGATGGAAACTGACGCCCCATCCGGGAAGATGATCCGGTCCCATGTCACCAGCGCGCGGTCCTGGCCGAATGACACTTCAGACTGGTAGCGCCCGATCAGCCGCGAGCCCTGCGGGATGAGGGCGTGTTGCCCGGTGACAGTATCGTAGACCGGCTGGGTGACCTGCGCGACGATGGTGCCCGGCAGGTCGCTATTGATGCCAGTCACGAGGCTTGCTGGGATGAGTGTCCCCGCCATGACCTGGTAGGGCGACAAAGGATCCTCGACGCGGTGAGGATTGTAGATATCGCTACCTGCGCCTTCGCTCGCGAACGCCAGCTTGCGGCCCTGGAGATTGCTATCATCTGGCCCGCCGAACGCGGAGGGGACGCCTTGCGGCAGGGCCGCGAACGCGAGCAGTTCCGAGCCGATATCGAGCGCAGGATCGCGCGGCGAGGATGTGCCCTGTTTGGCGCTCGTGGCGCCTGATTGAGACTGCAGGCGGAAGAAGACGGGCGCTTTCGCCGCTTCATCGGCGAGGGCGGCCTCCCGCATGCGCCGGGCCCGTTCGGCCTCGTCGGCCGGGTTCGGGCGGAAGTCATCTTCGAACCGGTCGACATATTCCGGCGCGATGCCGAGATCGCGCTCAGCGCGGAGCATGGTTGCGCCGAGGTCGCCGGACAGGGGTGGCCCAAGTCGCGTGATGCGGTCTTCGACCGGGGCGAGCTCGCTATAGCTTGCGGGGAGCGCAGACAGGCCTTCGGGCTTTCTTGTATTCGTCGTGTTGTAGAGTTCGTGCCTGTCAGCAGGGTCAGCGGCCTTTGGCGGCTTGAGTGCGATGCTCATTGCTGCGAACAGGCCGAGCACGCCGAGGCCTGCGCCGACCATCAGCACTTTGCGATTGATACGGGTCACCGGCTTCGGGTTTGAGCGGATCTTCAGCCGCTCGGCATGTTCGTCAAAGGGGACGGGCTCGGACATCGTTTCAGCCCCCGAACATCGCGGCAAGCGACGCGCCGCGCTCATTGCGGGTTATGCGGACGATGGTCTGGTTTCTTGTCCCGAGCCTTAGCTCTGCGGCGCGGAACAGGCGGTCGACGACATAATAATTGCCGCGCACGCGGTAGTTCACCAGTTCAGCTTCGCTTGTCGGCCCCAGCACGAACAAAGGCGGCATGTCGGTCGTGGCGATGTCATTCGGCATCTGGATGAACACCTGCCGCCCATCATCGAAGACGCGGACAGGCTTCCAGTCCGGACTGTCGCCCGTCAGGCGATAGTCGAAGTTCAGGCCCTCCAGCGTCAGGCCGCTTGTGATGGATCCGGCCTCGCGCGCAATGGCACGCTCGTTGCGCGCGGTAAGGCCCGCCAGCTCATCAGCGGGATAGCGCCAGGAAAGGGCGGCCATGTATCCGGTCTCCTGGCTTTCGAGTTCCAGATGATAGGTTCGTCTGTCCGTCGCGATCATGAGATTCGTGCGAATGCCCGCATTGATGGGCTTGACGAGGACATGCGCGCGGGCCGTCGGCCCTGATCCGGAGACCGTATCGCCGACGACCCAGCGTACCGTGTCGCCAGCCGACACCGAAACGAGTTCCTCGCCGGGCTGGAGCGCAATGTCGGAGACCTGTCCGGGACTGGCATAGAGCCTGTAGAGCGCGCCTTCGGTATAGGGATAGACCTGGATCGCATTCACATAGCCATCGACCGATGGCTCGATGAGGGCGCTGGTCCTGCCTTGAGCAATAGTTTCTGTCGGCGACGTCTTGCTGCTGTCGACTGCGCGGCTGGATGAAGCCTCGGCGACCGGCATCATCTGACCGGGCAGGGGCAAGGGTATGGCGGTTTCGACGATCAGAGCGGGGCGGTCTGGCTCAGTCTCGACCGGTGTCGCCGCCACGAACGCAGCCGGATCGATCGGCTCGAGCTCGGCGGTCGCGCAGGCCGATATCAGGACCAGGGCGCAAGCAGGCATTAGAAAGCGGTTCATGGGGATCATTCTCCTGTAACGAGGTCCTGGCCCCAGTTGAGGCTGTGGACGTAAAGGCCGAGGGGATTGGCACGCAGGCGCGCCACATCGGTCGGGTTCTGGGTGATGATTGTGAAGTTTCCGGTGAACCGCTGAGCTTGTCTCAGCGTGCCATTCTCATAGGTCTTCTCGATCCAGCGGGCCTGGAAACTATCCTCGGAGACGCGCACGACACTGACGACATCGACGGTCCGGGACTTTCTTCCGACATCGACAAACGGGTCATTTGCCTGGGCATATTCGTTGAGGGTCGTCGCCGCGTGGTCTGTGACGAAGTCATAGGCGCGCAGCCAGTTCTCGCGCACGACAACCGGATCGACGGAAAGGCCGCGTACGTGCGCGATAAAGTTTGCGAGATGATGCGCGATCTGCGCATTGCTGGCCACATAACGCTCGCTAGCGGGGCCGACCGCGCGCGCCGCGCCGGTTTCATCCACCTCAACGACATAGGGCGTGACGGTCGATTGCATGCTCCGCCAGACCAGCGTGCCGGACGTGACAAAGCAGAGCCCGAGGCATCCGAGCGCCATCAACCGCCAGTTCTTCGCCTGCACCCGGGCCGAGCCGATGCGCTCGTCCCAGACCTGTCCGGCCTTCTGGTAGGGCGTTTCGGGAAACGGGCTCTCGCCGTAAGTGGTGTAAGATCGTTTGAAGACCATGTGTCAGTCGTCCTTGTCTTTGAGAGTGGGCGCAGCGCCGCTGGACCCGCGATCGCCTTCGCGAAGGCTGTGAGCCGCCATCTGTCCTGCATGACTGACGCGTTGATGGCTCTGCATCCGGCGCGCCCAGCCAGGGCTTTGGGAAGGATGTGAAGCGGGACCGGAGCTGTTATCACCGGTCGAAGAGCCGCCAGTGGCACGCCAGGCGCCCTGACTGCCGCGTTGGTAAGCTTCTCGCATCGTCTGGGCAGGTCGGCTGGCAGTCCGCCGGACGGCGTCGCCGCCTGCACGGGCCACACCGGCAATCCCTGCCGCAACCGCGCCGGCGCCGGTCGCCCCCGACGCGGCCGATCCGAGCGTGTATGACGTGCGCGCGGCACCTGCCATCGAGGCGCCGGCTTTGACGGCAGAGGATGCGCCGCCTGCGACCGCGCCCAGTGCCGCACGTCCTCCCATGCCTGCGACATAGGTCCCGGCGGCCGCACCGGCGACCGCACCGACGGCAGAGCCTGCGCCAAGCTGCGGCGCGCCAGAAATCAGGCCGCTTGCAATGCCGGGCGCAAAGATGCCCATCCAGAAGAAGACAAGGCTTGCAAGCACAGTGCCCATGACCTGCGCCAGCGTCACATCCTCGCCGGTCCGGAACGCATCGCTCACTGAGCCGAACAGGGTCGAGCCAATACCGATGATCACGGCAAGGACCATGAGCTTGATGCCCGATGTAATGACATTGCCGAGCACGCGTTCGGCCAGGAACGTCGTCTTGTTCCAGAGCGCGAACGGCACGAGCACGAATCCGGCCAGCGTGGTCAGCTTGAATTCGAGAATGGTGATGAAGAGCTGCACGGCGAGCACGAAGAAGGCCATCATGATCACCGCCCAGGCGACGAACATGATCGCGATCATGATGAAGTTGTGGAAGAAGCTGACAGGTCCCACCATGTCGCTGATCTCTTCCAGCAAAGGCTGGGCCGCATCGAGGCCGACGCCGGCGATAAAGCCGGGGCGCAGGAGATCAGCCGCCGTCATGGTCCCGCCGCCCGCCGTCACGCCAAGCTCGGCGAAACTGTCGAAGACAATATTGGCGAGGATCGAAAAGTTGCCGATTACGAACGCGAAGAAGCCGACATAGAGCACCTTCTTCAGGAGCCCGGCGATCACGTCCGTGTTCTGACTGAGCGCCCAGAACAGGCCTGCGAGCGTAATGTCGATGGCGATGAGCGTGGTCGAGAGGTAGGCGACATCGCCCGCCAGCAGACCAAACCCGCTGTCGATATAGGTGATGAAAGTGGCAAGGAAGGTGTCGATCACGTCCATGGTGAGCTTCAGTTCTCCAGGAAGGATTTTGTGCGTGCCCGGCCACGTGTCGCTTCGGCGAGATTGCGCGAACGCTCCAGCGCCTCGGCGCGGTAATGGGCTGCCATCATGCTTTCCATCTGCATCAGCTGTTCGGTTTGAAGCGCTTCGATCTGGTTGCCCGCCTGCAGGACCTGGAGATTGCCGACGGCCGACTGGCTGCCCGCGATCAGGCCTTCGAGGCTGGAGGCGTCTTCGCGGGCCGATGCGACGACCTGCGCCGTGACGGCCAGGCTTTCGCGATACGCCGTACGGGACTGTTTCCATCGGGCATGGGCCTCTTCAACGAGGACAGCATTCTCCGGCGGCGTGCTTCCATAGTCTTCCGGATAGGCCTCTTCATAGGCGCGCTCGATCTCTTCGACCTTGTAGCCGATGCCCTGGGCCTCGCGCATCAGATCGTCGATGCGCTGCATGCGGCTGAGGATGTCGCCCGCGATGGAGTCGGGCAGATTCTCCAGATCGCGGGCCATGTTCTCCAGCATCGCGATTTCATGGGTCAGCTGCTGGACCTGCTGGTCGACCTGCTGCAGGGCGCGGACGGCCTGGTAGATGTTCTGTACGTGGTTGGCCGGATCATAGACGGCGAGTTGCGCTGACGCGGGCGGCGCGATGATCGCGGATAGCGGCAAGGCGCAGAGGGCGACGGCGAGAGACAAGCGTTTCATCAGATGCTCCTATTCGGCTGCGACGGCATGGGACGGGATGAGCGGTTCCAGATCGCCAGGACTGTGTCCCGGCCAGCGGGCGAGCAGGTCGGCAGCCCAGGGCAGGCCTTTCTCGATGAGCCAGGTCTCGGCGAGGCCATCACCTTCTGTCTCGGCCCAGACACGGCCCAGCACCTGCTGGTCCTCGGGCGCGCTTGCGCCGCAGAGGGCCAGCGCGATCGGTCCGAGGCCGAGTTCGAACACACGGCAACCAAGGGGCGACTGGTAGTAATAGTCCCGCTTCGGTGTCGCTCGGGCGATCAGTTCAATCTGACGGGTGTTGAGCCCGAACCGCTGATAGGTCTCGCGGCTTTGGGGCTCCTGCGCGCGCTCATTGGGGAGGAAAATGCGGGTCGGGCAGGATTCCACGAGCGCTGGCGCGATCGTGCTGCCTGCAATGTCGGCGAGAGACTGGGTCGCGAATATGACGGACACGTTCTTCTTGCGAAGGGTTTTGAGCCATTCGCGAATGCGTGCGGCGAACATCGGGTCATCCAAAAACAGCCAGGCCTCATCGAGGATGAGGAGCGTGGGGTGCCCGTCGAAACGTTCTTCCAGCCGATGGAACAGGTAGGTGATGACCGGTGCCACCGCGCCCCTGGCATGCATCAGCTCCTCCATTTCGAAGCAGACCGTGTCGGCCAGGTTTAGTGTCTCATGATCCGCGTCAAGCAGGCGGCCATGCGGACCTTCCAGCGTGAACGGATGAAGGGCCGCTTTGAGCGTCTCGTCCTGCAGCATCAGGCTCAGGCCGGTGAGTGTGCGTTCGGGCCGAGGCGCGCTGGCGAGCGACTGGATCGCGTCCCAGAGAGCGGCCTTCAGTTCCGGCGTGATGGCCACGCCCTCATTGGCGCAAAGGCCCGCAAGCCAGTCGGCTGCGAAGCTTGCGTCAGGGCCGGTATCGATGTCCTTCAGCGGTTGCAGGCTGGGACGGTCCGTCCCGCCCAGTTCGACATGCGCGCCGCCCATGGCCAGCGTCGCGGCGCGGGCCGAGCGGCCCTTGTCGAAGATGAAGACCTGTGCGCCCGCGTAGCGCTTCCATTGCATGGCCAGCAGAGACAGCAGGACCGACTTGCCTGCGCCTGTCGGTCCGACGACAAGCGTGTGGCCGACATCGCCGATATGAAGGTTCAGCCGGAACGGCGTTGTGCCGCCGGTCTGCGCCTGGATGAGCGCGGGCGCAGACAAGTGCCTGTTCGTCTCCTCGCCCGCCCAGACAGCCGACAGCGGCACCATATGAGCGAGGTTCAGCGTATGCAGGATCGGCTTACGCACATTGGCGTAAGGATGTCCGGGCAGGGAGCCCAGCCAAGCCTCCACGGCGTTCAGGGTCTCACGGATCGCCGTGAAGCCTCGCCCATTGATGATGCGCTCAGCGACGCGGATATGTTCATCGACGGCGCGTCGGTCCTCATCCATCACGGTGATGGTCGTGGTGGCGTACCCGTATGAGACGAGATCGCTGCCGAGTTCCTGGAGCGCCGCATCGGCATCAGCCGCCTTGTTGTCGGCATCACTATCAACGAGCGCCGCCTGTTCGTTGAACAGGGTCTCGCGTAGGACCGCGCCAATCGATTTTCGCTTGGCAAACCAGTGGCGGCGCTTCTTGCCGAGGACTTTCTCGGCCTCGGCTTTGTCCATACTGATGAACCGCGTGGACCAGCGATAGGCAAAACCCTGCCGGTTCAGCTCATCGAGCATGCCGGGCAGGGTCGAGGCGGGAAATCCGAGGATCGTCAGCGTGCGAAGATGCGCCTCGCCGATCATGGGTTCGAGGCCGCCCGCGAAAGGCTCATCTGCAAGGATCGCATCCAGGAAGACAGGGAGTTCCGGCGTGACGACCGGATGGCGCTTCGTCGAGACGGTCGCGTGAAGGTAGGTCAGCGTCGCGTCATCATCGAGACGGGTCAGCTCAGCGAGACAGGTTGCCAGCAGATCGAAGACCCGCGCGGCATGTTGCTGGAAGGTTTCAAGGCGATGGCGCCAGCTCGCAGCCTCTTCGGTGTCGGCGCGGGTGATCAGGGCTTTTTCAGCCCGGCCTGCCGCATCTGCAGGCGGGAGCCAGAGCAAAGTCAGGTAATAGTGGCTCTCATAGCGCGCGCCAGCTTCGTCCGCCTGCAGCCCGCGTTCCTGATCCACGAGCCAGGAGGCGGCATCGGGGAAGGCGCCGTCCGGATAGTCATGCACTTCGCTGCGCTGGGCTTCGAAGAACAGCGCCCAGCCTGAGCCGAACCGGCGCAGGACATTGTTGACGCGGGCATGGATCGCGACGAGCTCTTCGTCCGTCGAGCTTTCCAGATCTGGCCCGCGATATTTGAAAATGGTCTGGAAGCTGCCATCCTTGTTGAGGACGACGCCCGGGGCAACGAGGCAGGCCCAGGGGAGGAAATCTGCCAGCAGGGTCGGAGTTTCTGAGTATTCGCGAAGGTTCAGCATGACAGATGCGCCTTGTGTCGTGTGGAGCGGCTTGCGACGGCCATGAAATCCGGGTCAGAGCGAGCCATGAACACGGCCGCCGAGTGGCCGGCGACCCAGAGGACGAGTCCCGGTATCCAGAGCTGCAGGCCAAGGCCCACAGCAGCGGCGAGTGTGCCGATGGCGATGGCGGCCGTTCTGGGCGCGCCTGCCATCAGGATCGGCTCGGTCAGCGAGCGGTGCAGTGGGATTTCATAACCCTCGGCCATCAGATCAGCGCTCCGCCACCAAAGCTGAAGAAGGTCAGGAAGAAGCTCGTGGCCGCAAATGCGATCGAGAGGCCAAACACGATCTGGATCAGTTTGCGCATGCCGCCGGACGTTTCGCCGAACGCCAGCGTCAGACCGGTCAGCGTGATGATGATCACCGCAACAATCCGCGCGACCGGGCCCTCGATCGAGGTCAGGATCTGATCCAGTGGGCCTTCCCAGGGCATGCCCGATCCGGCGGCGTGGGCCGGTGCGGCAAGCGCCATGCCCACTGCGATGCAGGCCGCGACCTGAACCGCCCGGTTCGCCGCTTTGATGTGATTGTAGAGGTTCATGTCATGTCTCCTTGAGTGACGAGAGAAAGGGAGCGGGAAACCAGCGGCTCGGTCACATAGCTTTCGCCATCGAAGCCCGAGACGCGCAGCGCCTCTTCGACCCGGCGCTGTCCGCCAGCGCGGCTCATGAACACGACGACGTCGATGGCTTCTGCGATGAGGTCGAAGGGCGCCCGGCGGGTCGCTTCGAGCGTCAGCTGCTCCAGCCGCCGCAAGGCGCCATAGGCCGAGTTGGCATGCAGGGTCGTGATCCCGCCCGGATGGCCGGTGTTCCAGGCCTTGAGCAGGTCCAGGGCTTCGGCGCCGCGGACTTCGCCAACAATGATCCGGTCAGGCCGCAGGCGCAGGGTCGAGCGCACCAGTTGCTGCAGGCAAACACTGCCGCGATGGGTTCTGAGCTGGACAGTATTGGGCGCAGCGCAGCGCAGTTCGCGCGTATCTTCGAGAATGACAATACGGTCGTCATCGAAGGTCGGCTCTGCCAGCAGCGCGTTGGTGAATGTGGTCTTGCCGGATGAGGTCCCGCCGGCGATCAGGATATTGGCCCGGGTTCGCGCAGCGTCTCGCAATGCTGCGCAGAGGGCAGGCGACAGCGCGCCCTGGTCGACATAGTCGCCGAGCTCGAAAGGCGTTGTCGCGGGCTTCCGGATCGAAAAGCAGGGCGCGGTCGACACAGGCGGGAGCAGCCCTTCAAACCGCTCGCCGCTGCCGGGCAGTTCAGCCGACACGATCGGGGCGTGCGGGCCCACAGCTTCCGCAATCCCGGACGCTACGAGGCGAATGACACGCTCGCGGTCAGAGGCTTCGAGTGTGTGCTCCGAGACGACGATTCCGATCCCGGCCTTCTCGATCCACACCGAGCCGTCCGGGTTGGCCATCACTTCAATCGTGTCAGGCGCCTCCAGCGCCCGACGCACGACCGGGCAGAAGGCGGTACGCAGCATTGTGCTGCGGCGGGCCTCTGTTTCGTGATGGTGCGTCAGAAGGGACATCGCTGAAGGCTCCAGTCAATCGGGTTCGTTTGATTGAAGCGTCGCAGGAGAGGGCGTTTTCAGGGAGTGAGAACGCAGGCCAATTCATGCACAAACGGGCCAGTTTCCGCATCTGGATGCAAAGCGTTACCTGTAGGAATTTCAGCAGGTTTCAAAAAATGGCGCTCGCTCTCCAGGCGAGCCGTGGCTGCGAACGGGGTATTGCATTATCCACCTAAGTTCCTGTTCCCGGTTGAGAATCTGGAAACCAATAGAAAGCGCGCTCAATCAGAGATTGGCATCATATTTGCTGAATTCCCGTGGGAAGGGAGCTGATAATGAAGACTTTCACACTGAGTTCAGAAGGGGTGCTGGCGCGCTATGACTACTTGTCACACCTATCTCTGGACCGCTGGGCCTGGGAATATGCCCGGCGCAACAGGAAACTGAGACGCGATGCCGAGCTGCGCCGCGATGACGAGATCTCGGAGAAAATGGCGCCATGCGCACCGATCCGCATGTTGAGGTCCCGTGTTCCGCAGCGGATCGCCGAGCGCTGGGGCCTCGTGTTCATGCCGGACCCGGACCTTAACGGGTTCGAAGCTGATGCTGTGTGGAACAAGCATGTCTATCCAGATCAGGTCGAAGTGAACTGTTCCCCGCGCGTGCCCGAACAGAAATGCGATATCTGGGATCGGACTGTTCCGATCTGCCAAATCACACACGTCACCGATCTGCAGGCCCGTGAATTTCTTCTCGTCCGGGGCAAAGGCTGCGTCGTTCAGGTCCGGTGTACGGGCACCTCGCTGATTGGTCTCGAGCCGGTAAGAATGAAGCTGACCATTTCTGACCTCGACGACTATGAGCGCAAAGTCAAAGCGCAGAAAGCGGCGCTGGCGCTTGTCGAGCAGGGGCCCGTCGCCGAGGTTCCCCTTTGGACCAAGACAACACAAATCCTTCGGGACGGCCTTGTCGCACTCGACTGTCTGGAGCTCGGCATGTCGCGGCGAGACATTGCCGTCGTCCTGAACGGCAAGGATTCCGTTGATGCGGAATGGGGCGTGGAGGGCGGAACCATGAAGGACGCGATCAAATACATCATCCGCAAAGCGGAAGGTCTCCGCGATGGCGGGTATCTGGTCGAGTTGCTTGGCGCTCAGCTTGGTCTGGATCAGCGGGTGGCCTGACAAGGCCCGGAGTCACCTGCGACCTGCCCGCGCGTTTGCGCGGGGCTGTTCGATCGGCTGGGCAGTGGGCTCACAGATATCGTGGCGGTCCGGACAAATCGCCGAGCTTTGCCCGGCGATCTTTACGGGACCACAGGAGCCGTCATGCGCCGACCGGCCCGGCGAGGCTCACTGAGGATCCGGTTATTTGTCGAAAAGCCCTGTTGCTGGGGCTCGTCGGCTTGTCGCACGACCGCACTTCCCACTGGCCAAGGGACCCAGAGGGGTCGCGGGCGCTTGAAGAAGGGCATGGGTAGATTGCTTTTTCTACGGGGGCCTTGGATCTTCCAGACGGGGAGGGTGGCAAGCTTCGGCCGGATGGCAAGGTTGTCCGGAAAGAGTAATTATGACCGTTTCCACACCGTCACTGTCAATCAACGGAACGATTACTTGTCTCCAAACTCAGTCATTCGAGCTTCGTCTCAAACATCCCGGTAGCAAACGTCGGTGGGCCGAGCCCCAAGAGGTGAAAAATTTCCAGAAGCGTACATCCAGAAATACGACGCGTAGTGTGGGAGCGATGCGACTCTGGATTGAAGCCGAATCGCAGTAAAATTTCTGTCAAGTTTGAAAGTACTTTAGCGTGACCGATTTGTTCGAAGAAAGCCATTCAATATGGATTCCCGAAAAGAGGGCGATCGAAGGTCGCCTGCATGGCGCAGACATCTTCCAGGTGGAGCATGTGGGCGCTGACGTCACGCTGACTCTGGCAGCATTTAAGCAACGCCAACTCATCGGACAGATGGGAAAAGGCGAGGATGGTAAAAGACGTTTATTCCTGGATCGGAAAACAGCGGCGATGCTTGAGGCCGACGAGGTCTATCAGGTCGGCGACGCAAGCTCGATTGAAGCCGTGAGACGATCGGCGGAATCCGGTTCGATCAAACGGATATCGCCGTCGCCGCTTAATCCGGCCGCTATCGATCTCGCTACGGCAGCCCAGATGCAAAATGAGGCCCGCACAGTCTGGAGCGACAAGTTTGAGCTTCGCCAAGAGGTGCGTGACGAACAAGGCGCCATCGTTTCGCCCGGACTTCGAACACCGCAGGTCGGCGCTCTGCATGCCGCGCTCTCGCATTGGACTGTTTCAAACAAGCCAGCGACGATCATTATGCCCACGGGGACTGGCAAGACCACAGCCATGATGGCGATCATGACTGCGGCTGGCGTTCACCGATTAATGGTTGTCGCGCCGACCGATGCGCTTCGGACACAAATCGCTGACAACTTTGCGGGCCTTGAGGATTTGAAGCTAGGTCAATGTCTACCGCATAATGCGCCGCTGCCAATCGTGGCGAGACTGAATAAGATTCCAATGGACTTGGAAGAGGTCGATGACATCTTTTTGCGGGCCAATGTGATCGTCACCACAATGAATGTGGCGAGTGGTGCATCTGCCGACATCCAGGCACGGATGGCGAGCCATGTCAGCAATCTCTTTATCGACGAAGCCCACCATGTGCCGGCGAAGACATGGCGACGTTTTCGCGCGCAATTTCTGGAGAAGAACGTTCTGCAGTTTACCGCAACGCCGTTCCGAGAAGATCGCGCGCGTGTAGACGGGCGTCCTATTTACGCCTATCCGCTCTGGAAAGCTCAAGCCGACGGATACTTCAAAAAGGTCCGCTACCTGCCAGTGAATGGCGTGGATCAGGATGACTCCGACCAACGGATTATTGTGGCGTTGGGCGAAATGCTACAAGCGGACATTGACACTGGATTTCCGCATGTCGCCATGGTGCGTGGCTATCCGAAAGTACGTGCTGAAGCCTTGCACACTGCCTATACTGCAGCTTATCCGCAATGGCGTCCCCTCTTCATTCATAGCGGCCTTAGTTCAACAGAGAAGAAGGAGATCATCGCGAAACTGCGTTCCCATGAGAGCCGAATAATTGTGTGCGTGGACATGCTAAAGGAAGGGTTTGACCTGCCAGAGCTCAAGATAGCAGCGCTGCACGACAAACAAAAATCCGAAGCCACGACCCTTCAATTCGTCGGACGATTCACGCGAGTCCGGTCCGACCTCGGCGACGCAACTATTATCGCCAACTTAGCCCTCGGGGACGTGAATGAGAGTCTAAGAAAGCTGTATGCCGAGGATGCCGATTGGAACAAGATGTTGAACGTGATTGGTGGGCAACGGACAGAAACGGAAATTCGGCGCGAAGAGCTGTTCCAGAACTTTCCAACGACGCCTGAGCGCTTTCCGCTAGAGACGATCTTCCCGCGCATGAGCACCGTCGTCTACAAAACCCGATGTGAAGAATGGGAACCCTACAAGATAGAGGGCGTAGATAAAAACGGTGCGATCGTGGAAGGGCCCCACGTCAATGATGCCGACCGCCTCGTCGTTTACGTACAACGCGATTTCGATCAGCCCAAATGGACTACGGTGAGGGAGTTTCAGAACCGCGAATACAACCTGTTTCTGTTGCATTGGGATCCGGAGAGCGGGCTGCTCTACATCCATTCCTCGCAGTTGAAAGAACTGCATGAGCAACTGGCGAAACTTGTCTGCGGCGAAGATGTTGAACGCATCACTGGAGAAGCAGTGTTCCGCGCCATGCATGGGTTTAAAAGGTTGCTATTGAACAATCTCGGTTTGAGCGAGACTCAACGCCGGCCTGTCCGACATTCAAACTTCATGGGGGTCGATATCACGCCTCAAGTCGATACGCTGCCGGGCAACCAAAATCGAATTAAGACCAACCTGTTTGGCCAAGGCTATACGGACGAAGGCAAGTCGACGATCGGATGTTCTCGAAAAGGTAAGTTTTGGTCTTACGAGAAGACTAATAATTTCGCGGAATGGATCGACTGGTGTGATACGCTCGGCGCTAAGCTCACCGACCAGTCCATCCCGACTGATGCTTTCCTCCGCAACCTCATCAAACCCAGGAAGATTACTGAACGGCCGAACAAAACACCAATCGCCATTATGTGGCCAGAAGGTATTTTGGATATGGTGGAGGACCGCATTGAGATTCAGATCGGCGAAACCGTCATTCCGATTTTTGACTGCGACATCGAGCTAACAAGCTTTGAAACAACTGGGCCGATCATGTTTCGGGTTGGGTCCGATGAATCGTACGTTCAGGTAGAAATGACCATTGGCGCAAATGGCGCTGAGTACCGACTTGGCGGTCGCCAGACCGTCCACGTCAAAATTGGTAATAGGGGCTACGCGCTAAGTGAGTGGTTCAAGGAAGATCCGCCACACATCTATTTTGGCGATGGTGACATGTTGCTCGACAATGAGTTGTTTCCCCTGCCGGAGCCGTCGGATCAGACCCCATACGACCTCAACAAAATCGAACCGTGGGATTGGACGGGTACGAATATTCGAAAGGAGTCGCAAGGTGTCGAAAAAGCTCCTGATGCCATTCAACGGCGCGTGATCGATGAGCGGATCGCGGAAGGTGGGTTCGACGTGATTTATGATGATGACGGTTCAGGCGAGGTCGCGGATATAATCGCCATGAAAAAAGACGGGCGTAGGCTGAGCGTTGAATTGATCCATTGCAAATACTCCAGCGAAGACCTGTCGGGAGCACGCGTTGGCGATCTCTATGAAGTACTCGGTCAAGCGCAGAAATCCATACGCTGGCGCGAGTATCCTAAGATTTTTTTCCAGCGCTTGCGCTCCAGTGAAGCGCGCCGACTGCGAAGGAATCAGCCGAGCCGTTACGAGATCGGGGATGCGTCTATCGTCAATGGGTGGTTCGCCGAATGGAATGAGACGATCTACGAGTTTTCCGTCACAATTGTTCAGCCAGGTTACTCCAAGTCTGGAGCAAACCCAGATCATTTGAGGCTAGTCTCCGCAACCGAAGCGTTCCTTATGGAGACTTGGGGTATGCCGCTCAAACTGATCACAAGTGCGTAAGCGAATCTCGACACAACGCCCCAAAGCAAACAACTACCGTCATCCGGATATGAAAGACAGAGTATCTCTTCTTGCGCCCGCAGCAGGCGTGATCAAAGACGTGCGAAATGTCCTGCCTCTTGCAGGGCGTATTCCTAATCAAGAACAAACGCTAAAGTGTCGGTCTTCGAAGAAGCACCGTAACCGTCCGGTCTCCCCGCCCTTGTGCTGCGCACCCAGATGCTGATTTTGGTTGGATGGAGGCGGATAGTGTCCGCCTGATTTAAGTGGACACGATCCGACCATGTTTGACCATAAGCCTGTGCG